>Ga0075017_100001182_pt1 | contig 15820 bp, 15 predicted proteins | sample AleBraG_ABR_2012_FD_71475 | JGI IMG/M metagenome (GOLD analysis project Ga0075017, IMG submission 71475) | Freshwater sediment microbial communities in response to fracking from Pennsylvania, USA - Alex Branch Run_MetaG_ABR_2012 | ecosystem: Environmental > Aquatic > Freshwater > Creek >... | reverse complement strand
TCATATATTGTGCCAGTGAAAAAGAGTGCAGCGAGACCTCTGGATGCTCATGGCGGCCGAGCATCTGCGCCCCTTCCAACGAGATGGTGCGGTAGCAGAGCGCGGCGCCCTCGGTGCTGCAAGCGACGATGCCGATGTGTAACATCCGTTGCCAGTTGCCAGTTTGGTCTTAGGTCTTAGGTCTAAGGTCTAAGACCCAACACCCAAGACCTAACATCGCTTTAGCTTTTGATTGTAGCCGGAACAACGGCATACGGACTCGCATCGCGGTAGCGCTTTTCGAATTCCTCGTGCGTGACAATCGTCTTGACGTCAATAACGCGGTCGATGGCCAGGATGCCGTCGAGATGGTCGATCTCATGCTGCAGAAGTTCGGAGAGATTGCGATCGTCGCCGGCCTCGAATTCGAGGACTTCGCTCTGCAGGTTCTGGTAGCGCACCGTGATCTCGCGGTGGCGTTCGACTTGCATGAAGATCGAGAGGAAGCTCAGGCAGGCGTCCCAGACAATGATTTTTTCCTGGCTGCGCGCCACGATCTCCGGGTTCACCAGCGGCCACGGCTTTTCTCCTGGCAATTGTAAGAAGATAAGGCGCTGGAGCACCCCGAGTTGCGGAGCGGCAATGCCGCGCCCGTAGCCCGTCGTCGAACGCCAGTGGGCGAGCGTATCGGCCAGGTCCCGAACAAGGTCCTGGATCCCGCGCGCCGTGGGGTCTTCGACCGGAAGCGCCTTCTGCCGCAGGATCGGGTCGCCGAGCTGGAGGACGGGTCGAATCGCCATGACTCAGTTCTCAGACTTGGGATCAGACCATGTGAACTGCAATACGACACAGACGATCAAAGCCAGCAGGAAGTCAGCCAACTGGGGATGTGCCGGCCAAATCTTGTGCGCAAAGTGGAACTGCCAGGCCACCAGGGCTGCGACCGTCGCTACCAGACTGATCTTCAGAGTCTTCATGTCAGCCACTCGCTCATCTGGCTGCGGCGGCGTCGAACAGGCCAAGAAACTCGACCTTCTTCTCAGCTGGCAGAAAAGACGCCTCGAACGAGTTGCGGGCTAGTTCGCGCAGATGCTCGTCTGTAAATCCAAAGGTTTCCTGGGCGAGTTGGTATTCGCGCGCCAGCGTGGTGCCGAACAGCGCGGGATCGTCGGTGTTCAGTGTGACCATGAGGCCCTGATCGAAATAGTGTTTGGCAGGGTGCTCGGCCGCCGACTTGCACACTCCCGTGCGGAGGTTGCTCGTAATGCACAACTCGATCGGAATCTGGCGCTGGGCGAGTTCTTCGATCAGGTCGGCGTCCTGGCTCGCGGTGAAGCCGTGGCCAATGCGCTCAGCCCGCAGGTTGAGCGCTCCCCAGACGGATTCCGGAGGCCCGGTCTCGCCGGCATGGGCGGTCAGGCGCAGGTCGTTGTCGGCGGCGTAACCGTAGACGCCGCGGAAAAGTTCGGGTGGAGCCTTCTGTTCGTCGCCGCCAATGCCGACGCCGATGACATCGCGGTCCCGGTAACGCGCAGCCAGTTCGAAAACTCTTTGCGCTTCTTCCACTCCAAAGTGTCGGGTGGCGTCGAAGATCCAGAGTAGCGAGACTCCAAAGTCGCGCGCGCCGCGGGCGCGTCCCCGGTCCAGGCCTTCGAAGATCGCGGCGAAATCCTGCTTGCGGTAGAGGCACACCCCGACCGCCACGTAGACCTCGGCGTGCAGCACGTTCTCTTCTTTCAGTCGCTGCATGAGGCGGTACGTGATGAGTTCGTAGTCGTCCGGTCCGCGCAGGTGCGCGCTGACCTCTTTGAATGCCATGAGGAAACTTTGGAAGTCTGTGTAGCGGTAAAGCTGCTCGGTCTCGGGGAGTGTGGCGTGTTCGCCGTGGCGCTGCCGGAGTTCGACCAGCGTCGCGGGTTCGACCGCGCCCTCCAGGTGCAGGTGCAACTCCGCCTTGGGCAGTTGACGGATGAAGGCATTGGGCGGGCGGTCTGCGGCGGCGGTCATGAATCTGATTGTAGATTCTTACGGAGGGATTTGCGAGAGAGAGAGACTCGTAATCCTCAGGAGTCTTTCAGCCAACTCAGCGCCAGCGATCTAATGCTTTCATATTGTGGCAGAGTGGCGGGTACCCGGATTCCACCCCACAGCCAGCGGGTGAACGCCGGACCGTGCTCAGAAATAACCAAGCATCTGACTGGAGCGCTACCCCACTCCCGCACGTAACGAACGTGGTCCTTGCGAACTCGGCGCTTTACGTCGCCATCGTGCACTAGCCTGAGGCCATCGCCCTCGTCGACCTCCAGGTCGTACTCCGCTCCTCGTCCTTTCCTAAAGAGAGTGAAGCTGAAGTCCAAGACTCCTGCGATGACCACGAGTGCTGCCCCGGGCCATTTGTGACTCGCTACCCGCAGGCCGACCGCAAACACCCCTAAGAACAGAGGGGTCCCGAGAAGCGCGTAGCGGATTCGCTTGTTGAAAGTAATATCCCGCGTAGCGACATGGTAAGTCTGCACTCTGGCACCTTTCAGTAAGGATTGTATCGCTGGACGGCAGGGCCTCGCCACTCGCAGCGACGGACGCCAGGCGTCTTCATCCACTGCGCAGGATGAGAGCGGCGGTTCTGCTGCGAACTGAGAGCTGACAGCTATTTCTTCGCGAACTCGCTGCGGTGGCGGCTGTAAAAGAGGTAAATCAGCAGGCCAAGGAAAAGCCACACCACAAAGCGCACCCAGGTGATCACGGTGAGCCCCGTCATCAGGCCGCCGCAGAGGATGATCGAGATCAGCGGGAACCACGGCACCAGCGGCACTCGGAAGACGCGCGGACGATCAGGCTGCGTGCGCCGCAGGATGATCACGCCGAGCGAGACCAGCACGAACGCGAACAGCGTGCCGATGTTCGAGAGATCGGCGGCGTCGCTGATGGCGAAGATTCCTGCCGGAATGCCGACGACGAATCCGGCGATCCAAGTGGAAATGTGCGGCGTTTTGAATTTGGGATGGACTACAGAAAAGAGCTTCGGGAACAGGCGGTCGCGCGACATAGCGTACCAGATGCGGGCCTGGCCGTACTGGAAGACCAGCAGCGAAGAAATCATCCCGGTAAGCGCGCCGATCACGATGATAGAGCGCGCCCAGCGGCTGGCGCCGAGCACTTTCAGCGCATAGGCCACCGGGGCGTCTGCGGCTTCGCCGGTGACGAAGGTTGTGTACTTCATCATGCCCAGCAGCACGACGGAGACGCCGATGTAGAGCACGGTACAAACAATCAGGGAAGCGATGATGCCGAAGGGCAGGTCGCGCTGCGGGTTGCGCGCCTCCTCGGCCGCGGTGGAGACGGAATCGAAGCCAATGTAGGTGAAGAAGACGATAGCGCCTCCGGTGACGATGCCGCCGAATCCGGAGGGCGCGAAGGGCTTCCAGTTGCTGGTATGCACCAAAGCGCCGCCGACCACGAGAAAGATAAGGATCGCGCCAATCTTGATGGCGACCATGACGTTGTTGGCTTTCGCCGATTCCCGGATGCCGCGCACTAACAACACGGTCAGAATGAAAATGATGAGAAACGCCGGAACGTTGAAGTAAGCGCCCGTCCAGTGGCCGGACTCCCAGACGGGCGTCGACCAGCGATCCGGCAGGTTGAGGCCGAATGAAGAGAGTTGGGCCTTGGTGTAGGCGCTAAAGCCGATCGCCACGACTACATTGCTCACAACGTATTCCAGGATGAGGTCCCAGCCGATAATCCAGGCAAAGATTTCGCCGAGCGTGGCGTAGGAGTAGGTGTAGGCGCTGCCAGCGATGGGAATCATCGACGCGAGTTCGGCGTAGCAGAGCCCGGCGAAACTGCACGCGATGGCCACGAGCAAGAACGAAATCGCGATGGAAGGGCCGGCCGCGGGACGGCCATGCATGAGGATCTGCGAGGCACTGCCGCCGCGCAGGAAGTTCACAATAATGTCGAGCACCTGCGCGTGCAGGATAGACGGAGCCTGGAAGTATTCTCCAGCGGCGGCGGTGCCGGTGAGCACGAAAATGCCCGAGCCAATAATGGCGCCGATGCCCAATGCCGTCAGCGACCAGGGGCCCAGGGTTTTTTGCAGGCGCTGGCCGGGAGATTCCGATTCGGAGATCAGCTTGTCAATGGACTTGCAGCAGAAAAGCTGGTTGTTGGAGGTACGGATGACGGCTGCGGGTTCCGTAGGTTGTGACAAGCGGTTGTGATCTCCTGCCCTGCGCTCTTAGCCACTGGCGCCGGGTTCCCAGCTTGATCGCTTCACGCCGCTACGCGACGGGGCGGACACGGGTGTCCGCCCCCACACGAAGGTTCCGGCTGCTTACCGCTTCGACTGGCCGCGGGTCAGCTTCTTGACCTTGGGCTTCTTCGATCCGCGAGCGTAGTCGCGGGGCTTGAGCGGCTTTTCCAATTTGCGTTTCTTGCGCGCCGTCCGTTTGGCTTTCTTGCGTTCTTCCTTGGTTAGCTTTGTTGTATTGGCCATGAATGCTTTCTTCTTGAGATTTGTAATTTGGTAATTGCGTAATTTTGAAATTTGGCTGGAAAAACTCTCAGCTAATTTACAAAATTACCCGATTACAAAATTACTAAATTGCGCTCAGGCCCGTTCCAGCTGGGCGTACTTCTCCACCAGCTTCTTCAAGCCGAAGCGTGGAAATTGTACAGTAATCTTGGCTTCTTCGCCTTCTCCTTCGCGCTGATAGACCGTCCCCTCGCCGTATTTAGGATGCCGAACCTTCTGGCCGGGGCGGAATCCGCGCTTGCCCGTGGGCTCTTCGACCTTGGCTTTTGGGACGGTGAACTTCTTGCCGCGGCTGGCGAAAAACTCGGCGATGTTCTCGATGGAGTTGTAGGGACGGGCTGGAGCTGTGGGCTTCGGGGTGCGGGCAGCGCTCTCTCCGCCGTGCCAGGCAACGCTCTGGTCTTCGTCTTCGTAAGAATAGTGGGCAGATTCTGTGTCGCGCGCCGCGGGGCTTCGCCCGGCCGGACGGCCGATGGCGGCCGTCCCCACATGGGCGCTGCGCGTTCCCAACTCTTCAATCAGAGGAGCGGGGACTTCCTCCAAAAAACGCGACGGGACGCTGGCCTCCGGCAAATCGTTCCCGTAGCGACGCCGGTAGACGGCGCGGGTAAGTACGAGCTGGTCCATGGCGCGGGTCATGCCGACGTAGCAGAGCCGGCGCTCTTCTTCGATGTCTTCCGGCACCAGCATGGTGCGCGAATGCGGGAACAGTCCTTCTTCGAGGCCGCTAAGGAACACCAGGGGAAACTCCAGGCCCTTGGCGGCGTGCAGGCTCATCAGCGTGATCTGCGCACGCTCGTCGTAGTCGTCAGCGTCGGCGACCAGTGCGGCGTGGTCCAGAAACTGGTCAAGCGTCTCGGCTCGGTCGCGCGAGTCCATGGCCGCGTTCACCAGTTCGCGCAGGTTCTCGATGCGGGAGAAAGCCTCGGGCGTGTCTTCCTCTTCGAGCAGCTTGATGTAGCCCGTTCGGTCGATGAGGAATTTCAGAATGTCGGCGGTGCTGACGGTGGGTGCCGGGAAGGACTCGGCTACCTGTCCGATTTGAGGCTCCGTGGGGCGAGCGTTCGTTTCCGCGGTCGTTTGAGGGTTTTCGTCTGGTTCGCTATTCGTGTTCGCGACCTCGTCGTGCGCGCCGAAGTCGAAGGAGAAGTTTCCGAACTCAGTGGGATCAAAGGCCGTCGCGTCTTCCGGTTGAGATTCATCTTCGGAAGCTTGGGCTGCGAGGCGGTCGACTGCTCCCTCTAATGACTCCGCAGCACCAGCCTCCGCGGCCGTGGCACTTTGGCCCGGTTGCTCCGTGAACGTTCCTGCCAACATGGCACGCGCGTCTTGAATCAGCTGCTGGAAACTCTTTAGCGACGCCAGCGCGCGCGGCGGGAGTAGTTGGCGGCGGACCGCCTCTCCGATCGCTCCCCACAACGACAAGCCCGTCTCCAGCGCGAGTTGTTCCAGCGTGTCGAGCGTCCCTTTGCCGATGCCGCGAGTGGGTGTATTGACCACACGCAGCAGCGAGATGGAGTCGTCCGGGTTCTGGATGACTTTGAGGTACGAGATCAGGTCTTTGATCTCGGAGCGATCGTAGAACGAGAACCCGCCCACCACATGGTATTTCAGCCCATAGCGCCGCATGCCTTCTTCAAACAGGCGCGACTGGGAGTTGGTGCGGTAGAGCACGGCGGCGCGCGGACGGTCGCCTCGGTCGTTTTCTGTTCGATCCGCCTCGCGCAGGTAGCGGGCGATCCAGTCGGCGGCGAAGAGCGCTTCGTTTTCGCCGTCGGGCGCTTCGTAGTAGCCGATCTTCGTGCCGCCCTGGCGCGATGTCCACAGGTTCTTGCCTTTGCGGCGAATGTTGTTCGCCACTACGGACGATGCGGCCTGCAGAATGTTCTGCGTCGAGCGGTAGTTCTGTTCGAGGCGGATGATCTTCGCCTCGGGAAAATCCTGCTCGAACTCGAGGATGTTGCGGATGTCGGCGCCGCGCCAGGAATAGATCGACTGGTCTTCGTCGCCGACCGCGCACACGTTGTGACGCTCACCCGCCAGCATGCGCATGAGTTCGTACTGCGGACGGTTCGTGTCCTGATATTCGTCGATCAGCAGATATTGGAAGCGGCGGTTGTAGTATTCGCGCACTGCCGCCGCAGACTTCAGCAGGCGCACGGCTTCGAGCAGCAGGTCGTCGAAGTCGAGAGCGTTGGCCTTGCGGAGTTCTTTGCGATATTCCTCGTACAGATGTGCGATGCGCTCAGTCTTGGGGTCAGCCGATTGCAGGTACAGTTCCTGCGGGTCGAGCATGTGATTCTTCGCCCACGAAATGCGGCCCAGAACCGTGCGCGGCGTGAGTTGCTTGTCGTCGAGGCCAAGGCGCTTCATCACTCCTTTGACCACAGCTTGCTGGTCACTTTCGTCGTAGATAACAAAGTTTTTCGTGTGTCCGATCGCCGGCTGACCCGGCGTCGACGACGGAATGCGTAGCGCCTCGATGTCGCGCCGCAGCACGCGCACGCAGAACGAATGGAACGTCGAGATGACCGGCTTGGCAATGCTGAGTCCGCCGACCAACTTCTCGACGCGCTCGCCCATTTCGGCGGCGGCCTTGTTGGTGAAGGTCATCGCCAGAATGGATTCCGGCATCACTCCCTTGTGCTCGATCAGGTAGGCGATGCGGTAGGTAATAACGCGCGTCTTGCCGCTGCCCGCGCCGGCGAGAATGAGCACCGGGCCCTCGGTGGTTTCGACGGCCTCGCGCTGCTGCGGGTTGAGTTGCTCGAGAAAAGACAATGCGGAAGTGGCTCCGGACGTGATGATTGAATTTTACAGGGAATTGGGATTCGCAGTGCTCAAACAAGCAGATGCATCGGAGTAAAACTGATGGCAGAATATAGCCAAGCGAAGCGAGGCTCTTGCTCATGGATTTAGAAGACAAAGCCGAGAAAGCCGAAGAGGAGGGGGATCTGGACTTAGCTCGCGCCCTCTGGAAAGAGATCGCGGCGAGAAACAAAGATGCCACTTCTTTCTTCAGCTACGCGCGGCTCGCTCAGAGATTGGAGAAATGGGATGAAGCAGAGAGTGCATTTTCTGAGGCCATTCGTCTAGATCCAGCGTTCTCGCTAGGAATGGCGGGTATGGGGAGCCTTTGGTATGAAAGGACGGACAGAGACGAGAAGGAATCTTTCCAAACGGCCAAAGATTGGTACCTTAGAGCCATCGAACTGGATCGCAATGCAGACGCTCTGACGCTTCTCGCTTGTTCATATTTAGCTTTAGGAGATTGCACAGCAGCCCAGGATGCATTCGAAGAAGCCATTCAGATCGACCCGCGGTACGAGGAAGCTATGTATAACCTTGCAACCATGCAAGTGGAAACAAATCCTACGAGAGCAGCCGAGCTGCTGGAGAGAGCTATCGAAATCGACCCTGACTATTCTCTCGCGCACCAGAGACTTGGCGTCCTACGCCATAGCTCAGGCGATCTGATTCAAGCTGAGTATCATTTTCGGCGAAGTCTTGAAGCAGACCCCACTGACTACTGGTCTCACTTGTACCTGGCAAATTGTTTGGCTGTACAAGAAAGAGAAACTGAGGCCGAACAGACGTACCGCTTCGTAACCAGTTTGCAGCCTGAGAACCAGGCTGGACTAAAGTTTTTTGCCAACTTCTTGGAATCGATAGGAAAGAAGCAAGAAGCGTCGGCAGTCCGGGCACAGATCAAGCAAACTGATGGCCAGTAAGCTGGTTTTCACAACCACGCGCCCATCAAATGGCCCAGGCCGCCTCTGACGCGGAGACCGTCGGCGCGGTCTTGAAAGTAGAGAGCATTGATTTGTTCGCCTTGCAGAAATTCGGTGCGGCGGAATCCCAGGCCCTTCAACTCGTCCCGTAACTGGGCTGGATCGAAGGAGAGTTGAAAGGGCTCGCCGGAAGCGGCTACACGCCGGGAGAGAGCATCGAGCGCCATCTTCTGCCCGAAGTTGAGCAGTTTGCGATCGACCGCGAAATCGAAGACCACGCCGCTCCCCGGAGGCATTTTTGCGATGAAGCTCAGAGTGGTGATGAAGGCGGCCTGCGTGAGATAGGGGGTCACGCCCAGCCAGGAGAAGAACACCGGGTCGCTTGCGCTGAAGCCGGACTGCCCGAGGCCATCCGAAAGAGTTTGCCGCTCGAAATCAACGGGTACGAAGGTCAGCGAAGGAGGAATCACAATGCCGGCGTCCTTCAATTGCTCGCGCTTCCAGGCCTGTGTGTCGGGATGATCCACTTCGAACACTCGCAGCCCGGGGTGAGGATTGCGGCAAGCGAACGTGTCCAGACCAGCACCGAGCACAACGTATTGATTCGCGCCGTTCCCAACCGCGTGAGCCAGTTGATCCTCCGCGTAGCGGCTGCGCGCGGCCATGAATGCGCGGAATGCGCGGGAGAATCCATGATCTTCTCTTGGACTGGATCGCAGCGCGTCGGCAGCCTCCGCACCAATGATGCGCAGAGCTAAAGGATCGTCGAGCACGCGGGGTTGGTCCAGCAACTGATGCGCGGCGCGCCGGATCGCCACCCGCTGCGCCGTCCGGCTGAATTTGCCCTCTTGCATCGCGACTGGCCCTTACGCTGACGGAGCACGCCCGGCTTTGCACTCCTCGCACGGGCAAACGTCGCGCAGAAATTTCCACGAGTAGATGCCGAGGTCGTGGTTGTCGTTCCAGGAGAACTTGATGGCGTATTTGCCGACGGCTTCGGCGGAGAGCGGCTTAGCATTAGGCTTGAACATCAGCAGCGCGCCGGGCGCCGCAGTGACGGGATCGCCCGGACGGCGTCCCGCCTTGCCGCGCTCGTCTTCGCACATGGCGCACGGGCAGGCGTCGCGGAGATAGACAAAGTTATAGTGCGAGACGTGGCCGTCACCCCACTCGATGTCCACACCCGTACCGGTGGTGAGGTTCACCTTGACCGACTTGGGGTCCGTGGCCGCGGTGGGCGACTGGAGCGGGGACTGCATGAATCCAGTATCGCATAGCGCCGGCGGCCTCGGCCTGGCGCGGACTTTGGTTTGCCGAATCCAGCCAAGTTCCTGTAAAATCTAGGTTTGCCCTACAAGATCTGAACTTTTCAGGGAGTAGTCATGGCACAACAATGTGATATCTGCGGCAAGAAGCCGCAGGCGGGAAACCGCATCAGCCACGCCCACAACGTCACCAAGCGGCGCTGGAACATCAACTTGCGCCCGGTGCACGCCAAGGTCGCGGGCCAGGGCAAGCGCATCCGCGTGTGCACGTCCTGCCTGCGCAGCGGCAAAGTCGTCAAGGCGTAAGAAATCTTAACCGTGCATGACGAGATCGGCGTTGTCAGGCACACATCGGCGTGGGGGTGAGGTTTTGCTTTGTTTTCCCCTTCCCCAGGGGTTTTGATTCTTGGTGTTGCTCTGGTTTTTGCCGACCCAGGCTCGCCTTTTAGTCGCCGGGTGGGCACCGGTCCTACCAGCCTCTCGTGGCACAATGACGCGATGCTTCCTGAGCAATCCTCGGCTTTTCCCGCCATCCTCTACGGCACTGCCTGGAAGGAAGAGCGCACTGCCGCCCTCACCGAACTGGCGGTCCGCGCGGGCTTTCGGGGGATCGACACCGCCAACCAGCGCCGCCACTACTTCGAGGCCGGAGTCGGCGAGGGACTGGCCGCCGTTTATCGCGCGGGAGTGGTGACGCGCGCTGACCTATTTCTGCAGACGAAATTCACGTACCAGCGCGGACAGGATCATCGTCTCCCCTACGATCCTTCAGTCCGCCTTGCGGTTCAGGTGGCCCAGTCTTTGGCCAGTTCTCTGGAGCACCTCGGGACCGATCAGGTCGACAGCTACGTGCTGCACGGGCCGTCGTCCGGTTACGACTGGACCGATGCCGACGCGGAAGTTTGGGAAGCGATGCGAAGTGAGCGCAACGGCGGACGAACGCGCCGGCTCGGGATCAGCAATGTCTCGCTACGGCATCTGGAGCAGATGGAAGCGGCTCACACCGAACTCCCCGCATTTGTGCAAAACCGCTGCTTTGCCCGCCTGGGCTGGGACCGGGAGGTGCGAACGTTCTGCCATGAGCGCAAGATTGTGTATCAGGGCTTTTCGCTGCTCACCGCGAATCCAGAGGTGATGCAGCATCCGCCGCTGATCGTTCTCGCCGAGCGGCTTAACTCGACAGTTGCGCAGGTGGTCTTCAGCTTCGCTCGCGCGATCGGGATCTTGCCCCTGGCCGGGACAACCAACGCCGACCATATGAAGCAAGGTCTCGCCGGCCTCGACCTGACGCTCCCGCCAGATGTAGTGCGAGCGATGGAATCAATGGCGGGCTGACGAAGATTAAATTCAGTCGGGCGCTCTTTACTTCACCGCCGGCTTCAACATTGCTCCCTGCCGTTCCCGGCGCATCTGCGCGGCCAACTCCTTGATCTCCGTCAGATCGCGTTGCATCTCACTCCAGCCGTACCAGAGTGCGTAATCAGGGCTGGCGTGGAAGGTGCCCTGGAACGTTCGCATGCGGTGTTCCAGGTACATGACGAACAGCTTCTGCTCGACCACTGTGGGTGCATCGTGGAACGTCAGCAGGTTGGGGAAGGGATAGGCGTAATTGGCGGGCTTGGGAAGTACGTCGTCTTTGTAGAGTCCTGCCACAATGCGGATCGCTTCCGCCATCAGGTGATCGGCGTTCCTGATCATGTCGTCGCCCTGCGCGAGTTGCTGCTTGGCGAAGTTCACCGAGTGGCACTGATTGCAGGTCTTGATCATCTTGTCGCGCTCACGCTGCCAGTCTTCCTGGGTGAGACGCGCCAGATCGGCGGCTTTCACCGTGGCGACCAACGCCGTAGGCTGCCCTTGCGGATCGAGCACTCCCAAAGCCTGAAGAATCGTGGCGCGGTCCGCCGCCCACTGCTTGTCTTCTGGCAATGGCAGCCGGACCGCGAGGAATCCCCAGGCGGTGCGCACTTCATGATTGCCGTCCTGCATGTGGCAGGTCTGGCAGGTGGGCGCGGCGGCGTCGGCGGGCAGGACGTGCTTCTGCTTTAATTCGTTTCTTACGCCGTGTTTCGAGGCGGAATACATTTCCCACTGCGGATGGTCGAAGCCCATGTGGCAGGTCTCGCAAGCCTGCGGCTGGCGAGCTTCTTCAGCGGAGAAAGTGTGGCGGGTGTGGCAGGCGTCGCACTGCGCGGCGCCGAATTCCGTGCCCGAGCCATTCTTGCGCAGTTCGGCGACCTCAGCCAGGCTCTTGTCGCCAATCTTGTGGCATCCCCCGCAACCTTTTTCGCCTTCGATCATTGCCATCGGCTGCCAGTGGATGGTTGGCATGGCCTTCATCGCCGCCCAGGCGATGGCGTGCTTGCCCTTCCTGAATTGTGTGACCTGCGTCTCGTGGCACTGGGCGCAGGTTTCCGGCGTCGGAATCTTCACCTTGGCCACATCGCCGGCGGAAGTGTGCTGGTCGCCGTGACAAGTCACACAGGTGACGTCGACGCCGCTGTGCTTGCTGAGCTTCCAGTCAGAAACGATGTTGGGCGTTGCTTTGCTGTGGCATTCGACGCACTGTGAGGCAGTAGCGGTCTGCGCGGAGAGCGGGTCAGAGATTAGAAGGAAAGGAACAAGGCTCAGGCTGACGAGAATTCGCAGGGCCCAGGAGAAAGTGGATTGCATGAGTGCCTCCCGAAACCGGCGATTATCCTGCGCTGAACAGAATGCTGCTATGACTTATGTCACAGTCCGGCTCCAATTCGGCGGGCTTTCCTCGCTGGCGCTGGCGTTCGAGACGATTGCCGGCATCTACGAGAACGCGGCCCCGAGTGCGGCGCCTGCCAGAGTGAAAAACGCCCACCAGCCAAAGACGATGGCGAACGAGGTACCGCGTTTCACCTTGCTGACGCAGGTGAAACCAATCGCAGTCAAGGCCAGCGTCCAGATCATGAAGATATCCAGCGCAGAAGCGACGCTGTACAGGAACACATTATCTGCCGGGTTCATGAAGTAACCGGGATTGGTGGCTACGGGATTCTGAAACGAAAACGAATCCGGACTCATGCCCGCTACAACCGACAGAAGCGCGAGCAGCGTCTTGATCATGAGGGGCAGCGCGGAATAAATCACGATCGCGAGAGAGATCTTAAAAGAGACGCCGGCGCCAGCAGCAAACTTAAAGGTAGCAAAAAGCGCTGCAGCGATAATCAGCCAGATGATCAAAGTGATCAGCGGAAATACATACGAGATGACTTGAGTGACTTTCGTTCCCTGCGCCATCTGCTGTTCCCGTTGGTCGGCGGGCAGCTTTTCCAGCCGCTCCTGCGACTTGGGTTGCGCCTGCATCTGGTTTTCCATGATCTTGCGGAAGCCGATCTTCTGCCCCGCGGTGTAAACAAATATCGTGGAGATCACCACCATCAGCAGGAACGGCGCCCACCAACTTGCGTTGCGGCGCAGATCGGTGAAAGTTTTCGAGGGTGCGATGAAAGTGTCGACGATGCGCGCGCCTTCGGAAAGCGGTGCCGGTTCGGGCGTGGGAGTGGGCGAAGTGGGCAAGACCGGAGCGGCGGCCATAAGTGCCTCCTGGCGAAGATCGGGGGAATTCTAGCCGGAGAGTGGGCGAGAAACAAGGGGAACAAGGATCGGGCCGGAATCCAGACCGCTTTCAGTGGGTAAGGTAATATCTTGCCTTATGTGGAGAATCGTACTGCTGTCTGTTTGCCTGCTCGCCCCTGCGTTTGCCGCCGAAAAGCGATCCGCGCCGCAACTGATCGATCTCGCGAACGCGCACAGTGCCAGTTTGCGAGAAGCGATCACCGCCAGCTTTGATGCCAAGGACTTGAAGGAAGGTACAGGCTGGGCTGGCCGCGGCCCGGACTTCTTTTTTGCCACGGAGGCAGCCTCCCAACCGTCGCTCGTCATCGACGGCACGCCCGGGCCGCAGATGCAGCATCTGGCCGGTGCAGACTCCGCCTCCTCGAATCTCTGGTATGCGATCGCGCACATCGAACCTGTGGGGCGGCTGCACTCGTTTTACCATCTGATTAACAGCGCAAAATTCGGAGGGCGGCTCGATCTGCCGGCATTCGGCCCTCTTTCGTATCTCCAGCCGGGAGTCCCGTCGGGCAAGCTCTCCGACAAGATCATCCACACCAGCAAAATCTACGACGGCATGAAGAGCGAGTACTGGATCTATGTGCCGGCGCAATACGACCCGAAAATCCCCGCCGCGCTGATGGTTTTCCAGGATGGCGGTGGGTACATCGATCGAGACGGGAACAATCCCGTCCTCAACGTCATCGACAACCTGATCGCGCAAAAGAAAATTCCGGTCATGATCTGCGTGTTCATCAATCCTGGCGACATCGGCGACGCGCCCGGGACCCCGACCTATGCGTTCGTGAAGGCCTACTCGGACAAGTGGAAGCGCACGCTGAAGGATTCGATGCGGAGCACGCTCTACGACACAGTGAGCGAACGCTACGTCCGGTTTCTGCGCGATGAAGTTCTCGCCGACGTCGCGGGGAAGTACAACCTCCGCAAAGATGCCTACAGCCACGCCATCACGGGGCTGTCCTCCGGCGGGATATGCAGCTTCAATGCGGCTTGGCAGATGCCCGATCAGTTCAGCCGCGTCCTCTCGTGGATTGGCAGCTTCGAGAGCATTCAGTGGAAGGAAGATCCCAACGTGCCGGATGGCGGGCAGGACTATCCCACTAAAATTTTGCGGGAGCCCAAGCGCAACCTTCGCGTCTGGCTGCAGGACGGGTCGGAAGATCTCGAAATAGAACGCTACGGAAGCTGGCCCCTGGCGAATCTGCGCATGGCCAATGCGCTCAAGATGAAAGGCTACGATTTTCACTTCAGCTTCGGGAAAGGCACACACAATTCAGGCCAGGGCGCGGCGGAATTCCCGGAGGAGATGGTCTGGCTTTGGCGAGATTATGACGCCAGCAAGACTGAACAGACCTACCAGATGGAGCCGTCCGAGTCGGCGAAACCGCTGTTCCGGGTGGCGGTTACGAATCGCGACACCGAGTAAGACTTCCCCATGCAGAACGTACCGCGGTTCAAAGCTTAGCTACAGCTCATGGCGTAGGGCGGTAAAGCAAGTATCCCAATCCCACGCGCAGGTGATGATGCAGCGCGTCGGGCACGCAGACGGCGAAGCACAGGCCGAGCAGTCCCTGGGCCAGCCCTAAAGAGTAAAGACTGCGGTAGCGCCGGAAGAGCCAGCAGGATACCGCCCCCCAGAGGAGCGTCGCCGCCGTCAGAGTCAGATTCGGCAGGTGAGCTGCGGAGAACAGCAGCGCGGCTACGCCGATTGCCTCATCGCTGCCTAGAACGCGCGTGAGGCGGGGCATGAAGTAATCCTGCAGGAGGAACTGCTGGTAGATCGTCCACAGGACGTATCCGCCGACGTGCGCAAGGTCCGCATTATAAAGGGGATGGAAGGTACCGGCACCGCGGGCCGCGAGTACGCCCAGGATGGTCAGCCCAACCGCGGCCGGCAAAACCCACCACGAAGAAACGATTCCTCGCCAACCAAGGCCCAGTTCATGGATCGAGGGCTTGCGCCACAGCACCAGCGCTAAAGGGGCCAGCAGCGCCAGTGGGCCTACCACGAGTTGCTCACGGCTTGGCAGCCACAGCACGACCACGATGAAGCCAAAGCCAAGGGCAAGCTCTGCCAAGTCGCGGGCAGACCGTTGCGCCCTGGGAACAGCTAGTGTGAAGGTTGTTGCATTCGTTGCCGCCAAAATGGGCTCCCCACAGACTTGGCTAAGAGTAGTAGAGGCCTGAATAGGTGGCAATGGCACTATTGGAGGGTTTTAGCAGGAACCGTAGGAGTCGAGTGGAGTCAGACTGACAGCTGTGGCGTGGCTTCGAGCAGGCTGCGCGTGTAGGGGTGAGCGGGGCTTCCGGTAATCTGTCCGGTATCGCCCACTTCTACAATCTTCCCCCGATACATCACGGCGATGCGGGTCGAGAGATAGCGCACGACCGGCATGGAGTGCGAGATAAATAGATAAGTCAGCCCGAAGTCGCGTTGCAATTGCGCCAGCAGGTTCACGATCTGCGCCCCGACGCTGACGTCGAGCGCGGAAACGGGCTCGTCGCACACAATGAATTTTGGCCGCAGCGCGAGGGCGCGCGCGATGCCAATGCGTTGCCGTTGTCCGCCGGAGAATTCGTGCGGGTAACGCGAGCGCGCGGATTCGTCGAGCCCGACTGCGTGCAACAGTTCCCCGACGCGGCGGTGCGTGTCGAGCTTCGCTCGACCGAACAGCCGGGGGCGGCTGTCCCCACATGAGTCT
>Ga0075017_100001181_pt1 | contig 15827 bp, 11 predicted proteins | sample AleBraG_ABR_2012_FD_71475 | JGI IMG/M metagenome (GOLD analysis project Ga0075017, IMG submission 71475) | Freshwater sediment microbial communities in response to fracking from Pennsylvania, USA - Alex Branch Run_MetaG_ABR_2012 | ecosystem: Environmental > Aquatic > Freshwater > Creek >... | reverse complement strand
GTCCTGCGGCGTTCGGCCAACCGCAGGATGCCGTCGGCGGTCTCGATGAGGTCGTCGGTTTCGATTTGGAACAGCTCGTCGCGCGGGTAGGTTTCCAGGACGGCGAACAGGTCCTTGCCCGAGTGCGAGTTGGGTGGGAAGCCAAAGTGGCGCAGCACGGCGTCGACCTTTTCACGCACCACGGGAATGTTGCGCACCGAGCCGGTGTACACGGCGGAGGAGAACAAGCCGATGAAGCGCTGCTCACCATTGACGTTGCCCTGGGCGTCAAAGGACTTGATGCCGATGTAGTCAAGGTAGGCGGCCCGGTGCACGGTGGACCGGGAGTTGGCCTTGGTGATCACCAGGACCCGTTTCTCACGGGCCTTGCGCTGGCCGGTGGTGGTCAGGTGCTGGACCGTGGGGTGGCTGGAACCGTCACGGAGCAGACCAAGGCCGCTGCCTTCACGGTTGACCAGCACGTCCTCGCCGTCCTTCTTGACGAGATCGTATTCGCGGTACCCCAGGAAGGTGAAGTTGTCCGCATCCATCCAGTGCAGCAGGTCCTCGGCCTCGCGAATGTCGGTCAGGGATTCCCCCGCCAGCTGGGTGGCCAGTACTTCGGCGCGGCTGAGGGCCTTCTCCCGCATCGCCGGCCAGTCCTCCACGGCGGCGCGGACATTTTCCAGGACCTTGGTCAGCCCGGCCACCAAAGCAAGTCTTTCGGCGTCGTCGGCCTTTTCAATTTCGACGGCAATCCAGGACTCGAGGTGGGATGAGTTGTCCCCCTCGGCGATCAGGTGCGCGATGCTGGGCATGGTGGAGGTGTCCCCGCTGGCCACGCCCGCATGGGAAGGAACCTTGCTGATGCCTGTCAGGGTGTGGGCGGTCCTGTCCCGTGAAACAACAAACATGGGGTGCGTGACCAACCGGATGGCAAGGTTTTGGTGGACCAGCTCTGCGCTGACCGAATCCACCAAAAAGGGCATGTCATCGGTGACGATGTAGACCACGCTGGCGTCGCGTTCGTCCAGCACTTCGACCTTGATGGTGCCCGGCGCCCTGTCCATGGCGACCCTTTTGTGCGCCATCACCCGGGCGTTGAGGATGGCCGGGTCATAGGCGCTGGCATCTTCCTGCGCCAAATGGAGGTAGTAATCCGCAATGAGCGCCAAGTCACCCGCGCTCAACTGTTCAGGGACTTGCACAGAATCGGTCGTAGGTGAGCTAGACGACATAAAACAAACGCCTCCGTCAAAGAGTAAAAGACCGCCTCTTTGCGGTCCTTTCACGAGCCTAGCCCGGATTTTACGGCTTCGCTGTGGCGTTTGATACAGCAGTTTTTTGGTTTCGCTGGGCAGGTGCACAACAGATTGAACGGATGGCCCGGCGCAGTGCGGAATCCGGAGCAACTTCCACCAAGAGCCTGCCCTCCAGCAGTGCCCTGTCCAAAACGTCGGCGTCCCACGGCAGGAAATGGCTGATGGGCAGGCCGGGACCGAAGCGCTCCCAGGCCTGTTCGAGGGCCGTCTGGGGCTGCGTTCCTGCCGCCTTCCTGCGCACCTTGTTCAGCACCACCTCAATGCCGGCCCCTGCGCACAGCTCCGGAAGCTCCGCCAACGCCCGGATCAGCCGGGGAATCCCGATGGCGTCGCTGCCGCCAACAGCGTAGATGATATCCGCCTGGCCCAGCACACTCAGCGTGGCGGCATTGCGCCGCGGCGCAACCGTGTCATAGCTGAGCTCCTCGTCGGTTTCCAGGCAAAAACCACAATCAATGACCACCACATCGGCTATTTTCCGGGCTGTTTGCAGCACCCTTTCCACAGCGGCGGCCCGCAACTCGGGCCAGCGCTCGGATCGGGTCAAGCCGGTCAGGAGCGCGAAGGAGCCTCCGGCAAACACCACCTCGGAAGAGATGCGGTCCAGTTCGGTTGCTGTGAGCACGCCCTGGTCCGCCACCCTGCAGGCCTGTGCGAAGGACGCCGACTCATCCAGCAGCCCAAGCGTCGCTGCCATGCTGGCCCCATAGCTGTCGGCATCGATGACCAGCACGCGCATTCCTTGCGCGGCATACTCAGCGGCCATGTTCAGGGCCAGGGTGGTCCGGCCCGGCGAACCGGCAGGCCCCCACACGGCCAGTATCCGGGGCGGCGGCTTCCCGTCCTGCCCTGGCGGACCGGCCGGCTTGTTGCCGGCAGTGGCCGCCATGCCGGCACGCCTTGATCCGATGCCGTCCGGCCGGGGACGCGAGAAGGCTGTGCGAAACCGGGAGAAGACGCCGGGCCGAACCGTGGTTTGGGTTCCCCCATGCTGGACGGCCGGCCCCGCAACAGTCCTGGGCAGTGGCTCGCCGGGCGGGGCTGCAGCCTGGCGTTGCGAACCCGCCGCAGCGGCGTCGCCTGCCGCGCCACGGTCCCCGGCGGCCGGGGCAGCAGAACTGCCGCGACCGGCGTCGTAGTGGATCCCCGGGAACTCCGGCCTGGCGGCTCCCGAAGTCGCGGCAGGGACTCCGAACCCCGTCGACTGTGGGAACTGGCGGGCACTGAGCGCACCCATCACTGCCTCGGCCAGCGTTTCCGGCGTGGGATGTGCCGTTACGGGAAAGACGCCGATTCCGCGCAGGCGTGCCGTCTCGGCAGGGTCGGCAGCCACGGCCACGACGCTGACCCCCACGGCCGTCAGCCTGTCCACCAACGTGGCGGTGAGCTCATCGGCGTGACCGGCCACCACTGCCACCCTGGCCAGCCCGCTTTGACAGGCGGCGAGGAGGTCAAGCAGTTCCGGACAACGCCTGACCACGCGGACGGTGCCGCGCAGTTCCTCCAGGGCATCGACGACGTGGTTTTCGGTGTCCCCCACCGTCACGACGTTGACCGGGTTCATCGCGTGGCGCCGGGATTCCATACCACCGAGACCTTGGCCTTGTTGGCGACCGCGCCAAGGAATTTCGGCATTTGTCCGTCGGTGACGAGCACCAACAGCTGGGTGCCCTTCCCCGCACCGAGGCCGCCGGACGTTGCGTTCACGGCGGCGACCTCGGCCCCGGGCAACATGAGCACTGGTTCGCTGTAGCCGTTGCGCTCATCGGGCAGGGCCACCCAGACATCGACCGAGGACCCAACCACCACTTCCTTGGGCAACGGTTCACCGACAGTCACCGAGGCCGGTTTCCTGTCCAGGGCATCGGTGCTGCCAATGCTGGAGCGCGACACCAGCTCGCCTTCCTGCACCATGCGTACGGCCACGGGGCGTTCCGGCAGGGAAATTCCCGGGTGCAGGTACTTGCCGTCCGCTTCGCCAAGGCGAACCTGGACAAGCTCGAAGGAATCCACGGTTATTGGCTGTCCAACCATGAGGGAATCCTTGGCAACGTACATGGGGATGCTCTTGTCTGCTCCGCCAACCAGCGCCACGACTGAGGCGACGGACGCCAGGACAAGCAGGATGCCGACGAACAGCCGGGGATCCTTCCACGACGGCGCGCCGAGCCGTGCCGCCTGCGCCCTCTCGGTCCCGCTCACAGTGTCTCCCCCCGGGCCCGGATTCCTCGATCCTTGCATAAGGATCGGGAGGCGGCGGGCTTGCACCCTTTTTGCACGGACCGTATTGACCCTATTTCTACCGCCGAAACCCCCTGGTTGGAAGACCTTGGAGGAGAATTGCCGGAATCTGTGGAAGACGCCCCCTCAGGCCGGCAGGGGCAATGTTGAACAAACAATGAATAAACACTGCCATTGATGGCAAAGAAGAGGATAATGGTGCCATGCCCAGATTTCTGACGTTGGCCGATGTGGCCGAACAACTTCAAATCTCCGCCGCCGCCAGTTATGCCCTGGTCCACAGCGGTGAGCTTCCGGCGTTCCAGATTGGTGGACGCGGGCAATGGCGCATCGATGAAGCCAAGTTTGAACAGTTCATCGAGGACCGCCATGCCGCTGCGAGGCTCATGCTGGCTGCAGAAAAGGCCCCCGCCAAGAGCGACTAGAACTCGTTTTCGGCCGAGGACACGACGGCGGCCACTGCCGCCAACGGCACCACGACGCTGCCCTGCTGGTTAGCCCGGCCCCGCCCCACGCCGTCGGCCAACTGGGTGAGCACCATAAAATCCGCACCCACCTGGTCCACGACGCCGCGCACCACAGCTGTTTGCGCGGAGTCCAGCTCCACCACGACCGCCGCCCTGTTGCGCGCCAGGATGCGCAGGGCCGAGGCCAAGGTGTAGCGAATGCGTCCCGGCTGCTGTGCCCTGGTGGACCCAAGGCCCTGCACCTTGAGCAGTTTGGCCAGCGGCAGGATCACCGAGCTGCCGGCCTCCCGCAACAGGAACCATTGGTCCTCCACCCGGGCAACCGTGCCATGGTGGACCACGCCGTTGCGCATGAGCGCGGCGATCTCCTCACCCAGCGAACCCCTCAGGGCGTCGGCCAGGCTGACGAGCGCCGCTTCCACACGAGCCCGCTCATTGATTTCACGCTCGGCTTCCTCCTGCGAGGCGGCATGCCATTGGGCATCCAAGTCCCCAAACAGCCCATCCCATCGCATGCCGCCACGCTAAGGGATGGCCCCGTCCGCGTCAACCGGGCGGCGAAAATGGTTTCCAAAAACCTCTGGACAAAGACAGTTTCTTGAGGTCAAAATGATTTATACATCATCTAACAATGTCAAACAGTAACAAAATTGATCGAAAAGTGGGTGAATTGGATGAAACGCCAAACCGGTGCCGACCTCGCCATGGCGGTGGCCATCCTCTGCTTGGGTGCATCGTTGGTATTTGCCGGCGGGTCCATGCTCCAGCGCCGGGTCACGGGCACCAGGCCCTACGGTCCCGTGGAACTGGATGAGGTGTTGGGCGCCGCAGCGGCCGGCACCGGCATCGCGGTGGCCTTGTGGTGGCTGCTGGCCCTGGCCTGTGCCTTTGTTTCGGCCGTGGCCGAACACCGGGGCGCTCCGAAGCTGGCCGCCCGCACGGCCGCTTGGTCACCGGTGTTCATGCGGCGCCTGGCGGCAGCCGTTCTGGGACTAAACCTCTTGGGCGCCCCCATGGCCCTGGCCGCGGCACCCGGCGGCGGACCCGCCACCGTGCAGCGCATCAGTTCGATGTCCAGGACAGCACTGGATGATCCCATCAATCCCGCATGGACGCCCCGGAGTCCGGCCGTCGATCCGGGCCCGCTTGTTGCTCCCCAAAACCGCCCCGTTCCGGGGGCGGGAGGCTTGGCGGGGCCAGACTCCGGCGTACTCGGCGAGGATGTGGTGGTTCACGACGGTGACACCCTGTGGTCGATTGTGTCCACCGTCCTGGGCCCCTACGCCACCGATGTTGAGGTGGCACTGGCGTGGCCGCAATGGTACCGGGCCAACCGGGACGTCATCGGCGCCGATCCCAACTACATCCTGCCGGGACAGGTCCTGCATGCTCCCGGCAGCTGATCCACCCATCCACCCGCAAAGCCTGCTTCACCTTTTCACAGTTCAAAGGACACGGTTATGAATACCTTGGCGACTACAGAGGCTGCCACACCATTGACACAGCTCATCTCACGCCCGGCCCCGGTGAGGGCCGGTGTAGCCACCGCCGGCGACGGTGTGGACGCCGCGGCCGTTGTGGTGAAATTTCCCCAGCGATCGCTCAGGAAGCAGCCCCCAGCGAATAATGCATCCGCGCCCCCCGAGTCCAGCCTGGCCTTGGACACCCAGAGCAATGAAAGGGCGTTGCTGGCAGAGATGTCGCGCAGGATCTCCCAGGCAGCATTGGAGGTGCTCAGCGGTTCACGGTCGGTCCAGCAGCTGGCGCGGTGGCTGGATGCCATGTGCCTGAGCGCGTTGACCACCCGCGCGCGGCTGCACGCCCAAGCCTGTCAGGCTGAAAGCCGGCGTCCCAGCCATGGCGAACCGGGTGGCAAGGTCCAGATCCTGCGTCACCAGCCCATTGTGCATTCCACCCATGTCAGTGCCGTGGCACCTGGCATCTATGAAACTAGCGTGGTCATTGCCGACAAGACCCGTTTCCGTGCCATTGCCATGCGGTTCGAGGAGACGGGTGGCACATGGAAGGTCACTGCGCTGCAGATTGGCTGAGGGCCCCGCAGAAAAAGAACATGCCAGTGATGGGCCCACAGCTCCGAGGGACCCGCCCGAACTTGGGGCCCACAGCTCCGAGGGACCCAGATAATGGCTCGCTAGCGAGCCATTATCTGGGAGGAGCTGGGGACTAGCGCTTTTTCTTCTTCTTGGCGCTCTTGTTCGCGGGCCGCTTGGCCGACGGCGGCAGGCCGCCGCTGTTGGATCGGCGTTCCACATGCGTTTCCGCCTGGCCCTGGGCGTCCGGGGCTGTGAATTGCAGCTGGGCTGGCTTGGCCGGGGCTTCCAGTCCGGGAGCGGTAATGCGCGGCGCCTGGTGTTCCGCGGCCGGCGTGCCGGCCCCTGCCACCCGGTCCAGCAAGGCTGCGGGCCCGTCGGCGACGGCGCCAACGGCTGTTTCGGGGGCGTTTTCAACCTGGACATCCAGGTTGAACAGGAAGCCGACGCTTTCCTCGCGGATGGCCGCCATCATGGCCTGGAACATTTCGAAGCCTTCGCGCTGGTACTCCACCAGAGGGTCGCGCTGGGCCATGGCACGCAGGCCAATGCCTTCCTTGAGGTAGTCCATCTCGTAGAGGTGTTCCTGCCATTTGCGCCCGACGACGGACAGCACCACACGGCGTTCAAGCTCGCGCATGGTTTCGGATCCCAAGGCAGCTTCGCGCTCCTGGTAGGCGACCTTGGCGTCGGAAAGCAGCTCGGCCTTGAGCATTTCTGCTGTGATGCGGCCGATTCCGCCGGCTTCTTCGGCGAGATCCTCGACGGTGATGCTGACCGGGTAGATGGTGCGCAGGCTGGTCCAGAGGGAGTCGAAGTCCCAGTCACCGGGGTGTCCCCCGGCCAGGGTGGCCTCGATGATCTCGTTGACAGTGTCCTCGAGGAAGAACTGCACCTTCTCGTGCAGGTCGCCACCTTCAAGGATCCGGCGGCGGTCACCATAGATGGCTTCGCGCTGGCGGTTCAGGACGTCGTCGTATTTCAACACGTTCTTGCGCTGCTCGGCGTTACGGCCCTCAACCTGGCCCTGTGCCGAGGCGATGGCCTTGGACACCAGCTTTGATTCCAGGGCGACGTCGTCCGGCATGGAGGAGCGTGACATGAGGCGCTCGGCGGCGCCGGAGTTGAACAACCGCATCAGGTCGTCGGTGAGCGAGAGGTAGAAACGGGATTCGCCCGGGTCACCCTGGCGCCCGGACCGGCCGCGAAGCTGGTTGTCGATGCGGCGGGATTCGTGGCGTTCGGTGCCCAGCACGTACAGGCCACCGGCCTCCAACACAGCCTCGTGCTCGTCCCTGACAGCTTCCTTGGCGGCCTCAAAGGCCTCGTGCCAGGCTGCCTCGTACTCCTCGGGGGTCTCTTCGGGGTCAAGGCCTTGGGCGGCCAGGGTGGCAACAGCGTTGAACTCGGCGTTGCCGCCGAGCATGATGTCGGTACCACGGCCGGCCATGTTGGTGGCCACGGTGACCGAGCCGCGGCGTCCCGCCTGGGCCACGATGGCGGCCTCACGGGCGTGGTTCTTGGCGTTCAGGACCTCGTGCTTGACACCCTTTTCGGCCAGCTTCTTGGAAAGGTACTCACTCTTCTCCACGCTGGTGGTGCCCACCAGAACCGGCTGCCCGGTTTCGTGGCGGGCGGCAATGTCCTCGACCACGGCGTCGAACTTGACGATCTCGTTCTTGTACACGAGATCGGCCTGGTCGATGCGCCTCATCGGCTTGTTCGTGGGGATCGGCACCACGCCCAGGGAGTAGGTGCCCATGAACTCGGCGGCCTCTGTTTCGGCAGTACCGGTCATGCCGGAGAGTTTGTCGTAGAGGCGGAAGTAGTTCTGCAAGGTCACGGTGGCAAGGGTCTGGTTCTCGGCCTTGATCTCCACCCCTTCCTTCGCCTCGATGGCCTGGTGCATGCCCTCGTTGTAACGCCGGCCGGCCAGGATGCGGCCGGTGTGCTCATCAACAATGAGGACCTCCCCGTCCATGATGACGTAGTCTTTGTCGCGCTTGAACAGTTCCTTGGCCTTGATGGCGTTGTTCAGGAAGCCGATCAAGGGGGTGTTGGCGGACTCGTACAGGTTGCTGATGCCCAGGTAGTCCTCGACCTTTTCGATGCCGTTTTCCAGGACGCCAACGGTGCGCTTCTTTTCATCGACCTCATAGTCTTCATCGACGGAAAGACGCAGCACCACCTTGGCAAATTCGCCATACCAGCGGTTTGCATCCCCGGATGCCGGGCCGGAAATGATTAGCGGTGTACGGGCTTCATCGATGAGGATCGAGTCAACTTCATCGACGATGGCAAAGTTGTGGCCACGCTGGACCAGCTCGTCCTTGCTCCAGGCCATGTTGTCGCGCAGGTAGTCAAAGCCAAACTCGTTGTTGGTGCCGTACGTGATGTCGGCGGCGTACTGGGCGCGGCGCACGGCCGGGTCCTGGTTGGAGATGATGCAACCGCTGCTCTGGCCCAGGAAACGGAACACGCGCCCCATGAGGTCGGACTGGTATTCGGCGAGGTAGTCGTTCACCGTCACCACGTGAACACCCTTGCCGGTCAGGGAGTTCAGGAAGGCGGGGGCCGTGGCCACCAGGGTCTTGCCTTCACCGGTTTTCATTTCGGCAATATTGCCCAGGTGCAAGGCGGCGCCGCCCATGAGCTGGACCCGGAAGTGGCGCAATCCAAGCGTCCGCGAGGAGGCCTCGCGCACGGCCGCAAATGCCTCGGGCAGCAGGTCGTCCAGGGTCTCGCCGTCCTGGTGGCGGAGCTTGAGTTTGTCCGTCTCTTCACGCAGCTCGGCGTCGGTGAAAGTCTGGAAGGGCTCTTCCAGTGAATCAATGGCGTCGGCGAGCACGTTGAGTCGTTTGAGCGTCTTGCGATCGCCTGTTCGAAGGACTCGCTCAAAAAGTGATGGCACGAAATTGCTCCCAATCTATTGCTACCTAAAAGTGGCGTTTCCAGTCTACGTGAGAAGAGGCACACTCCCGCGCCAATGCAGGGGAAAGGTCCCCGTTCTCCAGCACGACGACGTCATCTAGTCCCAGCCAACGGGCCATGAGTTCGAGCTCTTGCGCCAGTTCAGCGGCGGTATCCGCCGGTGCGTCGGGCTCTGCGAAGGCACCCCGCACCAAAAGCCGGCCAGTGGCCCGCTCGGCCTTGAGATCCACGCGGGCCACAATGTTCTCGCCCAGCAGAAAGGGCAGGACGTAGTATCCGTACTTTCGCTTCTCGGCGGGGGTGTAAATTTCCAGCCGGTAGTGGAAGTTGAACAGCTGCTCGAGCCTGCGGCGTTCAAAGACCAGCGAGTCGAACGGGCTCAGCAGGGCCCGTCCGCGCGCCTTGCGGGGAATCGTGGCGCCCGCATGGAGGTAGGTGGGGGCATCCCACCCGGAAACTGTCACCGGGGCCAGTGTTCCCTTCTCGACCAAACCGGCCACCGACCGAGCCGCTTCCTTGGCGGGAAGGCGGAAATAGTCGGCAAAGCATCGCACCGTGCCAATACCGTGCGCCTGCGCGGCCGCCTCAATGAGCCTGTCCATGGCATCACGTTGACCCGCAGTGTACTTCTGCTCCGGGTCCGTCGAAACAGCGGGCGGGCAGGGCGCCCCGGTGCGGTCCCCCACAATCCGCTGCGCCGGCGGCAGGACTGCCTCGACGAGGCAATAGCGCCGCTCAAACTGCTCGTTCCGGGATGCCGCACCAACCACGCCGCGTTCAAACAGGCCCTCCAGGGTGCGTTTGACGGCACTCCAGTTCCAGCCCCACTCATCACGGTTCTTTTCTTCCTCATGGCCAACCCTGTCCTTGACTTGACGGGCCGTCAGCGGCCGGCTGCGTGCCAGCAGCGCCAAGATCTTTTCCTCCAGCGAGTCGCGCAGCACGGGATCGAGCCCGCTGGAGCCCACCCATTGGCGGTTCTGCCACACCAAGAGGTCGCGGAAGTGGACAGGCCGGATGAAGCTTGCCTCGTGGGCCCAGTACTCCATCATTTTCCGCGGGGCGGTTCCAGCCAGCGTGGCCAGAATGCTGCGGTCATAGTCGCCGAGCCGGGAAAAGAATGGCAGGAAATGGCTGCGGGAGATCACGTTGACGGAGTCGATCTGGACCAGCTGCAATTGGGCAAAAGTCCGGCCCACCACCCGTGCACTGACGGGTTGGGCGGGCCGGACCCCTGCGAGTCCTTGGGCCTTGAGGGCGATACGCCGGGCCTGTGACAGGCTCAGGCTTGCACTCATGCGTACTGGCTCCTAGGACTCTCTTGGGTACTTAACTTGCTTTGCCTGGCTGTGTTGCCTTGGCGGGGTGTATCAGTCTTAGACGCGGGCCGGCTCATCCACTGACCGGTAGGCGCTGACTTCCTCAACGCCGGCGGGCTCCTGCGCGTCGGGGTCCAGGGCGATGACCCCGTACGTCCAACCGCGACGACGGTAAACAACTGATGGAACGCCGGTGGCCGAATCGATGAACAAGTAGAAATCGTGTCCGACGAGTTCCATGTTGTCCACGGCATCATCGAGCGAGAGCGCCGTTGCCGGGAAGACCTTGCGGCGGATCAACACCGGCGAATCCCCCGCCGGGATGTCGTTCTCGATCTCATACGGGGAGACTTCCGCAGCAGCTTCCGGAACGGTCTGGGCATAGATCGGTTCGGAACTGCTGACAGGCGTCAGTGATCCTGTTGCCTCATTGACCGCGACGGGCGCATGGCGGCCGTGGTGGACCTTCCGCTTGTCCTTGACCCTGCGCAACCGCTCAAGCAGCTTCCCATGCGCCAGGTCGAAAGCGGCGAACTTGTCCGCAGCCGCTGCCTCGGCGCGGATGACCGGACCACGTCCAACCACGGTGAGCTCCACCGTGAGGGGGGCCTCTGATGCACGAGAGTTGGTCTCCTTGGAAACCTTGACGTCGACCCGCTGGACCTTGTCGCCCAGCTGCTCAATCTTGGTGAGCTTTTCCCCGGCATACTCGCGGAATCGGTCTGAAACGCTCAGGTTGAGACCTCTGATCATGAACTCCATGGTGCCCTCCAAATAGCTTCGGTGACACGGCGGCCGACTAGCAATCCAAGCTACGCTCTTGGCCGCCGACGGGTGGTTCCCTCTTGGAAGAGGTACCCGTTCACTCACGTTAGTTCACCTCCTTCGGATAATCATCTTTTGCTGAAAAATATTTTCGGCGGTGTCGCCAAGTTGCTGTTCCCCGCCGCCCGGCCCGGGTGTCCGGGCGGCGGCAAGAACCACTGCCGCACAGACGATCGCCCCGGCCTTTTCCAAGGTTTTAGCCGCCTCGGCAATCGTGGAGCCTGTTGTCAACACGTCATCGACCACCACCACCAAGGTCCCCGACAAATTCGCTGAGGGCCAAAATACCTTGCCAAGATTTCGCCTCATGCGCAGAGTGTTACGGACGTTGCTGCGCCGTGCTGCACGGCCCAGGCCTTTCTGGCGTCGGCTGCGCCACGGCGCCCGCAGCTTCACAGCCAGTGCAGGTGCAACACTCATCCCGGCCGGAAGCCGCTGTTCGCGCCGCATTGCCTGAAGCATCAATGCCAGGGGGTCGTACCCGCGGCGGCGCCAGCTGGCACCGGAGCTGGGGACGGGCACCAGTACCAGGTCCCGGCCGGCCAGCTCCGGCAACAGCAGGGGCAGGGCGTGAAGGCCGCCGGCCAAGGAACGTCCCAGACGGCTGGCCAGCTGGGTGCGGCCGTGGTTCTTGAACGCCAGGATCACTGCGGAGGTGGTGTTCCGGTATACCCCGGCAGCAACCACCGGTAGCAAAACCTCGCCCGAAACACCCATCAGGGCGTCTGCGGACGCCTCGGCACGGAACGGCGTGGCACACTCCTGCCGTAGATGGCGGGCACAGTCCCGGCACAGGGCGGCATCCTCGCGGCCGCACACCACACAATCACCAGGCAGAACAATGAAGAGGAACTCCCGCCACGCGCGCTCCCACCACAACCAGCTGCGCACCCAAAGGGCGCTGGCCGTGCCACGGTGCCTACCGCCCTGCGGCTCACCGGAGTCCGTGCTGTTCTGCTCGCCACCACTCACAGCTACAGGATCAACCCTGCCGGCCGCCACCGCCAGTGGCAACAGCTACGAATGTGGAGGGGCTCCCCGCAGCGGGCGCCTGTGGAGGGCCTTGTGGTCGCACCGGGGACACCGGGGCGCGACTCATCCCGCGAACGATGCCTGCGCCAGGTCCTTGGCCGAGAGGTCCCAGTTGTTACCCACCAGCGAATAGACCTCGCTGCTGGTTTGCGCGTGAACATTGCGCACGCCGGAACCGGCGCTGAGCCACTGAACCCCGCTGAGTTCGCCCAACTGGGCAGGTGCCCTGGCCAGGTCGAGAATCTCGATGACCACCGGCCCCGTTGCGGACGGCGCCATGACGGCCACGCTGCCGTCATCCACCCAGACGCCCAGGACGGGGCTGCCCGTGTGCACCAGGTTGTTGGGCGATGTCAGTTCCTTGGGCACCTCGGAGGATTTGACGATGCCGGTGATCGAAACACGGCTCACCCCGTTGGCCTCGGAAATGACCATGGCCCGGGTGCCGTCGCGGGAAATGCGCAGGGTGCTCACATGTTGGCCAACCAGCCATGGCACTGTCAGGATCACGGGTGCGGAATCCTTGACCCCGGGATTGGCGTTGATGGCCGCGACGGTCCCTGAACCGTCCCCGGCGGCCGTCCACAACCAACCGTTCGGCGCAAACGACGGCGGCGTCAGGCCCACGCCGTTCACGGCAACGGCGGGCTGCTGGCCGGGGGCCACGGTGTAGAGCTGGGTGGCTGCGGTGTTGAGGAAGGCAAAGTTCTTGCCCGAATAGGAGACGGCCGGCACCGCCGGGGCCAAATGGGCAACGGAATCCAGGCCGACGATGGGCGCGGTCTTGGTGCCGTCATAGCCAACCAGCTCATTCTTGGCCAGGGCCACCTGCATATTGGGCACCGGGTTATCAATCACCATGGGAGACACCGAATCGGCGGAACCGCCCATGTCCACCTCGCGGTCGTCGGCCAGAAACTGCACCTCAGTGACGGTGTTCAGGCTCTTTTGCAAGGTCACCAGCAGCTGGGCGTGCATTTGCTGGCGCTGCTTGACACTGGTCTCCAACAAGGGCCGTGCGGTCAGCCCAACCTTCGCCAGCCCGTTGTTGACGGGTACGGAGTCGCGTTCCAGCGCAATCCCATTGGGGAACGCACTGACAACGGCACCCTTCAAATATGGTGCCGGCCCGCCTAGCATGGCCCGGACGATGGCTGTTGCCGTGCGCGAGGTGCGCCCGGCCAGCCACCTGACATCGGGGACGCCGAAGGTGAAGCTGGGATCGTAAAAGTACAGCGCCACGGGGTTGTACAGGGTCTGGAACGTGGCCTCTGTCAGGACCACGCCGTCGGGGGCCTTGGAAATGCGCCACTGCCCCTCCACCTGTACCAGGGTCATCTCAACGGTTTCCGTGGCGTTTGCTGCGGCAGGGGTCAGAACCCCTGTGGCGTCCACGGTGGAAACCACATCAAAGGTTGCCTCAAAGGTGTCCTTGCCCGGGCCGGGGGCAACGGTGAAGGCGTTCTTGTACACGAGCGTCCGTTTGTCCGCCGCCCACGACTGGGACAACCCCGAGGTCAGGTACTGCCGGGCCACCTGGAAATCGTCGGAAATTCCGGTGCCTGAGTCGATGAATCCGCGAATGATGCTCTCCGGGGAGGCCCCGTCCACCGGCGCGAACTGCTGAAAACTGATGTTCACCGAATTGTTCCGCGGACCCAGCGGGTCGCTTTTCCCGACCGGACCGTAGGTGGGGATGGTGGCGCATCCACCGGCCGTCAGGAGCACGGCCACAGCCATCGCCAGGGCCGCAAGGATCCCCACCCGTCGCGGCCGGGCGGGGCGTGCCCGGTACGGGCGCTTTCGCGCCCCGGCGGGGACGGTGTTGGGGTTCTTTGGGTTCGCCATCGTCATGGTGATTCAGCCTTCGAGGTGCCGTCGTCGTCAATGCCGTCTGGCGAGGCCGGATCCTTGCGCCTGCTTTCGGCCTTCCCGATCTCAATTGCCGTGGCCGGGTTGAGGCTGCCCAAGGCACCCACCACCCCGAATGATCCGGTGATGGTGGTGATGGGTCCAGTGTTCAGGTTCCGGGAGGAGGCGGCAGCGCCGCCGTCGGGCGGGAGTGGAACGGGGGAATGCGTGAGCACCCCGCCGCGCAGGCGCGGCAGCGTCAACCGGAAACACGAACCCTCACCCGGCGCGCCCCACGCCTCGAGCCAGCCGTTGTGCAGCCGGGCGTCCTCGGTCGCAATGGACAGGCCCAGCCCGCTGCCGCCCGTGGTGCGGGCGCGGGCCGGATCGGCACGCCAGAAGCGGTCAAAGACATGCCCCAGCGAATCCGGGGACATGCCCACGCCGTAGTCACGCACGGCGATGGCGACGGCGTCCTGGTCCGCCGATACAAAGATCTTCACCGGCTTTCCTTCGCTGTGTTCAAGCGCATTGAGCACCAGATTGCGCAGGATCCGATCGATGCGCCGCGAATCCATTTCAACAATGCACTTGTGGTCCCGGATACGGGTCACCACCACCAGCTCACTGTGGTTGGCGTGGGCCACGGGTGTTGCGCCGTCGATCACCGAATGGATGACGGAGAAGATGTCCAACGATTCGGCATCCAGGTCGGCAACACCGGCGTCAAAGCGGGAGATCTCCAGCAGGTCGGCCAGCAGCAGCTCAAAGCGCTCCACCTGGTGGAAAAGTAGCTCGGAGGAGCGCTTGTTGACCGGGCCAAAGTCGTCCCGGGCGTCAAAGAGGACCTCCGCTGCCATCCGCACGGTGGTCAGGGGTGTGCGCAACTCGTGTGAGACATCCGAGACGAACCTCTGCTGCATCTCCGAAAGCGTGGCAAGGGCGGTGATCTGGTCCTGCAGGGAGGTGGCCATCTTGTTGAATGATGTGGCGAGCCTGGCCATCTCGTCCTCCCCCACCACCTGCATGCGTTCCTCAAGTTCGCCGGCCGCCAACTTTTCCGAGACGGCGGCCGCCTGGCTGACAGGCTTGACCACGGTCCGGGTCACATACCAGGCGATGGCCCCGATAAGGAGCAAAAGGATGCCGCCGGCCAGCCACAGCACGGACTGGATGTAGTTCAAGGTTATCTGGGCGCTGTTGAGGTCATAGATCATGTACAGCTCGTATTTGGTCTTGAGCAGCTCAACCTGGCTGCCCACCACCACGGCGGGGTGAATGCCCGAGCTGCCCGTGGGCAGCCCGATCGACTGCCAAAACTGGCCATCCGGGTCGCTGCGCACGGCGGCACGGAGCGCGTCGGGGATGATGGCGGTGGTGACGCCGCCGGAGTCGGAGGAACTCACGGCCAGTTTGCTGGTTTGGCCGGGGATCTTGACCATCAGGTACTTGCGGTTGTCGTCCGCGCCGCCAACTTCCAGCAGCCGCAGGGTGTCCTTGACGTAGGTGGACACCCGCGGCTGGTCGCTGAGGCTGGCGTTGGAAAAGCTTTCCTGCACCTGGGTGGCGCCCCGGGCTGATTCCTGCTGTGCCTGGGCGAGGCGTTCCTTGAACAGGCCGTCGGAAATCTGCCCTGCCAGGTAGCCGCCCACACCCACCACGGCGATGGAGGCGATGACCAACGTGGTGAGGATTGTCCGGAACTGCAGCGAGGTGCGCCAACGCCCCAGCAGGAAACGCCGGACGCGGTTCACAACATGCAAGGCCGCCTTCCCCGCGACGACGAACAAGCCACCGATCTTGCCCCAC
>Ga0075017_100001180_pt1 | contig 15833 bp, 15 predicted proteins | sample AleBraG_ABR_2012_FD_71475 | JGI IMG/M metagenome (GOLD analysis project Ga0075017, IMG submission 71475) | Freshwater sediment microbial communities in response to fracking from Pennsylvania, USA - Alex Branch Run_MetaG_ABR_2012 | ecosystem: Environmental > Aquatic > Freshwater > Creek >... | reverse complement strand
CGACCCCACCAGGGCCGACCACGACGTCGGGCGCCCGTTGGGCGGTGACGCCACCGTGGAGGAGATGGCCGCCCTTGACGATGCAGTGGGTCGCACCGAGCGCGAGGATGGCGTGGCCGGCATCGGCCATGGCGCCGACCGAGGAGAGCTCGCGGACGTCGATCCCTAAGAGCACGGCTGCCTCGAGCAGGTTGGGGGTGACCACCTCGGCATAGGGGATCAGCGCCTCCCGATAGGCCTCGGCACCGCCTAGCTCCATCAGGGCGTGTCCGGTCGAGGAGACCAGCACCGGATCGACGACGAGGGGAGGGAGCACGCCACGCTCGGCCAAGGCGCCGACGGCTCGGATGGTGGCGGGGCGAGCCAGCATGCCGGTCTTCGCCCCGTGGACCTCGATGTCGTCGAGCACCGTCAGGATCTGGGTGACCACCATCTCTGCTTCGAGCGGGGCGACGGCGGTCACCTCTACCGTGCTCTGCGCGGTCACCGCGGTGACCGCCACGGTCCCATGGACCCGGTAGGCCGCGAAGGTGCGAAGGTCGGCTTGAAGACCGGCACCGCCCCCAGAGTCTGAGCCGGCGATGGTCATGGCGACACGGGGGGTCATGGAGCCTGAGCCTACCGATCGGCCCTCGGGGCCCTTCTCCCGGAGCCGTAGGCTCTGCTCCATGGACGACGGGCTCGAGATCGCAGGTCGCACGCTCGGTTCTCGGCTCATCATGGGCACGGGGGCGATGAGCACGATGGCCCGACTGCGCGAGGCGCTCGTGGCGTCGGGTACCGCCATGGCCACGGTGGCGGTGCGCCGCGTCGAGCGCTCGACCCAAGGAGGGCTCCTCGAGACCTTGGAGAGCCTCGGCATCGAGGTGCTGCCCAACACCGCGGGCTGCTTCACCGCCACTGAAGCGATCACCACCGCCCAGCTGGCGCGAGAGGCGTTCGAGACGAACTGGGTCAAGCTAGAGGTCATCGGCGACGACCAGAGCCTGCTGCCTGACGCCGTCGAGCTCTTGCGTGCAGCGGAGACCCTGGTCGACGACGGCTTCGTGGTGCTGGCCTATGCGCCCGATGACCCGATCATCGCTCGACGCCTGGCTGACGCAGGCTGCGCGGCGGTCATGCCGCTTGGTTCACCCATAGGGAGCGGTCTCGGGATCCGCAACCCACACGCCCTGGCCATGATCACCGAGAGCCTCGAGGTGCCGGTGCTGCTTGACGCCGGGATCGGCACCGCTTCGGACGTCACCCAGGCCATCGAGCTCGGCTGTGACGGGGTGCTGATCGCCTCGGCGATCAACCGAGCCATCGAGCCGGCCCTGATGGCTCGCTCGATGGCGCTTGCCCTTGAGGCGGGCTTGCTGGCTCGACAAGCCGGACGCATCCCGACGCGGAGCCACGCAGAGGCCTCAAGTCCGTTCCTCGGCCTCGCCGAGCTGTAGGGGGGTGGACACCGAATCTTAGGGTGCCCTATATTAGGGCTCCTTAAGTTCCAAGGTTCACCGCCCAAGCAGGGGAGAGGCCATGAAGATCCGTCGACACCAGCGAGCCTGGTCAGCGGCACTGGGGTGTCTGCTGGTGCCCGCGGTGCTCTCAGCCTGTGGCTCGTCGGGGACGTCGAGCTCGTCGAAGCCCCATCTCGTGCTCTACAACGGCCAGCATCTCCAGACGACCAACTCGCTGGTCCAGGCCTTCGAGAAGAAGACGGGCATCACCGTGGCCGTGCGAAGCGACGACGAGGCGGTCCTCGCCAACCAGATCATCACCGAGGGCAGCCGTTCGCCCGCTGACGTCTTCTACACCGAGAACTCGCCGGCCCTCGAAGAGGTCAATTCCCATGGGCTCCTGTCCAAGATCAACCCGTCGACCCTGGCTCAGGTGCCGCCTCAGGACTCAAGTCCCACCGGTCACTGGGTGGGGGTGACCAAGAGGGTGACCGTGATGGCGTACAACACCGCAGCGGTGACCAAGGCCGCGCTGCCAAAGTCGATCTTGGATCTTGCAGATCCGAAGTGGAAGGGCAAGATCGCCATCGCGCCGTCAGAGACCGACTTCCAGCCCATCGTGACCTCGGTCTACGACAAGGTGGGCAAGGCCGCCACGCTCACGTGGCTCGAGGGCCTCAAGGCCAACGCCGGCAGCCACGTCTATCCCGACAACGAGTCGATGCTCGCCGCGATCAACAGCGGCCAGGTGGAGCTTGGTGTGATCGAGCAGTACTACTGGTATCGACTCGGAGCAGAGATCGGCCAGGCCAAGATGCACTCGGCCATCGCTCCGTTCGTCGTCGGGGATCCGGGCTACCTCTCAGGTGTGTCGGGCGCCGGCGTGCTCAAGTCATCGAAGGAGCAAGCGGCGGCGCAGGAGTTCGTGGCCTTCCTGGTCTCCAAGCAAGGCCAGAGGATCATCGCCTCCTCCGACAGCTTCGAGTACCCGCTCGTCGACGGGGTCGGCACCCCCAAGGGGGAGCCGGCCTTCTCGAGCTATGACCCCACGCCCCTTGACGTCAAGGCGCTGGGCACCGGTGCGACCGCACTCGCGCTGCTGAAGGAAGCACAGCTCTTGTGAGCCAAGGGGTCCTCGAGCGAACGTCGAAGTGCCTGCGCACGTCTCGCGCCGCGTCTCACCCCTCACGGATCCTGGTCGTCATCGGGTGGCTGATCGCCCTCTGCGCCGTGGCGCCCATCGCGTTCTTGCTCTCACAGGCGATCGCGGTCGGCTGGGCTGCCCTCTCGGCGATCCTGTTCCGCCAGCTGACGCTCACGCTGCTGATCAACACGGTCGAGATGACGGTGCTGACCACGTCGGCCGCAGCAGTGCTGGGGGTGGGGGCAGCATGGCTTCTCGAGCGCACCGATGTGCCCGCTCGCCGGCTGCTCTTCGTGGTGCTCTTGGTCCCCGCCGCCATTCCCGACTTCATCGAGACCTTCGGGTGGGTCAACGCGGCACCGTGGCTCCGGGGCCTGTGGGGATCGGTGTTCGTCTTGTCCCTCGCCACCTACCCCTTCGTCATGCTCCCGGTCATCGCCGGGCTCCGACGCGTGGACCATCGCCGCGAGGAGGTGGCACGGAGCCTCGGCGCCTCGACCGTTCGGGTGTTCTGGCGCGTCACGCTGCCCGAGATCCGCGTGGCGATCGCCGGTGGTTGCCTCCTTGTCGCCTTGCAGCTCATGGCCGAGTACGGCTCCTTCGAGATGCTGGGCTTTCGGACCTTCACCACCGAGATCTTCACCGCCTTCAAGGTCGGCTTTGATTCTGCGTTGGCCTGCGCCCTCTCCTTGGTGCTCGTGGTCTTGAGCGCCCTCGTCGTGCGCACCGAGGCCTCGGTCAGCGAGCGACAGCCCTTCGGCGTCGGCTCCGAGGTGGTGGTGCCTCATCGCCTGGCGCTCGGCTGGCGACGCTGGCTGTGCCTGCTGGGCCTGGTGGGCCTCGCACTCTTGGCCCTCGGTGTCCCTGTGGGCTCCATCGTCTCGCTGCTGGCCGATCCGGGTGGCTCGACGCTTCCGGCAGCTTCGCTCTGGGGGGCGGTCGGACACACGCTCGCCTACGCCACCAGCGCCGCCGTCCTCGCCACCGCGGGGGCGACGGCGCTCGGGCTCTCGAGCTACCGCGCCCGCTCATGGCTGGCTCGCGTGCCCAGCACGATGGCCCTGGTCCCCCTTGCCGTCCCTGGGGTGGTGATCGCCTTCGCCTTCACCTACGCCTCAGAGCACTACTTGGCCAGCCACTGGTACCAGTCGACACCGCTGCTCATCGTCGCCTACACCGTGATGTTCCTCCCGTTGGCGCTCATCGGCGTGCGCACGTCGCTGGCCCAGGTGCCTGCGTCGCTCACTGAGGCGGCGGCCTCGCTGGGGGCGGGTCGAGCTCGCCAGTTCGTTCGTGTGACCCTGCCTCTCATCACGCCGGGGCTCGGCGTGGCCTTCGCCTTGGTGTTCTTGGCCGTCCTGACCGAGCTCACGGCGACACTCATCCTCATCCCCACGGGGGCGACCACCTTGGCCACGCAGTTCTGGGCCTACCAGTCGAGCATCGCCTACGGCCAAGCGGCGCCCTACGCTGCGGCCATGATCGTGCTGGCCGGGATCCCGCTCGCCCTCTTGACCGGTCTGGGCGAGCGAGCAAGACGCCGGGCCCCGTGACGGCGCTCTCACTCCAAGGCGTGGCCAAGCGCTTCGGCTCAACTGAGGTGCTCTGCTCGATCGACCTCGCGGTGGCCAAGGGGAGCTTCTTCGCCCTGCTCGGGGCATCGGGGAGCGGCAAGACGACGCTGCTTCGCTGCGTGGCTGGCTTCGAGGTCATCGACGAAGGCACCGTCGAGATCGCCGGGCGCATCGTCAACGACGCCACCGGCTTCGTGCCCCCCGAGCGCCGACGCGTGGGCTACGTGTCCCAGGACGGCAGCCTCTTCCCACACCTGAGCGTGGAGAAGAACGTGCTCTTCGGGGTGCCCCGGGCGCAGCGCTCCCACGAGCTCTCAGAGAGCCTCTTGGTGAGTGTGGGGCTCGCAGGCTTCGGACGTCGCCGACCCGCCGAGCTGTCCGGCGGGCAACGCCAACGGGTGGCCCTGGCGCGGGCGCTCGCCCTCAACCCGACCCTCGTGCTCTTGGACGAGCCCTTCTCCGCCCTCGATGCCGCCCTTCGCTCCGAGGTGCGCGACCAGGTGGCATCCGTGCTCAGAGACCACGGGGCCACCACCATCTTGGTGACCCACGACCAAGATGAGGCGCTCTCGATGGCCGATCGTGTGGCCGTGCTGCGAGACGGGATCATCGTCCAAGAGGACGTGCCGGCACGCATCTATCGCCACCCAGCTGACGTCCTCACCGCGGCCTTCGTGGGCGAGGCCAACGTGCTTGAGGGCGTCAAGCAGGGCAGTGAGGTCGCCACCGTTCTCGGCACCGTCACGGTGGCCAACGCGCTCGACGTCCCCGACGGAGCGGTCGAGGTGGTGCTTCGACCCGAGCAGCTGTCCTTGAGGGAGGGCCCGAGCGATTCCTCGCTCTCCGTCCTTCGACACCGTTTTCACGGCCACGAGGCCATGACGCACGTCACCGGTCCTCAAGGACTTGAGCTGGTCGTCCGCCACAACGGCCAGCTGATGTTGGCCGAGGGGTCCGCGGTCTCGGTGGGTCTCAGCGGGGTCGGCCTGGCCTTCGAGAAATCATCGAAAAATACGGCTTCGTAACTACCCCCATGTGACTCTCGGGCAGTACGCTCGGGGACGACAATGTCGGACGTGTCGGAACAGAGGTAGAGATCGATGACGAGCATGCTCGAGAACGCGGAGCAGTTTCAGTGGTTCAGCGGAACGCAGGTCTGCAAGCTGGTGGGGATCACCTATCGCCAGCTCGACTACTGGGCCCGGACCGGTCTGCTCGTGCCGTCGATCGCCGAAGCCAAGGGCTCGGGGACGAAGAGGCGCTACTCCTACCAGAACGTCGTCGAGCTCAAGGTCATCAAGCAGCTCTTGGACGCCGGGGTCTCGCTGCAGCGGGCTCGTCAGGCCGTGGATTGCCTGCGTGAGAACTTGAGCGCCGATCTGGCATCTGCCAGCCTCATCCTGTCCAGCTCGACCTCGGTCTTGGCCGCCGACTCAGGGGCGATCGTCGACCTCTTGGCCGGAGGCCAGGGCGTGTTGAACGTGGTGCCCATGGGTGGACTCGTCTCCGACCTCGACGCCTCGATCATCGAGATCTCCTCCGGTGCCGAAGCGGAGCCCGACAGCCATCGAGCACGGACCGCATGACCGACGCGCCGCTCGAACTCCGCCTCGAGCGGCGCCGTCACCCTGCCGCAGCACCTGCTGCGCAGACACGCTTCGCCCACCCCTCTGAGAGGATCTTCGCCTCGCTGCTCGATCTCTACGGGATCGCGTGGGACTACGAGCCCGTCGAGTTCACCCTCTCGTGGCGTGACGACGGTGCGCGAGCCTCAGGCTTCCGACCCGACTTCTGGCTGCCGGATCATCGGTGCTTCGTCGAGCTGACCACTGCTGAGCAGCGACTGGTCACGCGCAAGAACGCCAAGGTCAGGCGCTTCCGAGAGCTCTACCCTGATCTCGCCATCGAGGTCGTCTACCAGCGTGAGTTCTTCGCTCTGGCTGCACGTCACGGCATCGACACGGGAGAGACGAGCGCCGCATGAGCGGCGCACTCAAGCGCACGGCCCTCTACAGCGCTCACGAGGCACTCGGCGCCAAGCTCGTCGAGTTCGGCGGCTGGGAGATGCCGCTCGCCTACGGCACTGGAACGGTCGCTGAGCACCGAGCGTGTCGTGAGGACGCGGTGGTCTTCGACGTCAGCCACCTGGGCACGGTGCGCGTCTCGGGCGAAGGGAGCTACGAGCACCTCCAGTCGACGCTCACCAACGATCTCGCCAAGGTCGCCCCTGGGCGAGCGCAGTACACCCACCTGCTCGGCGAGGACGCCTCCGTGCTCGACGACATCATCGTCTGGTGGCGAGCTCCGGAGTTCTTCGACGTCATGCCCAACGCCTCGAACACCGAGCGCGTGGTCTCGGCCCTCGGGGGAGAGGACGTGACGGCCGCGCGCAGCATCCTGGCCGTCCAGGGGCCCGGCGCTCGGGCCAAGCTCGCAGCCCTCAGCGACGAGGTTGCCTCGGTCAGGCGCTTCGACGTCCGAGAGCTGACGCTCGATGGCACCCCGATCGTGGTGGCTGGCACCGGCTACACGGGTGAGGACGGCGTCGAGCTCTCTGTCCCGAACGAGCGCGCCGAAGAGGTCTTCGCACGTGTGCTCGACGCCGGTGTCACCCCGGCTGGCCTCGGTGCCCGTGACACCTTGCGCCTCGAGGCAGGGCTGCCGCTCCATGGCCACGAGCTCGGTCCAGGGATCACGCCACTCCAGGCGGGACTCGGCTGGGTCGTCGGCTGGGACAAGCCTGCGTTCCTTGGTCGTGCGGCGCTCCTCGAGGAGCGCGAGCAGGGACCGCGGCGTCGTCTGGTCGGTCTCAAGGGGTCCAACCGCCAGCCGTTCAGAGACGGTGCACGTGTGCTCGTCGATGGGGTGCCCTCGGGTGTGACCAGCTCAGGGAACTTCTCGCCCATGCTGGAGGTCGGGATCGCCCTGGCGTTCCTCGACGCACCCGTCGAGGCCACCCTGGGCCAGAGCGTCGAGATCGACGTGCGAGGCCGCATGATCCCCGCAGAGGTCACGTCGCTGCCGTTCTGGAAGAGGAGCTGAGCCAAGGGTGCCTGACTACACGCCGCACACGCCAGAGGAGCTTCAAGCGATGCTCGGGTTCCTCGGGCTCGAGAGCGAGTCGGAGCTCTTCGACGCCATCCCCGAGGCCCTCAAGGTGGTCGGCGGGTTGGCGCTCGACGACGGGCAGCCCGAACCCGACGTCGTGGCCGCCATGGAGAGCTACGCCTCGATGAACGCCGGCACCTCGTCGGCCATCTGCTTCGCCGGCGCTGGTGCCTACGACCACGAGATCCCTCCTGTGGTGCGCTCGCTCAGCTCACGCAGCGAGTTCGTCACCGCCTACACGCCCTATCAGCCGGAGGTGGCCCAAGGAGTGCTCCAGGCCATCTTCGAGTACCAGACCTTGGTGGCGCGCCTCGCCGGGCTGCCGGTGGCCAACGCCTCGCTCTATGACGGCGCGACGTCCCTCGTCGAAGCGATCAATCTGGGTGTGGCCGCCGCTCGGCGCCCTGGGGTCTGGCTCTCGTCGGGCGTCCACCCGCACTGGCGAGCTACGGCGGCCACGTTCGCTCGAGGTACCGGCCATGAGCTCACCGAGGTCCCCCTGGTCGGGGGTCGGAGCGACTTCGACGCCATGGACGCCGCCTCCGCCCCCGGTGTGGTCGTCGTGAGCTGGCCGACGTACCTCGGGACGCTGGAAGATCTCGCCGAGGTGCGACGTCGCTGTGACGAGCTCGGTGCCTTGATGGTGGTGGCCGCCGATCCCGTCATGGCTTCCGTGCTCAAGACGCCCGGCTCACTCGGAGCGGACGTGGTGGTGGGGGAGGGCCAGCCCTTAGGCACCGCACTGAGCTTCGGTGGACCCTATCTCGGCCTCTTTGCCTGCACCATGGACCAGGTGCGGAGGCTTCCTGGGCGCCTGGTGGGCGAGACCGTCGATCTAGAGGGGCGTCGGGCCTACGTGACGACGCTGCGGGCGCGCGAACAGGACATCCGCCGCGAGAAGGCGACGTCGAACGTGTGCTCGAACCAGACCCTGATGGCCGTCACAGCCGCGATCCAGCTCGGGTGGCTGGGTACCGGAGGACTGGCGGAGATCGCGAGGCGCAGCGTGAACGCCACGCGCTACCTGCTCGACCAAGTGGTCAAGATCGAGGGCGTCGCACCGCTGCTCGACGGCGTGCCGACCGCCCGAGACGTGGCGATCACGGTTCCCGAAGATGCCTCAGCGGTCCTTGATCGCCTCGCCCACGAAGGCTTCTTGGGAGGCCTCGCCCTCGAGTCCCTGACCGAGGAGGGCGACCTGTCGGTCGAGCCGGCTCTGCGTGAGAAGACGATCTTGGTGGCGGCCACCGAGCGACGAACCAGACACGAGATCGACTCGTTCGTGGCCTCCCTTGCGAAGGCGGTGGCCTGATGCCAGAGCAGCTCCACGCCTTGGCGACCTCGGCAGCACCGGGTGGTCGTGCTCGCTCAGCCCCCCTGATGGGCGACGACACCGAACCGACGCTCTTCGAGTTGTCCGTTCCCGGCCGAAGCGCCGTCCAGCTGCGCACCACCGGGCTCCCCGAGCGCCCTTTAGATGAGCTCTTGCCCGCCGAGGCGCTGAGCACCGAGGCGCTCGACATCGCCGAGGTCTCTGAGCGCGACCTGGTCGGGCACTTCACCAGGCTCAGCCACCGGCAGTTCTCCGTCGACTTGGGCTCGTACCCTTTGGGCTCGTGCACGATGAAGTACAACCCGAAGGTCTGTGACACCGTCGCTGGGCTGCCCGGGCTGAACGACGTGCACCCCGGGGCGCCGGCGTCGCTCACCCAGGGCTGGTTGGGGCTCATGGTCGAGCTCGAAGAGACCCTCTGTGAGATCACAGGCATGGCCCAGGCCACGCTCCAGCCCGCAGCGGGAGCAGCGGGCGAGCTCACGGGCTTGCTGCTCATGCGGGCGTATCACGATGCCGCCGGTGAGCACCGGACCAGGGTCCTCATCCCGGATTCGGCGCATGGCACCAACCCCGCGTCAGCCACCCTGGGTGGCTTCGAGGTGACGACGATCCCGACCGATGAGCGAGGCCTCGTCGATCTCGAGCAACTGAAGGCCGCGCTGGACACCGACGTGGCGGGGATCATGCTGACGAACCCCAACACCGCTGGCCTCTTCGAAGAGGACATCGCAGCCATCGCCGCCGCGGTCCACGAGGTGGGCGGCCTGCTCTACTACGACGGAGCGAACCTCAACGCCATCTTGGGCGTCGTTCGCCCCGGCGACATGGGCTTCGACATCATCCACATGAATCTGCACAAGACCTTTGCCACCCCCCACGGTGGCGGGGGACCGGGGGCGGGGCCGGTGGCGGTCTCGACTCGCGTCGCTCCGTTCTTGCCGGGGCCTCGAGCGACCAAGCTCGACGACGGGTCCTTCGGGTGGGTGACACCAGAGCACTCGATCGGGCGAGTCCACGGCTGGCACGGGAACGCTCTCGTGCTCGCTCGGGCGCTCGCCTACATCAAGATCCATGGCGGCGACGGCTTGCGTCGCGTCTCTGAGCGCGCGGTGCTCAACGCCAACTGGCTCCGCGCTCGCCTCGATGGGTTCTTGCCGGCGGCCTATGACCGCATGTGCATGCACGAGGTGGTCGTGACCTCAAGCGATCTGAAGCGTGCCACCGGTGTCAAGGCGCTCGACATCGCCAAGCGCTTGCTCGAAGAGGGATTCCACTCACCGACGGTCTACTTTCCCCTGATCATCGACGAGGCGCTCATGTTCGAGCCCACCGAGACCGAGAGCCTCCAGACCTTGGAAGCTTTGGCTGAGTCGCTCGAGCGCATCGTGCAGGAGGCCAAGGTGGCACCCGCTGACGTGCAGGCTGCGCCTCGTACGACGCCTGTTCGGCGTGTGGACGAAGCGAGAGCCGCTCGACGTCTGGTGCCGACTGAGGACGCCCGGCACGTGGTCGAGGGCTAGCTCGACGCGTCGTCTGGTTGAGCTGAGCGCCTTCGCACTTTGTCGGAGCGCTTGGTCAAACACCCAGCGTGCGGTGGTCGCCCGCTGACGTCTCGGTGCAGCACGCCTCGACGAGGAGGGCGCTCGCACCGTCGGTCGACGTGCGATCGCCACGGTCTCTGGAGGTGCCCGAGGGAAGGCGGCCACGCGAGAGATCGACGCACGCAGTCTGCTGGCACGGCTGGCGTCACTTCCCTTGGGCTTTGACCTCGTGAGGTCACCTCGCGGCAGCCTTCAGGCGCCAGGGGGCACAGGGGCGCTGTCGACGTGGCGAAGGCTCTCCGGCACGCCAAGGCCGCTCGGACGTTCAGGCGCCCCCTCTGGGAGCAGAGCTCCTACTGAGTCGTCGGAACCAGCTCTCGCTCAGCGCGGCGACGTCGTACGAGGATCACCATCCAGAGCAGCGTCCCAACCAAGACCAAGGCCAAGAGGCTCACGATGACGTAAGCCGTCACCGACGATTGGGGGCTCGACGCCGATTGTGCTGTCACGACGGTGCTTGGTTGGGTCGGATCAGCAACGCCAGCAACGATGACGCCAGGTCTCGAGAAGGTGCCCTTCGCTCCGATGACCTCGTGGTAGGTCTTTCCGTCAACGACGTAGGTCCCATGGCAGACGAACCCTGCCGGCGTGCTGCCCGTCCCGCCCAGGAGTCCCAGGCAGTTGTTGACGGTGACGGGCACGTGGATGCCCTGCTCCTTGAGTCGTTGGCTTCGAGCGCTGTCGTTGCTCGCCGAGATGAGCGCGATCACGATGCCCGCGACCAGGCAGAGTGCGATCACTCCCAAGATCACGATCCCGAAGAGCTTGCCGTTCCCGGCTACCAGTGGACCTCTCGGAGGCTTCGCTTCCGACGTTGACGTTCCTGAGGGCTCTGTGGCGTTGGCTGCAGACACGAGAGCCAATCTACTTGGCGCCCTCGTTCAAATCGGAGGAGGTACGGCGTGTCGCGCTGATGCCTGAGCGTCAGTCAGGCAGAACCCAGGGCCAGGCCCACGATGCCTGCAAGCAGCGCCACGGCCATGGTCACCATCGCCACCGAGGCACCAGCGACGTAGCGCTCGCGTCGGAGGAGCTCTGCAACTTCATAGGAGAACGTCGAGGCAGTGGTGAACCCTCCCAGCAGCCCTGTGAGGACCAGCACCTCTGTGGTGCTGCTCAGCCCAGCGTTGAGCGAGGCCCCCACCAGGAGTCCTCCGAAACCAGAGCCGATGATGTTGATGGTCATCGTTCCCCAAGGGAGCCTTCGTCCAAGGCGGCTGGTCATGAGGTGATCAAGCACGTAGCGCAGGACAGCTCCGAGGCCACCAAAGAGCGCAACGCCAACGGCCAGTCCCATCAGGAAGCCCTCTGCGTCAAGAGAGCGCCGAGCACCATGCCGAGCCCTGCAGCACAGACGGGGATGGTCAGTTCCAAGAGCAGGTTCAGCGCCGAGGCGAGAAGCGAGTGGTGATGGGCCAAGGTGAGCGAGCCGGCGATGATCGCCGAGTAGGTGGTCCACCCGCCGAGGAAGCCAGTTCCCACCGCAAGACGAAGGCCCACCCAGGTTGGGCGCCGGGCGAACAACGTGGTCCCGAGCACGCCCAGAGCGAAGGCGCCTGACACGTTGATGAGCAAGATCGTGGGGTCCCAGCCATGCCTTGGTGCGTGGTGGTGGAAGGTCACGGCGTAGCGAGCCAGGGTGCCTAGGAAGCCGCCAAAGAAGACGAGTGATGCCAAGCCGATCGACGGTTGGCGAGCGAGAGGTGGTTCCTCGGGCTCAAGATCGGGGTCGAGCGCAACCGAGCTCGAGAGATCGCGCATCGCACCAGCAAGGTCGAAGCGCCTGAACCTTCGACTCCCAGCCATGGCTCAGAAGGCTATAGGTCGACCTCGAGTGGTCGAAGGGATCGTCGTGCGCCGAGCGAGGTGGCCTGGGACGGGCCTTGGTCATCCGCTCTGTGCGCCGCACGACTCAAGGGCAGGAGAGCAGACTCCGCAGAATCGGTTGTCTCGTTCACCCAGGACCTCCGTGGTGAGCGTCCTCGCCCGCAGGTCCTCGGCGGATGGTCGGTGAGAACGGTGGCGCGCAGTCTCTCCGCGCCGTCTCGAAGGCAATTCTCAGAGCATCTTCAAGGACACGTTCCCCGGCCATTGCCTTGAGCGATACCCGTTTGACGGCGGCGGAAGCAGCCATCACTCTGCCGAGGCGGCAACGTCGCCCGCGTTGATCTTCGGGTGCATAATCGAGACATGACCAACTTGCGGTATTCGGCGTCGATCCATATCGCCCGCTCTGCTGAGGATCTCTACGACATGGTCTCAGACGTCACGCGGATGGGGGAGTGGAGCCCCGTGTGCAAAGCGTGCTGGTGGGATGAAGGTGGGCAGCCCGAGGTGGGTTCTTGGTTCTTCGGTCGTAACGAAACGCCTGAGCGCACCTGGGAGACAAAGTCACAGGTGGTCGTCGCCGACCGCGGGAGGGAATTTGCCTTCATCGTCGGGGGAGACCGCGTGCGGTGGGGCTATCGCTTCGCCTCGGTCCCCGGGGGCACGGACGTGACGGAGTCCTGGGAGTTCCTCCCTGGCGGTCAGGCCTTCTTCAGGGAGCGCTTTGGCGACGACGCCCACTCTCAGGTGGCCGAGCGCGCTCGGCTTGCCGAGGTCGGCATCCCGCTTACCCTTGCGGCGATCAAGGCCGCTGCGGAGCAAGCCTGATCCAGAGACGGCAGCGAACCAGCTGAGGACGAAGACTGATCGCCGCTTCGACGACCCTTTCGATCTCGAGAGGGCATCGTCACGCGATGTGAGGAACGGTCAGTCGCATCGACGTCCCACCAGCAACCACTTCCGTGAGCGGTGGCTCCGGCTCAACGACACCACGACCTCTGCACGGGGAGGTGACTAGAGAGCGACCTCATCTTTGAGGTTCTCGCGCAGCCACGTTCTCACCTCATCGGTGTCCTCATGGCCGTGCACGGCCACCGCGTGCTGCGTGGCAGCGATCACCACCTCATCCTCTTCGCCAGCGATGGCGAGCGTGCATCCGCTCTCGCTTGGGAAATCTCTGCAGTCTGCAACCTTGCGTCCCATGTGATCATCCTTTTGCTTGTTGGTGTCTTCCTTGCTCTTGCTCCACACGTTGGCCTTCAACAGATCGGGGCTCAGGTGGTCTTGGAAGCATGCGCTGGGCACCACCGAGGTGGTGCCTTGACAGGCCTCGCCCCGGGGTGGGCTCCGGCGGTTGACGGACTGCGACCTCGTCGCCGGAGCGTCGTGAGGTCGTCTTCTCACCGAAGTCGATGAACGACATGCATCACCCCTCAGCCTGGAACCTCTCACCTAGCAACGTAACGACGAGGTGCTTGGTAATCAACCCGTGTTCTCTGAAGAGGTGATGGCTGACGAGATTGACAGACGCCGTCAGGACGCTTCGTCGGCGGAGCAAGGGGCCACCACCTCGTCACCTCATCGAGTGGCGGATTGCTCAACGCCCGACTGCGAGCCGTGCCTCTCTGGTGATCGGGGGACGGTTCAGGTGCGCTGGACCGACTGTGAAGAACGCCCGTGCTCCTCTAGCAACCTCGACTTCGAGCCCCTGATAGCTGTTGAGCCCTACCGGGAGGCCAAACTCGCGACCAGCAGCGAGGATGGCGTCAACGCCGGCAACCGTCGCCTCGCTGTCCCCGGTTCCGTACGAACCGTCGTAGGAGAGGGCCATGTCTCCTCCGCCGGCCCAGAGGATCGCCTTGACGTGAGCATCGCGCAGCGCCTTCGCGATAGCTCGGACGTTCTCAACGCCTCGCCAGCTCTCGATGATGAAGATGAGGAGCAAGTTGCCTTGGGGGTCCAATCCCCAGATGTCAGAGCTCGCGACGTAGTCATCTGCGCTCAGGCCCCAGTAGCGCTGAGGCACCGCCGGGCTGTAGCCGCGCTTCCCCTCAGGGAGAAAGTCTGTGGAGCCTGGCTTCTGTGCATAGCGTGCTGCGGCGACAGCGTTCAGAGCCTCCTCAGCGGTTTCGGTGCAGGGGAACATGAGCCCCGCCACCCCCGTGTCAAGCACTTGCTTGATGATCCACTGATTTTGATTCACCTCTCGTGCGTTGAGAGGGAGCCGAGGGATCACGGGCTTCGTGACGCGTCGGCCTTTTGCCTCAATGGCCGCCGGGTCGAGCAAATACCAGAGGAACTGCCTGAGCTCACCGATGTCGAACGGTTGGTGCTCGAGATCGTAGAGCAGGAAGTCATAGGCACTTGCCTGCGCAGCAGCAGCGGCTTGGTAGTCGTTCCCGTTGCCGTAGTAGTTGACCCAGATCGAGAAGATGGGCTTCTCCGCATCCAGAAGATCGAGGAGTGGGTTCACCCGCGGGATTGGCAGGTCTTGCGTCACAATCGCGATCCTTTGGTTGGTATTGAACGTTCGTCCCAGACGACATTCCGTTGCGTGATCTCATGGCGGCCCTTTGACGGGCTGCTTCGGACTCTACATTTTCCTGGAGCTGCCACGACTTGATGGAGACTGATCCTCGGGGGTTCCCCTCGTGCACGTGAGGTTTCGGTGGGCCGTCCATCGACACGGCAGCACCGTCGGGCTCAGATGAGATTCGAAGCTTCATTGGCGTTGACTCGCTCTGAAGCGCACCCGATCGATGGTCACGACGCCAGATCATCGAAGCCACAAATTTACCTCCTTGATCCCGAGCAGACCTGGAACGCCGGATCTTGATGGCCAGGGCTTTCACGGGCCCCCCTTGGAACCCGCGAGGTGGTGGTGCCCAGTTCAATGAAGAGGATTCCTCCAACGAGTCCCTTGATCGTGCCGGTCCAGGGGAGTGGATCTCAGCTTGAAGCAGCCCGACCGGGTTCCCAACCGATTCCTCTAAATCTGACTTACTTGACATAATGAGCATTATCGGCGGTAGGGAGAAGGGGTAAAGGTTGGGTTGATGCCTCCGGATCAGCGGAAACACCCCATTTCGCAGCTCCCGACGGAGATATGTCTCGTGGGCCAAGACGCCGCCCTCTAGGTTGAGCGGGACTCACCATGTCCGACGACGACCAGCAGCTGGCTCAGATCCCGATGAGCACCATCGTCCGTGAGTGGACGCGCCTCGGGGTCATTGGCTTCGGTGGGCCACCGACCCACATCGCCTTGTTGCGGCGGCGGTGCGTCGAGGAGCGCCAGTGGATCTCCGAGCATGATTTCGAAGACGGCATCGCCACGACCAACCTTCTCCCGGGGCCCGCATCGACGCAGCTGGCCATCTACTGCGCCTGGCGGCTTCGGGGGATCCTTGGTGGTCTCATCGGGGGGCTCTGCTTCGTGATCCCCGGGCTGATCCTGATCCTGGCTCTCTCGGTGGTGTTCCTGGCGAGCGATCCCCCGGCGTGGGTGCTGGGGGCCGCAGCTGGAGCCGGCTCGGCGGTCCCGGCGATCGCCCTGAGCGCGGCGTGGGGTCTCGTGCCAGGGAGCCGCCACCGCATCGGGGAGGCCAGATCCGACCAGTTCCGCTGGAGCGTCTACTTCGTTCTGGGTGCGTTGGTCGCTGCCCTGGTCGGCCCGTTCCTCGTCCTCTTGATCATCGCTTGCGGTGCCTTGGAGGTCGTGATCCGCCAGAAGGGCACGGGTGTGGGACAGAGATCGATGGCTTCGATCGTTCCCACCGTGGTCCTCCCTGCAGCGGTGATAGG
>Ga0075017_100001179_pt1 | contig 15835 bp, 12 predicted proteins | sample AleBraG_ABR_2012_FD_71475 | JGI IMG/M metagenome (GOLD analysis project Ga0075017, IMG submission 71475) | Freshwater sediment microbial communities in response to fracking from Pennsylvania, USA - Alex Branch Run_MetaG_ABR_2012 | ecosystem: Environmental > Aquatic > Freshwater > Creek >... | reverse complement strand
TACCGGGTCCGACCGAGATCCTCGGGCAACGCGGGGTGTCCGGCTGCTGAACGACACATGAACTTCTCTGGTGCCGGTGGCCGGCGCCGGCCTCGGTCGCAGGCTCGATGACGGGTCGGTGCGGTTGAGGTGAACAGCCGGCGAACGTCCGCGCTCGAGGCTGTTTGCCCGCCACCGTCGCATTATCCTGATTGGGTGCCCACGGCGTGCGGTCGCGGCGCGGTGGACCATCTGCCATCGCGATGACCGATCTCCTCGCTACCCGCTCTCATCCGTTCGGTGGCCCGGACCGGAGTCTCGCGAGGCTCCGGCTGCCGCTGACGTCAGACCGCACGGTCGCCCTGCGTCGCTCCGCTGTCGCCCTCGTGCTCGTCTGCGTCGCCTTCCATTACAGCCTCAGCACGCTGGTACGAACCCTGAAGTCGCAGACACCGCTCGCGTATCTCGGCTTGGTTCCAGTCATCTCGCTCCTTCTCGCGGCCGCGCAGTTTGGAGCGCACGCGTCCGAACCCTCGATACACGATCGGCAGGTGGACTACATCGTCGGGATCCCGCTGCTCGTCGCACCGGTGTTGTTCGACATCCTCATGCCCATACGCCTCTCGACGATGTTCTGGCTCGATCGCCTGGATCTCCTCGCCCTTCCCATCTTCACGGCCGGTGTCATCGCCGTGATCTTCGGTGTACGCACGCTCTGGCGTCTGAAGATACCGGTCGTCTTCCTGATCCTGGCCTGGCCGCTGCCGTATTCGACGCTCCTGACGAACTGGCTGTCGGCGTTCACGACGAGCACACTCGGCGGCCTGAACGTCCTACTCCATTTCGTGCACGTCGCGGGTGCCGATCCGGGCCAGGGGAGCGGGACATACCTCGTCCGTCACGGTGGATCGACGTTCCCTGTCAGCGTCGCGTCGGCGTGCTCGGGCGTCAACGGGATCGTCGGCTACCTGCTTGTCGCTGTCGCCTTCGTCACCATCGTCATCGGTACGACGGTGCGGAAGCTTCTCTGGCTATGCACAGGCCTCGTTGCCGTTTGGGCCTCGAATGTGACGCGTATCTTCATCGTGGTCTTCGTGGCCCACGGCTGGGGAGAGACGTTCGCGATCGATGTGCTTCATCCCGTCATCGGTCTCGTGACGTTCAACGTCGTGGTGCTGAGCATGACCCTTCTCCTCTCGACGTTCGGTCTCCGCCTTGCGATACCCAGCCGGTCCGGCCGTGCCGGCATGAGTCGTCAAGTCGTGGCCGCCGTGCCCCGAGTGCGCGTCGCGCTCGCGGTCGTCGCCGCCGTCGCGATCGTCGGGTATCTCGCGAACTCGACGCTTCGCCAGTACGACCTCGTGCTCTCCGACCTGGGTGCCCCGCGTCTGGTGTCCTTCTCGGACTCCCCGAACCACCCGCCGGGGTGGACCGTCAGTCGTACCGCCACCTACACGTGGGCCAAGCCGTTCTTCGGTGAGGACTCGACGTGGTATCGCTATCAGTTCTCGTGGGGTGGCTCCGGTACGTCTGCCCTACAGTCGAGCGAGCCGGTGATCAGCGACGTCATCAACACGTCGGACGTCACCAGCTTCAGCACGTACGGGATCGAGGCGTGTTACCAGTTCCACGGGTACAAGCTCTATTCGATCCGCACGGTAGACCTCGGCGGGGGAGTCACCGGGAACGTCCTTGCCTACTACAACAGCTCGACGCGCTCCGACTGGACGACGCTGTACTGGCACTGGCCGGTGAGGACGCCATCAGGTGGCACCCGCTATGAACGTGTCACTCTCATGCTCGTCAACGCCAACAACGCCCGTTTCTCCGCACCGCCGCCATCGGTGTCGACATTGCGCGCCCTCGGACTGTCGGCACAGAACGCGCTGGGGGGCAAGGGAGACCGCCTCAATGCGAGCTTCGACCGCACCCGAACGTTCTTGATCGAGTTCGCTCATGCGGTGATCACCGGGCAGGCCGCGGGCTCGGCCCCCGCTGGTGGGGCTCCGAAGCCTTCCGCCTGACATGCGTCCCGGGGGCCCGAGGCACGGGTCCGGCGAGGATCAATGCGTGGGCGTCCGGTGCGAGGGTTCGGCGTGGATCCGCATGCGGAAGAGGCTGAGGAAGAAACTGCCGAAGATGACCTGGACACCGAGCACCATGAAGGTCATGGCGTAGAGCGTCGGTCGCATCGCGTCAAGGGGGCCCATCGAGCGTTGGAGCCACTCCGAAAGGACGACGGCGTCGATGAGCAGGCCGAAGAGGAAGAAGAGCGTGCCGGTGACGAGGCCGCGCTCGAGGGTGAAGTCCTCCTGTACCCACCGATGGAGCCGCCCCACGGGCTCAAGCCCCAGGGTCGCCGCGTACGTACGAGCGAAGAGACCGAAGATCACCGCCTGGGACCCAAGCATCGCCATCGAGGCGAAGAGGGCGCTGAAGTGGGCGTTGAGGGTGTGGGACGCGACCGACACATGGCCCTGCAGCGTGATGGTCTGGCCGATCATGCCGATAGCGAAGAGGAGCGCGCCCGGGATGATGTAGAGCCACTGCGGGCAGAGGAGCAGCATGAAGCGGAGGTGGCGCCAGCCGTCGCGGAAGGTGTTCAGCTTCGTCTCGCCGACACGCGGGTGGTAGACGATCGGGACCTCCGTCACCTTCAGTCCGGCCCGCCCGGCCTTGATGACGATCTCGGACGCGAACTCCATGCCTTCGCACCGAAGGCCCATTCGGTCGTATGCCTCCCGCGTGAAGGCGCGCATTCCGCTGTGGGCGTCCGAGCTCCGAAGTCCGAAGAACCTGTTCAGGATTGCCGTCAGGATGGGGTTTCCGATGTATCGGTGGCTGAACGTCATCGCTCCCTTCTTGATCTCGCCACCGAAGCGGGAGCCGAGGACGTAGTCGTAGCCGTCCGTGAGCGGACCGATCAGACGGTCGAGTTCTGAGAAGTCGTAGGTGTCATCGGAATCACCCATAACGATGAAGCGGCCGCGGGCTTCGGAGAATCCCTTCATGTAGGCGTTGCCGTACCCTCGGTCGGGCTGATGGACAACCCGGGCCCCAGCCGCGAGGGCAACAGTGACCGATCGGTCGGATGAGCCGTTGTCGCTCACCACGACCTCGCCGCGCAGGCCGGTCTTGCGGATGCCTGCCAGTGCCTTCGCCACGCAGATGCCGACGCTCTCCTCCTCGTTGAGGCAGGGCATCACCACGCTGATGTCGACGGGCCCCGACTCGCCTTCGGGGTCGCCCACCGGCCGAACTGACGCGTCATCGGTTACTACGGCCATGTGCCATCAACTCCTCGGGGAGATCGCGGAGACGTGTCCGGGCGCTCGATCGGCACCCTCGCTCTCGGTCGACGGAATTCGGGGTCTGGGGGGAAGTTCGGCGCTGAGTGGCTCGACGCACATACCCATCCCTGGGTCAGCTTTGAGGAACTCCCGGCACGCAATCCCGAGGCGGGCAAGGGTTGTCGCGTCCGGTGCCGGGCCATGGTGCACGAGGCTCGTCACACTGTCGCTACGGAAGCCAAGCGGCAGCCGCGTCAGCTCCGCGGCCCGGAGACCGGCGCGGACGATACGCCATGGAACTCGCACGAGGTGCGGGGAGCGCTGTGGCTCGGCGAGGCGACGGACGAGGTCGGTGAACACCACTGGGGCCGGTGCAGCGACGATAAGAGGGTCCTGCGCTGGCGAGATCGTTCCCTCGCAGACGCCGATAACGACGTCGACGAGGTCGTCAATGTGCACGAGATATTGCGGATAGCGCCCCGAGCCGATGATCGGGAGGATCGGGCGACGTGCCGCCGCCGCGAGTGCGCCGAACATTCCGCCTGCGGTGTCCGGGTCGTCGGCCCAGATCAGGCCGGGTCGGAGGACGACGGCGCCGACCCCCTGAGCGGCGTCCTCTGTCTCTAGCTTTGCCCGTCCGTACAGCGATGTCGCTCCCGGAAAGGCACTGATACTCGAGACGTCGACGATAGTGTCGACTCCCGCCGCTGCTGCAGCCTCGAAGAGCAGTCGGGACCCCCCGACGTTGATCCGGTCGATCTCAGACCACCTCGTCAGGGTGAAGTCGTAGGCGCAGTGGACGAGCGCTCGCACCCCGCCCCTCCGGAGGGCGTCGCGACTGACCCCCAAACCCAGCCGGAACGGAATCGAGTCGTCACCGTCCGAGGATCGGCTCATGGCGATGACCCGGCATCCCCGACGCCGGAACGCATCGACGAGCCGAGAGCCGAGGAAGCCGGTGGCGCCGGTGACGGCGACCACGTCGACGTCGCCGTCCCCGCCCCCTGGCATCACGCGACTGCCTCCGTTCCGATCCGGTGGGCGTTGGCCATTACCGACAAGGTGATCGTTGTGGCGGGGATGCTCGGGAACACCGACGCGTCGATCACGTGGACGCGGCCCGTCCCGCCCGGCCGTCCCATCGTGTCGGTCTCGAGCCGGCCAGGGTGTCGCCGCATCGGCAGGGTGCCTCCGCTGTGGAAGCCCCGTCCAGGCTTGCCTACGCGCAGGAGAGGCCCGGCCGGCAGGGCGCGGAGGATCGAGCGTTGCGCCCGGAGCTTTGCCACCACGGCACCGAGGGCGGGCAGCATGGCCGGGTTGTCTCGGCCCACAAGCCGCAGCGCGGGCGCGCGCGAGGTCGGGTGGTCGAGCGTCACATCGATCTCGGCGGACTGGTCGGAGTGCAAGTAGCCCTGGATGAGCAACAGGCGGCTCAGTGCGACGCGCTCGACGATTCCACCGAAGATCTGGTCCAGAGGCCCGAGGACGCCGGCGATGGCCATTCGGTACAGCTCATTGTGCGTGTACACCTGGAGGTGGACGGTGTGCGGACTGATCGCTGGGTCGACGAGCTCTACGAAGACCTGGGCGAGGGTGTGCCGTGGCTCGATGGCTGCGTCCCTGTCTGAGCGATAGCGGACGAGCGGGAGGAGGAAGTAGCACGAATCCTTCATCGTGACGTGCTCGCCGTACGCCTCCAGAGAGGCGAGGAGGAGCCTCGTCGAGCCCAGGACCCCTGCCCCGACGAAGACTCGGTCGGCCAGGATGTCGTCGTTCGAGCCGGTAGCGACATCGCGGGCACAGGCCCGCACGTGGCCGGCCTCCTCGACGAGGCGCTCGACGACGAGGCCGGTCCGGTACACGAAGCGTGGGTCGGACTGCAGCATCTCGAGCGTCGACGTGGAGTTGTAGATGAGGCCGGCCGGGCAGCCGTACATGCATAGGCCACATTGAACACAGCCGTCGTCGCCGGCGGCCGGTTGGGATCGCATGGCCAGGCGGCTCGCGCCGATCCACATTCCCGCACTCCTCGCGGAGGCGCCGTTGCGTCGGACGTCGCCGAGCAGGCTCGACGCTTGCGAGCTGGAGCGTGGCGGCGCCGGGCGATCCGTGTGGAGCGGGAAGAGCTCCGCGATCGCGTCCTCGCGTCCGCTGGTCGGCACCATCGCCAGGATTGACCGGTAGTGCGGGGCCAGGTCGGACTCCGAGATCGGCCACCCCCGCAGGTCCTCGTCACGATAAGGGAGCACCGCTGCCCCCCAGACGGCGGACAGGCCGCCTCGCGCCCAGGATGGCTTCGACTCGGCGCCCACCGTGGTGATCGGCTGACCGACCGGATCGTCATAGGGGTAGCTCGACCCATAAGCAAGCTTCAACGGGATGCCGGCGGGAGACGCGTCGGTACCTTCCTTCACGAACGCGGCATCGGCTCCCGTCCACCGCGAGGGCGGAAGGCGGCGGAGCCGGTCGAGCGCCTCCCTGCGAAGACCGTCGAGCGTGACTCCGCCGTCAACCATGGTGACCTGAGCACCACGGGCGAGCAGCGCAGCCGAGCAGGCCACACCGGCCGGGCCGGACCCGATGACGAGGAACATCAGCCGGCCGGGTGGAGGTGTGGACGGACCCGCATGGCAACCGCGGTCAGTGTCCCGTCGGGAACGGCCAGGGTCAACAGCCACGGCGCGACGTGTGCCGGCGGTTCATCTGCCGTTCACCTCTGTCGCACACGCGCAATGTGCCGGCTCCGGCTCCGGCCGGGCATGCATCTGGAGGGGCGGGAGTGACGAGCCGCTCAAGTCTGCATCGCAGTGTCCGACATCCCCAGTAGACGCACGCTGCGGGAGGCTTTCATGCCGGCAGTTCGCCCAGCCACGCGGGGCCGTATTCGCCTGCGCATGGCGGTGACCATGCCCTTGGTCGCGGTCGCGGTGATCGCGACCTGGCTCTCTCCACTGGCCGCCGGCACTCTCCCGGCGACACGTGCCTCGCTGCCCCTTCATCCGACCACGACGGTCGTTGGCAGGTTGTCGCTCGCTTCCGTCGGGCCGGTCGGTCCAGCCGGGTCGGTGCCGCCGGCACGGGTACCTCCGCCGGGACAGAAGGCCGCCGGCAGGATCACGACTGAGGCGGCGGCGATCCTTGCGCCGCCGAGCGGCCTGGCGCAACCCGTGACGTCGTCGGGGGATGCCCTCCTTCTCGGTGGCCGCGTCGCCCAGTTCCGCGGGATCAACGTGCCGGAGGCGGCGACGCTCTACAGCGTCAACCCTGGATGCGGTGCGCAGATAGACCTCGAACGTCTCTTCGCCACGCTCGCACCGGACAGCTTTGTCCGGGTGGACTTCAGCGAGGAGCGCGCGATCAACCCCATCACCGGCAGGCGCGACTGGGATGCGCTCGATCGGGTCGTCGGCAGCGCGGCGGCGGCACCGACGCATCCGCACCTCGTTATCAGCCTCGTCAATCAGGCGGGTCAGTGCGGTGATGGACACTGGCTCGACTCGGGGTGGTATTCAGGGGGCTACCGTCAGGTGTTCGACGACAACGGCGACAACTGGCCTCGCGTGTCGTACTGGAACTACCTCGACGAGGTGGTGGCGAGATACGCCGGGACTCCAGCGATCGCGATCTGGGAACCCGTCGGTGAACCAGAGGCGGCCGATTGTGCGTCCGGGTTCCGGGGGACAGCCTGCTACCTCCACAAGTCCTGCCCGCCAAGTGCAACCGCTGCGCTGCGCTCCTTCTTCGACACAGTCGGAGCGGAGATCCACCGCCTGGATCCGTCGCATCTTGTCGGGTCAGGAGTCATCGGAGGAACGCAGTGTGGATGGGCAGGCGCCGGCTCGGTCGCCATTCACCGGAGTCCAGGCATCGATGTCGAGACGTTCCACGACTACGGCTCAGATGCGGTCCCGCTTCCGGGCGAACTCGCCCAACGGCTTGGCGATGCGCGGGAGATCGGCAAGCCGCTGATCGACGAGGAGGTCGGAATCGACGCACGGAACCAGCAGGGGTGCACCTCGCTGGCCACCCGGGCGGCAGAGCTCGGGGCGAAGATGCGTGCCGCATTCGCTGCCGGCGCGTCCGGCTTTATGGTGTGGGACTTCGCGGAAGGTGTCCCAGACGGGCGGTGTGACACGCGGGTCCGCCCCGGGGACCCAGCGCTCGGCCTCCTCGCAGCCTGAACGTCAGCCGCTTCGCACAGTGGGCTGCGGGGCCGGACTCGCCCCACCGGCGGGCACCCATCGGTACAGCTGGACGGAGGAGCCATTGCCCAAGGCGAATTTCGGACCCAGCATCGACCACTGCCCGCCGGCGGTGGTGGCGAGAGCATTCTGGAAGAGGACGGCGTCGCTCGTGGGCCCCCCCTGGGCGTAGAGCAGGTAGTCGATCTTCCCGGCGGGATCGGCCATCAGCGACTGAAAGTCGCGATCGCTGTCGATGACGAAATGCGTCGGTCGGCGGGTCAGGAGGGCCGCGGCAAACTCGACGTTGGTGTCCACCGCGATCGTCTTCCGTCCCGTGAGGAGAGGGTCGATCTCTCGGACGACACGGCGCCAGACCTCGAGTGGCTGGCCCTTGTAGCTCGTCGTCGGAACCGACGCGCCGGTCAGATGGCTGAACACGACGGGCTCTCCTTCGATCGGCGCGATCCGGGTGTCTGACAGGGAGGTGACCGACGCGACGGTGCTGACGACGAGCAGCGCAGCGACGCACGCCAGCCAGGCGGCCTGCTGTCGCGCCGGATGGGTCGCGACGATCCAGGCCGCACCTATGGCGCTGAAGATCGTCAACGGCGCGAAGTAGCGAGGGTCCCCCCAGCTCTGATTGGTGCCGACGCCGTAGGCGACATAGAGGGGGAAGGCTGCCCCAGCTGCCACGAATGTCGCGCCCACGACGGCGTTCACGACCGACCGCCGTGCGACAAGAAGGATGCCGATGGGAATGAACCCTGGAGCGAGTCGCAGCGTCAGCCGCAGGCTGTAAAGGACGCCGTTGGCCAGCGTCCGCGTGGGCAGCCAGACGGCTCCGGGAGGCGGCGTTCCCTCGAACCGGAGCGCCTTCTGCCAGTAGAAGGGGTCGTGCATGATGACAGCCGACACGGCGAGCCAGAGAATAAAGGCGAAGATGGCGGGCAGGGCAACTGTGACCGCCACCATTCCCCATCGCGTCGCGTGGCGACCCGGCCGGACTTGAAGCGCCGCGGCGATGGCGAAGACAGGGATGAGAAGGAGTGTCTCGTACCGGCAGAGCATCGCCCCTGCGAGGCCCGCACCGATCGTCGCGAGGTGCGCTGTGCTCGGGGTCCTGCTCCATCGGACGAGTCCAAGCGCGGCGAGGCAGTAGAACATGAAGGAGGACGCTTCGCTCATGCCGTTCGCCGCGTAGTACACGACCACCGGATTGAACGCGAGGAGCGTGGTCAAGATCAGCGCGATGCCGAGTCGGAGCTTCAGCGTCTCGGTGATCTTCGCGAACAGAACGACCATCGCAGCGGTGCACGCTGCCGTCGACATCGGGCCGGCAAAGTCGGCCCAGTTGAGTTTGCTCAGCACGAGGCTGAACGGGAGCTGAACCAGGACCGGGAGGGGGAGCCAGACGAATCCGACTGCGGTCAGGTGTGGATCTCGGCTCTCGACCACGGCGCGGGCGTCGGCAGATCGCGACAGCGCATCGCCGATCGCGTAGTGGAGCTGGTAGCGCATCCACCATCCGGCGGCGAGGTACACGACGAGTGCGATGCCGCCGGCGATCCACGGCCAGGAGGAGCGGACGCGTGGGTGCAGGGCCGGTTCGGGACCGTCTCCGGCGTGGTGTGCTGTCACCGGCCGACCGCTCCGCGGCGGCGTGTCGAGGGCGGTCGGACCCATCGTCAGGGCCGAGAGGGGATCGGTACCGGCAGCGCCCACACGAAACGGTTCACGACGGCGTACTGACCGATCCACAGCAGTCCGGATGCAGCCAGGTTGGCTGCCTCTGCCGCCACGGTCCTCCCCGCCGTGGACCAGGTCAGTGTCGCGTCGGCGGCGGCGTGCACTGCCAGGGTCGTGAGGATCACCCCGGACAACGAGAAGACGGCGAATGGCGCGATCTCGCTACAGGTCCACCGGTGGCCGTGGGTGCGCCATACGAACCTGCGGTTGAGAGCGAAGACGAGGGGGACGAGGGCGGTGATCAGGCTCAGATTCGCTAGATAGGCGGGAACCCCGAGCTGCCCGATCAGGATGATGAATCCCATGAAGGTCAGGGCGTTGACGATGACCGAGACGACCGCGTAACGGAAAAGCTTGGCCAGGTCGAGACGGCCGGCGATTCCGGCACCCGGCCGCTCCCTCGACGACATCGACGGCACCGTACGACCGAGACGCGAACGGAAGGTGAATACGGGATGGCGTCAAGACCAACAGGGGCGTGAGGTCGTCGGGATGATCAGGCCCCGCTCCTTCCTAGCTGCCGACGGTCCCTCCCGCCCCGCCGTCGAGGCCGTGGGTCGTCTTCTCCCAGTACGAAGGTTGGAAGATCAGCTGGAGCATCGCCTTGGCCGCGGCAATCGACATCATCATCCAGTACAAGGGACTGAGGAGTGCGGCGAAGAACAGGTCCCGGCGATCCGCGTCGACCGCGCAGAGGACGAGCGCGTACACGCAGAAGAAGTTCCCGGCGATCCAGCAAGCCAGGCCGGCATAGAACACCGGAGCCGGGAAGACGGCCCGGATGATCGCTGGATGGCCGATGAACCAGGCGGCCGTCATGGACCAGAAGAGCGGGTTGATGAGGGCGATGAACGGTGTGCCACCAACGAAGCTGTTGAAGCGGTTGAAACCACCCCAGCCGAGCTCGTGCTCCAGCTGCACGGGATGGCGCATGTGCACCAACCAGGTTTGGATGTATCCCTTGTACCAACGGGATCGCTGCTTGACCCAGTTCACGAAGTCGCTGTTGGCCTCCTCCATCGTTCGCGAGGCCAGGACGCCAGTGCGGTAGCCGAGGCGGTGGAGCCGCACGCCGAGGTCGGCGTCCTCCGTGACATTGAAGGGGTCCCAGCCTCCCAGCATCTCAAGAACAGGGCGACGGAAATGATTCGATGTGCCGCCCAGAGGCACAGGGGCGTCGAGGTGGGAGAGGCCGGGGAGCAACTGAGTGAACCACATCAGGTACTCGATCGTGAACCATCGGGTGATGAGGTTCTGCGTCGGGTTGTAGTAGGCAAGCTCCGCCTGAAGGCAGGCCACATCGTCCGACGCCTCCCGCATGGCGAGTACGGCGCGTCGGAGCTGCAGCGGATCAGGACGATCCTCGACATCGAAGATCGTGACCATGTCGCCGGTCGCGAACTTGAGGCCGTAGTTGAGCGCCTTCGGCTTGGTCCTGGGCTGGGCCGCTGGCACGAGGATGACGTCGAACCGCTCCACCCCGGGGGAGGCAAAGGCAGCGTCAACGGTTGCCGCGTCGTCCGCCTCCAGTAGCAGGAGAATCTGCAGCCGGTCTTGCGGATAGTTCAGCCGTCCGACGGAGTCGATGAGCTTGGCGACCACGTCAGGCTCCTTGAACGCGGGAACCATCACGGTGTACATCGGGAGCTCGTCGGCCGTGAGCGCCAGAGCGTCCTCGTCGGCGATCGTGATCGCGGTCGCGGGTCCAAGGGACAAGCGAAGCAGCTTGAGGCGGAAGGCGAGCGATGCGACGTACATGACCGTGCACAACGCGGTGAACGCGATGATCGTCGAAGTGAAGTCGACGGCGGCAGAGACCGCGGTGAGAAGTGCTGCAGCAATGACGACCCAGCGCTGGCGGGTCGAGAGGACGAATGAGGCTGAGAGCTCCGGATGGGTCTCCCGGAGGGAGTTCGTAGCGTCGTGGAGATAGGCCTCGCGCATGTGTTCGGATGGAGTGGGTAAGGGGAGCCTCGATGGTTGTTCCGCTCGCTGATGGCGTGGTTGCGTCGGTGCCGCCACTGGAGGAGTGGCCGGGTCCGCAAGTTTCGGATGCGCGGCGGGACGCGTTGCGATGGGGGATGGAGAGAAGAGGTTCGGCTGCGGGGGGCCAGCGGTCGTGGGATGTTCGGCCTCGCGTGGCCCTTGCGCCAGCGGGAGGCTCCTTGCCCATCGTTGTGCGGCGCTCGCGCCGAGGAGGAGCGCGACGCCGATGAGCATGAGGATCCGAATGTCGGCCATTAATGAGATCACCACGCCGTGCGAGTCCGGGCGAGCGTTGCGCGTTCGAGTATGGGTGAACCGGTCACGCCGCGCCAGTACCGACGGGGAACGTCGAGTCGGCGGCGACGAGCGGGTGTCCATCCGCCCCGCGCCGGACTGGTCGCCGTATGCATGGCTGTTGTGGGGAGTGGGTGAATGGTGGATGTCGTGTGGGTGAACGCTCGGTGGCCCGCCTCGTTGCCGCCGGCATGGCGAGTGGCGCTCGTGTGACAATGGGTGGCGTGCAGGTCGCTGAAGGGGACGCTGCCGCGCGTCGCGGTGCGACCCGGCTCGCGGTCCCCGTGACGGTGCGTCGCTCCGGCATCGAACGGCGATGAGCGGCGGCTCACCCTTGACCGACGTCGTCGAGAGGACCCGGGCTCTCGTTCGCGACATGGAGAGCAACAACGACCCCCGGATCTCCGCGAGCCGCAAACGTCGAATGGCCGCCGCGCGGCTCGAGCTCCAGCAGTTGATCCGTGCCGGATCACTCGACCTCGGTGCGGCGGTCGAGGTCGCCGATCTCCTTCGACGCGCCCTCCTCCTCGACCTGCCGACGGCGGATCCGCGTCCACCGGTCGATCTCGACCAGGCGCGACGGATCCGTGCCCGCAGCGATCGGCCCGATCGGCCCCGCTCCGCATTCGCGTCGGAAGGCCGTACCCCGACCGGTGCGATGACTGATCCGGTGCCGGTCGGAACGCAACCCTCACCAACGGACCGCGGCGGGCGGACGCCGGCGTCGGGCGGGGACGGTGCAGACGCGTGGGTCGAGACAATCTCGACACTCGAGCAGATCATCCGATCGCGACCGTTCACGGCGGGTGAGCTGACACGTCTCCATGCGACCGAGGGAGCATTGCGTGAGCTGCTCGGTCGAGTGGGTGCTACCGATGCGGGCACCGCCATGGTGGCCGGCGATCTCCTCCGCCGGGGACTCGTCCTGAGACTGGGGCGTGTCGCGACGCCATCGATCGGCCGGGGCGTCGATCGCGGGCCTCGCGTATCGCACCGGGACGCGGCGTTGCCGGCATCGGAGCCGCGGGCACGAGGGGCGCGGCCTCATCCGGGGACGCGGCCTGCTGCCGCGTCCGAACAACCATCTTCGTTGCCGTGGCGAGCGACTCCCCTCGTTGTGCCCCCCCCGGCCGTGGCGCCAGCGAGCCAGGTCGGTTCGTCCTCACCGGCTCGCACCGGCACGGTTGGATCGCCGCATGTCGCGAGCGACACCAGGCGGGTCACGGAGCCGCGTGCCCTCACGGCCTCGTTCCTCGCGTTACTCCGGCCGCCCGCCGGCATGCCGCTGGTGCCCCTCGAGGACCTCCCCGGGGCTGAGGCCGACCCCGCGCCGGTGGCGGGGCTGGGCACGTCGCGCCTCGCTCCGACGGTGCAACCGAACGCACCAGCCGCGGGTCGGGTCACGGGCACGCCGGTTGAAGCCGCTCGCGTCGACTCTTCAGCGCCCGAAACGGTCGCCGTCGCACGCGCCTGGTCCGCCCCCGGTCAGCGCGTCGCGCCGATCGTTCGGGCAACCGCGGCGGGCGCGCTCGCGGTCGGCATCGCGCTCACGCTGTTCGTCGGCTACGCCGTCTACGGGACGGCGATCACCGAGGGACGTGCACAGCGGGCCCTGAGTCCAGCGACGCACCTCAGGATCGCGTCTCCCGATATCGGCCTCGACGCGCTTGTCCTCGCCTCCGACCGCCGAGCCGACCTCGCCAGAGGTCCGGGTGTGGTGGGAGGGTCGGGTATGCCCGGTGCGGCCGCACCAGTCGTCCTCGCCGGGCACCGCACAACCGACGGTGCACCCTTCCGCCACCTCGGTGCGCTTCGAATCGGCAGCCAGGTGACCCTCATCCTCGGGGGGAAGGCCTTCGCCTATGAGGTGAACACGGTCCGCACGAGCAGCCCGGGGGCGACGCTGCAACTCTCCGGGACGTCGCAGGCGCTCGTTCTGGTCAGCGGGGCGCCCGCCTACCGGGATGCTCAACGCATTGTCGTGGTCGCCCACCTCGTTGGGATAGGCGCCCAAGGCGTTCCTGCCCGAGCTTTGCGACTGCCAGATGTCGGCGGGTCACCCCCGGACCTCGCCGCGGCGTTGGTGGCCCTGGTGATGCTGGGCGGTCTGTGGGCTGTGCGGACGACGCGGCGGGCCGCCCTCCCTCGCTGGGCCCGCCGTGGCGTGTGGCTCCCAGCGGCCGCGCTCACGTACATCTCGTGGGTCTTCCTCCTGGGCGGCATGTCGAGTGTGCTCTGACGGTGGAGATCATCGACGAGCGGTGTTGCCCATCCCGGACTCGCTTCGTATGGTCGCGTCGGTGAACGACCCCGATCGCCGGATCCCTTTCGAGCAGGTATTCAATTTTCGCGACCTCGGTGGGTATGCAGGTGAGGACGGTCGTACCGTTCGCTGGCGGCGCCTGTTCCGCGCCGATGGGCTCAACCGGCTCCAGCCCGAGGAGGAGGAGACGTTCGCTGCACTCGGGATCGCGACCGTTGTCGACCTGCGCACGATCGACGAGGCCGAGCATGGTGGTCGCTTCCCCACACACGTGTGGGACGTGACGTACCGCCACCTCCCGCTGTTCGACGTCCTACCGGACTGGCCGGAGGACATCGGCGACCCCGCGTTGTACCTCGCGCAGCGGTACCTCGAGATGTACGCGACCGGCCACGACACGATCGTCACGATGTTCGAACTGCTCGCCGACGAGGCCTCCTACCCTCTGGTGTTTCATTGCGCAGCTGGGAAGGATCGCACCGGGATCATTGCCGCCCTCGTGCTCGACGTTCTCGGCGTGGCATCCGACGTGATCGCCGGCGACTACGCCCTCAGCCATGAAGCGATGGAGCGGCTCACGCTGTGGGCTCGTGAGCAGCAGGGCGTGTTCATGCCGTCCCGGCGTCCCGTGCCCTCGGCAGCGATCGCGGCCCGGCGGGAGACGATGGTCGAGTTCCTCGACGTTCTGCGGCGGCGCTCGGGTGGAGGCGACGGGATGCTTGCGAGCCTCGGGCTCGATGCCTCGGTCGGCCCGCTGGTCCGCTCCCAGCTCCTCGAAGGCGCCTGATCGCCGGGGGCTACCACGGGACCGAGCGATGACCCCACCCGAAGGCGAGTCGTCGCAGGATTCCCTTGCCCCGTCCCATGCCGTGCTCAAGCTGTGTCAGCTCGGCCTGCAGCCGCGCCCGCTCCACCTCGTCACTGGCGGCGGCGACTTCGGACCGCTTGGCGCGGAGCTCAGCCTCCTGAGCGGGTCGAGGGTCCACGAAGCCGGGCATCCAACCAGTATCGCTCCGTGGCCGCCCGCGGCGTGGGCGGGTCGAGGACTGAAACGACGCGGCGCTACTCTTGGCCGGTTCACGCGGGTGTAGTTCAAGGGCAGAACCCGACCCTTCCAAGGTCGTCATGCCGGTTCGACTCCGGTCACCCGCTCTGTGCTCGCCTCGGCGGGCATCCCACGGTCACCCGACGAGGGGCACACCGTTCACGACGGCGAGGGGCTCGATCCATAGCTGGCGGGCGTCGCCCGTGGCTCCGGGCTCGCCGCTCCAGGCGTGGTACGCGATCCATGCCCGCCCGTCCGGGCCGATGAAGGCGTCCGGTCCGCTGGGGCCGATGGCTCCAGGCGTCGATGCGAGCCAGGGGCGGTCTCGAGACCCATCCGCGCATGGTCCGACCGGCGTGTCGCACACCGCGTAGCCGATGCCGGCACGCGCCGTGTTCCAGCGGTTCGCGCCGTAGAAGAGATAGAAGCGGCGGCCGATCGCGATCATCGAGGGCCCCTCGATGACGCCGGCCTGCCAGGCGAACGTCGCCGTCAGGAGGCGGGGCCGATCCCCCAACAGGCTGAGACCGTCGGGAGAGAGCCGCTGCACCCCGATGCGCGACGCGAGTCCGAGAGCGTTGTCCTCGCTCTTCCATAGGAGATACCGCGTCCCGTCCGGCGCCGTGAAGGGCTGGGGGTCGATCGACCCGCCGGAGCCGGTCTGACAGGTGAGCGGAACGACGGAGACGTCGGAGAACGGTCCGGCCGGGGTCGTCGAGGTGGCCACGGACAGGCATTGCCGCCCATTTCGCGCGTCCCGGACGCTGTAATACATGAGATACCCCGATCCCGAGGCCGTGACCGCGGGCGCCCAGGAGTAGCCGGGCGATGCCCATCCCGGGAGCAACGGCAGCGCATCGGCGGGAGCGCTCCACGACGACAGGTCGGGAGACGACCGGACCTGGAGATGGGCGAAGCCCGTCCCCGTCGCGTACCCCCACCAAGTCGCGCCGACCCTGAGCACGTCGGGGTCCGGGAAGTCGGCAGCGAGCGCCGGGGCGGATGCGCGGGGGCGCAAGGCGGCGCTGGTGCGTGCGGTGAGTCTTGC
>Ga0075017_100001178_pt1 | contig 15841 bp, 15 predicted proteins | sample AleBraG_ABR_2012_FD_71475 | JGI IMG/M metagenome (GOLD analysis project Ga0075017, IMG submission 71475) | Freshwater sediment microbial communities in response to fracking from Pennsylvania, USA - Alex Branch Run_MetaG_ABR_2012 | ecosystem: Environmental > Aquatic > Freshwater > Creek >... | reverse complement strand
GTTCGGTGCGGGCCAGGGTCAGGGTGACCGGGTACGCCACATCGGCCGGCGACAGCGGCTCGGGGTCGACGGCCGTCAGCTCGCACACCACCGACCCGTCGCAGGCCACCACCAGCTCCACGGCGTCGTAGCGGCGGCGCAGGGTCACCTCGCCGCCCACCGCCGGCAGCCCCCAGCGGGAAGCCACCTGAGTGGCCGCGGCCGCCCGGTCGACCACGCAGCCGACCACGAACCCCCGCGGCCGCACCCCGCTACGGCACGACACCCGGACCTGGGCCAGCGAGAAGGGTCCCCACGGGCTGTCGCCCACCCGCCAGGCCAGGACCACGGCCAGGGGCGGCACCGTCGGGTGCAGGCCGGGGGGCAGGGCGGCCGTCCGGGCCGCGGCCGGCAGTTCGAAGGCGGCCTGCAGCACCGTCACGTCGGCCAGGGCCACCGGGTCGGGGTCCAGGGAGGCCAGCACGGGGGCGGCCGAGGCGAGCAGGTCGACGTCGGCCTCACCGCTGAGCATGCTCGCCTCCGGCGGTGGCCAGCACTTCCGAGCCCGAGGTCCGGAACCGGGGCAGCACCTCGGCGGCGAACAGCCGCAGGCTGGCCAGCACCTCGTCCTGGGGGATGGTCTCGCAGGAATTGACCAGGAAGTTGATGCCGGTGAGGCCCATCGACTCCCAGCGTTGAATGACCTGCACGATCCGATCGGGGTCGCCGACGGCGATGCCCTCGGGGATGCCCCGCGGGTCGCCCGGGCTGGACCGGTCGGTGCCCCCACCAGGCGCCAGGTTGCCGAGCGACTGGTAGGCCCGCGTGGGGTAGGCCTCCCGGGTCCACAGCAGGTGGGCGTTGTTGAGCCCGAACAGCCCTATCATCCGCATCCCGGTGGCCGCCGCCACGTCGGGATCCTCGTGGCAGTACAGGAAGTTGAGGGTGGTGACCTGGTCGTTGACCACGGTGCTGACCGGATCGCACTGCTGGACCCGCCGGTGGTACTCACGGGTCCGCCGTTCCTGCTCGGCGTAGGTGGTGGACGCCACCCCGAGGCAGCCGAGGCCCCGCTCGGCGGCGTCGAGCTCCGTGCCCGGGCTGGTCACCGTGACCCACATCGGCGGGTGGGGTTTCTGCAGCGGCTTGGGCAGGACGTTGCGCTCCGGCATGGACAGCGACGGACCCTCGTAGGCGAAGGGCTCGTCGGCCCACAACCGGGGCAGGACCCGCACGAACTCGTCCCACGTCTTCTTCGTGTCGTCCGGGTCGACCCGGAAGCCGCCGAGCTCGGTCCAGGTCGAGGAGCGCGCCGTGCCGAACTCGAGGCGGCCGTCGGACACCAGGTCCAGGGCGGCGGCCCGTTCCGCCACCCGGATGGGGTGGTTGATCTCCGGGACGCACACCACCGCGCCGTGACCGATGCGCAGACGCGAGGTCTGGGCGGCGATGGCCGCCAACAGCACCTCCGGAGCCGAGCAGTGGGAGTACTCCTCCAGGAAGTGGTGCTCCACCGCCCAGGCCCAGTCGAAGCCCAGCGCGTCGGCCAGGCGGGCCTGCTCGAGGGCGTTGTGCCACACCGCCCGCTCGGTGGCGGGGGTGAAGGGGCGGGGTGTCGACTGCTCGAAGAAGATCCCGAACCGCATGGCGCGCCCCCTTGGTCGCGCCGCAGGATAGGTGCTCAGGCTGGCGCGGGGAGCCAGACTGGCGGAGTGGAACCACTCCTGCACCCCGACGTCGCTCCGCTGGCCCCGCTGCTCGGCACGTGGCGCGGCAACGGGCACGGCAGCTACCCGACCATCGCCCCCTTCGACTACATCGAGGCGGTCAGCTTCACCCACGTCGGCAAGCCCTTCCTGGCCTACGGCCAGCGCACCCAGGCGGCCGACGACGGACGGCCGTTGCACGCCGAGACGGGCTACCTGCGGGGCCCGGCTCCCGGCCGGGCCGAGCTGGTGGTGGCCCACCCGACCGGGCTGGTCGAGGTGGGCGAAGGATCCTGGGACGGCGAAACCCTGCTCCTGCTGGCCCAGGTCACCGGGACGGCCTCGGCCAAGTCGGTCACCGCGGTGGAGCGCCGCTTCATCCTCGACGGTGACGTGCTGCGCTACCAGCTGGCCATGTCCGCCGTCGGCCAGCCCCTGACCCACCATCTTCAGGCCGAACTGCACCGCCAGGCCTGAGATCGCCGGCCACCGCCCTGGCGCCATCGGGGCGCCAGGGGTCAGAGGGCGGCGCTGCCCAGGTAGCTCGACTCGAGCAGGTCGGCGCGGCCGCTCAGTTCCTTGGCGTCGCCTTCGAGGACCAGGTTCCCGTGGCTGAGGACGTAGGCCCGGTCGGCCACCTCGAGGGCCAGGTGGACGTGCTGTTCGACCACCAGCACCCCGCAGCCGGTGTCGTCGGCGATGCGCCGCAGCACGGGCAGGAGCCGCTCGACGATCACCGGGGCCAGGCCCAGGCTCATCTCGTCGACCATCAGCAGCTTCGGCCCGGTGGTCAGGGCCCGGCCCATGGCCAGCATCTGCTGCTCACCGCCCGACAGCAGACCGGCCTTGCGGCCCATGAGGTCGGCCAGGGCGGGGAAGTAGCCGATCACCTTGGCCTCGTCGGCACCGCCCTTGCGGGCCCCGAGCCGCAGGTTCTCGGCCACCGTCAGCCCGAAGAACAGCGACCGGTCCTCCGGTACATGGGCCACCCCGCGCCGGGCCAGCAGATGGGGGCGCTTGGCGTTGACCGGTTCTCCCAGAACCTCCACCGTTCCCCCGAGGGCCGGGAGGAGGCCCGACACGGTGAGCAGCGTCGTCGTCTTCCCGGCACCGTTCGGCCCGAGCAGGGCCACCACCTCGCCGGCGTCGACGTGGAGGTTGAGGTCGCGCACCACGGCCGCACCCTGGTAGCCGGCGAAGAGGCCCGTGACGTCGAGCACGCCGCTCACGATGACGGCTCCCCACCGGCTGCAGCGTTCCGACGCCGGGCCTGCTCGCCCAGGTAGGCGGCCACCACCCGGTCGTTGGTGCGGATCTCGGCGGGGGTGCCCTGGGCGATGACGCGGCCGAACTCGATCACATAGAGGTAATCGCACACGGTGAGCACGAGTCCCATGTCGTGATCGACCAGGAAAACGGTGATGCCGTGGTCGAGCAGCCGGCGCAGGCGCTGGCCGAGCAGCTCGCTCTCCGCCGTGTCGAGCCCCGCCGCCGGCTCGTCCATGAGCACCAGCTTCGGGTCACCGGCCAGGGCCCGGGCCACGCCCACCAGCTTGCGCTGCCCCTGGGACAGCTCGGTCGGACGCCGGTCGGCCAGGTCGCCGAGCTCGAGGACCTCGAGCGGCCAGCGGGCGGCCGACCGGTCACGGCGACGGTTGGGCGCGATGAGATCGACGAAGGGCGACCACCACTGTTGGCGCTCCGCCGCCACGCTGAGGTTCTCGGCCACCGTGAGATCGTCGAACAACTCGAGCGACTGCCAGGTGCGGACCAGCCCGGCCCGGGAGCGGCGGTGGGCGGGAAGGTCCGTCACGTCCCGGTCATCGAAGGTGATCCGCCCTCCGGAGGTCGCCACGAAACCGGTGAGCGCGTCGATGAACGTGGTCTTGCCGGCCCCGTTCGGTCCGATCAGCCCGACGATCAGCCCGGGCTCGACGGTGATCGACACCCCGTCGACGGCTTTCAGGCCGCCGAAGGTGACGGAGATCTCGTCTGTCGCCAACAGGGCCACGCTCGTGACACCCCTCCGTCGGAGTTCGGATCTGCGCACCCCCCGGTGACACAGACTGTGGAGTCAACCAGCCCGGGCCTGGTCCGTCAACGCCCGCCGGGCCCGTGGCCCACCCGGCGCAGCGGGACCGGGCCGAGCAGAACACTGGACGGCGATCAACCATGACGGTAGCGTCAGCGCCCGGCGCCGAGACGCGCCGTCTCCAACGCAGCCCATGAGGGGGGCCCGATGACAAGACTCCGCCCGGCCGTAAAAGTCGCGTCCGTACTCACCGCCGGCTTGGTCGTGGTGTCAGCCTGCAGCAGCTCCAAGTCGGGCACCTCGAGTGCCAGCTCGGCCTCGTCGAGCGCGAGCTCGAGCGCCAGCTCCGGCTCCAGCGCCGCCTCGGGGTCCAGCTCGTCGAGCGCCGCCACCCCGACCACGGCGGCCGGTGGGGTGGACAACAGCTGGGCCCTGGCCTACACCGGCGGGAAGGCCGGCCCGGCCGACAGCACCCAGACCCCCTTCGTGATCGGCTACGTCAACGACGAGGGCGGCACCCTCGCCTACCCGGAGGCCACCCAGGGCATCGAGGCCGGGGTCAAGTACCTCAACGCCGAGCTCGGCGGGATCGGCGGCCGTCCCATCCAACTGGAGAAGTGCCTCATCCAGACCGAGGAGGACGGCCAGAAGTGCGGCACCCAGCTGGTCAACGACGCCAAGGTGCAGTTCGTCATCACCGGCACCCTGGCCATCGGGGCGAAGTCGCTCTACGCCGTGTTGTCCGGCAAGAAGCCGACCATCGTCGGTAACCCGGTGGTCAACGAGGACTTCCTCACGCCTGACACCTATGCCTTCACCCCCGGCTCGCCCGGCGTGCTGCAGGGCATGGCCGTGTTCACGGCCAAGAACCTGCCGAACGTCAAGAAGGTGGCGGTGATCTACGCCAACAACCCGGCCGGGACCATCGGCTTCACGCTGCTGACCAAGCCGCCGCTGGCCAAGCTCGGCATCACCGACGTGACCGGCGTGCCCATCTCGGACACGGCCACGGCCAGCGACGTGGCCACCGCCCTGCAGGCGGCCGGGGCCGACAAGGCCGACGTGCTCATCCCCCTCACCTCGGTCCAGCAGTGCATCTCCACCTACGACGCCCTCCAGTCCCTCGGCATCAAACCGACGGTGGTGACCACCGGGCTGTGCTTCGGCACGCCGATGACCAAGCACCTCCAGGATCTGGGATCCAAGGACGTCGTGCCCGACGGGTGGTACTTCGGTGGCTACGGCTACAGCTACTTCGTGCCCGACGCCGCCTCCGGCATGGCCACCTACGTGGCCAAGGTGCACCAGTACGGGCCGCCGGACGTGGAGTACACCGGCTTCGCCGGGCCGGACTTCGCCGACCTGATGACGGCGGTGCAGCTGGTCAACAAGATCGGGGTGGCCAACGTCACCCCCGACACCATGCGCCAGGCCCTCCTCGGCTTCGCCGGTCCGATGATGATCGTCGTCGGCCCGATGAAGTGCGGGGCCAACCCGACGTTCAAGTCGCTGTGCGGGACCCACATGAACATCCAGCAGTACAAGAGCGGGCAGTGGATCCAGACGGCGCCGGACATCGACCCCGTGTCGGTGCTCGCCGCCGCCTAGACGCGGCGCCGCGCACCACGCCAGCTACGCCGTGACGGGGCGTGGAGCGGCCGACGCCGCTCCACGCCCCGCTGTCGTCAGGGAGGGGTCTCCAGCGTGCAGCTCACCAAATCGACGGTCATGCGCATCCTCGGCGCGGTGGCGGCGCTCGCCCTGCTCCTGTCGATCCTGACCCACAAGGCGGAGATCCGTAGCGTCCTGCTCGGTCTCGGTTCGGGGGCGCTGATCACGGCCATCGCCATCGGGGTGGTGCTCACCTACCGCGGCTCGGGGGTGGTGAACTTCGCCAACGGCGCGCTGGCCATGTTCACCTCCTACATCTACGACGACCTGCGCCGGTCCGGTCGCCTGTTCCTCCCGCCCCTGCCCAACCCCTTCGCCCCCATCGAGGGCATCGTCCACAAATCGGGCAGCCACTCCTTCAAGCTGCCCCACTGGCCCACCTCGGTGAAAGTGGCCAGTCACGGGATGGGCTTCTGGGAAGCGCTCATCCTGGCCCTGGTCGTGGCCGCCGTGACCGGGGCGGTGATGCACTTCGTGGTGTTCAAGCCGCTGCGCACCGCCCCCATCCTGGCCAAGGTGGTGGCCTCGGTGGGCGTGCTGATCCTCCTGCAGGCCACCGTGGTGCTGCGCTTCAGCTCCACCGCCCGCGCCGTGCGGCCGGTGATCAAGAAGCGGCCGATGCACCTGCCCGGCAACATCCTGGTGCCCCAGGACCAGATCCTGCTGTTCGTCTTCGTGGTGGCCGTGACCGTGCTGCTGTGGACGGTGTTCCGGTACACCAAGTTCGGGCTGGCCACCCGGGCGGCGGCCGAGAACGAGAAGGGGGCCATCCTCCTTGGCTTCTCCCCTGATTTCCTGGCCGGCACCAACTGGGTGCTGTCGTCGGTCCTGGCGGGCCTGTTCGGTGTGCTGTTCGCCACCGTCAACAGCTCCATCGACCCGATCACCGTGACGCTGCTGATCGTGCCGGCCCTCGGCGCCGCCCTGCTCGGCAGCTTCACCTCCTTCAGCCTCACCGCGGTGGCCGGGTTGGGGATCGGGATGGCCCAGAGCCTGCTCGGCTACCTGGGCACCAAGAACTGGTTCCCCCACGCCAGCAACCAACCGCTGCCGGGGGTCAAAGAGGCGCTCCCGTTCCTGATCGTGGTGGCCGCCCTGTTCCTGCGGGGCCGGAGCCTGCCCACCCGCGGTCAACTGTCCATCGGCCGTCTGCCCTTCGCCCCGGCCCCCCGGTTTGTCCTGCCCGGCACGGTGATCACCTCCGCCCTGACCCTGGTGTTCCTGCTCACCCTGTCACCGAACTGGCGGCTGGCCCTGACCAACACCCTCATCGGGGTGCTGATCTGCCTGTCGCTGACCATCGTGACCGGCTTCGTGGGGCAGATCTCCCTGGCCCAGATGGCCCTGGCCGGGGTGGCCGGATTCACTCTCTCCAAGCTGACCACCACCACGGCCCACGTGCCGTTCCCGGTCGGACCGTTGGTCGGCGCGGTGGTGGCCGCCGCCTTCGGGGTGGCCTTCGCCATTCCCGCGCTGCGGGTACGGGGCGTCAACCTGGCGGTGGTCACCCTGGCCGCCTCGGTGGCGGTCGAGAACTTCGTGTTCCTCAATCCCCGCTGGTCGGGCGGCATCAAGGGGGCCAATGTCCCGCCGCCCCGCCTCGGCGGTCTCAAGTTCGGCCCGGACGACCCCGGCCGGTTCACCACCATCGGCTACCACGGCGACGGCAAGCTGCCCAACCCCTGGTTCGGGGTCTTCTGCCTGATCGTGGTGGTGGCGCTGGCCCTCATGACCATCAACCTGCGCCGCTCCACCACCGGACGGCGCATGCTGGCCGTGCGGTCAAACGAGCGGGCGGCGGCCGGGGCCGGCGTCAACGTGTCCGGCACCAAGGTGCTGGCCTTCGGCCTGTCGGCCTTCGTGGCCGGCCTGGCCGGCGGCCTGTCGGGCTACCGGTTCGGCTCGGTCACCGCCCAGTTCTTCGGCAGCTTCCCCTCCCTGACCTTCCTGGCCTTCGCCTACATCGGCGGCATCTCGAGCGTGACCGGGGCCGTGCTGGGTGGGACGCTGGTGGCCGGTGGGCTGGTGTTCACCGCCCTCCAGCAGTGGTTCCACATCCCGCAGAACTACACCCTGTACCTCGGGGGGATCGGCTTGATCCTCAACGCCGTGCGCAACCCCGACGGGCTGGCCGGAACCTTCCGCCTGACCGGGGCCCAACTGGCCCGGCTCCGCCACCGGATGGTCCCCGCGGCCGGACCGCCGGCGACCGCCGGGCCGGGCGGCGGCACGGCGGCCGAGGCGGGCGGAGCCACCCCGGCTGCCGTGGGGTGACCGACGTCACAATCCGAAAGGCTTCAGTTTCGGAATAGGGCGGCCGAGGCTATCGTTACGAAACGAGATGATGTCGTTTCGGAAAGGTGGCCGGTCCATGAACTCGACAGCGGACTCGACAGTGACCAACCCGGGCGTGTACGCCCGCCGGTGGTGGACCCTCGCCGTGCTCTGCCTCAGCCTGCTGGTCATCGGTCTGGACAACACCATCCTCAATGTGGCCCTACCGACCCTGGTGCGCGACCTGCACGCCAGCCAGAGTCAGCTGCAGTGGATCGTCGACGCCTACACCATCGTCTTCGCCAGCCTCCTGCTCACGGCCGGCAGCCTCGGTGACCGTTTCGGCCGCAAGCGCGCCCTGTCCGTCGGCCTGGTGCTGTTCGGCGCCGGTTCGGCCTTCGCCGCCTTCTCCGGCTCGGCCAGCCTGCTGATCCTGGCCCGGGGGGCGGCCGGGGTCGGCGGCGCCCTGATCATGCCGGCCACCCTGTCGATCCTCACCAACGTCTTCCCCGCCGAGGAACGGGGCCGGGCCATCGGGATCTGGGCCGGCATGTCAGCCATCGGCATCGTGGCCGGCCCGACCGCCGGCGGCTGGTTGCTGCAGCACTTCTGGTGGGGTTCGGTGTTCCTCATCAACGTCCCGGTGGTGGCCGCCGCCCTGGTGGCCGGGCACTTCCTGGTCCCCGAGTCGCGCGACCCGGCGGCCCGGCGCCTCGACCCCAACGGAACCGTCCTGTCGGCCGTCGGTCTGGTCGGCCTGCTCTACGGGATCATCGAGGCGCCGACCCACGGCTGGCAGGACCCGGCCGTGCTGGCCGCCTTCGCCGTGGCCGCCCTGTTCCTGTCGGCCTTCGTGGTCTGGGAGCTGCGCACCGATCACCCCATGCTCGACGTGCGCTTCTTCGACAACGCCCGGTTCTCGGCCGCCTCGGTGTCGATCACCCTGGTCTTCTTCGCCATGTTCGGCGTGCTGTTCTTCCTGACCCAGTACCTGCAGGTGGTGCTCGGCTACTCGGCCTTCAAGGCCGGCCTGTCGTTCCTGCCGGTGGCCGTGGCGATGATGATCGCCGCTCCCAACAGCGCCCGACTGACCGCCCGGTTCGGGACCAAGGTGGTGGTCACCGCCGGGATGGTCATCGTCGCCGGGTCCCTGGTGCTGTTGTCGGGGGCCACGGTCAGCTCCGGTTACGCCCTGGTGGCCACCGTGCTGGGCCTCCTCGGCCTGGGGATGGCCATCGCCATGGCCCCGGCCACCGAGTCGATCATGGGCTCGCTGCCGCCCGAACGGGCCGGGGTCGGCTCGGCCGTCAACGACACCACCCGGGAGGTCGGCGGCGCCCTCGGGGTGGCGGTCCTCGGCAGCCTGACCAACGCCGCCTACCGGGCCCACATGGGCTCCTCGGCAGCGGCCGCCGCTCTGCCGCCGGCCGCCCGGGCGGCTGTGCGCGCCGGAGTCGGCAACGCCGTGGCCGTGGCCCAGCAGCTGCCCGGCCGGGCCGGGGTGGCCCTCGCCGCCGACGCCCGGGTGGCCTTCGTCCACGCCATGTCCTCCACCGTGCGGGTCGGAGCGGTGGTGGCCCTCGCCGGTGCCGTGGTGGCCGCGCTGTGGTTGCCGGCCCACGGGGCCACGCCGGCCACGGCCCGCCCGCTCGACGAGTTCGACCCGGAGGTGGCGACGGTGGGCGGGCTCGACCTGGCGGTCGCCAGCGAGTAGGAACATGACCATGGTCAACCGGGCTGCCGCCGCCGACCGCGCTCCGGTCGCCCCCGAGGCGGTGACGGCCGGCCATCGGGGTCGCCCCCGGAGTGCCGAGGCCGACCGGGCCATCGCCGAAGCGACCGTCGAGCTGCTCGGCCGCTGCGGCTACGCCGAGCTGACCATGGCCGGGGTGGCCGAACGGGCCGGCGTGTCGACCGCCACCCTGTACCGGCGCTTCACCTCCAAGGAGGACCTGGTGGTCGGGGCCCTGACCACCATGGTGGACCGCCCGGCCGAGCCGCCCGACACCGGCTCGCTGGAGGGCGATCTGCGGGCCCTGCACCAGCGGGTGATCGACAAGATGTCCTCCGAACGGGCCAGCGTGTTCCTCAACCTGGCCGGCGAGCTGCTCCGCCACCCCCATCTGCGGGCCGCCGTGCAGGCCCGTCTGGCCGACCCGCTCGACTCCGACCTGGGGACGGTGCTCGACCGGGCCCGTCGCCGCGGTGAGCTCGACTCGGTGCCGGACCGGGACCTGGCCGCGGCGCTGCTGCTCGGACCGGTCCATCACCGGCTGCTCGTCACCGGCGAGCCGATCGACGGCGCCTTCGTCGACCGCATCGTGCCGCTGGTGCTGCGGGCCTTCGGGGCCCACCCGCCGGAGGGTTCCACAACCCCCGCCTGAGCCCCAGACTGGGAACATGCGCCTGCCTCCCGCCTGCCTGGTCGTGCTGGTCGGTCCGTCGGGGTCGGGCAAGTCGAGCTGGGCCGCCGAGCACTTCCGGACCGATCAGATCGTGGCGTCCGACGACCTGCGGGCCCTGGTGGGCACGGCCGCCACCGACCAGCGGGCCGGGACGGACGCCTTCGACGTGCTCGACCTGGTGCTGGAACGGCGTCTGGCCCGCCGGCTGCTGACCGTGGTCGACACGGTGGGCCACGACCCGACCCGTCGGGCCCGCTGGTTGGAGCTGGCCCGGCGGTCGGGGATGGCCTGCCACGCCGTGGTGTTCGACACGCCGGCCGAGCTGTGCCGGTCCCGTAACCGTCAGCGGTCCGAGCCGGTGCCGGCCAAGGTGCTCACCGCCCAGCTGGCTGCCCACCAACGGGTCCGCCTCGAACTCGATGCCGAGGGCCTCGACGGCGTGCACCACCCGGAGGCGGTGACCGTCGTCCCCGAGGCGCTGGTGGCGGCGCCGGAGGCGGCCCGACGTCAGGGTCGGACGCCGCTCCCCCTGCGTTTCGGACTGCACCTTTCGGCCTTCCCGTGGGAAGGGGGCCCGCCGGTGCTGGCCGCCCGGCTGGCCGAGACGGCCGCCGCGGCCGAGGCGGTCGGCTTCACCAGCGTGTGGGTCATGGATCACCTGTTGCAGATCCCCCAGGTCGGACGACCGTGGGATGACATGTTGGAGAGCTGGACCACGCTGGCCTGGCTGGCCGCCCAGACCCGCCACGTACGACTCGGCACGCTGGTCAGCGGGGTGACGCTGCGCAACCTGGCCCATCTGGCCAAGATCGTGGCTACCGCGGATGTCCTGTCGGGCGGTCGGGTGGTGTGCGGGTTGGGGGCGGCCTGGTGGGCCGACGAGCACCGCCGCTACGGCTGGAGGTTCCCGCCGCCGGCCGAGCGGTTCGCTCTGCTGGAGGACGCCCTGACCCTGCTCCCGGTGATGTGGGGACCGGGCGCTCCGCCCTTCCAGGGGCGGGTGGTGTCGCTGCCTGACACCACCTGTTATCCGCGCCCCGTCCAGGATCACCTCCCGCTGCTGGTGGGGGGATCGGGTGAGCGCACCACCCTGCGCCTGGCCGCCCGCTACGCCGACGCCTGCAACCTGTTCGGCGAGCCGGACACGGTGGCGACCAAGGTCGGCGTGCTGGCCGGCCACTGCGCCCGGGCCGACCGCGACCCGGGCGCCGTCAAGATCACCCACCTGTCGACGGCGGTGGTGGGCCGCAGCCCGGCCGAGGTGCGGGCGGCCGTCGAGCGTCTCGGGCCCCGGGGTGCCCCGCCCGAGTCGGTGGCCGCCCGGGTCGTGGCGGGCACCGTCGACGACCACGTCGGCCGCTACCGGGCCCTGGCCGAGGTGGGGGTGACCACGGCCATGGTGGCCCTACCGGATCTGGCCCACCCGGGAACCCTGGAGACCTTCGGTGAGGTGATCGCCGCGTTCACCCCTGGGCCGGGCGGCCCGGCCTGGTGAGTCCGGCCCGGTGCGTCCGGCCCGGTGAGTCCCGCCCGGTGAAACCCGCTCAGACGGTCGGCGGGACCAGGGGCGGTGGCGGGGGAACGTCGAGCAACCCGGCCAGCAGGTGGGTCACCGGGTTGTTGGTCTCCATGTCGCCCGACGGCATGCCCCACTCCTCGGCCATCCGGGCGATGCGGATCATGACGACGGCGAAGCGGAGGCCGGCGAAGATCTCGTAGAACTCCAGGTTGGTGGCGCGCTGCCCGGTGCGGCTCTGCCATTCGGCGATGGTGTCCTCCCGGGTGCCGAGGCCGGGCAGGCGGGGCACGCCGCTGCCCTCGGCGTGGAACCGGTCGAGGAACAGCCACCACCCGAGGTCCATCTCCCGTCCGCCCAGGGAGACCATCTCCCAGTCCAGCACGGCCTGGCAGCGTCCCTGGTGGAACAGCATGTTGCCGATGCGGGCGTCGCCCCATGACAGCTCCGTCGGCGCGTCGGCCGGGGCGTGGGTGGCGACCCAGGCGGTAGCCGCCTCCACCACCGGTTGGGGCCGACCCTCGGCGGCCCACTCGAGGGCCTCCTCGTAGTAGCGGATCTGCTGAGCCAGGCCGCTCGGGCCCCGCTCGGGCTTGTCCAGGAAGCCGAAACCGGCGGCCCGCCAGTCGACCCGGTGCACGGCGGTCAGCTGTTCGATGGCACTCAACCACAGCTCCTGGCGCTGGGCTGGTGCCATGTCGACGAGGAAGCCAGCCTCGTTGTAGGGCGGGACGTCGGCCGGCGCCTCGCCGGGGACCCAGCCCATCACGAAGAAGGGGGCACCCAGCACCGACGGGTCGGCCTCGAAGGCTCGCATCGGGGCGACCTTCACCTGCCCCGACCGGCCGAGGGCGTCGATGACCCGGTACTGGCTCTCGAAGTCCGACTCCATGAACACCCGGTAGACGCTTGGCTGGACCCGCAGGACCAGCCGCTCGGTCTCCGCCCGCCCCGCCTCGGTCCAGCCGGCGTCGAACAGCAACGTCTCGTTGGAGAACCCGGTGCCGCCGGGGGCCGCCAGTTCGCCCACCCACACCTCCTTGGCCGACGGCCGCTGGGCGGCCAGCCACGAGGTGATGGCGGCGCGGGCGGCCACCAGGTCGCGTTGAGCCGGGATGGCCACGGGTTCTCCCCCTGCGTGAGTGCGGCCGGACCACCAGCCGGCGACGAACCGGTCACAGTATCGGCGGGCCCCGCGAGCGTCAACGAGGCGGGCGACCGCCGGCCCGGTCGGGTCAGCCGTCGGGCGTGTCGGGCACCACGGTCACGCTGCCGTCGGTCTCCAGCACAGCGGCCCGCACCCCGTCGGGTCCGTCGAAACCCCGGGCCCGGAGCGCCTCAGCCAGGTCGGCCGCCGTCATCCCCACCCGGCGCAGGTGCTCGTCGACGACCCGACCCCGGTTGACCAGCAGGATCGGACCGCCGTTGACCAGATGGTCGAAGCGCCGCCAGCGCAGGAACAGCCGGGTCAGCGACCAGTTGAGGGCCAGTAGAGTCGCGGCGCTCACCAGGCCGACCGGCAGGGAGGTGTTGCCGTGGATCATGGCGGTCTCGACGGCGCTGCCGAGCACCAGCACGGCCACCAGGTCGATCACGCTCAGCTGACCGAGCTGGCGCCGGCCGAGCAGGCGCAGCGCCGCCGTCAGGAACAGGTAGATGAACGCGGTCGAGCCGGCGGCCTCGAGCATCGGCCGGAAGGCGACGGCGGCGAGCGGGACGGTGGCGAGCGGCACGGCGCCGGCCATTGTCGCCCAACCCGGGACCGGTTCCCCTCCCCCGGAGCCTGAACCGGTGTTGCACCAGATCTTCGACCATCCGAGCTGGCACGGCGCCGGCCTCATCGCCGCCAAGACGGCGGTGATCTACGTGTTCCTGGTCGGCGGGCTCCGGCTGCTCGGCAAACGGGAGCTCGGTCAGATGAGCCTCTACGACCTGGTGCTGATCATCATCCTCGGTAACGCCGTGCAGAACGCCATGATCAACAACGACAACACCCTGGGCGGCGGGGTGGTGGCCGCGGTGGTCCTGCTCGGCCTCAACCGGGCCCTGAACGGTGTCATGGTGCGCTCGGGGCGAGTCGAGCGGGCCCTGATCGGCGAGCCGGTGATGATCGTCCACGACGGCCAGGTGCTGCGCGACCGGATGCACCGCCAGGGCATCACCCAGGACCAGCTCGAGGCCGCCCTGCGCGAGCACGGCATCGACGACGTGGCGAGCGTCCATCTGGTGGTGCTCGAAGTGGACGGCACGATGAGCGTGGTGCCCCGGTCGTCGACGCTGCTGCACACCCGCCGGCACTATCGGGGCCTGCGGCTGCCATGAGCTGTCCCGTCGGCGCGGTGACCGCCCGGCTGACCGCCGCCCTGGCTCCCGTGTCGGCCCGGCGCCTGGAGGTCCAGTCGGCCAAGACCCTGCTCATCGGCGTGGTGCTGGTGATCGGGTTCCGCCTGCTCGGCAAGCGCGAGGCGGCCCAACTCAACCTCTACGACCTGGCCATGCTGATGGCCCTGGCCAACGCCGTCCAGAACGCCATGACCGGCGGCCTGGGCAACCTGCCGGTCGGCCTCGTGACCTCGACCACCATCGTCGCGGCGGCCTGGGCGGTCACCCGGCTGGTCAGCCGGCACCCCCGGGTGGAAGCCCGGCTGGTCGGTGAGCCGACCCTGCTGGTCCACGACGGCCGCCTGCTGGAGCACCACCTGCGCCGGCAGCGGGTCACCGAGGCTGACGTGCTGGCGGCCTGCCGGATCCACGGCTACACGGGCCTCGACGACTGCCACCTGGCTGTGCTCGAGGTCGACGGCTCGATCAGCATCGTCCCGCGCCCCTCCCCGGTCCCGACCGGCAGTCCCGACGGTCCCGACAGCCCCGAAGGCCGGGACGACGACCCCGGCGACCCGGGCGACGACCCCGATACGCCGGACGGTCCCGACACGCCGGACGACCCCGATCCCGGCGGCGATAACGTCGACGGCTGACCGACCACGCGGGCGGAGGACACAGCATGGGTGACAAGCAACGGTGGAAGGACGAGCCGGAGCCTCACGACTACCCGGCCGCCCAGTCCTACCTGTCGCTGCTGATGGCGCCGGCCAGGGCCGCTGAGCTGGCCGACGCCCTCCGAACCGAGGGCGCACTCGAGCACCACAAAGCCAAGGACATCCTGCGGGCCAGCCGGCTCGACCTGCTGGCCGCCGACAATGCCCACGTGGCCTCCGACCTGGCCAAGGTCAAGGGGGGCGAGAAGCTGTCGCCCGTGCTGCTCATCCGGGGCGACCCGCTGGTGGTGGCCGACGGCTACCACCGGGTGTGCGCCAGCTACCACCTCGACGAGAACGCCGACATCCCCTGCCGCATCATCGGCCCCGCCCGCTGAGCGGGCCATCCCGAGAGGACCCCGTGCAACGAGCCATCGGATTCACCGAGAGCCACGACCAGTTCCGCGCCAGCTTCCGGGCCTTTCTCGACAAGGAGGTGCGGCCCCACGTCGACGCGTGGGACGAATCGGGGGTGGTCGACCGGGAGCTGTTCGCCACGGCCGGGAGCCACGGTTTCCTGGCCATCGACGCGCCCGAGGAGTTCGGCGGTGGCGGAGTGCGCGACTTCCGCTTCAACCAGATCATCAGCGAGGAGATCCAGGCCAGCGGCACGGGCGGGGCCGGTCTCGGACTTACCTTGCACAACGACATCTGCCTGCCCTACTTCCTCAAGTTGACCACCCCCGAGCAGAAACGGCGGTGGCTGCCGGGGATCTGCTCGGGCCAGCTGATCACCGCCGTGGCCATGACCGAGCCGGGTATCGGGTCGGACCTGGCGTCCATGACCACCAGCGCCCGCCGGGACGGCGACACCTACGTCGTCAACGGCTCCAAGACCTTCATCACCAATGGCATCAACGCCGACCTGGTGATCACCGCCGTCAAGACCGACCCCACCCAGCGCCACCGCGGCATGTCCCTGGTGGTCCTCGAGCGGGGCATGCCCGGTTTCGAGCGGGGTCGCAACCTCGACAAGATCGGCCTGCACGCCCAGGACACCGCTGAACTGTTCTTCACCGACGTGGCCGTGCCCGTCACCAACCTGCTCGGGGCCGAGGGCGAAGGGTTCACCAACCTGGTCACCAACCTGCCCCAGGAACGGCTCTCCATCGCCGTGGCCGGCGTGGCGGCGGCCGCCGCCGCCCTCGGCTGGACCCTGGCCTACGTCAAGGAGCGCACCGCTTTCGGCCAGCCCATCGGGTCATTCCAGAACACCCGCT
>Ga0075017_100001177_pt1 | contig 15844 bp, 12 predicted proteins | sample AleBraG_ABR_2012_FD_71475 | JGI IMG/M metagenome (GOLD analysis project Ga0075017, IMG submission 71475) | Freshwater sediment microbial communities in response to fracking from Pennsylvania, USA - Alex Branch Run_MetaG_ABR_2012 | ecosystem: Environmental > Aquatic > Freshwater > Creek >... | reverse complement strand
CGACGAGCAACAGCGTGCTGTATGCCTTGAAATGCAGCGTCGAGTGGGTTCACGAAAGCCTTCCTCGCGGGTGCAACGACCAGTAGCTCCAGCGTGCAATTCGGGTGGTGGACGCCGGAAAGTTGCCCCTATCTACAAAATTATCTACAGCGTGAAAAATCGCGTAACGGCGATGGCGTTAAGTGATTGAAGGGATTGGTCGGGGCGAGTGGATTCGAACCACCGGCCTCCTGGTCCCGAACCAGGCGCTCTAGCCAGGCTGAGCCACGCCCCGAACTACTCTAGTTTAGCAGGTCCGCTAGTTCACCAGATTGACGCGCTTCAGCTCTTTTTTCAGGCCCGCGGTGCCGTCGCGGCGATAGATTGTGGCCAGCCGCTGTTCTTCGGGCGAGGTCGCAAGTTCACGCCGCAATGTAGGGTCTTGGGTAGCAGCGTCGATGTCGGCGCGGCTCGGAATCCAGAGAGTGCCATCGGCAAACTCGACATCGTTGACATACGTCATCAAGCGATCAATGACCATCGGCTGACCGGTGGGGCGGGAAAATCGCAGCGTGCCGGGCTCAGTGATAGATGATGTCTGTACAGGTCCAATGGGCGAGCGGGATGTCAGGGCGCCGGCGACGAAGTCCGTGCCCCGGTCGTCGCGTACAATCCAGCCCATGGCCACACTGGCGACCCGCATTTTCGAAGTATTGCGCACTTCAACGCGCGGCGCACGCACTTCGTTGCCAGCCACCTGAGCGGCGCCGCTCAACGGCTGAATCGGAGCTCTCGGAAACGCCACCGGACTCAAGGCCAGTGCCTGTTCGGGCATGGCGGAGCGCGGTCCGCGCAACAGCTCGAGCCCCAATTGGCGGGGGATGAAATCCTGAATACCGAAGTTCAATTCTTCACGCAGTTCGGGGAGGTGACCACTATCGAGCAGACGCGCCAGATACTGGCGGTCCCTCCTGGCCTGTAATTCATACACGAGTAACGATCGCCGCGAGTTCAGCTTGTCGGGACCGTAGGCCTTTAGATCGCTGAATAGGGCGCAATCCACAGTCACCTGCACCATGGCTGATTCAGACCTGGCCGCAGAGACAGGCCGCACAAGTTGCATGTCCACTTTCACGGGAAACTCTTCACCGGGAAGCACAAACAAACTTGGCTTGATCACAGAGCCTTTCCCATATGGAGTCAGGTCTTGCGCTTCGACGCGCAGGGTCAAGCCGCAAATCGGTTTCGAGCCGACGTTGCGTAGCACCAATGCGGCATGCATATCGAGCATCATGGATGACCCGCGTCTGCTTACGGTCGTGGGGCCAAAGTCGAAGCCAACCGAAATCACCGGGGAATCGCGCGGGAATTCGACCGCTAGCCACTTTCCCCCATCCTCCTCCGCCGCGCCCGCCACAGGCAAGAGAGCCAGCAGGATTGCACCGATGATCAACAGGGGCTTATTGGCCATACACGTTTGTGATGGTGACTTGGCCGGAATCGTCGTCCACATAACGGGCCGTCACCGACGAAGGCCCAGACATCGAGATAACCGCCGATTCCGGGTGAAACATCGTAAGGGTGGCTCCCTGCGCGCCGACGGCAATTCCGCCCGGCGTGGAACGTACGACCGTACCGTAAAACTGGGGTTGTTCGAGGCCTACGGCGCGCCGCAGGGCCGAAACGATACGCTGATTGTCTTCTGCCGGTATGCGAGTGAACCAACCGCCAACAAACAAAGCGGTCATGCCCGCCGCCCAAGCGATACGGGAAGTCAGTTTGCGATGCCGGCCGACTCTTTCTATACAGCGCGATGCCGCGACACCAACTCTGATATTGCCGAGCATGTCGCGTTCCAGCGCATGCCAGTCGGCGATAGCCTCAAAACCGGTCAAGATCTGTCCCTCCGCTTCGCGACGAAGTTCGGCCCTGGATGAGCGAAACGAAAGAACTTGCCGCTCGCAGCCGGCGCATTCACGCACGTGCTTTGCCGTACGCAACCGGAGCAAGAAAGGCAGATCGCCAGCCGCATACAAGCCAAGAATCTCGACGCTCGGATGAGCAGCGGTATTCGAATTCATAAGGGCCGCCTTTCCGCCAAATAGCGGCGGAACTTAATCCGCGCGTTGGCAATGTGCGAGCGAACGGTAGCCATTGAACAATTCATCAACGCAGCCACCCTATCGGCCGGCATGTCTTCGACATCGCGCAAAAGCAAGGCCGTGCGTTCGCGCTCGGTGAGTTCAGCCAACCCGCCGTCGAGTTGCAGTTTGCGCTCGCCGCGTAGGAGGCATTGCTCAGGGTTTTCTAGTGCGTCGTGCGCGGTGTCCGACAAATGATTCACGTCGACAAAGGCGAATTTCTTGTTTCGGCGCAGAAAGTCGATCGCAGTATTGGCGGCAATGCGCGAAAGCCAGTGCGAAGCCTTTTCCAGATCCTTGAGCTGCCCTTGGCGCTGGAGGGCTTTAATGAATGTTTCCTGCGTGAGGTCCTGCGCGTCGTCAACGTTGCCCACGATGCGGTAAATCAACAGAAAAATGCGGCGCAGATTTTGCTGAACGAAGCGGGTTTGCGCGTCGTTCTGCGCATCCGTCTGCGAGTGGGAAACAGGAGGCAGGGGTTCAGCCATAGAACCCTTCGGGCGGGCAGAACCGACAAACACGTCTAGCGTGCTTTGGATCCCACGTTGGTCTATTTTCCACTGCATCGTTGAAACACAGCAATTCCCTTACTAAAAGATGACGAACAGCCGGAGAAAACGTGCAGACTAAAGTGGAATGGGCCGCCATGGGTACCGTTTGAAGCTATCTTTAGAATATATGAGACCAGTGGCCGTAATCGGCTTAGGAAAAACGGCTTTTGGGGCCTTTGCCGAGCGGGATTTGCGGTCTTTGGCAGTCGAATCGGTGGAGGGGGCGTTGCGGGACGCGTCACTGGCTCCCCAACAGGTTGAGGCTTTCTATCTTGGTAATTTTGCCGGGCCGTCGTTTGTGGGACAAAATCATTTGGCGCCGTATATTGGGGCCGAGGCTGGTTTTGAGGGGATACCCTGCACGCGATTTGAGGATGCCTGCGCCTCAAGCGGTACAGCTTTCTTTCACGCTTGGCAAAGCGTGGCGGCGGGAATCTACGACGTGGTTGTGGCGGCCGGAGTGGAGAAAATGACTTCGCAGTCTACGCCGCGGGTGGCGGAAATTCTGGCGGGCGCCGGCGACATGGCAGGCGAGGGCCGGGCTGGCGCCACTTTCCCTGCGCTGTTCGCAATGATCGCGCGCAGACACATGCATCAGTTCGGCACTACGCGTGAGCAATTAGCGGCGGTAGCTGTGAAGAATCACGCCAACGGCGCCAAGAACCCAATGGCGCATATGCGCAAAGTGATCACAATGGAGCAGGCGCTCGCCGGCAAACCAATTGCCGAACCGTTGACCGTTTACGACTGCTCTCTAATCAGCGACGGAGCCGCTGCAGTTGTGATTGTGCCGTTGGAGCACGCGGCGCGTTACGCGGGACGCTGTGCCAAAGTACTCGCAGTGGTCCAAACGTCCGACCACGTGGCACTCGATCACAAGCGAGATATTACGTTCTTTCCCGCAGTGAAAGCTGCCGGCGAGAAAGCCTACAAGATGGCCGGCCTGAGCGCCAAGCAGATTGATTTGGCTGAGTTGCACGATTGCTTTACGATTGCCGAGATCATTGCGAGCGAAGACTTAGGCTTTGCCGCCAAGGGAGAAGGCGGACCGCTTGCCGCCAGTGGCGCTACGGCGATTGGTGGCGAAATCCCCGTCAACACCAGCGGAGGATTGAAATCGAAGGGACACCCGGTGGGGGCGACGGGTATCGCACAGATTTGCGATGTCGTAACGCAATTACGGGGTGATGCGGGCGAGCGGCAGGTGGCAAAACATAAGGTAGGTCTGGCGCAAAACCTGGGCGGCAGCGGCGCGACGTGCGTGGTCACGATCCTGGAGGCAGCCTAAATGCAGCGCGATGGAGTCGTCTACACGGAGACGATTGTGCATGCCGCACCCGAACAATACGCAGCGGATGCGCCGTATCAATTGGCCATTATTGAAATGGCCGACGGGAAGCGCATCACCGCTCGCATTCTGGGAAAGACGGCGGCGGAAAGGGCGCATATTGGGAGCAAGGTGCGGTTCGTTGAGGAGCGAGAAGGAGTTGCATACTACGAGGGTCTCGCTTAGTTCAACATTGCGAGCGTATACGCTCCGTCGACGGGCCGCGAGAAGTAGAATCCTTGCCCGTATTCGCACCCGAGATCGCGCAGGATTTCAGACTGGTGGGCGCATTCAATACCTTCGGCCACAACCTCCATATCAAGGCTGTGAGCCAAGGCGATGATCGCCCGAACGATGGAGACATCCCTACCGCCCAGAGCCAGGTCTTTGACGAACGACCGATCTATTTTCAAGCTGCGAATCGGAAAGTGAGAAAGGCGGCTCAGCGAGGAGTAACCGGTGCCGAAATCGTCAAGGTAGACCTCAAGGTTGCGGGCGCGGACCTGTTCAAAAAAATCGACCGCCGCGTGGGCATTCGCAAGAAGTACGCTCTCCACCATCTCCAGACGTAACCCAACCGCTTGGCTATTGAGCGCGGACAACGCCTGCCACCAGCGTTGCGGATGAGAGAACTGCCAGCCCGATACGTTCACGCTGACGAAAGGAGGTGCCGTTTGCGAATCGGTCGCATCCTCCCAAACCGCCTTCTGGCGGCAAGCTTCGCGCAAGACAAATTCGTCGATCCCTATCAGGGTACCGGTTTGTTCGGCTACCGCAAGGAACTCGGCGGGCTGGAGGATGCCCCGCTCAGGATGGCGCCAGCGGACAAGCGCTTCGAAGCCGACAACTTTGCTAGTCTGCATGTGCACAAAGGGCTGATAGTGGACGATTAGTTCTTCGCGGGCGACGGCAAGCCGCAGATCTTGTTCCAGCTGCACCTGCGAGAGCGCTGAGGAGTGCATGTAACGGCCGAACAGGATCGCCCGATTTCCGCCCTGCCGCTTCGCGCGGTACATGGCCAGATCGGCATCCCGAACCAATTCGCCGGCTGACCGGCGTTGGCCGACACTGGCCGCGATGCCAATGCTGGCGGTCAGTTGAATATCGTTGCCTTCGATGCGCGCCGGGACCGCCAACGTCTGCAGGCACTTTTGCGCCAACTGGGAAGCCTCGGCAACACCGTCGACATTCTCAAGGAGAATCGTGAATTCGTCCCCGCCCATGCGAGCAACCATATCGGAGGGCCGCAGACAGCTTTCGAGCCGCCGACCCATCTCTACTAAAATGAGATCGCCCAAGTGATGGCCATATCCGTCGTTATAAACCTTGAAGCGATCCAGGTCCACGTAGAGAATGGCGAACATGGAGTTTGCCAAGATTTCCAGGCGTTGTGTGACCCGATCGAGAAAGAGGTTCCGGTTTGCGAGCCCGGTAAGGCCATCGTGACATGCGTTGAAGGTTAATTGATTTTCGAGCTGGCGGAGTTCATCAATCGTTCGAGAGAGATCGGCGGTTCTCTCGGCAATTCTCTGCTCAAGCACGGAATGCGTCTGACGCAGGGTTTCCTTCGCAGCCTCGCGATCCGTGACGTCGTGGAGTACGATTAACGAGCCGATCACGCGCTGCCGGCTGGTTTTCAACAAAGAGCGCATCGCATCGAAGCGGTGGGGAGAGGCCATGCTCTCAATCGTCAGCAGCGTCGGACCTTCGCGCGCATCGGCGCAGAATGCGGCGAGATCCGGATGCCGTTTGAAGGCTGCTACCGCGGGCCTCCCGATGAACAATGCGGCGGGCTGCCCCAGCATTCGCGACACCTCAGGGTTCACTTCAACTATGTTCCCCGCGATGTCTAGAGCGATCACGGCATCGCTCATTCCGTCGAAGACCGTCTGCCGCGCGACAGGCATAATGACGGGCAATTGAAAACGATACAGGCCCCACGCCATGGAAAGGCCCGTAATCGAGAACCCAAATACCGTAAAGTCCAGGTTTGGCAAGATGCTGAAGCCAAACGAATACACCACATTGCCCGCCAGCGGGACCGAGCAACCGATGAGCAAGACAGCCACCTGAGAACGATAGATTCCGCGGCGGCTGAAGAGTTCCCGAACCAGCAAAAGAATCGAAATCAGACAAAGTGCGTAGCCGTAGGTCAGAAAAACCCAGAACCAAGGTCCGTGGGTTCGGGCCAAGAATTGGTAGGGCCCGCTCGATTCGAGCCAGAGGCTGCGCCAAATCAAGCCATGCCACTCGTTGGTCCAAACAAAGACTTGTGTTACGGCGGGGATGACGCTCAGGAGAACAATCCGGCTTGGCCGGAGCCAATCGTTGAGACCGGAGTATTGTAAGACAAAAAGCAAGCCCGCTAAGGAGACGCCGGCCGGGCCTAGGTATTCAACCTTGCTCCAGAACACTTGCTGCGCGACCGTGGTGCGGGTCAGTTGCACACTATAGCCGATAGACCATACTGCGACTGAGAGAAGATATATCGACAGCGTCCCTGCAGGCTGGGAGGGCCGGCGAACCCAGACGAAGGCAGCCAAAACTGTAGCCGCGATTCCCGTCGCGAGAGGTGGGAACCAATAGGCCGGCGGCAGAGAGGCAAACAAGAACGCTCCAAGTAAATGCGGCTATCTACCCGAAGCAGGGTGTTAGGAGGGCAAGAGAGAACTACAACGCGTTACCTCTTCAGGTACTTAGAATATCACAATATCTTGTTAGGTAGAATTCACGGGGTAGTCATCGATTCGACCTTACGGTCGGTCTGGAAAGTGGAACACGTCGGCGGCGGTGATTGAAGCAGCGTTGTTGCGCCGACTCATTGTGTCCGAACTCTAGCGTAAAATCTCTCGACACCTAACCCCACCGCAAACACTGCGGCTGATTGCAGCACCATATTTGTCTCAAACGTCAACACACTATTGGTCCCTGCCGGCGGCACAAAAAGGAGCGCAATGGAGACCACCGTTGTGAGCGTGCCGGTCGCCGCCACAACTGTCCAGCGCATCTTGCGCCCAGCTAAGACAAGCGGAGTGAGAAACAGATAGATGTACGGAACAAAGTAAATAAGGATCGTCAGATTCACCAGCACGTCGTAGGCTTCTTCGACAGTCGTTGTTTTCTTGTCCACATTCAAGAACAGGCTCACCAACAGAGTCAGTGACGCAAATATACACTGCGCGACTAGTGCGACGTGCGGCGTTCGGTATCGTGGGTGCAATTTCGTGAGATTCGCGGGAAGCCGCCCTTCGACGGCCGCCGCGTAAGGCACGCGCGCCGCGCCAGCCATCCACGAACTGGTCGCTGCAATCGTTGCAACAGCCATCAACAGAGCCACGAAGTTACCCGCATATGGCGAATGCAACGCGGTCTGTATCGCATCGCCAATCCCCGTGCGTTCATCAATCTGGTTTGCCGGCATCACGAGTAAGATTGCGCTCGACCCGCCGAAATATAAGAACAGAATCGCCATTCCCGCCAGTGTCAGACCCAGCGGCACTGATCGTACCGGATTTCGAATCTCCTGCCCTACAAACCCCGCAATCTCAAAACCCGAGAAGGCAAAACACATGCTGGACCAGAGCGCGAAGGCGGCGAACGCATCATTTCGCGGAAGTAAGTCGCGCATATGAAACGGTGTACCTGGCGTGCCGTGCAGCAGAGTCAAAACCGCCGCGGCGAAAAGCAGACCGACAGGCACCCAGATCGCCAACGTGCCCAAACTCTGCATCCACTTTGCCAACTCAAAACCGCGAATGTTCAACAGCGTCAGCGCCCAAAGCCCAATCAGCACCAATCCCGCCGAGAGCATTCTGCTTTTTGCCAGCCCAGCCGAATGTCCTCCCGCCAGCATAAAGAAGTTCGCCAGTGCGAATAGCAGGTAGCTTGGAAAATAGAAGACTTGATTGAGCCACAAACACCAGGCGCAGAAAAATGAGTGTCTCGGCCCAAACGCACGATGCACCCACATATAGAGGCCGCCCTGCTCGGGATAATGGGCTGAGAGCTCGCGTACCACCGTCGTGAGGGGCAGGAAGAAGAGCACTGCCGCCAAACACCAGAGGGTCACAGACGGCCACCCTGCGCGAGCCGCACGCGGCACCCAGCGGAGTGTCACCACGGCAACAATCACCAAGGACGCCACATCGGTCGCACCTAACGACTTGATGAATTGCACGTTGGGACGCGCAATAGACGCAATACTTGCCATGGTAAGTAAATCCCACGATACCTTGGCCGTTGGGAAACGTCAAAAAACTTGCGATAGGAATCGACTGTTGCCCAAATCCGGCAACCGAATTCCTATCCAGCGCCGTCTAACCATGGCACAATTCAGAAAGCTGCACTTACACGGAGGCTTTTGTTTGAACTGGCTTAGACTCTTCGCAATGCTAGGCATCTTGCTCGCCACAGCTCTGCCGGGCCGCGCGCAGAGCCCCGCTAATCGTCATTCCGTGCGCTGCAGCGGGCGCACGACGGCTCTCCATTCCTTTCTGCTTCAAGTGCCCAGGCAATACGGTACTGGCGGTCAACTCACGTTGCTGCAAATCGTCGAAAATGGCTCTCACGTCAAACCCGGCGAACTTCTCGCCGAGTTCGATTCCACCGATCAACTCAAGCAGGCCCGCGAAGCTCTTGCCAAGTTTGACGACCTTTCGCACCAGGTGGATCAAAAGCGCGCTGAGCAAAAGAATAACGCTGAAAAACGCAATTCAGATCTCATCCAGGCTGAAGCCGACCTCAAAAAAGCCGAGATCGATATCCAAAAAGGCCCTGTTCTCAGCGATCTGGAACAACAAAAAAACGCCGTTAAGCTGGAGGATGCGCGCAGCCATGTGGCCAGTCTGCAACGATCCAATCATTTTCACGATCAGGCGGAAGCCGCCGAGCTTCGCATTCTCGAATTGCAGAGAGACCGTCAGAAACTCACGGTCGAACGTCAGAAAGAAAATGCCTCGCTCCTGACGCTTCGTTCTCCGATTTCGGGTATGGTCGCCCTGGAAAACACTTGGCGGGGCAACTCAATGGGTCATGCCCAGGAAGGCGACCGGCTTTATTCAGGCGAAGGACTGCTTCGCGTTTTCGATCCCTCGACAATGGTTGTGTTGGTCTCAGTTGGTGAACCCGATGGCGCTATTCTGAGACCCGGAGCCAAGGCGCTCATTCATCTCGATGCATTTCCCGACCTCAATTTCACAGCGCATTTCGATTCCGCCAGCCCCGTGGCGACTTCCGGTTTCGCCAGTTCGGTCAAAACGTTTACCGCTCGTTTTGTTCTGGACCAGACAGACTCGCACTTGTTACCCGATCTATCTGTGGCAACCGATATTGAGGTTCAAGACTAGTGCCTAAAACGCGAGCGGTCTGGATCCGCTTGGGCTGCGTAGCTTTGGCCATTGCGGGAACGGCCTTCGCCTGGAAACAATACGTGCACCGGCAGCGCGACGCCGTCGATGTGCCCACTGCCCCGGCACGGCAAGGTCAATTTGCGGTCATGATCCACTGCCGGGGTTCGCTCACCGCCAGGCGATCCGTGCAACTGACAGCGCCGGTGGGCGTTCAGGATCTGCAGATTGTCTGGCTCGCTCCTCCCGCCAGCGAAGTGAAGGAAGGCCAGCCCGTCATTCGCTTTGATCAAAGCCATCTACAACAGGAAGCTGTCGAAAAACGCGTCGCGCTGCGCCAGGCGCAGGCGACGCTCGACCAAGGTGAAGCGCAAGCTCACATGCAAGCCGAGCAAGATAAAGTGGACGTAGCATCGACCCGCTACCAGATGGAAAAGGCCCGCTTGGAGGCGTCGAAACAGGCTATTGTCAGTGCCTCAGACGGACAGAAGAGCGCCATCGATCTTCGTCTCGCAGAGGAGAAGGTAGCGCTACAAGTTTCCACCAACGATCTTCACAAGAAGTCAGCCGAGGCGAAGAATGCTTCGTCCCGCCGCTTGCGCGACGAGGCCCGAGCGGAACTGGCGCGTGCCGAGCACCGCCTGACTTTCATGGAACTTAAGTCTCCGCTCAATGGCGTGGTCACCTACCTTAACAATCGCTCCCAAGGGTGGATGAACGCTCAACCCTTCAAAGCGGGAGATCACGTTGCCTCCGGGGCTGCGATAGCAGAGATCCCGGATCTCTCAACCCTCGAAATGGAGAGCAAAGTGGAAGAGACGGACCGCGGCCGCATCGCGGAGGGCGACTCGGTCCTGGTGCATGTCGATGCGTTCCCGGAAAAAGTCTTCAATGCGACACTGCTTTCCATTTCCCCACTGACTGAACAGAGTTTTGACGAATGGCCGCCGGTCTCCACGTTTCGCGCCTTCGCCCGTATCGATCCCCCTGACTCGCGCCTTCGACCCAGCATGAACGCCGCGGCCGATATCATCCAGACCAAACTGCCCAACGCTATCAGCATTCCGGCCAAGGCGCTATTCACCTCTCAGGGCCGGCCCGTCGTTTACCTGAAGGCGGAGGGAGGCTATCAAAAAGTCCCGGTACGCGTGCGTGCCCGCAACACCGATGAAATCGCAGTCGAAGGAGTGAGTGCTGGGAGCACGGTAGCACTCATCGATCCGGAGTTAACAAAGAAGTGAGCACAATCGTTCGGCCTCTCGCGGTGGCTCCCGCCAGCAAGGTCATAGTGCGAACGCTCTTGTGGCTCATCGCCATTGCCTTGATAGGCTGGCTTGGCATATGGGCGGCGCGCAGACTCACAATTGCGAAAGCACCGGTCATTCCCACCGCCAAAGTGCGACGCGGCGATTTGAGCCTGGCCCTTACCGCGCACGCCGAGCTTCGCGGCGGTAACCCCGAAACTCTGACGGCACCCATGACAGGCGATGGCGAACAGCACATCACTTCCATGCTGAAATCGGGCGACAAGGTCAAACCGGGAGACGTTGTCTTTCGACTGAATACGAGCGAACAGGAGTTCAAGCTGAAAGAAGCGGAGTCGGACCTGGCGGAGGCCGAACAACATCTCATCCAGGCCAGGGCGCAGCGCGATGCGGAATCGGAGGAGGGCGCCTACGAACTATCGAAGGCCAAGTCCGATCTGAAATTAGCCGAACTAGATGTGCGCAAGAATCCTTTGTTGGCGGCCATTGTGGCACGCCAAAACGATTTGGCCCTGGCAGCCGCGCGTGACAAACTGACTCAACTGGAACACAACATCGGCAATCGTCAAACCACCAACAACGCCGCCATCGCCATTCAAGAGGCTGCACGAACAAAGGCATTGGAGGCGATAAAAACCGCGCGCCAGAATATCGAATCGATGACGGTCAAGACCCAGCATGGCGGCTACGTCTCCATTAAAGCGACCGACCCAAATATGATCAGCCCCGGCATGGTACTCCCACCATTTCAAGTAGGCGATACCGTTCGCCCAGGTATGGCCATCGCTGAAATTCCAGATCTTGAAAAATGGGAGGTCGCGGCCAGAATGGATGAAATGGATCGCGGCCACGTAGCGCTCAACGACAAAGTGGAGATCACAGTCATCGCTTTGCCGGGGCGCCAGTTTCACGGCCATGTGAGTAATCTCGGCGGTACGACAGGCTCTTTTTGGGACCGCCACTTCGAGTGTAAGATCGCGCTCGATGATCCGGTCCCCGAACTGCGGCCCGGTATGAGCGCCATGGTTGTCATGACAACGGACGAACTTCGGAACGTCCTATGGGTTCCGGCGCAGTCTCTGTTTGAAGCCGATGGCCGCACCTTCGTCTACATTCGCTCAGGCAAGAGCTTTGTGGCGAAGGATGTGAAGCTAGTGCGGCGCAATGAAACGCGAGCCATCATTGCGGGAGTCGGAGAAGGACAGGAAGTCGCTCTCTCCAACCCACTCGATACGGACAAGAAGAAAGAGGCTGCAGGCAATCCCCTGCAGTCAGTGCAAAGATGAGCCAGGCCCTTGCCGTTTCCCGTTATGGGTCAGATCTTGCACAAGCCGGCCAGAACCTATTGGCCCAGAAAACTCGCAGCATTCTAACCGCGCTCGGCATTATCTTCGGTGTCGGCGCGGTCATCGCCATGCTGGCTATAGGCGCAGGCGCCCGCGCTGAGTCGCTCCATTTCATTGAGCAGTTGGGAGTGCGCAATCTACTGGTGGAGTCTCGGCCCGCCACGAGCGATCAGGAATTGTCACAGCGCCGCCGTTCGTCGCCGGGCCTCACTGAACGAGATGTGCGCATTCTCGAAGCTAACGTCGATTCGCTCGAAACTCTGTCCCCCCGCAAGGGTCTGCATCCTAACGCTGTTCTCCCAAAACCTTCGAAGGAAATGCCCGAGCTGTATGGCGTACGGCCCTCCTATGCGCTGATTCATAGTTGGCAACTTGCCGACGGCCGGTTATTCAGCCCGCAAGATGATGAAACCAGTGCCGCCGTTTGCGTTCTGGGAGAGGGGGCAAAGGTGTCGCTGTTCGGCTACAGTTCCGCACTGGGAAAATACGTCAAAGTCAACGACACATGGCTGCAGGTGATCGGCGTGCTCAAAGAGCAGATCGCCTCCGGCTCAAGCCTCACGCTCGATCCGAATCAAGTTATCTACACTTCGCTTCGGACAATGCAGTACCGTTTTTTTGACGTCAGCGGCTATCTCAAGGACGAGTTGGATGGCGTCGACGTGCGGCTGAAAGCAGGGTCTGATAGCGTCGAAGCGTCCAAGGTCGTGGTCGCCATCCTCAACTCCACTCATCACAATACAGCCGATTTTTCCGTTACCATTCCCGCCGAACTCCTCGCGGAAAAGGAACGTTCGCAGGCGATCTTCACCTATGTCATGGTCGCCATCGCGGCTATTTCACTGCTCGTTGGCGGAATCGGCATCATGAACATTGTGCTGGCCACGGTACTCGAACGCACTCGCGAGATCGGTATCCGCCGCGCCACCGGGGCCAGGCGTGCAGATATTGTCCGCCAGTTCCTGTTCGAATCGGTTTTGATTTCCATTAGTGGTGGTATTCTCGGCATCGGCTTCGGCTACTTTCTCGCGTGGCTGATCGCCGCCGCCGCCAATTGGAGCACCATCGTCACACCCACGTCTATCGTGATCGCCTTTGGTGTCTCGGCGGCTGTCGGTTTGGTTTTTGGCATTTACCCGGCGCGGAAGGCGTCCAGAATCGACCCTATTGAAGCTCTTCGTTATGAATAAGACGATCGCTGTGTTTCTCATCGGCGCTACGGTCTGGCCGGGCATGGCCGGGGATTTCCTGAGCAGCTATTTCAGCCGCGGGACCGAAAAGCGGCAGGTCAAAGTACGCGCAGTTGAAGGACTTGAACAGCACATCTCGGACGGCAAGCTGCACCTACACCTGCGCGATTTTTTGGAGTTGGTTCTCAAGAATTCTGCTGATGTACAGATGACCAGAATGGACGTTTATACGGCGGCCAACGCCATAACAGCCGCAAAAGCTCCCTTCGATCCGACTATCCAACCCGGTTTCACCTCCCAGCGCACTCTGACTCCGCCTTCCCCCTTCTTTTTCTCCCAAGTCACTAGCAATCTCTCCGAGCAATCGACTCTCGCGTACAACCAGTTGCTGCCCAGCGGTCAGACTATTGTTTCCTCCTTCGGCGTGTCGCGCATCTCAGGAGAAGGCTTTACCTCACCTGAGTTGTTCGGCGTCCTCTCGTTTACAGTTACTCAGCCTCTACTCCGCAACCGCAGTGGCATTGAGTTCCGCGCACCGCTCCTACTGGCACGCTCACAATTGAATGTGACGTCGGAAATCGGTGAAGCTGCTATCGGCAATGCCGTGTCGCAAGCCGCGCAACAGTATTGGCAGGCTGTCCTGGCACGTGACGGCATTCGCGTGCAGGATCAAGCCCTTGCGCTTGCCCAGAAGGCTTACGAACGCGACAAGAAAGCTTTGGATCTGGGTGCCATTTCCAAGCTCGACATCTATCAATCGGAGACGCAAGTAGCTGCCGGCACCCGCGATCTGATTCAGGCCCGCTATCAATACACCAACGCGCTTGATGGCTTGCGCCGACTCATAGGCGCCGATGTGACCCCGGCCCTGCGCGGCACTGAGATTGTGCTCGAAGACGATGCTACTACCATTGCGTCCAAGACGGAGATCCTACCGTTTGAAGAAGCTCTCGCCAAGGCGCTGCAATCGCGGCCTGAGTTGAAAGCGGCCGGCGAGCGCATTTCCATGGATGAATTGAACGCGCGCGTTTCGCGTCAAGGCTTTTCGCCCAGGCTGGACCTGACGCTCAACGGCGGCTCCAGCGGTCCGAGCGCTAATTTCGGCGCGACCGGTATCGTCTACCCCGGCCTGGGCGAAACCTTTAAACAAGTCCTAGGATTCAACTATCCGTCGTATGGACTGGGCCTGCAAATGACGATTCCGTTCCGTAACAGCACCGCACAATCCGGTTTGGCCGATGCACTCGTCGACAAAGCGCGGAATGTTTACCAGCAGCGCCTCACACAAGAGCAGATCGTCTTAGACGTGCGTCAGGCCATCAACGCCATCGAACTGGCCAAGGCAACGATCGACACGGCAATCCGGGCTCGCGACCTGGCGCAAAAGAACGTTGAAGCAGAACAGCAGAAGTACGAATTGGGAATCATTCAAGCGTTCGAATTTCTGTCCTCCCAGACGACACTTGCGGGCGCGGAAAACGCGCTCTTGAGCGCCTACGTGGGTTATCAGGAAGCCTATGTGAGCTATCAGCGTGCCACCTGGACGTTGCTCGACGGGCTCGGTATCGTGGTTGAGAAACCTATAGTGCGCTAGTGTGATCCGCCATCGGCTTTAGAATTTCATCGAGAAACGCAGGCGTATTCGGCTGCCGCACCAGATGCGGATACTTCTCGCCGTCGTGATAGTCAATCTTCACAACTTTGAAGTAGCCCGCGTTTTCAACAATCAATTCGATCGGCTCTTTGGAAGTCTTGGCGTCGCGTATGGCGTCGTGCAGCAACTCTTCGGTGGCTCGGCGGCCGTTGACGGCCACCAGTTTCATGCCGGGGCCGAGGCCCACTTGGTAGGCAGGGGAGTTCACCAAGACGTCGCGGATGGTTTGCTCCGCTGTAACAAAACCGAGCGAATACCAGGCATTGACGCCATGATCCCTGGTTTCCAAAGCATGCGCCATTTCATTCGTCTGCTCAGAGTATTCCAATTTGTAGCCGCCATTGCCGATGCCATCCAGGGGCGCGTTCGGCGCCTTAGATTTGAGCCGCCTTTCAAGAAATCCCTGCCAGTCATAGGAAACAAGAGCAGCAAGCTCGCCGACAATGTTCTCAAATTCGTAAGGCACCACTGCGACAGACGTGTTGCCGCCTTTGCCCAGAAAACGCGCGGCGAAATCATTGAGGCTGCGCTTGCCGCCGGAAAGCTTGCGGAGAGTGGTATCGACGTCGAGCCAGATCAGTTCACCCTCCGGATAGTAGTCCACCGAGCGGCGCCAGTTATCCCACTCGCTGGAGGCGCTATATAGAATTTGCGCGGCAGTCGCAGTGTCTTGCAGGCTGCGCCACGTCCGGCCGGGGCGATGGTCCATTTCGGCGGCAGTGAGCGCAAGCATTTCGCGATATTGTTGGGCTGACCAAATGCCGCTACGGGCGGTGAGGACATCGCCGAAGTATTCCGTAAGTCCTTCGTAAACCCAAAGCAGTTCGCCTTTCATCGGCTGCTGGAAGCTGGGGGTGGCCAGACCGGCGGGGCAGCGGTACTTTCCGTTCCAGGAGTGAGTGAATTCGTGTGGCAGCAGAGCAGCGTTAATCAGTTTGAGATCGTCATCTAGAAAGTTGCGGGCATCTACGCGGTCGTCACTCGATTGGTGATGCTCCAAACCGAAGTGAGCGACACTGTCGCTTAAAGTGAAGAGGAAATGATAA
>Ga0075017_100001176_pt1 | contig 15847 bp, 19 predicted proteins | sample AleBraG_ABR_2012_FD_71475 | JGI IMG/M metagenome (GOLD analysis project Ga0075017, IMG submission 71475) | Freshwater sediment microbial communities in response to fracking from Pennsylvania, USA - Alex Branch Run_MetaG_ABR_2012 | ecosystem: Environmental > Aquatic > Freshwater > Creek >... | reverse complement strand
GATTTGTTGGCGGGATTGAGGATGAAGTCGAAAGTGGATGTTACGTCAGCGGAAGTGAGCGCGCGGCCGTCGTGGAAATGAACATCGCGGCGGAGGTGAAAAACGTAAGTGAGGGGATCGGGCGTATCCCAGGATTCAGCGAGGTCGCCGCGTAGATTGAGTTGGTCGTCGCGTTCGAGAAGGCTGCTGAAAATAAGGCCGTCAATGCGCTGAGATTGAGAATCGGTGGCGAAGCGCGGGTCGAGATTTGCGGGGCTGGATTCGATGAGGAAGGTGAGGGAAGAAGGATCATTGGTTGTTGGGCGAGAGCAACCAGAGAGGAGGAAAAAAAAAGGTAACGCAGAGGCGCAGAGAACGCTGAGGAGCGCAGAGAAAGAGAGTGGCGAGTGACGAGTGGCGAGTGAGCTGAGAAAAGAAAAAGATTTAACACAGAGGGAGGAGCACAGAGAGCACGGAGAAAACAGTGAAAGAGGGATTCCTCGCTTCGCTCGGAATGACAGCATTGCATAGGCTGCAAAAGACAGAGCCGCGAAGGCGTTAGAGAGGTGGAGCATAGGCGATTTTACCGAGGATCGCGGGGCGGCGCGCGCCGGTTGCAGAAGGGAGATTGCCGGGGCGTTGGTGAAAAGTTTCGTAAGCGAGGAGCGCGAAGGCGTAGGCTTCCTTAGCGTCCTCGGGGATGCCGAAGGCGGAGGAGGGGAGGACTTCAATTGAAGGAGAAAAGTGACGCGTGGCGAGTGGCGAGTGCCGAGTTAAAGGCGAAGAGAGATTCCTCGCTTCGCTCGGAATGACAGGCTTAGGTAATGAAAGGGCGGCGGAGAGTTGAGCAAGGATGAGCGGATTGCGGGCGCCACCACCGGAGACGATGAGTTGATGGATTTTAGTTTGTGGGAGGACGAAGCGATTCAGAGCGTCGACGATGGAGAGAGGAGTGAAAAGTGTGGCGGCGCGGATGAGGTCGTTCGCGGTGGCGCGGTGGTTGCGGCCGACGGCGAGAAGTTTTTTGATGTAGTCTCGACCAAAATATTCGCGGCCGGTGGATTTTGGTGGGGCGAGTTTGAGGTAAGGATCGCGGAGAAGTTCATCGAGAAGTGCGGGAATGCCGCGGCCTTTCGACGAGAGATGGGCATTCTTGTCGAAACGATGGCGGCCGTGCGTGAAATGTTGGACGAGGGCGTCAATCAGCATATTGGCGGGACCGGTGTCGAAAGCAAGAATTTGTGAGGGCTTTGCGCCTGCGGGGATGATGGTGATGTTGGCGATGCCGCCAAGGTTGAGGGAGATGCGGCCGAGTCTTGGGTGGCGGTAGAGGAGGTAGTCAGCGTAAGGAACGAGCGGAGCGCCCTGGCCGCCGAGAGCGATGTCCGCGGGACGAAAGTCGGCGACGGTGGTGATTCCAGCGAGGGCGGCGATGACGGAAGGTTCACCGATTTGCAAAGTAGAAGCGATCGAAGAAAGTGTCTGGTGACGAGTGGCGAGTGGCGCGCGAGAAGCGTGCGCTCCTTGGTGGAAGATAGTTTGGCCGTGCGAGCCGATGAGGGAAATATTTGTTGGCGAGATGCGGAATTTCTGGCAGGCGGCAAGCGCGGCTTCGGCGAAGAGTTTTCCCAAGCGAAAATTAAGCTGGCTGAGTTCTCCGGCGGAGATGGGTTGCTGCTCGGCCACGCGGAGAATTTCTTTTCTGATGGCGGGTGGAAATTCAATTGAACTGTGATTCAGAAGCTTGGATTTCAGGCTTGGCGGCGCGCCGGAGATTTGGGCGAGGGCGACGTCAACGCCATCGGCGGAAGTGCCGGACATGATACCGAGGACGAGCATGGGCTTTGAACTCACGATAAGAAAAGTTTTAACACAGAGATCACAGAGGGCACGGAGAAATCAAGTGATCTGTTTCTTGAGTTCGGAGAGGAGGTTGAGGGCGTCGAGAGGTTTTAGGTTGTCGAGGTCGGAGGAGCGGAGTTTTTCGAGGACTTCGCGGTCGAGTGCGGTGAAGAGGATTTGCTGATTGCCATTTGCGCCGTTGGGGCCTGTGGCGCCGGGGGAGAGAGTTTCGCTGAGTTCGTGTTCGCGCTGTTCGTGTTTTTTGAGAACTTCACGGGCGCGTTCGACGACGCTGCGAGGGAGACCGGCGAGGCGGGCGACTTCGATGCCGTAACTTTTATCGGCGGAGCCGGGTTCGACGCGGCGAAGAAAAACGATTTCGCTGGGAGTTTCTTTCACGGAAACGTGAACGTTGGTGACGCCGGGGAGGAGATTCGAAAGATCGGTGAGTTCGTGATAGTGGGTGGCGAAAAGAGTGCGGGCGCGAGTGTGTTTGTGCAAGTGTTCGACGACGGCCCAGGCGATGGAAAGGCCGTCAAACGTGGAAGTGCCGCGGCCAACTTCGTCGAGGAGGACGAGGCTAGAAGGAGTGGCGTGGTTGAGAATGGCGGCGACTTCTGACATTTCAACAAGAAACGTGGAGCGGCCGCGTGCGAGATTGTCGCTCGCGCCGATGCGGGTGAAGATGCGGTCGGTGATGGGGAGCTTCGCCTGGCGAGCGGGAACGAAGGAGCCCATCTGGGCCATGAGAACGATCAAAGCCGATTGGCGTAGATAGGTGGACTTGCCGCCCATGTTCGGTCCAGTGATCAGGAGAAGTTGCTGGCGCGCGCCGTCGAAATAGAGATCGTTGGGAACGAAGCGCTCGCCTTTTTGGCGGAGGAGCTCCTCGATGACCGGATGGCGGCCGCCGATGATCAGGAGTTCTCCCGCGGAATTGAATTCTGGGCGTGCGTATCCACGATCGGCCGCAAGTTTTGCAAAGCAAGTGAGGACGTCAAGCTGGGCGATGGCGGATGCGGTGCGGCGGAGGCGGGAAGCTTTGGCGGCGATGCTGGAGCGGACGTCGACGTAGAGCTGGCGCTCGATTTCAAGAATGCGTTCATCGGCGGCGAGGATTTTGCGTTCGTAGTCTTTAAGCTCGCCGCAGGTGAATCGCTCGGCGTTGACAAGAGTCTGCTTGCGTTCGTAATCGGCAGGAGCGAGCTGGAGATTGGATTTAGAAATTTCGATGTAGTAGCCAAAGATGTTATTGAAGCGGATTTTGAGCGAGTTGATTCCGGTGCGTTTACGCTCGCGTTCTTCCATGGCGGCAATGATCTGCTTGCTGTGCTGGCTGAGGTTTCGGAGTTCGTCAAGTTCAGCGTGATAGCCGGGGCGGATCATGCCGGGGTCGGTGGAGAGAGCGGGCGGATCGTCGGAAATGGAGCGATCGAGGAGTTCGCGGATGTCGGCGAGCTCATCAATTTCAAGATGGAGATGGCGAAGGAGTTCGCTGCCGCCGGCGGGTTGTGGTGTAAGGAAATTTCTTAGAATAGGCAGTTGCGATAGCGATTTGCGGAGCGCGACGAGTTCGCGCGGTGTGGCGAGGCCGAGCGTGACGCGGCTGGTGATACGTTCAAGATCGAGGATGCCCTTGAGTTCCTTGCGGATTTCCCCGCGGACGACGGTTTGTTGGAGAAGATGAGCAACGGCGGCAAGGCGCGCATCAATTTGTTCGGGGTCGATGAGCGGGCGGAGGAGCCAAGAGCGGAGGAGGCGAGCGCCCATACCGGTCACGGTGACGTCGAGCGTGGCGATGAGCGTGGTGGGACCTGCGGAGCGAGAGGCGTCATCAGTGAAAATGGGATTGATGAGTTCGAGATTGCGAACGGAAACGGGATCGAGGACGAGCGCGTTTTGCTGCTCGTAGTAACGGATGCGATCGAGATGGCGGAGTGCCTCGACACTGGCGGCGTTGTCACCACGAGCAGCGTTTTCGCGAAGATAGTGGACGATGGCTCCGGCGGCGGAAAGAGCTTCCGGATGGCCGTCCAGGCCAAATCCGGTGAGTTCGGAAACGCCGAACTGTTCGCGGAGGATTCGTACGGCGTAGTCGCGCTGGAAGATCCAGTCTTCGAGGCGGGATTCAACCCCGCCTGTGCCATCGAGGAGAGAAGTTTTCGAGGTTTCGAAGAGCTGGTGAGGGCGGGGAAGGAGAGTTTCGCGGGGACGAAGAAGCTGGAGTTCGTCGCGGAGAGATTCTTCAGGGGTGGGGCCGCCAAATTCAGTGGACTGGAATTCTCCGGTGGAGAGATCGACGAAAGAGAGGCCGATGGTGTTGCCGCTGGGATTTTTCGCTACGGCGGCGAGAAAGTTGTTTTCGCGCGCGTCAAGGACGGCGACATCGGTGGCCGTGCCGGGAGTGATGACGCGGACGACTTCGCGGCGGACGAGTTTTTTGCCGGGACCGGGCTGCTCCATTTGATCGCAAATAGCGATTTTGAATCCGGCGCGGATGAGGCGGGCGACGTATGTGTCCGCAGCGTGGTAGGGGACCCCGCACATCGGGATAGGTTGGCCCTTTTCGCGATTGCGAGAAGTGAGAGTGATGTGCAATTCGCGGGAGGCGATCATGGCGTCTTCGTAGAACAGCTCGTAGAAATCGCCGAGGCGGAAGAGCAGGAGGGCGTGCGGATAGCGCGCCTTGATGGCGTGATACTGCTGCATGAGAGGTGTGGCGGGGTCGCTCATGAAAAGTGAATCAGTGGTCGAATGTCGAAAGCCAGTTTACAGCTAGATCGTCTCCTTCGCCCAATCTGGTGATAATGCGATGGCGTCATTGGTGGATGCCAAGGTGAGTGAGTAGGAAAGCATAGTCGAGAGCTATCTCGCGAAGATAGTCGTAGCGGCCGGAAGCGCCGCCGTGGCCTGCGCCCAAGTTGATTTTGAAAAGCAGAGGATTGGAATCGGTCTTCAGGGAGCGGAGTTTGGCGACATATTTGGCGGGTTCCCAGTACATGACCTGGCTGTCGTTGAGGCCGGTTTTGATGAGCATGGTGGGATAGTTCTTGCGTTCAATATTGGTATAAGGACAGTAGGACTTTATGTAGAAGTAGTCTTCAGGAAGATTGGGATTGCCCCATTCTTCATATTCGCCCACGGTGAGCGGGAGAGTGGTGTCCAGCATGGTGTTGAGGACGTCGACGAACGGGACGTGACTGACAACGATGTGGAAAAGGTCGGCGCGGAGATTCGTGACGGCGCCCATGAGGAGGCCGCCAGCGCTCCCGCCTTCGATGGCGAGGTTTTCTTTGGAGGTGTAACGCTTGGCGACGAGGTGTTCAGCGGAGGCGATGAAGTCGGTGAAAGTGTTGAACTTCTGTTTCATGCGGCCGGCGTCGTGCCAAGCCTTGCCGAGTTCACCCCCGCCACGAATATGGGCATCGGCATAGATGATGCCGCGGTTGAGGAGACTCAAACGGTTGGAGCCGAAATTGACCGGGACGGAGATGCCGTAGCTGCCGTAGCCATAAAGGAGGAGAGGAGCGGAGCCGTCACGAGGAGTGTCTTTGTGAAAGACAATGGAGATGGGGATGCGAGTGCCGTCAGACGCGGTGGCGTGGAGGCGCTCGGTAACGTATTGAGAGGGATCGTAGCCAGCTAGTACGGGTTGCTGTTTGCGAAGAGTTTGCTGACGAGTGCGAATGTCGTAATCGAACACGGAGCGCGGGGTGATGAAGGACTGGTAGTGAAAACGGAGGTGCGTTTGGGAGAATTCTGGATTCTCACCGAGGTAGGCGTCGAAGGCTGGTTCGGTGAACTCAACGCGGTGGGAGTTGACGAGAGAGGGGGTGGCAGAGTTTTGCAGATCGAGAATACGGAGGTAGGGGAGACCGGCTTCGCGTTCGAAGAAGACGAGGTGAGATCTGAAGGCGGCGACATCGGAGAGCATGACGTTTGGACGGAGAGGGATTATTTCTTTCCAAGAGTCGCGAGAAGGGTTGGAGGTTGGGGCAGAGGCGAGATGAAAGGTGCGGCCCGCAGAATTTGTGCGGATATAGAAAACATCAGATGAGGGAACGTCAGAGCGACCGGCTTGATGGTCGACGTAGTATTCGTGATTGTCCTCTCGGGGAGCGATGAGGAGGAATTGACCGTTTGGATTGTCGGCGGGAAGAAAGCGGACTTCGCTGGTGGTGTGGCTTGCGGAGGTAAGGATGAGAAAGGCCGCGCTCCGAGTCTTGTCGATTTGGAGGCGAAAGCGCTCATCGGTTTCATCGTAGAGAAGGAAATCCGGCGCGGCGGAGCCGAGAACGTGACGGTAAAGGCGATGGGAGCGCTTGGTGAGTTCGTCTTCGAGGGTGTAGAAGAGGGTGCGATTGTCGGAGGCCCAGGCGACGCTGGTGACGCGCTCGAAGGTTTCAGGAAGGACCGCGTTGGTTTGGAGGTCTTTCACGAAGAGCGTGAACTGGCGGTAGCCGGTGGTGTCTGTGGAATAAGCGAGATAACGATTGTCTTCGCTGACTTCGAAGGATTCGACAGAGAAAAAGGAATAGCCTTCGGCGAGCTGGTTAAGGTCCAAGAGCAATTCTTCGGGTGATAATTCGGCTTCGTTTTGCGCGACCTTGCAACGGGAATGGATGGGATATTGTTTGCCTTCCACGGTGCGGGAGAAATAGAGATAGCCGCGGAGGCGGTAGGGGACCGAGAGATCGGTCTGTTGGATGCGGCCGAGCATTTCCTGGTAGAGCTTTTCCTGGAAGGCCTCGGTGTGTTTTAGCAGAGCGTCGGTGAAGGCGTTTTCGGATTCGAGGTAGGCGGTGACTTCGGGAGTACCTTTTTGGCGGAGCCAAGCATAATAGTCGACGCGGCGGTCGCCGTGAAAGAGGTGTTCCACTGGTTCACGGCGGGCGAGGGGCGGGGCGGGAGCCGCATCTCCAGTGTTGTCCGCAGAGGGCGGCGGCAAGTTCGCGTGCTTGTCCGTGGTCATAAGTTTGAGGAATGTTGTCCACAACGCGATCCCATTCGCTGTACGGACTTGGGAAGAGCGCGCAAAAGTAATCGATTCAACTGAAAGATATACTAAACGAAGTTCATGATGTGAGAAAGCGGCCGGGGAGCCAGGGAAAGGGTTCAAGTGGCAAGAGAGACGGAAATCAAGCTGAAGATTGAGGATTTGGGTGCGTTCCGGCGAAAGCTGAAGGGCTTGGGTGCAAAGGTGGTGGGGCCGGGGACGGGACGGGTACACGAGGAAAATGTGATCTTCGATACGCCCGAGGGCGGCTTGGCGAAGCACGGTCGGTTGCTGAGGATGCGAACGCAGAGGATTGGAGTGGGAGGCGGGGCGAGGGCGAAAGGGTTGAAGGAGCGGGTATTGGTTACCTTCAAGAGGCCTCCCGATGGGGAGGCCAAGTCCACGAGATTTGGTGATCGAGGAAGTAGATATAAGGTGCGAGAGGAAATAGAGCTTGAGGTGGGTGAGCCGGGCAAGTTGGCGGCGATATTTGAGGGATTGGGGATGCGGGCGTGGTTCCGATACGAGAAGTACCGGACGACCTATCGTTTGCCCGGAGCGAAGGCGTGGGCAAAGGGGTTGCTTATCGAGGTGGATGAAACGCCGATTGGGACATTCGTGGAATTGGAAGGTCCGGCGGAAGCAATTGATCGGGGGGCGCAGGAACTGGGGTACCAAAGGCGGGACTATATTTTGAAGAACTACCTGGTGCTTTATGTGGAGGAGTGCCGAAGGAAGGGAATAGAGCCGCGGGATATGGTTTTTGCGGAGGCAAGTCGGAAAGCGAACTGAACTCTGTTGAAAAAGTTCGCAAGAATCGCCATTCTGTTCTTGACTTTAGAATGGGTGAAGTTTATTTAGGTACCTGGGTCGGAGTGCCATCCAAATTTGGAGTGAATTTCGCTCGATGAGTAGAAGCAGGGAATTTGAACCTGGCCCTAGTAGCTCCGGGCGGCCGATGGTCCCGAAGATGACTGACGGGGTCCCGTTATCCGGTGAATTGCACGGGGTGCAGGCTAAGTCTGCGCCAGACGGGCCGGGAGGGTTCACTGGCGGCTAGAGGTAAGTCCAATTTTGTGAGGCACTTGCCCGCCGCCAGGAAGTCTGGTGAGCGGGTTTTTTGCTGTTTGGGGCGTTGAGGTCAGACCTACAGGAGCTGGGGCACTCGGCGGCGGAATTGGAGCAACGAAGATGGAAATTTACGCGACGGAGTTGATGGGCGCAAGAGCGTATGACGCACAGGGGAATTATGTAGGAAAGGTGCGCGAGTTTTTTGTGGAACCGGCGGATGCGCCGAGCCGGGTGTCTCATTTCTTGCTGTCGCGCGGAAGTTTTCAGCCATTGGTGGCGAAGCATGACCAGGTCGCTTCGTTTTCCGCCAAGAGAATTGAGTTGAACGTAAGCGAGAGAGCGCTGGAACTCTACCAGCCGAATGAGGCCTGGCTGGCGGTACAGAAAGATTTGATGGACCAACAGATCATTGATACCCGCGGGCGAAAAGTCGTGCGAGTGAACGATGTCGATCTGACGGAACAGCGAACGAATGGAAACGTCGAACTGCGGATTACTCAAGTGGACGTGGGGCTGCCGGGAGCAATGCGGCGATTGCTGCAAGGCGTGGTGCCGTACGCAGTGATACGAAAGCTGCAGAGCGGCCTTCCGCAGAGGGTCATCCGGTGGGAGTTTGTAAATTTGGTGGAAGCGGATCCGCTGCGGAGGGTGAAGCTGCGGATTACCCACGAGAAGCTGGAGGATCTGCATCCAGCGGATCTGGCGGAAATGATGGAAGAGCTTTCGGCGGCGGAGCGGCAGGGAATTATTGCGTCGCTCGATGAGGAGACGGCGGCGGCTGTTCTGGCGGAGTTGGACGAACGGCTGACGAAGCAGATTGTGGAGGACATGGATCCGGAGAAGGCTGCGGACATCTTGGAAGAGATGGCTCCGGACGCGGCAGCGGACGTCCTGGGGGAGTTGACCAAGGAGACCAAGGAAGAATTGCTGGAAGAGATGCCAGGACAGGAAGCGGAGGAGGTGCGAGGGTTAATGGAGTTTGATCCGGCAACGGCGGGCGGGATGATGAATCCGGATTTCATTTTTGTGGGGGAGAGCACGACGAAGGAAGAAGTTGTGGAATGGATTCGAAAACAGGATTTGAACCGGGACCAACTGGATACGATTGTGTTGCTGGATAGTTCGGCGCAGTTTTCGGGCGTCGTTCCCGTGTCGAGGCTGCTTCTGGCGAGTGGGGAGCAGAAGCTGGCCGAATTGAAGCTAGAACCGCTGCTGAGTGTTTCGGGCGATGCGGATGAAAAAGAGGTGTTCGAGCTGTTTGACAAATACAACCTGCGCATGCTGACCGTGGTGGACAAAGAGAACCGGCCGATTGGAGCGATTACCGTAGATGATGTGGTGTCGAGCCTGGTGGAGAAATAGAAGGGAAAGCGGATTGAACAGATGAATTGGGACTTCATCAAATCGAGCGTCGAGGGCATGCAGAGCCGGGGAGACAGTCTGCAGAAGAAGTTGCGGGGGCTGAGGCGCAGGCTGACGCTTTTGCTGGCGGTGGTTGGGCCGGGCCTGATCACGTCGAATGTCGACAACGACGCGGGTGGAATATCGGTTTATACGCAGGCGGGAGCACAGTACGGATATGCGCTGCTGTGGTCGTTGATTCCCATGACGATTGCGCTCTATGTGACAGAAGAGATGTGCGCGCGAATGGGAGTGGTCACGGGCAAGGGGCTGTCTGATCTGATTCGAGAGGAGTTTGGATTCCGGCCAACATTTTTTGTGATGGTGACGGGGTTTGTGGTCGACCTGCTGAATGTTGTGGCCGAATTTGCGGGGGTTGCGGCATCGATGCAGATCTTTGGAGTGAGCAAATATATTGCCGTGCCGATTGCCGCGATGTTGGTCTGGGTTTTGGTGATCCAGGGGACTTACAGGCAGGTGGAGGTCATTTTTCTTTTCGCGTGCGTTTTGTATCTCTCTTATATGTTTTCAGCGCTTCTAGCGCATCCAGACTGGCTGGAGGCGGCGAAGCACACGGTGGTTCCCAATATTCAATTTAATTCTGGATACCTATTAATGCTGACCGGGCTGGTAGGGACGACGATAGCGCCGTGGCAATTTTTCTACTTGCAGGCGGGGTTCGTGGAAAAAAAGGTAGGTCCGCGGCAATATCCGCAAGCGCGCGCCGATGTGCTAGTGGGAAGCGTGAGCTGCATGGTGATCGTGTTTTTCATCATTGTTTGCACGGCTGCGACACTCTACGCCAGCGGGCACCGAGACATCACGGACGCGGCGCAAGCGGCGCAGGCGCTTTTTCCTCTGGCCGGCAAAGGCGCAGGGATTCTATTTGCGTTTGGATTGCTGAATGCTTCACTTTTTGCGGCCTCTATCTTGCCGCTTTCGACGGCGCATGTGATTTGCGAGGGGCTAGGGTTTGAGGCAGGGCTGGATCACAAGTTTAAAGACGCGCCGATGTTCTATTGGCTTTACACCGTGCTCATTGCCGTCGGCGCGGGAGTGGTGTTGCTGCCAAATGCTCCCTTGTGGAAGATCCTGATTTTCTCGCAGGTGGGGAACGGAATCTGGCTGCCGGTGGTGGTGATTTTCATCCTGCTGCTGGTAAACCGGAAAGATTTGATGGGCGAGTATGTGAACACACCGACCTTCAACGTTGTAGCGTGGTTGACGGCGATCGCGATGATTGCGCTGACGCTCGTGCTGACGTACACAGCGCTGTTTCAGCAGAGTGCGCCCCCGACGGGTTGAATTACGGGAAACAAACATGTAAGCCGTCATTGCCCTCGCGTCCCCGGGTGTGTTAACTTTGCGGCGTAAAGGAGAGTCGCCAGACTCATCCCCTTGTGCAAGGCGATCAATCAAATCCAAAACTGCATGTGGCAGCTTCACATCCTTTGGGAACGCTGACGGCGGAAGAAGCCTATATCTGGGAAAAGCTCGATCTGAGAAGGCTCCCCAAGCATGTAGCGGTAATCATGGATGGAAATGGCCGATGGGCGAAGCGCCGGCACTTGCCCAGAATTGCCGGGCACCGCAGGGGCGCAGAAACAGTGCGGTCGACCATCGAAACCTGCGCACGGCTGGGCGTCGAAGGGCTAACGCTATACGCGTTCTCGGTGGAGAACTGGCGCCGGCCGAAGACGGAGGTCGATTATCTGATGCAGCTTTTGCGTGAGTACATCCGGCGGGAGATGCCCTTGCTCCAGAAAAACGGGATCCGGATGAAATTCATCGGAAGACTCAACGAACTATCCGAAGCCGTACGAAGAGCTGCGCGCGAAGCGATGGAAGAGACAGCGGGGAATAAGGGGATGCTGCTTTGCGTGGCTTTGAATTATGGCGGGCGAGCGGAGATTCTGGATGCATTAAACGCGATTCTCGAAGAAAGCAAGGCGTCCGGGGCCCACGAGCGCGTGACAGAGGTCCAGTTTGGAAAACATCTTTACACCAGTGGAATGCCCGATCCGGACCTGCTTATCCGCACGAGCGGCGAGATGAGGGTAAGCAATTTTCTGCTGTGGCAGATCGCATACTCCGAGATTTTTGTGACTGATACGCTTTGGCCCGATTTCACGCGGGCGCGGCTGCTGGAGTCGCTGGTGGAATTTCAAAAGCGGGAACGACGATATGGAGGCATAGCCGCCGAAAGCGACGCGGAAGAAGGAAAGCAGTCACGAACCGCAGATCGTTAGATTGAGAGATTGAGTTAAGGTTCCTACCAACAGGCCCTCCCTCCGGTGTATTCTGCTTGCCGCAGCACAGTAAAGAAAGTTGCGATCGCTCAGGGGAATTACTCTTCATGATCTGGAAACGGCTGGCTACGGCTGCGGTGTTGATCCCCGTGGTTGTGGGAATGGTTTTGAAGGCAAGCACAGGAATTCTGGCCATTGGCACGGCGCTGGTGATGTTGCTGGCACTCTTTGAGTATTTTGCGTTGGGCGAGGCGATTGGTCACCGCGGGTACAAGTTCTGGACTGGAACCTGTGCCCTGCTCCTGGTTTATCTGCAATGGCGAGCGACGCAGCTTGAAAGTTATGAGTTGACGGGCGGACTAACTGCGCATGCCAAGTCGCGGTGGTTTGCTGGTGGCATGCCATCGCTGGAACTGGCGTTCTTTCTTTTTGTGCTGGGTGTAGCTGCAATAACGCTCTTCGCAAGGCGGCCATTGGTGGAGTCGCTGTCTGCTGCGGGGATCAGCGCCAGCGGGCTGATTCTGGTGGCGTTTCCTGTGACTTACGCTGTTCGATTGCACGGGGCTGGCAAGCAAGGGCCGGAGCTGCTCCTATTTGCAATGGTGATCGTGTGGGTGAGCGATTCGGTGGCGTATTTTGCGGGGAAGTCTATTGGGAAACATGCGCTGGCACCGAAGCTAAGTCCCAACAAAACGTGGGAAGGTACAATTGCCGGCTTTCTGGGATCGCTGGCGATTGCGCTGCTGTTTGAACGATGGATGACGATTCCATTGACTGATTTACTGGCTATGGCCGCAGTTGGGAACGTGGCCGGGCAGGCGGGTGATTTGCTAGAGTCTGCTTATAAGCGGAGCGCGGGTGTGAAGGACTCGGGGAGCTTGTTGCCGGGACATGGCGGAGTGCTCGACCGAATCGATGCGCTGATCCTGGCAATTCCAGTTGTCTGGTATTATTGGGTGTTGATCTACTACTCTCGCCGGTCATAGGTTTGCGGACTTGCCATCGGCGCTCGCGGATGACGGAAAAGCGGGAGCAAGCTCCCGCACTCCAAGAAGGATTCCTTGAAACAAGTTGCGATATTGGGTTCGACGGGTTCGATAGGCAGACAGTGCCTGTCGGTGGTGAACTCTCTCCCGGAGCGCTTTACGGTGGTTGCCCTGGCTGCTGGCGGGAATCTGGATGAATTGGTTGGGCAGATCCAGAGACATGCGCCTGAGCTTGTGTCGGTGGGTGCCGCCTCCCTGGTAGACAAGTTGGCGAAGTTGCTGGCGGATGCGGGAATTAGCAAGAAGCCGGAGCTGCAGCACGGGCGGGAAGGGATGCTGGCTGTAGGAACTCATCCGACAGCGGAGATTGTCGTTTCGGCGGCCGTGGGAGTGGTGGGGCTGGAAGCCACGTATGAGGCGGTGAAGCGCGGAAAAGTGATTGCGCTCTCAAACAAGGAAGTGCTCGTGGCCGCCGGTGAGTTGGTGATGAAGGCGGTAGTCGCCGCGGGACGCGACTTGATTCCGGTGGACAGCGAGCACAACGCAGTGCATCAATGCCTGCGGGGGGGATCGCACAGTGAGGTACGGAGGCTGGTGCTCACTGCTTCGGGCGGACCTTTCCGGAAAACGCCGCTGGCGGAGATTGTGAATGCGACACCGGAACAAGCGCTGGCGCATCCGAATTGGAGGATGGGGAACAGGATCACCATTGACTCTGCAACGATGATGAACAAGGGATTTGAAGTGATCGAGGCGAAGTGGCTGTTTGGAATGAAGCCGGAGCAGATTGAGGTAGTGATTCATCCGCAGTCGACTATCCATTCGATGGTGGAATTCGTAGACGGATCGGTACTGGCGCAATTGGGTCCGACCGATATGCGCCTGCCCATTCAATATGCGCTAACCTACCCAGAACGGGTGGCATCCAATCAAGTGGCGCTGGACTGGACGAATTTGAAGCGCTTGGATTTTGAGAAGGCTTCAACGCGACGGTTTCCCTGCTTGAGGCTGGCAAGGGAAGCAATGAAAAAGGGAGGCGGATTGCCCTGCGCGCTGAATGCGGCCGACGAAGTTGCGGTAGCGGCATTTTTGGAGAAGGGGTTGCCGTTCCCGGGTATCGCAGAGGTCATCGAACGAGTTCTTAGCCGGACACCGCGGATGAAATTTGAGAAAATGGAAGATGTGCTTGCAGCCGATGCAGAGGCGCGGCGGATGGCGAAGGAAGAAGTAGAGAAGTTGAGGTTTACGGCGGTAGCGGCGTCAAAATAGCAGTAGGAAGGAATTACCAGGATATGGCTTCGAATATTCTCATTGGAATGGCGCTGGTACTCGGCGTATTGATTTTGGTGCATGAGTGGGGGCATTTCATCGTCGCGCGGATGTGCGGCGTACGCGTGGATGTATTTTCGATTGGATTTGGGCCAAGGCTATTTGGCATCAAGCGAGGGGCTACCGATTACCGTGTGAGCGCGTTTCCGTTGGGAGGATACGTAAGGATGGCGGGGCAAGACCCTTCGGAGATTGATTCGGCGGCGGGCGCAGCGATGCCGACGGGGGCTTCCGATGAGCTGATGAGCAAGACGCGGTGGCAGCGCGCGCTGATTTCGGTTGCGGGGCCGGCAGTCAATCTAATATTTCCAATTATTTTGCTTACCACATTTTTCGCGCTGGTCGGAATTCCCTATTCTGCTTATCTGGACAAACCGGTGGTGGTTACGGCGGCTCCAGCGAATAATCCACCCACGCTGGACGCTTTGCAGCCCGGCGATGTGGTTTTGTCGATCGATGGGGCGAAGACCCCGACGTGGGAAGACGCTTGGGTAGCGCTTTCAAGAAGTAAGACGAACGAAAAGTTGCGTCTTGACGTCGAAAACCAGGGGAAAGTTCGCGGCGTCGAAATGATGCCGAGGCACACCGTCGGGGCCGATAGCCCGATCGGATACGTGCCACTGGCTCCGATCGTGGATTACGTGGAATCCGGGAAGCCAGCCAAGAAGGCGGACATCAGGCAGGGCGATACCATCGTTTCTGTGGACGGAAAAAGAATTGAAGTGTGGGGCCAATTCCTAGAGAGGATTCGCGCGTCGCAAGGAAAAACGATGGAACTCGAGATCCTGCGCGACGGGCAAGTCTTTCGGAAGACGGTGACCCCAGTGCTGGGGAGGAACGAAGCTGGCGATCCGACTTACCAGATAGGGGCTTCACCGGATGACGTGGTGGCCTACAAGCACGTGTCTGTTAGCGTAGGGTTCCTTGCCTCTTCGCGCCAAACGATTGGGATTGCGGAAACTGTCTTGGGCGTCGTCGGAAAGCTCTTCAGCGGCAAAGTATCGGTGCGAAACCTCCACAGCGTTGTAGAGATTTCGAGAGCCGCGGGCAATGCGGTCCAGCACGGTCCGGTGTGGGTGGTTCTGCTCATGGCGGGGATGAGCATCAACCTGGGAATACTGAACCTGCTGCCGATTCCAATCCTGGACGGGGGAAACATCCTGCTGCTCACGCTGGAAGGAATTCGGCGCAAGGATTTCAGCATGCAGTTCAAAGAACGATTTGTGCAGGTTGGATTGGTTTTCCTGCTGGTCTTATTCGTCTACGTTATGTATAACGACGTGGTTGGATTGATCCCGACGCATTCGTAGTGTACAGGCCGCATCAGCGGAGTATTGAGAATGAGTGCGACACCAGCGCGGCGAGTTTCCACCGGCGAGCGAATTAATCCGGCAGAAACAACGGCGAAGTTGCAGCAGGCTGTGGCGAAGCGCGGAATACGGATGACACGGCAGCGGCGGGTGATCCTGCAGGTGATGGACCAAGCTGAGCAGCACCTGGATGTGGATCAGATATTGGCGCGCGCGCAGGAGATTGATTCCGAAGTTCACCTCGTAACTGTATATCGCACGATTGATCTGCTAAAAAAACAGGGATTGATTGACGAGCTGGACTTGCTGCATCTGCGCGGCGACCGGCATTACTATGAGACGCACGGGCAGAGAGATCACATCCACGTGGCGTGCCTGAGGTGCGGAAAAGTGCGGGAGTTTGAGAGCCGGCTTTACGAGCAATTGAAACAGCAGATTGGCCACGATTTTGAAATGAAAGTGACGGTAGCCCGCACCGAAGTGGGCGGGTATTGCTCCGAGTGCTTGAAGAAAATAAAAGTTTGAATTCTTGGACGTCGAAGCATAGGTTTACCCAATTCCTTGATGAAAACCCCAATTAATCCGCTTGCGGCATTCGCCGTAATGGCGTTGGTTGTGCTTGGATTGCCGCTTGGATTGTATGTGCTGTTTACGAGGGGGCGCAGGCGGTCGATGCGGGAAATC
>Ga0075017_100001175_pt1 | contig 15848 bp, 13 predicted proteins | sample AleBraG_ABR_2012_FD_71475 | JGI IMG/M metagenome (GOLD analysis project Ga0075017, IMG submission 71475) | Freshwater sediment microbial communities in response to fracking from Pennsylvania, USA - Alex Branch Run_MetaG_ABR_2012 | ecosystem: Environmental > Aquatic > Freshwater > Creek >... | reverse complement strand
ACGCGGCGCGTCGGGCGTGCAGCCGGTGATCGACGGATGCTCGGTCGAACCGAAGCTGCGGGCGATCTCGATGCCGAGCGCGGCGCACCGTTCCCCTACCGCCGCGGGCACCGCCGATCCGCCGAGCCCGACGAACGGCATCAGGGGAACGTGCCGGGCGCGGTCGTAGTCGGGATGATCGAGGAGGCTCGTGAGGAAGAACGTCGATCCCTGGCCGGCCGACAGACCGTCGTCGAGCATCGCCTGCAGCACGCGGCCGGGGTCCCACACGTCGATGAGGTGGATCTCGCTCCGGCGGAAGACCGGAATGAGCAGCGCGGCGAGCATGCCGATGCCGTGCCCCACGGGTGCGCCCGTGATCATCGCCGGGCCGCCCCGATCGGCCTGCATCGCGCTGAGCTGGTGGATCTCGGCGTTGATCGTGCGGTGCGAATGCACGACACCCTTCGGATCCGACGTCGTGCCCGACGTGTAGGCGACCAACGCGGGCGCGCGCGGGTCGACGGCCGGGATCGCGGCGATCGGGTCGTCGGCGATCAGCTCCGAGAATGCGAAGTCACGCGGCTGCACACCGGCGCCGGATGCATCGCCGACGATCGCAACCCACTCGACCGTGGACAACGTGTCGCGCATGCCCGCGAGGTTGGCCAGGAAATCCTGGTGGCCGAATCGGTCGGCGGTGATGAGCGCCTTTACGCCGGTCTTGCGCAGGATGTAGCCCACTTCCTTGGGCCCGTAGAAGTGCACGATCGGTACGACAATCGCGCCGAGGTAGGTGATCGCGTAGAACGTCGCGGCCGCCTCGAGCCAGTTCGGGAGCTGGAACGCCACCGCGTCGCCGGGACCGATACCGCGGGCTCGCAGTCCCGTGGCCACCCGCCGGGCGAGCGCGTCGACGTCGCCCAACGTTCCGCGGTAGGGCATCCGGTCGGACCGCACCGTGAACGGGTGCGACGCGGCGTCGCGCAGTCCCTCGGCCAGCAGCGCGCCGAGACTCTCGTCGGCCCAGAAACCCTCGGCCACGTACCGACGAGCGCAATCCTCGTCGACTGCGCGCGGCGTGAAGTCCATCAGGCCCGGGGTAGGCCGAGCACACGCTCCGCGATGATGTTGCGTTGGATCTCGCTGGTTCCGCCCGGGATCGTCGCGGCGAAGCTGCGCAGGTACTGGATCGCCCACGATCCGTCGCGCCACATGTGCGGCCCGAAGGTGTCGAGGTCGAGCTCCTCGAGGCCGAGCGCCTCGGTGCCGTAGAGGAGCGCCGCCTGCAGCGCCTCGCTGCCGTAGAGCTTCAGGAGCGAATGCTCCGGTGCCGACTTCCCCTTCAAGAACTTGGAGAAGCCGCGGTATCCCATCGCCAGCAGCGCCTGCGCGTCGACATAGAAGCCGGCGACGGCATCGCGGTACCGCGCGTCCTCGCCCAACGGTCTTCCGTCGGCGCCCTCGGTCTTGCCGAGCTCGACGAGCGCGCGCACCGCGCGCTGCAGGTCGTAGGCGTAGTTGATCCACAACATCGCCCGCTCGTGCGCGAGCGATCCCTGGGTGATGGGCCAGCCGCCGTTCAGCGGGCCCATGAGGTTCTCCTTGGGCACCCGTACGTCGGTGAAGAACACTTCGTTGAAGTCGCAGAACTCCTTCTCGGAGAGCTCGGGGAACGGCCGGCGCTCGACGCCCGGTGAGGCCGTGTCGATGATCAACGCGCTGATGCCCTTGTGCTTCGGCGCCGTGGGGTCGGTGCGCACGAAACACAGGCACCAGTCGGCATGGTGCGCGCCCGAGGTCCACACCTTCTGCCCGTTCACGACGAACTCGTCGCCGATCAGCTCCGCCCGCGTCTTCAGGCTCGCGAGGTCGCTCCCCGCGCCGGGCTCGCTCATGCCGAGACACCACGAGATCTCGGCGCGCAGCGTGGGGAGGAGGAAGCGCGCCTTCTGCTCGGGCGTGCCGTAGTCGTTGATCGACGGCGCGATGATCCCGAGCCCCTGCGGGTTCGCGCTGCGGAGGATCTCGCGGGCGCTGATCTCCTCGAAATAGATCATCTGCTGCGTCGGCGTGGCGTTGCGGCCGCCGAGCTCGGGCGGCCAGCCGGGAACGAGCCAGCCCGCGTCGAACAACGCGCGCTGCCACTCGCGTGCCCATTGCGGCATGTGGGCGCTCGACTGCTTGGGTTCGCGGACGCGTTCGTCCGACGGTTGGTGCTCGTCGAGCCACGCGTCCAGCTCGGCGCGGAAGGCCTCGTCCTCGGGTTCGTAACGCAGGCGCATCGGTGCGCAGGGTAGTTTCCTGACGTCAGCGTCAGGAAATCCCGGAGGCCGCGTGGACTTCGAATTCTCAGCGGAACAGGAGATGCTGCGCACGTCCGTGCGTGCGTTCCTCGCCGCGAAGGCGCCCTTGGCGTCGGTGCGGGCCGGATACGAGGCCGCGACCCCGGACCCCGCGCTGTGGGCCGGCCTGGTCGAGCTGGGCGTGGTCGGGCTCGTCGTCGACGAGGAGCGCGGCGGCGCGGGCATGGGGATGGTCGATGCGGCCGTCGTGCTCGAGGAGCTCGGTCGCGCGGTTTGCCCCGCTCCCTACATCTCGTCGGCGATCGGCGCCGTCGCACTCGCCGACGACGCACTGCTCCGCGCACTGGCCGACGGGTCGACCATCGCAACGGTGGCAATCTTCGAGGCCGGCGCCCGCTACAGGTGGCGAACCCCGTCGACCCGAGCGACGCGCGCCGGGAGCGGATGGACGCTCGACGGCGCCAAGGTGCATGTCGGCGACGCCGCCACCGCCGGCGTCGCGCTCGTCACGGCCCTCGACGACGACGGCGCGCTCGCGGTCTTCGCGACCGAGGACTTCACGGCCGAGCCGATGCCGACCGTCGACGGTTCGCGCAAGCAGGGCCGCATCGCGCTCAACGGTTCGTCCGCGCGCCGCATCGAGACCGGCGTCGCCGACACGGCGGTCGCCCGCGCGCTGGACCGGATGGGCGTCGCCGCGGTCGTGGACGGTGTGGGTGCCGCGCAGCGCGCGCTCGAGCTCGCGGTGGAGTACGCCAAGGAACGCGAACAGTTCGACAAGCCGATCGGCGCGTTCCAAGCCGTGCAACACCTGTGTGCCGACATGCTGCGGACCGTAGAGCTCGGCCGGGCCGCGGGTTACTACGCGTGTTGGGCCCTCGACGACGCGTCACCCGAGGAAGCGCACCGCGCGGCGACACTGGCGCGCGCGTTCGCGGCCGACGCCTTCCCCCAGCTCGGGGGCACCGCGATCCAGATCTTCGGCGGCATCGGGTTCACGTGGGAACACGACATTCACCTGTACTACAAGCGCCTGCTCACCGTCGCGAGCGAGCTCGGCACCGCGGCCGACCATCTCGAAGAGCTCGCCACCCTCGCCGTCGACTAGCGGCGGTCCGTGCGGAAGTGCCGAAGCTGTACGTTCGGCTGGACCGGCGGGACGCTCGTGGCACGCCCGTCCGTGAGGCGATCGATCGGTTCCGGATCGCCTACTCGCGTACCAGCAGCAACGCACCGCAGGTGTTGCCGCCGCCCGCGCCGATGATCCCGACCTCGGGCGGCGTCGCGATCTGACGGTCGCCGGCCTGGCCCCACATCTGGGTCGCACCTTCGTGCAGGAAGCCGTAGCCGTGCAGCCGCCCCGCGGAGAGCTGGCCGCCGTGCGTGTTGAGCGGGAGTTGCCCGTCACGCGCAATACGCGTGCCGCCGTCGATGAAGGGTCCGCTCTCGCCGACGCCGCAGAGGCCGAGCGCCTCGAGCCACGACATCGTGAGCCACGAGAAGCCGTCGTAGAGCTGCGCCATCTGCACGTCGGCGGGCTTGTACTCCGTCCGTTCCCACAATTGCTTCCCGGCACCGCGGTTCGGCATCGCGGACAGGTCGTCGAACTGATCCCACGACGGCCGGCCGTCGAGGCGAACGCCGACCGCCTCGACCCGTAGCGGACGATTGCGCATGTCCTTGGCGCGATCACGCCGCGAGACGATCACGGCGGTCGCACCATCGCACGGAGCGTCGCAGTCGAACAGACCGAACGGCGACGCAATCATGCGCGCCGCCATGTAGTCGTCCATCGTCATCGGATCGCGGTAGATCGCCTTGGGATTGAGCTCGGCATTGCGCCGCGCGTTCAAGGCGATCCAGGCCATCTGCTCGCGCGTCGTGCCGTACTCGTGGAAGTGCCGACGGGCGAACATCGCGATCCAGATCGCCGCCGACGGGGCCGAGAACGGCAGCGTCCATTCGGTGAAGCCCGACGCCTTGAACGAGCCGCCGCCACCACCCATCGTGACCGCGGCGCGGCCCTTGTCACCCTGGGCGGAACCCTCGTAGACCGAGCGGAAGCACAGGACGTGGTTCGCCAGACCGGACGCAACCGCGAGACATGCGTTGACGACCGACCCGAGTTGCCCCGACGTCTCCAAACCGCTGCCGTACCAACCGCACTCGAGGCGCAGCGCGTCGATCACGTCGTACGCCCCCGCGCCCGAGAAGCCGGCGGGCGTGCCCATCGGACCGGGATAGGTCGAGAGCCCGTCGATGTCTGCGGTCGTGAGCCCCGCGTGCTCGATCGCCGCGAGACATCCGTCGAGGGTCAGCTCGAGGGGATCGCGAAAGAGTCGCCGGCCGATGTCGGACTGACCGACCCCGGAAATGCACGCGCGCCGTTCGATGATCTCGTTCTCGTCCACGACCGTCACTCCGCCGGCTCGAAGAGGGGGAGGTAGACGTCGCCCTCGGGATCAGGATGGTGCTCGAACGTGACGCGCACCGGCATGTCGACGCGCGCATCGTCGGGCGCACAGTTCACGAGGTTCGTCGTGAGTCGCAACGACGGCTGTTCGACGATCTCGACGATGGCCACGATGTACGGGAGCTCCGGGCCGGGCATCCACGGTTGGTGGTTCACCGAGAACGACGCGACCGTCGCGCGTCCCGACACCGATTCGGTCTTGATGTTCTTCGAATGGCACGTCGGGCAGATCGGTTGCGGCGGGTGGATGTAGAAGCTGCAGTCCTGGCAGCGCCAGAAGCGCAGTTCGTCGCGCGCACCGCCGGTCCAGAAGTCGCGGTTCCAGTCGGTGAGCAGGGGCAGGATGCGAAACGGCACCGCCGTTGCTTCTGCGTCGGGCACAGTCACTCCTGTTCGGCTTCTCGTGCTTCTTCGTATCCGGTGCGCGCGTGCGGGATCGCCTCGACCGCGGACGAGAGCCCGTGGCCGGGAACGGTCAGCATGATCGACCCGAGGATGTCCTCCCACGACGCGCCGACCTCACGCGCCAGCCGCGCGTGCCGGCGCACGCCTTCGTGACTGCGGATCCCGACGGTGACCGCGAGCCGGATGAGCTCGTGGGTCCGGCGATCCGGCGCGGAGAGTGAGTCGAGCTGCGCCATGTACGCGTTCTGCGCGGCGTGGAGCTGCGGGAACACCTCGTGCAGCGGTTCCTCGAAGGGAAAGTTCCAGTCCTGCTGGTCTTCGTTCACGGCTCGCGACGCTACCGGTCAGCTCGCGGGACGGAACACTGGGATCGTCACGTCGTCGGAGATCGCCTTGTACTCGACGACGACCGGGAGGTCGGCCCGCAGCTCCTCGAACGGAAGGCCCTCGATGTTCGTCATCACCCGCGGGCCTTCCTCGAGCTCGACGATGGCGGCGACGTACGGCACCCGTTCGTTGAACGGCGGCAGGTCGTTCACGTGGACGACGGAGTAGGTGTAGAGCTTCCCGCGGCCCGACGCCTCCGCCCACACGACGTCCTCGTTCCAACAGGTCGGGCAGAACGGCCGCGGGTAGTAGTGGTTGTCACCGCAGGAATTGCAGTGGCGGATGAGGAACTTGCCTTCCTTCAACCCGTCCCAGAAGGCTTGCGTCTCGGAGTCGGTCGTGGGCAGATCGAACCGCGGCATCGTCACCGCAGCACCGCCACGGCTTCGCCGAGGAGCTTGGTCTCGCCCTGCTCGTTGACCACGGCGCAGTCGAGCACGATCTCGTTCCCGGGCCGCGTTTCGCGGACCGTGACGCTCGTCGTCAGCGTCTCGCCCGGCCACGTCTGCTTCGTGAAGCGGACCCGGTACGACTTCAGGTTGCCGATCCCGACGTAGTTGGTGACGGCGGTCGCGAGAAGGCCGGCCGTGAACATCCCGTGTCCGAAGACGGATGGCAGGCCGGCCTGCTGCGCCGCGATCTCGTCGTGGTGCATGGGATTGAAGTCGCCGCTCGCCCCCGCGTACATGACGAGGTCCGTACGCGTCAGCGGGTGCGTGATCTCCGGACCGGCATCGCCGGCCGCCACCGATTCCGAGTCGAGGACGCGCGCACTCATTCGAGCGCTACGACTATCGGTTCCCTGACGCTTGCGTCAACTTCTGTTGAACGAACCCGACGCGTGCAGCAGCTCGGTCAGCAGGCGCTCCTGCTCGCGCAGCTGCGAACGCGCGGACTCGAGGTACTCGAGCCGTGCTTCGAGCCGGCGCAGGTCGTCCTGCACCCATTCGAGCCAGGTGTAGAGCTGTTCGGCGGGCAGACCCGTCGGCGGCGCCGCGGTTGCGGCCGACTCGTTCGCAGTACCCCTCGGAAGCTGCGTCGTCATTGCCATCGGTTGTTCCCCTCTCGTGCCGCGGTCCACGGCCGCCTCCTCGCGGAGCGTTCTTTCCTGCACCAAGTCCAAGTCGATTGCTTCCCGTTTCACACGGGATCGCCCGCGGACTCGGGTGGGACGAAATCGAACTACTGCAACTGCTGCGACAGCCGTTGCGCCGCCCCAGTTCAGGAGCCCGGTTGCCTCCACCGGTCCTTTTCGGACAAACGCTGCGGATCCCGAGGAAAACCGGCCGGGATCTTGGGCTCACGGATCGCGCGGAAGGCCCAGGAGTCGTTCGGCGATGACGTTGCGTTGGATGTCGCTGGTGCCGCCCGCGATGGTCAGGCAGCGGTTGAACAGGAACGACGAGGACCAAGCCGCGGCATCACCCTCCGCGGTCATGGCCTCGAGCCCGGCCACGACCATCCCGACCTCTTGGACGTGCTGGTCGTGCTGCACGCCCAGCAACTTGCGCACCGCGGCCTCCGACCCCGACGGGTCGGCGCCCGCCAGCGCCGCGAGCGTCAATCGGAACCCGAGCGCCGACAGGGCGTGACCGGTCGCCACGAGCCCGCCCGCCTCCGCGAGGGCGAGCCGATCGGCGGCTCCGCCCCGGGCCTCGACGGCCTTCAGCACACCGATGACCCCGCCGCCGATCGTGTTGCCCGAGCCCATGTAGACCCGCTCGTTGGCGAGGGTGGTGCGCGCCGCCCGCCAGCCGTCGTGCTCCTGACCGACCAGGCAGTCCTCGGGCACGAACACGTCGTCGAAGAAGACCTCGTTGAACATGGCCATGCCCGTGAGCTCGCGCAGCGGGCGGATGTCGATCCCCGGGGTCTTCATGTCGACCATGAAGCACGAGATGCCGTCGTGCTTCGCGGCCTCGGGATTCGTCCGCGCCAAGCAGATGCCCCAGTCGGCTTCCTTGGCCATCGAGGTCCAGACCTTCTGCCCGTTCAGCAGCCACCCGCCTTCGACACGGGTGGCGCGCGTCGAGAGGGCGGCGAGGTCGGAGCCGGCGCCCGGTTCGCTGAAGAGCTGGCACCAGCCGATCTCGCCGCGCAGCGTCGGCAGGATCCAGCGTTCCCGCTGGGCCTCGGTGCCGTGCACGATCAGGTTCGGCAGCGCCCAGGCCCCGACACCGATGTTCGGTTTCACGACCTTCGCGGCGCGGAACTCCTCCTCCACCACCATGAGCTCGAGCGCTTTCGCGTCGCGCCCCCACGGCGCGGGCCAGCCCGGGGTGACGTAGCCGGCTTCCGCGAGGCGGTTGCGCTGCTCGCGTGGGGTCAGGGTCTTGATCTCGTCGAGCAGCTCGCGCAGCTCGGCCCGGAACGCGTCGGCGTCGGGGCCATGGTCGTGGGCGGCGCCGGCGCCGGCCGCGGCGAGGTCGACGGCCAGGCGGCGACGCGCGCCGCCCATGGCCGACTGCGCGGCGCGGATCCGCCACTCGTCCGGCGTACCGGTGAGCTGCTGCAACGTCATCGCCCGACGGAGGTAGATGTGCGCGTCGTGCTCCCAGGTGAAGCCGATGCCGCCCAACGTCTGCACGCAGTCCTTGGCATTCGCGAACGCGGCCTCGAACGCGAGGGCGGACGCGGCGGCGATCGCGAGCGCGGCGCCGGGGTCGTCGAGATCGTCCGCGGCCGCGGCCGCATCCCAGGCCGCCGCCCGGGCCAGCTCGACGCGCGCCAGCATGTCGGCGCAACGGTGCTTCACGCCCTGGAACTGACCTATCGGCCGACCGAATTGCACGCGCACCTTCGCGTATTCGGCCGCGGTGTCGACGCACCACTGCGCGACGCCGACGGCTTCGACTGCGAACAGCGCGGCCGCGAGCAGGCGCACGCGGTCGTCGGCGAGGTTCGCGAGCCGGCGTGCGGGGTGCGCGGCTGCGGCCGTGGTCGCCGCGGTCCGGTCGATGCGCGCCAGTCGCCGGGTCAGGTCGATGCTCTTCACCTCGGTCGCGTCGACATCGGCCGCGTCGAGCGCGAACCAGACCCCGGCGACGGAGCAGACGATGACGTCGGCGCCGGATCCGCCCGCGACCAGCGTCTCGCCGTCGAGCGCGAGCGCCGCGGTCAGCTCGCCGGCCACGATCCGCGGGAGGAGCGCCTCCGCGACGGGGCCACCGTCGGCTGCCAGCAGCGCGGCGACGATCGCGGTCGGGACGTACGGGCCGGGCGCGCACGCGCGTCCGAGCTCCTCCACCACGACCGCCTGCTCCATGAGGCCCGCGCCGCTCCCCCCGTGGGCTTCGTCGACGTGGAGCCCGATCCAACCGGGCGCGGCGAGCGCATCCCAGAACGCGGGCCGGGTCTGGGTCGCCGCGTCCAGCGCGTCGCGTACGACGGACGGGCTGATGCGGTCGTCGACGAAGCGGCGGACGGCGGTGCGGAGGTGTTCGTGGTCTTCCGTGATCCCGATCGGCATGGGTGGATAGTCGCGCGCGCCTGACGTTCACGTCAGTTCGGAGCGACTCCTCGTGCCGACGCCGTGCCCACTGTGGGCACGCTCACGTACCGTCCGCGTGCGTCAGCGTGCCCACTGTCGGGAGATCTTGCCGACGACGGCGGCGAGCTCGGCCGGCCGGCTGATCATGACGCTGTGGCCGGAGTCGATCTCCACGACGTCGACCGTGCCGCCGGGAACCGCTGCGAGCGCCGCGATCGATGCGTCCTGCGCGGCCGGTGGCAGCGCGTGATCCCGGCCCAGCCGTACATAGGTCTTCGGGATCTCGGCCGGCATCCCGGCGCGCGTCACCGGATCGACCATCACGTTCATCACCTCGCCGCCGACGTGGTCGAGCACGAAGCGCGTCTGCTCGGCGTCGAGATCACTGCAGAACATGTCGACGAACGCCGCTTCCATGCCGCCGGCGACGCGCTCGAGGATGTCCGGAGGCATCGCGTCGATCACGTTCTTCCCCTCGGGCGGCACGACCGCGGAGACGAAGACGAGGTGAGCGACGCGCGCGGGCGCACGCCGCGCGGTCTCGCAGAGCGTGATCCCCGCGAGGGAATGCCCGACCAGGACGAAGCGATCGAACCCGGCTCCGTCGGTCGCAGCCAACACGGCTTCGGCCCAGTCCGCGACGTGGATGTCGTCGATACCGGGCGCGGGATCGTGGCGCGCGGAGCCGCCGCGCACCGAGGTCGGCGGGAGATCGACCGCGAGTGCGGGGCCGGTGACGTGCGCGAGCGTCGGCTCCCAACACCATGCGCCGTGGGCGCCGCCGTGCACGAAGACGAGCGGCAACTCGGACACGCGGATTTCAGACGATCTTCTCGCCGTCGCGTACGACGGTGATGGCCTGGGTCGGACAGCCCTGCGCGGCGAGGATCACCTTGTCGTCGGGTTGCGCGGCCGGGTCGACGACGATCGCGATGCCGTCGTCGTCCAGATCGAACACGCCCGGCGCCCAGAACGAACAGTTGCCCGAGCCCATGCACGCGTCGCGGTTGATCGTGATTTCGAGTGCCATATCGGGAGATGCTTAGCGCATCAACCGGCGACTTCGCAGAAGCGGCCGTAGCGGTCGGCGACCGCGGTCAACCACGTCGGGTCGGGCTCGACGATGTGCGACGTCCGCGCCCAGCGCGCCGCCTCCTGCATCGACGGCTCGAGCCCGGCTGCGATCCGGGCGAGAAATGCCGCACCCAGCGCGCCGCCCTCCGGGACGGCGCACACGTGTACGGGCAGCGCAGTGCAATCCGCGAGCGCCTGCATCCACGCCTCGACGCGCGTGCCGCCTCCGGTCGCGACGATGCGCTGCGCGGGTGTGCGGGATGCGTCGAGCATGCGCCGGGTCACGAACCCCGCGGCCTCGAACGCGGCCCGCCGGATCGACGCCGCGTCGTGCGTGAGGTTCAGGTCGGTGAGGGCCGCCCGCCGGCCCGAATCCTGGAACGGCACGCGCTCGCCGCGCGGGTACGGCGCCCAGATCGGCACGCGGCCGGGATCGCCGACCGACGCGGCCGAGCCGTCGCCGGTGCCCGGGCCCTCGGACGCGCAGAGGCGATCGACCCAGTTGAGGAACAGGCCGCCCGCGTTGCTCGGGCCACCGATCAGGAACTTGCCGTGCGCGGTGTGCGGGATCGCGTAGTGACCGGGAACATCGGCCGCTTCGGTGATGACGGCCCACACGATCAACGTCGTACCGCAGATCACCAGGACGTCGCCGTCGTGATCGCTCCCGGCGACGAGTTGTTCGCCGAGCGCGTCGATGGTCCCGCCCTCGAGCACGCACCCGGGCCGACCGGTGATCTCCGCGAGAGCTTCGCCCGACGGCCCGATGCGCGGCATCTGGTCGGGCCGGGCGCCGGCCTCGGCCAGCTTCTCCGCGTCCCACTGCCGCCAATCGAACATCGGGAACGCGGTTGCCGCGACGGTCGACGAGATCACGCCCTCGCCCGACAGTGCATGGTTCGCGACCGCCTGCGCCATCCAGTAGCCGCGCGCTTCGGGATGCTCGTGCGACTGCCAGCGCATGAACTGTGCGAGCTCACCGGCCTCGGCGATGGCACCGGGACGATCGGCATGACCGCGCTCGTCGCCGTACAGCAGACCGGGCGCGCACGGCACGCCGTCCGCATCGACCGATGTCAACGACGGCACCATCGCCGCGACCGACACCCCGACCGGTGCGACGTCGCCCAACGCCTCGAGCGCGCGCCGTGGACCCTCGTGCCACGCACGCGTGGCATCGTGCTCGAACCGCAACGGGGTCGGGACGAAGAACTCGTGGGGGATGCGCGACCGGGCGACGACGTTGCCGTCGGCATCCGCGGCGACGGCCTTCACCGACGAGGTTCCGATGTCGATGCCGACGGTGAGCTCGCCCACGCCGGGCGACACTACGCGAGCGCGGCGAGCACTGCGTCGTGCAGCGGCCCGTTCGTGCAGACGAAGCTGCCGGCATCGACGTCCGTGCGGCCGGTGACCCCCGTCCAGCGGCCCCCGGCCTCTTCGACGATCGGGACGAGCGCGGCGACGTCCCAGAGCGAGACGATGGGATCGACCGAGATGTCGAACGCGCCTTCGGCGACGAGCAGGTGCTGCCAGAAATCGCCGATGCCCCGCGTGCGCCAGCACCGGTGCGAGAGGGCGGCGAGCTTCGGGCCGATGCCGTCGGCGTGGAAGGCGTCGAGCGTGTCCCATGCGAACGAGAGCTGCGCATCGTCGACAGAGGCCACCGACGACACCGTGAGCCGTTCGCCGTCGCGGAACGCACCGAGCCCGCGCCCGGCCCACCATCGCATCCCGAGCGCGGGCGCGGACGCAACGCCGACGATCAACTTCCCCGCACGCTCGAGACCGATCAGCGTCGCCCAGATCGGGACACCGCGCACGTAACTCTTGGTTCCGTCGATGGGGTCGACGATCCACCGGTACTTGGCCTTCTCGTCGCCCGCGGCCACACCGGTACCGAACTCCTCGCCGAGCACGAGGTGTCCGGGCAACGGCGCGAGCCGTTCACGGATCGCGTGCTCGACCGCCTCGTCGGCCTCACTCACCGGGGTCAGGTCGGGCTTCGTCGCGACCTTCAAGTCGTGCGCACGGAACCGTGCCATCGTGATCCCGTCGGCCAGATCGGCCAGTTCCAGTGCGAGTTGCAGGGCCTCGACCGTGTCCACCCTGCGAGCATACGGGAGCGCGCGAACGCGCCGATGGAGTCCCTATGGACGATATGGTCGGCGCCGTGGTCCGTCGCGATGACGTGATGGCGCAGATCTGCGAGCTCGTGCGCGCGTCCGATCCCGCCGGCGCCGACCAGTTCGTGCGCGAGTACTACGAACAGCTCGGCGACGACGATCTCGCAACCTGGACCACCGGGGCGCTCGCACAGTCCGCGCTCGAGCATTGGCGGTTCGGCGCGCAACGCGCGCCGAATGAAGCCCTCGTCCGGGTCTACACACCCGCGCACGGTCACACCGCGGTCGATGTCGTGCTCGACGACATGCCCTTCCTCGTCGACTCGCTCACGATGGCGCTCGACCGTCGGAATCTCGGTGTCCACCTCGTGGTGCACCCGATCCTGCGCGTACGGCGATCGCCCGGCGGCGAGTTGCTCGGCATGGCCTCCGATGGCGACGCGGCCGACATGGGCGACGACACGGGTCGGGCGCACGACCTGCTCGAATCGTGGACGCACATCGAGATCGACCGCGAGACCAACCTCGACATCTTGGAATCGGTCCGCAGCGAGCTGCTCGCCGTACTGCAAGACGTGCGCGCGGCGACACGCGATTGGCAGCCGATGCTCGACGCGCTGCAGCGCGTGGCGGAGGAGCTCGAACACGCGCCGCCGCCGTGCGACCCGGCCGAGCTCACCGAAGGCAAGGCGCTGCTGCAATGGCTCGCCGATCAGCACTTCACCTTCCTCGGCTACCGCGCGTACGACCTCACCGTGGACGACCAATTGCTCCCGGTCGCCGGGAGCGGGCTCGGCCTGTTGCGCGAGGCCCCCGAAGACCCGTCGGCCAGCTTCGCCGCGCTCCCGTCGTCGGTGCGCGCCAAGGCCCGCGAGAAGACGCTGTTGGTGCTCACGAAAGCGAACGCCCGCTCGACCGTGCACCGCCCGACGCATCTCGACTACATCGGCATCAAGCGCTACGACGCGCACGGCGAGGTCGTCGGCGAACACCGGTTCATCGGGTTGTACGCGTCGGGCGCGTACACCGGCAGCCCGTTCTCGGTGCCGGTGTTGCGCCGCAAGGTGTCCGCCGTCATCGAACGGGCGGGATTCCTCCCCGCGAGCCACGACTACAAAGATCTCGTCCAGATCGTCGAGACGTACCCGCGCGACGACCTGTTCCAGATCGACGTGGACCAGCTCTACGACATCGCGATGGGCATCCTCCGCCTGCAGGAGCGGCGCCGCGTCCGGCTGTTCGTCCTACGCGAGCCGTACGGCCGCTTCGTCTCCTGCCTCGTGTTCATTCCCCGCGACCGGTACACCACGCAGGTGCGCGAACGCATCGCGCACTTCCTGGTCGACGCGTACGGGTCGAAGAGCTACGAGTGGAACACGCGGCTCTCGGACTCGGTGCTCGCCCGCCTGCACTACGTGCTGCACCTCGACACTCCGGGCGACGACACGGTAGACGTCGCGGAGTTGGAGAAGCTCGTGGCCGCGGCCGCGCGCGCGTGGGTCGACGACCTGCGCAATGCGCTGATCGCGTCGCAGGGCGAGGAGACCGGCCTCGACGTGTTGCGCGTCTGGGCGGACGCGTTCCCGCCCGCGTACCGCGACGACTTCGACGCGAGCGAGGCGCTCGCCGACTTCCCGTTGCTCGAGCCCCTCGGTGCGGCCCGGCCGCTCGCGGCCCGGCTCACGATCGGCGTTGATCACCTCGATCTCAAGCTCTACGGCGTGGGCGAGCAACCGTCGCTGTCGGAGGTCTTGCCCCGGTTGTCGAACATGGGCGTGGTCGTCGACGACGAGCATCCGTACGAGATCACACCGCGGGGTCTCGACCCCCGCTGGATGAAGTGGTTCCGGCTGCGCGCGCCGGACGGGACGATGATCGATCCCGCCGCGCTGCGGCTCTTCGAGGAGGCGTTCCTCGCGGTCGTCGACGGTCGCACCGAAGACGACGCGTTCAACCGGCTCGTGCTCACGGCGGGGCTGGCGTGGCGCGAGGTTGCGCTCCTGCGCGCGTACGGCCGCTACCTCCGCCAGACCGGGACGCGGTTCAGTCAGACCTACATCGCGGGCGCCCTCAGCGGGCACACGGAGATCGCGCGGCGCCTCGTCGAGCTCTTCGTGACGCGCCTCGACCCGTGGGTCGCGGGGTCGGACGCGAGCGGCGACGGCGACGCGGGCGATCGTCTCGCAGACGAGATCCGCGCCGACCTCGACGCGGTCACGTCGCTCGACGAAGACCGCATCCTCCGCGCGCTGTTGCACCTCGTCCTCGCGACGCTGCGCACCAACTGGTTCCAGGACTCCGACTCCTCGGGCAACCCGCCGCCGTGCGTCGCGTTGAAGCTCGACCCGAGCGCGATTCCCGACCTTCCTCTCCCCCGGCCCCTGTACGAGATCTTCGTGTACTCGCCCCGGGTCGAGGGGGTGCACCTGCGCGCGGGCAAGGTCGCGCGGGGCGGCATCCGCTGGTCCGATCGGCGCGAGGACTTCCGGACCGAGGTGCTCGGGCTCATGAAGGCGCAGCGCGTGAAGAACGCGGTGATCGTCCCCGCCGGCGCCAAGGGCGGCTTCGTCGTCAAGCGGCCGCCCACCGATCCTGCGCAACTGCGCGACGAGGTGGAGGCGTGTTACCGGCTCTTCATCGGCTCCCTGCTCGACATCACCGACAACCTCGTCGACGGCAAGCTCGTGGCCCCGAATCAGGTCGTGCGCTACGACGACGACGATCCGTACCTCGTCGTCGCGGCCGACAAGGGCACCGCCGCGTTCTCCGACGTCGCGAACGAGATCGCGCTGGCGCGGGGCTTCTGGCTCGGCGACGCGTTCGCGTCGGGCGGCGAGCACGGCTACGACCACAAGGCGATGGGCATCACGGCCCGCGGCGCGTGGGAGTCGGTGCGCCGGCACTTCCGCCACCTCGGCCTCGATCCCGACCGGGACGACTTCACCGTCGCGGGCATCGGCGACATGTCGGGCGACGTGTTCGGGAACGCGATGCTGCTGTCGGAGCACATCAAGCTCGTCGCCGCGTTCGATCACCGGCACGTGTTCCTCGACCCGGATCCCGACGCCGCCGCGTCGCACGGGGAGCGCAAGCGTTTGTTCGAGCTGCCGCGTTCGTCGTGGGGCGACTACGACACCGAGTTGCTCTCGCCCGGCGGCGGGGTGTTCGCGCGCACGCTGAAGTCGGTCCCGCTCTCGCCCGAGGTGCGCATGCGCCTCGCGATCGACGACGGAGTCGACGCGCTCACCCCCGCCGAGCTGATCCGCGCGATCCTGCGCGCGCCCGTCGACCTCCTCTACAACGGCGGCATCGGCACCTACGTGAAAGCGGCGAGCGAGAGCCACGCCGCGGTCGGCGACAAGGCGAACGACCCGGTGCGGGTCGACGGGCGCGAGCTGCGCTGCCGGAGCGTCGCGGAGGGCGGCAACCTCGGATTCACGCAGGACGGGCGGGTCGAGTACGCGCTCACGGGCGGGCGGATCAACACCGATGCGATCGACAACAGTGCGGGCGTCGACACCTCCGACCGCGAGGTGAACATCAAGATCGTCGTCGACGGCGCGGTACGCGCGGGCGAGCTGAACGAAGCCGATCGCAACGCGTTGCTC
>Ga0075017_100001173_pt1 | contig 15851 bp, 8 predicted proteins | sample AleBraG_ABR_2012_FD_71475 | JGI IMG/M metagenome (GOLD analysis project Ga0075017, IMG submission 71475) | Freshwater sediment microbial communities in response to fracking from Pennsylvania, USA - Alex Branch Run_MetaG_ABR_2012 | ecosystem: Environmental > Aquatic > Freshwater > Creek >... | reverse complement strand
TCACCTCGAAGGCTGCCCCCGGCTCCAACGGCCACGCCGGGGTGACGGTGAGTTTGTGGTCGGTCTGAGTGAATCTGGCCGCCTTGATCCCGTTCACCCGGATCTTCGCCGCGGTCAATCCGGTGAGATCGAGGCTGAAATGCTCGAGGCGCTCGCTGGCCACCGCGCTGATCATGGCGGTGCCAGACAGACGGTTGCTGGACATCCGATAGTCAAGGTCGAGCGCATAGTGAGAGACCCGGTAGCCGCGGTTGCCGCTGCCCGGGAGGTAGCTGTCGCCGACGGTCGCCAGAGGATCGCCCGCCATGCTCCCGAGTGACTTCACCCGGCCACCCTATTACCAGAGGCTGGGTTGCGCGGTGCGGATTTCGGGACCGTGGCATTCCAGGGTGCGATCGGGTTGCCGGCCCAGCGGCTGGACTCCGGCACGAACTCACCGCGCATGACCAGCGAGGCCGGCCCGACCGTGGCATCCGCCCCGATCGTCGCGGCGGGCAGGATGACGCTGTGCGGGCCGAGCGTTCCGCCGCGGCCCATCTCGACGGTGTCCAAGGCCATCACCCGATCGTGAAAGAGGTGGGTTTGCACGACGCAGCCACGGTTCACGCTCGCGCCGTCGCCCAGGGTGATCAGGTCGGCCTCCGGAAGCCAATACGACTCGCACCACACGCCGCGACCGAGGCGCGCGCCCAGGGATCGCAGCCACCAGACGAGAACCGGGGTGCCGGTCGCCGTCACCGCGAACCAGGGAGCCGCCACCATCTCGACGAACACGTCGGAGACCTCGTTGCGCCAGACGAACGACGACCACAGCGGATGCTCCCGCACCCGGATGCGCCCGACCAGAACCCACTTCGCCACGGTGGCGCTGCCGGCGGCGACGGCCCCGGCCGCGAGCAGCACGATGCCGGACAGCGCGATGGTCCAGCCGGCACCCCAGGCGCTGAGCATCCACTCGAGAGCCACGAGCACGCCGAGCCCGATCAACGCGCTGACGACCACGGGCACGAAGCGGCACAACTCCCAGAGGAAACGGGCGACCTTGAGGCGGGCCGGCGGTTGGAACGTGCGTGTCTCATCGAATTCGGCCACCGCACGGCGCAGGCGCACCGGCGGGTTCCCGATCCAGGATGAACCCGATTTGGCCTTCCGCGGTGTCGCCGAGAGCACGGCGACGAGTCCGTTCTTCGGCACGGTGCGCCCCGGACCGGTGATCCCGGAATTGCCGAGGAACGCACGCCGACCGACCTTCGCCTCGCCGATGCGCATCCAGCCGTGGCCGAGCTCATAGGAGGCGACCATGGTGTCGTCGGCGAGGAAGGCGTCGGAGCCGATGGTCGTCATTCTGGGCAGCAGCAGCACCGTCGAGGCTTCGACATTCTGGCCGACCTTCGCCCCGAGAAGACGCAGCCAGACCGGAGTGAAGAGGCTCGCATAGAACGGGAACAGGACGGTGCGGGCGGAGTCGAGCAGCCGCTCTGTCGCCCAGACCTGCCAGCCGATGCGGCTGCGCACCGGGTACTGCCCGGGCCGGATGCCGATGCCGAGCAGCCGCACGGCGATCACGGTGAGTCCGGCGAACACGAGCCCGGCTGCGGCGACGGCCAGCGGCGACCAGAGCAGGGCGCTGAGCGCAGCCTCGGCGAGGCTCGGCGAGGCGATCACGCCGGCCCCGATGACGAACAACCCGGCCACTGCTGCGATCAGGGGCAGGCCGGAGAGCAAGACGGACCCGACCCCGTAGGCGGCCAGCCAACGGGTGGCCCGCGGCGGCCGTTCGTCTGGCCAGTCGTGCTTCGCTTTTCCGATGCGTTCGGCCGGCGAACCGGCCCAGAGCTGTCCGGCGGGAACGCGGCCGTGCACCGCGGAACCGGCCGAAATCTCCGCGCCCCTGCCGATACGGGTGCCCGGGAGAAGCGTGCTTCTCGATCCGACCGAGACCTCGGCCCCGATCTGAATGGAGCCGAGTCGCAGCAGGTCACCGTCGAGCCAGTAGCCGGCGAGGTCCACCTCCGGTTCGATGGAGGCGCCGGCTCCGATCTGAATCATCCCGGTGATCGGCGGCAGGGTGTGCAGGTCGACACCCGGCCCGATCTTCGCCCCGAGCGCGCGGGCGTAATAGCTGATCCACGGCGCTCCGGCGAGGTTCGCGGCGCCGACGAGATGGGCCACCTGTTCGGCCAGCCAGAGTCGCAGATGCACGCTGCCGCCGCGCGGGTAGGTGCCGGGCCGGACCCGGGAGAGCAGCAACCGTGCGGAGAGAACCGAGATGGCCATCCGCCCGTACGGCGTGATGAAAACCAGGAAGCCGGCGAGAATCCACCACCACGACACCGTCGGCGCCCAGCTGTGCACACCCGCCAGCGCGAGGAGATTGTTGGCGATGAGCAGGTAGATGACCCAGCGCACCCCGGCGAAAACGTGCAGCGGGATGCCGAGCAGCGTCTGTGCCGCCTGCGTGCGAAACGGTGTCGGGATGACGGTGCGCCGGGCCGACGCCACGTGCGGGGCGCGGGCGTCGAGCTCGGTGGCGAGGGCGCCGATGCGCGGATGGTCGTAGATATCGGCGACTCTGGCCTCGGGAAAACGGGCGCGGATGGCGGAGACGAGTTGCGCTGCGGTCAGCGAACCGCCTCCGTGAGCGAAGAAGTCGGCGTCGGGCCCGGTAACGGAGGTACCGAGAATCGCCGTCCACTGTGTCGCGATCCAGGCCGTTGTGGGGCTGAGCGTTTCCCCGTCGCCGTCGGGTTGGACTGAGGCGAGTGGCCAGGGCAGGGCCTTGCGGTCGACTTTGCCCGAGGTGCGCGTCGGCAACGATTCGACGACGGCCAGCAGGGGAACAAGACCGGCCGGCAGTTCCTGGCGCAACGCCTGCAGGGCGGATTCCAGGTCGAATTCGGCATCCGGATCGCTCGGCGAGACGTAGCCGACGAGAATCTGGTTTCCGGCGGGTGTCGTCTGCACCACCGTCGCGCCGGCGCTGACGCCGGGAAGCGCCGTGAGCGCCGCGTCGATCTCGCCGAGTTCGATCCGACGGCCGCCCAGTTTGATCTGATCGTCGGCGCGCCCCTGAAAGATCAAGCCGTCCCGTTCGAATCGCACCAGGTCGCCGGAACGGTAGGCGCGCGCCCAGCCCAGGGTCGGCATGGGCGCATACTTCTCCGCGTCTTTCTCGGGATCGAGGTAGCGCGCCAGGCCGACGCCGCCGATGATGAGTTCACCGACCTCACCCTCACCGACGGGGTGGCCTGCGGCATCGACGACGGCCAGATCCCAGCCGTCAAGCGGAAGTCCGATGCGCACCGGCAGCTGGCCGGTGAGCTCGCTGGCGCAGGCCACAACGGTGGCTTCGGTCGGCCCGTAGGTGTTCCACACCTCGCGGCCGTCGACGGCGAGCCGCTCGGCGAGCTCGGGCGGGCACGCCTCGCCGCCGAAGATCAGCAACCGGATGAGTTCGAGGGATTCCGGCGGCCAGAGCGAGGCGAGGGTCGGGACTGTCGACACAATAGTGATGCCGTGTGCAATCAGCCAGGGGCCGAGGTCGACCCCCGAGCGCACGAGAGACCGGGGCGCGGGAACCAGACAGGCGCCGTAGCGCCAGGCCAGCCACATTTCTTCGCAGGAGGCATCGAAGGCGACGGACAAACCCGCGAGAACGCGGTCGCCCGGACTGATCGGGTCGTTCTGCAGAAACAATCGGGCCTCGGCGTCGACGAATGCTGCGGCCGAACGATGAGTGACGGCCACGCCCTTGGGCACCCCGGTCGACCCCGAGGTGAAGATGACCCACGCGTCGTCCTCGGGACGCGGCGCATCGAGGGCAGCCACGCCGTCGGTCGGGGCGATGACGGCATCCGTTGGTCCTTCGCGTCGCTGGAGCAGCCCGTCGGCTCCGATCACGCCCACCACCCCGGCCTCGCCGAAAACGAGCTCCGCCCGTTCTTCCGGGTCGTCGGCGTCGACCGGCACGTAGCTGGCGCCGGCGACGAGGGTCGCGAGGATCGAGATGTACAAAATGCGGCTCCCCGAAGGAATCCGGATGCCGACCCGGTCGCCGCGGCGCACCCCCGCCCGGCTGAGCCGGCCGGCCGACGCGTTGACCGCCCGCAGCAGCTCGCGGTAGCTCAGCGTGCCGTCGGCGTCGGCGAGCGCCGACGACTGGGGGTTCTCCGCGGCGGTTTCGCGCAGGATGTCGATGAGCGTGCGTGGCGCCGGGGCGCGCTCTCCGGCGAGGAGGAGTCCCGGTGTGCCCAGTGCGGTCATTGCCATCCTCTCGAGGTGAATGGTGGTGCACTCGGAGCTTGCCATGTTTGAGGCCACCTCGCGTGGCGAATCGGCGAAGATTGCTCTACGTTTCCTTCCCCTTTGCCGTCCCGTTCTCTAGCGAGTTGCCGGTGCCGGTGCTTAGCTTGGACCATGAGCACCACCGGCACCATCCCGAACGGTTTCGACTACTCGGGGTTGCGTGCCCTCTTTCTCAACTGCACACTCAAGCGCTCCCCTGAGCTCAGCAATACGCAGGGGATCATCGATCTGAGCGCCGCCATCATGCGGGGACAGGGAGTGCAGGTCGACAGCATCCGCGCCATCGATCACGACATCGCCACGGGCGTCTATCCCGATATGACCGAGCACGGTTGTGCGAGCGATGCCTGGCCAGCGCTGTTCGAATCGGTGCGAGCCGCCGACATCCTGGTGCTGGCCGGGCCGATTTGGCTCGGCGACAACAGTTCGGTGACCAAGCGAATCGTCGAGCGACTGTATGCGATGTCCGGCGAGTTCAACGCGGCCGGGCAATACGTCTATTACGGCAAGGTCGGAGGGGCGATCATCACCGGCAACGAAGACGGCGTCAAGCATTGCGCGTCGAATCTGCTCTACAGCCTGCAGCACATCGGCTACACGATTCCGCCCGCCGCCGACGCCGGCTGGATCGGCGCGATCGGGCCAGGCCCGAGCTACCTCGACCCCGGATCCGGCGGCCCAGAGAACGACTTCACCAACCGCAACACCACATTCATGACCTGGAATTTGATGCACCTGGCCGCGCTGCTGAAGAACAACGGAGGCATTCCCGCCTACGGAAATCTTCGGCGCGAGTGGGACAGCGGCGAGCGCTTCGGCTTCGAGCCCAACCCCGAGTATCGATAGCGCTGGCCTCTCGTGACCCTCGACCCGACGGTACCCCTGACATCCGCTCGACTGGCGGCGAAGCATCCGCTCGACGTGCGGGTAACCGGAGGCATCGTGCGCGGCGTGCGCGAGGGCGGGATGCTGGCCTGGCGCGGCATTCCCTACGCGGCCCCTCCGGTCGGTGCGCTGCGCTTTCGCGCCCCCCAGCCGGCTCTCCCGTGGGAGGGCGTGCGCGACGCCTCTCGCTACGGCAACATCGCCACCCAACCACACCGGGGGCAGTTCAAGGGGGTCGACCCCCGCGTGCCGGCGGGAGAAGACTGCCTGACCATCAACGTCTTGTCAGCGGTCGTCACCGGTCGGCGCAAACGACTCGGGATGCCGGTGATGGTCAACATTCACGGTGGCGGCTACAGCACCGGCTCGTCCCAAGACTTCTCGGGCCAGGGCGTCGGCTTCGTGCAAAGCGGCAGGGTCGTCTACGTCAGCTTCAACTATCGGCTCGGCCCGCTGGGCTACCTGCACTTCGACCGGTACGCGACCCCCGAGCACCCGATCGAGAGCAACCTGGGCCTGCGCGACCAGGTGGCGGCGCTGGAGTGGGTGCATGACAACATCCGTGCGTTCGGCGGAGACCCGAACAATGTGACGGTCTTCGGCGAATCGGCGGGCGGGAACGCGGTCACCACGCTGATGACAACGCCGGCGGCGGCCGGCCTGTTCGCCCGCGCCATCGCGCAGAGCCCGCCGTCGAACGCCGTCTATCCGCGTGAGCTCAGCGACTCGTGGGCCGCGGAGTTCATGACGTTGCTTCGTGCTCACCTCAGCTCCCCGCCCCCGGTCCCCACGGGGATTCCGGGCCGTCTGTTTGCCGGTCGAGGTGCCGCCAGCGCGCCGAGTGATCCGTCGATGACCGAGCTGTCCGACGCTGAGCTGCTGATGACTGTGGATGTCGACGCCTTGATGAGCGCGTCGCTCGCGTTGCAGCTGCGGGTGCCCGATGAGTATCCGGGCACATTCTGTTTGGCTCCGGTTGTCGATGGCACCTTCCTGCCCGAACGCCCTCTCGCCGCATTTCAGGCCGGCCGGGCGCACCGCGTTCCCCTGATCATCGGAACCAACGAACGCGAAGGGTCGGCGTTCCGGGGTCGCGTGGAAATCCTTCCGAGCACGCCCGGGCGCATCCGCCCCCTGTTTGAGCAGAGCCCTCCCGCCTCGCGCGAGGCATTGTGGCTGGCCTATCCCGGGTTGCCGGCGCCCCGGCCTGCCGCCGATTTCGCGGGTGACTCCGCATTCTGGTTTCCCAGCGTCATGGTCTGCGATTACCACTCCCGCTACGCGCCGGTTCACGCCTACCGGTTCGACCTCGCCCCTCGGCTCATGCGATTGCTCGGCTTCGACGCCACCCACGGCATCGAAATGCTCACCCTCTTCGACCGGGCAGCCACCCCCGCCTCCCGCACCATGACCGCGCTCGGCGGGCGTGAACTGTTTCTGCGAGCCGGCGAACGGATGCGGCGACACTGGCTGCGCTTTGCATTCAACGGTGTCGTCGACGAGATGTGGCCGGCGTACACCGAAGATGCCCGGCTGACCCTGATCATCGACGGCGATGACCGGGTCGAGTCAGACCCGCGCGGAAAACGGCGCAGGGCCTGGACGGCGTTTCTGCCGGGGATCTAGTCGCGTGTCGCGCCGAAGTGAGCTCCGCGCGGCGTGAGGGGTCGCAGATCGACCTTCGTTGGCGCAATGAAGGTCGATCTGCGACCCCTCACGGGCGCACAACCCACGGTGGTGTTACGCGCCGAGGATTGCGTCGAGTTCGATTTCGACGAGCAGGTCGTCGGCGGCGAGTGCTGCCACGGCAAGGATGACGATCGACGGACGGATCTCACCGAAGATCTCACCGTGAACGGCTCCGACGGCGTCGAAATCGGCGATGTCGGTCAGGTAGACGCGGGTGCGCACGACATCGGCGAACGTTGCGCCGGCGGAGGTCAGTGCCGCCTCGATCCGGGAGAAGACCTCGCGGGCCTGGGCTGCGGCATCCGCCCCGCCGACCGGGCCGTCGGGCGAACCGGCGGTCGTTCCGGAGACGAAGACCTGGTTGCCGACCCGTACGGCGCGGGAGTAGCCGAGGATCGGCTCGTAGGCGGATCCGGATGAGATGTTTTGACGAGTTGACGAGGTCACGGTTCTCCTTGCAGACGGTTGGCTTTCAGCGTCAATTCTGGCGGATGCGTGAGCGCCCGGGCGCCGTGTGACGTCGGTGACCCTGCACCGGGAGGCGGTGTGGCTCTACGCGCCCTCAGCGGCGGGCGGCGCAGGAAGACGCGGCGGCGACGCGATGAGTGCCGCGACAACTTGGCGCAGAGTGACCTCGCCCAGTGATGAGCCGGCGAGATAACGCTCATAGAGTCCGAGACCGAGCGCCGTGTGAAGAATGGTACGTCCGTCGGCGTCAGCCGGGAGTTCACCGCGCTCAATCGCTCGATCGAAGATCACATCGGCGACCAAGTCGCGCCCGTTCAACACTTCTTCGCGCAGAAACGCTGCGACTTCCGGTTCCAGCATCGCCGTCCACGCGACCGGAGCCAGCTTCCCGTACTTGAGCAACGACGGCCCGAGCCGCACATGTTCAACGAGATCGTCAAGCAGGTTGCCGTTGTCGATCTCCTGCGACCCCTCGTACTCCGAGGCAATCGCCGCAGCCACCAGGTGCGGCTTGGTGCCCCACCTCCGATAGATCGTGGTTTTCGAGCATCCGGCATCCGCCGCCACCGTTTCGATCTCGAGACGGGGGTACCCGACAGTGCTGAGCTGCTCGAGAACGGCGGTGAAAACTCGCTCACCCAGGGCAGTGTCGATCGGGCGGCCGCGGCGAGGAACGGTGGGCTTCGCAGGAGTTCGAGTCAACATTGCTGGCAATGATAGCGTCACCACCTTGGGGGCCGGTGGCAACAAGTCGCGAAGCTGAAGCTGAGCTGAACTCATCGAATTCTCAGCTGCCTGAGATCAGTTCGCGGCTCGTGACAACCTGCGCGTAGCCGTCGGCCAAAGCGGCCATGAACGCCGCGTGCACGAGGTTGCCCGGGAGTTCGAGCCCGTCGAACTCAAGGTTCGGTGCCGCGCAGGCGTCATGAGCGACGGTGACGCTGAAACCGAGGTCGGCTGCGGCGCGGACGGTGGCGTCGACACACATGCTGCTCATCATGCCGACGATGACGAGATCGTGCGCCTCGGCATCCCGCAGCCGCCGCTCCAGGTCGGTGCCGAGAAAGGCGTTGGGAGCTTCCTTCTGCACGAGACCCTCGCCGGGAAGCGGGGCGACAAGAGGGTGAATCTCGAAACCGGGTGTGCCAGGGCGCATGAATGTCGCGTCCGGCGCATCCCAGATGTGCTGGATGTGGACGACCGGCTCCCCCTGTGCGCGGAAATACGCGAGAAGTGCGGCGGCCTCGACTGCCGCAGCGTCGGGATCGACCAGCGGGTTTGCGCCGCCCGGAAAGTAGTCCTGCTGAATATCGATGATGACAAGAGCTCGCGTCATTGCGAGAGTTCCTTTCAGGAAGCGGTGGGAAAAGTGATGCCAGAAAACGAAAGTCAGCGTAGCGCACGCACCGAAATCGACGCGGGGCACCGCGACTAGTGGGTCGAGACCGACTCCTGCTCCCGCTCGGGGGTGGGGTTGCGGAGCGAGATGCCGTGGCCGATCCGGCGGAAGAGCAGCGCCGCCATCACCGCACCGGTCGCGAAGAACCCGGCTCCCCACCAATACGCGGTGGCATAGCTCTCGATCGCCGCCTGCGCGACGACGGCAGCGGTGGGCGGCAGGTGCGACGCGACATAGTCGGCCGCCGCGGTCGCGGCCAGCGTGTTCAGCAGCGCCGTTCCGACCGAGCCGCCGATTTGCTGACTGGTGTTGACCATGGCCGAGGCGACGCCGGCGAAGTGCCGGTCGACGCCGAGGGTGGCCGTCTGCATCGACGCGGGCATGATCGATCCCATTCCAAAGCCGATGATCATCAGCGGCGGAAGGATGTCGGCGACGTAGGTGCTGTCGAGACCCAGGTGGGTCAGGTAGACCATCCCGATCGCGCCAAGCACCATCCCGAACGGAACCATGACTTTCGGGCCGAACCGCGGAACAAAGATGTTCGTCGACAGCTGTGCCGCGAGCACGAGCATCGCGATCATCGGCAAGAACGCGAGACCGGTCTGCATCGGCGTGTAGTGCAGTGAGGTCTGCATGTAGTACGTGACGAAGAGGAAGATCCCGAACATGCCGGCACCGGCGATCAGCACCGAGAGGTACGCGGCCCCGCGATTGCGATCGAGAACGATGGACAGCGGCAGAAGCGGATGCTTCGCTCGACGCTGCCAGAGCACGAACGCGACCAGCAGTACCCCGGCGCCCGCCAGCATCCCCCAGCACAACGGGGAATCCCAGCCGTCGGTCTCGGCGTTGGAGAAGCCGAAGACAAGTCCGAAGAGGGCGCCGGAAACCAGCAGCGTGCCCGGCACGTCGAGCTGGGGGCGCGGGCCGACCCGCTTCGCGTTGCTCACGAAGATGAGGGCGCCGATGATGGCGAAAATAGCGATGAAGACGTTGATGTAGAGGTTCCAACGCCAGTTGTAGTACTCGGTCAGATAGCCGCCGAGGAGCAGGCCGACCGCGCCGCCGGCTCCGGCGATTGCGCCGAAGACACCGAACGCGCGGGCGCGCTCTTTCGGAAGGGTGAAGGTCGTCGTCAGCACGGCCAGGGCCGTCGGGGCCAGCATCGCGCCGAACCCACCCTGCAGGGCACGCGCCCCGACGAGAACGCCGAAGCTCCCTGCCGCGCCGCCGATCGCTGAGGCGCCGGCGAATCCGATCAACCCGATGATGAACATCCGTTTGCGGCCGACCAGGTCGGAGAGGCGACCGCCGAACAGCAGCAGGCTGCCGAAGGCGAGTGAGTAGGCGGTCACGATCCACTGACGCTCGCCGTTGGTGAAGCCGAGATCGGCCTGGGCAGAGGGCAGCGCAATGTTGACGACTGTCGAGTCGAGCACGACCATGAGTTGGGCGAGGGCGACGACAGAGAGGGTCCACCAGCGCCGGGATGACGCCACGTGATCGGCGGGCGCGCCTAAAGAAATTGAGGATGTCTGAGGCATAAACCCGAGACTATACGATACTGTGGAGTTCCGGATCTTAATAGTTCCTGAATGTTTGTACAGGAATCCTCGCTCAACTCACGGAAAGGAAATCGGAGCAATGACGCAACCGAGCCTCACTGACGACAGCCTCAGCGACGAGGCTGCGGAGCTGCCCGCCAAACTCGGCCGCAAACGCGATCACACGCGCGATCCCGAGATTTTGAACGCCGCGCTCGACGTGCTCGCCGAAGTCGGCTACGACGGTATGACCATCGACATGGTCGCGGCCCGCGCTCAGGCGGGCAAGGCCACGTTGTACCGCCGGTGGGCGTCGAAGGGCGAGCTGGTCATCGATGCCGTCGCCTGCATGAAGAAGGAAGACCTCGACCCGGCCCGCCTGCCAGACACCGGCACGCTGCGCGGCGACCTCGTGGCGATGATCAAGCCTCATTCCATCGAAGACGGCGAGAAGAAACTTCAGATCATGGGCGGGCTGATGTCGATGCTGTCGCGCACACCCGAACTGGCCGAGGCAGCCAACGCGGCCATGGTCGAACCCCGGGCCGCGGTCAATCGCATCTTCATGCAGCGGGCCATCGAACGTGGTGAGATCTCGGCGGATTGCGACATCGACGCACTGTCGCTGATCGCCCCTTCAATGGCGGCGTTCCGCGTGCTGATCCTGCGCAAGCCGGTCGATCGTGAGTTTCTCGTGTCGCTCATCGACGGCGTGGTGCTGCCGGCGGTGGGGCTGGGGCGCCAGCCGACGGATGCCACTGGGCCGAGCTCAGCTCAGCTCACACTGAGCTAACGCAACGAGTCCCGCCACACCCGAGGTGGCGGGACTCATCACTCTCCGGCCCTGTGAAGAGCCGCGGATCTATTTGACCGTGCTGGTCTTAGCGCTGGTCATGGCCACGGTGACGTAGCCGGCCTTCTTCGCCGTCACTTCGACGGTGATTTGCTTGCCCTTGACCGAGTTGTCCAGCTTGAGGCCGCTCGTATTGCCACCAACCTTGCGGCCGTTCGCCGACCAGCTGTACGACAGCGTGACTCCGGTGTCGTACGAAGCGGGCTTGACGGTCAACGTGTTGCCGACCTTGGGCGTGCCAGTGATGACCGGCTTCGGTTGGCGCGTTTGCACTCCACTGGCGACCTTCTGGGTAACGCTCGTCTTGCTGATCGACGCATAGCCGGCTTTGGAGCCGGTCACGGTGACGGCCAGCGAGAGTCCTGCGTCGGCGGGCACAATCGCGTACGTCGACTTCGTCGCACCCGTGATCGCCTTGCCCGCACGCAGCCACTGGTATTTCAGCGCTGTGTCGGCATCCCAGGTTCCCGGGATGGCCTGGACACTCTGTCCGACCTTGACCGTGCCGGTGATTTTCGGGACCGGGGTCTTGGTCAGGTCTCCGGCAGCGACGGCCTGGGTCGCCACACTCGTCTTGCTGATCGGGGCGTAACCAACCCGCGAACCGGTCACGACGACCGACAGGGAAGCCGAACGGTCGGCGGAGACAATTGCGTAGGTCGACTTCGTCGCACCCAGGATCGCCTTGCCTGCACGAAGCCACTGGTATGCCAGCTTGGTGTCGGCGTCCCACGTTCCGGCGACGGCCTGGACACTCTGTCCGACCTTGACCGTGCCCGTGATGGTCGGGACCGGGGTCTTCACCAGGTCTCCGGCAGCGACGGCCGCGGTGGCCTCACTTGTCTGACCGATCGAGAGGAAGCCGGTCTTGGAGCCGGTCACCATGACGGCCAGGGAAGCTCCGACGTCGGCGGGCGAAATTGCGTACGTCGACTTCGTTGCACCCGAGATCGCCGCACCCCCACGAAGCCACTGATAGGCCAGCGCCGTGTCGGCATCCCAGTCGCCCGAGTTCGCCTGAACGCTCTGCCCCACCTTGACCGTGCCAGTGATGGTCGGGACCGGGGTCGCGATCAGGTCACCGGCGGCGACTGCCGCGGTGATCTCACTGGTCGTTGTCTTCGTGATGTGCCCGGCCTTGGCGCCGGTCACAGTGACGGAGAGGAGGGATCCGAGGTAGCCAACGCCCGGCGTGAACTCCGAGGTGTTGGCGCCGGCGATGGCATTGCCGTCGGCGAACCACTGGTACGTCAGCAGGGTTCCGTCATCCCACGTTCCGGGGAGTGCGGTGAGCAGGACGCCCACCTTCGCGGTGCCGTTGATCGTCGGAACCGGGGTCGTGACCAAATCGCCGAGCACGACAGTGCCGGTTTCAGCGCTGGTCTTGGTGACAGTGACATAACCGTCCTTCATCCCGGTGACGGCGACGGTGACGACCGAGCCGAGCCGTGCAGGACCCGGCGTGAACTCCGACATGATGGCGCCGTCGATGATCTCACCATCGGCGTACCACTGGTAGGCCAGGCCGGTACCGTCATCCCACGTTCCGGGAACTGCCGTGAGCGCGACGCCCACTTGCGCAGTGCCTGCGATCGTCGGAATCGGAGCGGCGGCGAAGTCACCGAGCACGACAACGTCGGTGGCAGCGCTGGTCTTGACGACCGTTGTGTAGCCACTCTTCGTGCCGGTCACTGAGACGGTGATCGCGGAACCCAACATGCCCGCCGTTGGCGTGTACGTTGCTGAGGATGCGTCGGCGACGAGGTTGCCATCGGCGAACCACTGGTAGGACAGCTGCGTGTCGGCGTCCCAGGTTCCGGCAGCGGCCGTCAGCGGGGCGCCCACCTGAGGATTGCCAGAAATCGTCGGAACCGGCGTGGAGACGAGGTCGCCGGTTGCAACGGCATCCGTTGGCACACTGGTCTTGACGACCGTTGCGTAGCTGGGCTTTGTACTGGTGACAGCCACCGTGACAGTGGCTCCGGCCGCGCTCGCAGCCGGCGTGTAGGTCAGCCCGGTTGCGCCATCGACGGGTTCTCCGTTGACGAACCACTGGAAGCTGAGCACCGCGTCGGTGTCCCATTTGCCGGGAGTGACGGTCAACTCGGTGTCAACCTTCGCCGAGCCGGCGATCACCGGGGTCGGCGTCAGTACCTGCGACGCGGGGGCCACAGCGACGGAGGGGTCGCTGACCTTGGTCGTCGTGGGGAAGCCGGGCTTCGTTCCGGTGACGGCGACAGTCAGTGTCGATCCGATCTGGGCGAGCGTCGGCGTGTAGGTCACCGCCGTTCCGCCGGAGGCCACCGGCGTTCCGTCGACCGACCACTGGTACGTCAACGTCGTGCCGTCATCCCATTGGCCGGTGACCAGGGGAGTTGCGGCGAGTGCACGCGGGGTCACCGCGATTGTCGGCGATGGCGTCGATCCGAATTCGCCGGCCACGACCGCATCCGTGGCCGCGCTCGTCTTCGTCGTCGTGGTGACGCCGAACTTCGTTCCGGTGATCGCCACCGTCATGGCCTGGCCCAGCTGTGTCGCCACCGACGGTGTGAAGGTCGGGCCGGTTCCGCCGTTGGCTGCGGTGATTGCGACACCATTGGCCGCCCAGGCGTAGGTGAAGTAGGTTCCGGCATCCCAGCCAGAGGTATCAGCCTTGAGCACCTTTCCGAACTGCGGGGTGCCGCTGATCGTGGGGGTCGGAGCCGCGGCGAACGCACCGCGCACGACAACAGCGGTGGCCGCGCTCGTCTTTGTCACGGGTGAGAGTGCACCGTTCGATCCGGTGACCTGCACCGAGAGGGGCAGACCGAACGTCCAGCCATTGGGAGCGTATGTCGCGTTTGTCGCACCAGCGATCGGAGTGCCGTCGGCAAGCCACTGGTAGCTGAATGTGGTTCCTGCAGCCCAGCCTGCGGTGTCGGCCGTGAGCGCTTGGCCAACGGTCGGCGTGCCGCCGGTGATCGTCGGAGCCGTCGCCGGGCTGACCGGCTGCGCTCCCAGCACAACACTCGATGTGCAGTTGACGCAGGTCGAGCCGAGCGTGCTTGCCCTGGCCACGGCGGTGAGTGCAGCGCCAGTTGTACCCGCATTCGGCACCGCGGTGAATGACACAGTGGATGTCGCGGCGAGCGCGGTGCTCGGAACGGTCCAGGTCAACGTGTTGCCGTCGAGCGTGACGTTCGCGGGTAGGGCCCCGAGGGTGGCCTTGTCGAGCACGTTGGTGAGGTCGACGGTGACGATGCTGCCCGTCTGCGCGACCTTGCCCGTGTTGCGACTGCTCAGCGTGAACGTGGCAGTGTCGCCCTCATTCACCGGCGCGGTCGGGCCGGCCAGGGTGAGATTGAACTTCGCGGGCCAGGCCGCCTTCGTGTTGCCGTAGAGCCACGGCTGGAAGAACGAGGTGAGGCTGCGGCCGGAGATTTCCTCGGCGAGCGCGATGAATGACGCGGTCGTGCGGCTCGTGCCCTTGTTGCGCAGCTGGTCCTGCTCCATCACCTTCGCGAAGTTCGCCGATCCAATGGCGGTGCGCAACGCTTCGAGCGTCCACGAGCCACGCGTGTAGACCTGCGAATCGAACAACGTCGACGCCTTGGTCATGCCGGCGGTCGGCACCGTCCACAGTGCACTGGTCGGGTTGCTGTTGTTGAACGCGGTGTAGTACGACGACTCGTTCGAGGTCGTGCTGCTGCCCGCACTTTCGAAAGCGACCTGGTTTTCGGCGTACGTTGCCGTGCCTTCGTTGAGCCAGATGTCGTTCCACAGGAACGGGGCCACGCTGTCACCGAACCACTGGTGGGTGAGCTCGTGAATGGTGGTCGAACGGCTGGCGCTGTTCGGGAAGAACGGTCGGTCCTGGGTCTCCAGCGCATAGTTGATGGCCGACGGCACGACATCCGTCACGAGGCCGACGCTGTCGCCCGGGTACGGGCCGTACTTCGACTCGAGAAAGTCGAGGATCGAGGTGAGCTGGGCACGAGTCGCCTGCGTGGCCTGCTGGTTCTGCACCGAGATCGCCGGGTCGATGAAGGACCACTCGTGGATGGTGCGCCCGCTGGCGAGAGTGATGTCCGACTCGTAGGTGTTGTATCGGCCGATTGAGATCAGCGAGAGCTCGCTGGCCATCGGCTTGGTCTCGTTCCACACCCAGGTGGTACGGGAGCCGTCGGCGCTGGGCGTCTTCGAAATCAGCTCGCCGTTGCTGACAACTGCCGCATCTTTGAGGCCGGGGTTCGCGGTGACGGCGGTGGCCGAGGTCGTGAGCTTGCTCGGGGCATCCACGCTGATCGTGTACGTGGCCTTGTCGCCCGGAGTGTTGTTGTTGGGGAACGCCGTCATCGAACCGATCGGCTGATTGACGAATGTCGCACCGTCGGTGGTGGCGTTCCACCCTTCTGAGGAGTTGTCGGTGTCGGTGTGTGCGACCGGCTTGCCGTGGTACTTCACGACCGTCGTGAACGTGCCGTCGACCGGCGTGGCCGGTGTGACGATCAGCTTGTGGACATCCGTCACAGCGTTGGGGATGGTGGTGTTCTCGATGCGGCTGAACTCGGCCGCGACCCCGTCGACCGTCACCGAATCGACGATGAGGGTGCTCGCGGCGAGGTCACCGGTCGACCCCTGAAAGTCGAAGCTGTACGACGACAGCGGGGCGCCGGTGGTCTTCGCCGTGATCGTGGTGGTCGCAGCACGCATCGTGGTGCTGGCC
>Ga0075017_100001172_pt1 | contig 15852 bp, 12 predicted proteins | sample AleBraG_ABR_2012_FD_71475 | JGI IMG/M metagenome (GOLD analysis project Ga0075017, IMG submission 71475) | Freshwater sediment microbial communities in response to fracking from Pennsylvania, USA - Alex Branch Run_MetaG_ABR_2012 | ecosystem: Environmental > Aquatic > Freshwater > Creek >... | reverse complement strand
TTGAGAGGCTACTGGCCCCGGCCGAGTTCCCTAGACTCGGCGCACCCCCTGTAGCTCAGCTGGACAGAGCGGCGGACTTCTAATCCGCGGGTCGCAGGTTCAAGTCCTGCCAGGGGGACCTTTGTGATGTCTCGGGACACCGTGCACAGGTGTCTCGGGACATGGTTCACGTTGGGGCCTGTGCATGTTGAACGGATTGTGGATCTCCTCAGGAGCAAATCCGCTGCGGCCGATCTGTGACTGTTCAACCACGTGATCGAAGACATTCCCTTCGCCGGGTGAACCCATCGCCCGCTTGGCTGCGCTGAAGGACGAGTAGCCCTCTGGGAGCTCGGCTGCGGTGTCTGCGGCAACACCGAAGTCCCGAGGACGCGCAGAGGCCCCTCGGCCGTCAGAGATCCCCGTCGGACCGGTGCGATGAGCTCAGTAGGCGGGCTAGGAATCGTCGCTGTCCCGCGAACAACTGGAGCCGCCCCGCCGTAGGTGTAGGCGGCCACGGTGCGTGGTGACTCGAGCCCATGGGCTGCGGCCGGGACGGCCCCGATGACCACAGCAGCCATGAGGAGGGCGAGACCGACGGTTGCGGCCAGCAACCCGCGAGCGGCCTGGGCCATGCGAGTCATCTGCTCAACCCTGCCTCGCGGAGTTGCTGCACAGGATCCCAGTCCGCTGGAGGAGGTTCTATATCTGGGCTGTTCCACGCCATGCCGAATTCGATCCACTGTTGCCGCCACTCGGCATAGGTGAACCCGAGGTCATCGTCGGAGACGCCGAATTCGAAGCCGCAACACGGACAGATCTCATAGGACGCGCCACCCGAGGGTGAACGAGGAGACTCCTCGAGTCGCGGGTAGCCGCATGCGGGGCACGAGAAGCCGCTCACTGGCCAGTCCAAGGCGGTGATCCCGGTTGACGGTTCCAGTAGTCGATGCCGTTCTTCGGCGTGAAGAAGGTCTTCGTGGTGCCGTCGGAGTTGAAGGATCCAAACGTGTTGGTCTCGGGGTCGTAGACGCGAATGACGCCGTCACTGTCGATCTTCGTCGGCAAGCCTTCTCGCTGGCTGCGCTGGAGGAACTGGGACGCCTGGTTGGCATAGTCCTCAGCTGACGTCGCTCCGAAGTCGGCGCCATGGTCGCGGAAGTGGCGGGCGAGCGAGCTCGGGCTGCCCCAGCTGTCCTCCGGAGGCAAGCGGAGCACGCTTGAAGCTCCAGATTCCGTTTCTGCGGCAACGCTGGTCCGATCGCAGACGACGGAACGCCCGTCGGTGACCTGAGTTGCCCCTCGGGTGGTCGGCCCAGCCGACTCGACATGTACCAGGGTCGCTAAGTCGTTGTAGGTCGTGGCGGTGGACGGAGCGATCGCGTCGAGGTCTGCCGAAGCGCCGTGCGCCCAACCGTCGACGGCGTCGTAGGCGGTCCCATCGCGATACGACGACGACAGCGGACCAGGCTCGGTTGGGATGTCCACCAAACCCGCGGAGCGGTGGTGGTCGTCGTAGGCGTAGGTCCCGAAGTTGGGAGCGACATGCGGCACCGCCCCTCCCGCTGCCGTGGAGCTACACAGCGCCGCGACGAGCGTGAGGAGGATTGCAGTCAGCCGCCGAAGCAGGATCATTCGATTGAGACCGTGAAGATGAGTCGACTGAAGTCAGGCTCTACCCCGATGTCGGTGCAGGAATAGCGCCGGGAACCATCCGCCAGCGCCTCAACGAGCATCCCGGACGTTGCACTCTGAGACTCGAACTGACCCCGGCCGCGACCAGAGTCCCAGACGTTGTAGAGCACCAGCCGACCCTCCGTCTCGGCTACGTCGATCACCGACTGGGTCGGAGCCGAGTCAGTCCAGAGAACCAGCGACGGACTCGATGTTCCGGCGGCAACAAGCTGACCAGCCGTAGCAAGAAACACTCCCTGCCGCCAACGAGGGCCTACGGCCTCAAACGTGAGGCTGATCCTTCGCCCTTTCGTGATGGGCAGCGCTTCGATCTTGACCGCTGGCTGGCCGTCGGGGCCGTTAACGGACTTGCTCAGGGTTCTGTCGGGGAGCCTGGTTGGATCGAGGGAAGTCATGGTGTGGGTCCTGTATAGAAGCGGAAAGGATCGACGGCGGCGTGCTCCCAGGGCCACAGCGGCTCCAAGTTGTCGAGGGTGTGCGCTCCGCCCTGCCACCTCGGGGTGATGTGGTTCAGCTCCATCGGCACACCGAGCTCATCGTGGAGCGGAGGCTTCCCGGCCTGCATGCGAGCCAAGTTCGACTCGCTGTATTCGCCTTCAAGCGCGTCGTCAGCGGCGTTCTTCCAGTACCTCGCACGAACCGTGGACCACGACGGCGAGTTCCCCGCCTTCGTCAAGTTCTCGATCGGATCGCCGACCTTCCAGCCGGTTGCTGCTGTGTCTGCGGCAACGCCGAAGTCGCGCGTGCGAGCTGAGTCCTCCCGTGAGGTCCAAGATCCCGCGCGGATCGCACCGGAGAGCACAGCGTTCGATGAGAGATGCCGAGATGTCGCGTGCGCAGGTGAAGCGGACGAGTCGTAGGCGGAGGCAGGGGCGGCGTGGGTGGTGCCGACTCCGTTTGGAACAGGTCCGGCGGTCAAGGCTGACACATCGATGGCGGGGGCTGCGGCGAGCCAGACGACGGCGAAGACCGCCAGCAGGCTCAACCATCGAAGCCCTCTAGACATCGCTGAGCTCCTCCAAAAGCGTCGAACGGAGATCATCGAGCCTGAAGGTGACCGCAGGGCGCTGTTCGTCCAGCAGCATCGTGAATCGAATTGCCTCGACGTCCGCTTCAGCGGCCCGGATGGAGTGCTGCACGGAGCTGCCGTCCATCTCCAGGAGGTCCAGCGAGGATGCCAGACGAGACTGGACGTCGTCGATCTCTATGGCTCCCGAAACGAACTCATCGATGGCCTCCACCAGTCGCCTCGACACGAGAGCATTGTTCTCGTTCATCGCGTGATGACCGTGAGGACGATCCCGTCTTCGGTGATCACCTGGACGGAGCCATTGGTGTAAGAGAGCCGAGGCTCGCCGTTCGGCCCCTTTACCGGCACTCCCTCGCTGCTTCCGAGGACGTCCTCAACGAAGTTGGGCGAGATGCTCCGCCCCGCACTCGTGGCTCCGGCTGGCGCCCCGAGACCGCTTGGTTGCATCCGGTCGACCGCGTGCTGGGTGTATAGCCGGCCTCCGATCTGTGCGTATTCGCGACCGCCTTGGGTCACCTTGGGGTAGTTCTGCCAGGAGGTCCACAGGAGGCGCTCTCCTCCACCCGCCGTTTCTGCGGCAACACCGGTAGCCACCACGATCCCGGGCTGCGGGACGGTCTTTCCTAGTCGCTGACCTGCACCGATGTCCGTCGAGACCCCGACGGTCTTGATCACGACGGGAGTTGAGGCCCCGACGCGGTTTCCGGCTGCGGCCGGGACCGCGGCGACGACGATCGCGGCCAGGAGGAGGGCGATCCCGACGAGGGCGGCCAGCAGTCCGTTGACGGCCGAGTGGCGCGTCGTGGTCACGAGACACAGCCCTTGCACGCGCGTCGGGTCTCGCCATTCCCGATGGGGCTCAGTTGACGCCCGTTGCTGTCGACGTTCACCCGTTCGCTTCGTTCCACAACCGGTCGCCTTCGCTGAGCGCAGCGAGCACTGCAAGACGCGTGCCCTCGGGTAGGTCGAGCGAGAGTGCGCGCTTCAGCGCAACGCCTATGTCAGAGATAGCTTCACCTGAGGTGGTAGCGGACCGCTCGGCCTCCCAAATGTCGCGAGACACCGCATCCAGGCCATCCGCCGCAAGGAGGTCCCGGGCTCGCTCGACGAGGTCGTAGAAGCGCTCCATGTCAGTTTCCCGCTAGGAAGCTGCCGGGGTCCGTGACGACTTCTCGGCCTCCACCGAGGTTTGACCCCACACCCGGAGCAGGACGGGTAATGAATGGTGCTCCGGGACGGATCGTTCCCTCGCTGATCCAGTCGAAGGGAAGGTTCTTCTCGGGTATGCCGTACCGGGCTGCGTAGCCAGCGCTTGTTGGGCTCTCAGCGGCAAAGAACTGCGACTCTGATGCGGGGAGGCTCGACGCGTTGCCGCCCTTGAAGACGCTGCCTCCTCGAAGCACCTGGTCTCGTAGCGCCAGGGAAGCAGCGTCGTCCGCTTGCATAGCGAGCCCATGAGGTGTGTCGACGAAGAGTGGCATCTGATCCCAGACAGGAGCAGATTCTGCGGCAAGTTCGGTGATTGTTGGTGCGGCGCGGATTGTGTTGACCGCTGCACCGGCTAGGGACTCGACTCCGGTGGCGATTCCGATGGTTGCTGCAAGGGCTTGGGTGGTGGTGAATGCGTCGTGACCGGCGGCGTTCCAGTTGCCTTGGTGGATGTCATTGATAGTGGTGGAGCCGGCGCTGAGCACGGTGTAGACGGGGTCGAAGCTCATGATGAGCCCCGCGTAGAGCCCGTTGGCTTGTATTGACTGCTGAACGTTGGCCTTGGTGTCGCCCCACGCGTTCGGGTCACCGGCCAGGAGGCGCGTGTTGGTGGCGGCCATTTGAATGGCTTGTTCGGCGGCCCCGACGGCGAAGTTCCACACGTCTGTGATCGATTGGCCGGACGGGTCGGTGTGCGCGGTGGTGTTGTTGGCGTCAAGGGTGTAGGCGGAGTCCCAGGCGCTTCCGCTGGACATGAATTGTGGGTCTTGGCTGGTGAATCGTCCGGCGGTGGGGTCGTAGGTGCGGGCGGGGGTGCTGTACAGGCCTTGGATGCGGGACTGCAGCATGCCTTGGAAACCGATGTCGGAGATGGGTCCGCTGGGGGTGGTGGGTGCTCCGATGGCGGGGCGACTGGTCCCGTCGGGGGTTTGGTCGATGGACCGCACGATGGTGCCGGCGTTGCTGAGGAGGTCGGAGGGTCCGCCGATCCAGTCGTGCGCGACGCTTTCGATGTAGGCCGGTGAGTTGACGGCGGCGAGGCGCCCGAGGGGGTCGTAGCGGTAGGTGGTGGGCACGCCGCTGCTGGTGACGGAGGCGAGCTGGGGGACGGCGGTGTTGAGGTTCCAGTTGTAGGTGTAGCTCGTGCCGCCGGCCTTTTGTTGGACGAGGTTGCCGTCGCCGTCGCGGGTCCAGGCCCAGGTCGTGCCGCCGGCGACGGAGGTTCTGATCTGGTTGTTCAGGTCGTAGGTGTAGGTGTTGCCGTTGCCGTCGCCGGTGACGTTCCCGTCGGCGTCCAGCGTGTAGTTTTTGGTGGCGCCGACGCCGACCTTGAACGTCAGCGGCTGGTCGGCGGCGTTGAAGGTGAACGCGGTGGTGGTCCCGGTGCCGGTGCCGTTCTTCTCGGCGGTCCGGTTCCCGTCGCCGTCGAAGGTCCACCACTGGGTGGCGGTGGTCTCGGTGCAGGAGGCCAGGGGAACGTTGTAGCAGACCCCTTGGAGTCGGCCGGTGAGGTCGTCGACGAAGGTGCGGTACTCGGTGGACGTTCCGCGGGTGACGGTGACTTTCGTTGGGTTGCCGGAGGCGTCACGGGAGTCGACGGACATCGCGACGTCGGTGGTGGCGCTGGTGGTGGTGGTGTCGGTGAGCAGTCGGTCTGCCTGGTCCCAGGTCTGGGTCTCGACGGTGCCGTTGGGGTTGGTGGTGGTGGACAGGTTGGAGTTGGGGTCCCACTGGTAGCTGTAGGAGCCGGTGGCGGTGTTCACGGTGGTGGGCCGGTTGGCCTGGTCGTAGCCGAAGGTTTCGGTGGTGCCGTCGGGGCGGGTTGTGCTCGCGGGCAGCCCGTTGGTGGTGTAGGTGTACGCCCACACGGCGGTGCCTCGGGTCAGTGACGCCAGCCGACCGTCCAGGTCGTACCCGTAGGAGACCGGACCGGTGACGGCGTCGGTCATGCTGGCTCGGGTGCCGTCCTGGTTGTACACCACGGAGACCGTCGGGGTGGTGTCGCCGTAGCTGGTTGTGGTGGTCCGGTCCAGGGCGTCGGGTGTGTAGGTGATGGTGCCCGCGGCTCCGCCTCGGGCGGTGACGTGCGAGGTCATCGCCCCGTCGAGGTTGTAGGCGTAGCTGTCCGTGTTGCCCATGGGGTCGGTGGTGGTCTTGACCTGGCCGTTGCTGAAGTAGGTGGAGGACCAGCCGGTGGCCGACAGTGGTGTTTGGACGTTCTTGATGGTGCCGTCATCGAAGTAGCTGTACGTGGTGGTGACCGTCCCCGCGGTGCTGCCGGGCACGGTGGCGGTCTTGAGGCGGTTCGCGGAGTCGTAGGTGTAGCCGTGGACGACGCCGTTGGGGTCGGTCACCGACTGGGTCAGTCCGTTGGAGTAGTACGCGTACGCGGTGGCTTGACCCAGGGGGTTGACGACGGACTTGATGGTGCCGTCCGGGTAGTAGGTGGTGGTGGTTGTGAAGTTCGCCGGGTTGCAGCCAGAACAGGTGCCGCGTGGTGAGACGCTGGTGACGGGGCGTCCAACACTGTCGAAGGTCGTCTTGGTGGCCAGCACGGTTGCGTCCTTTTGAACGTCCGTTTCGAGCAGGTGGCCCGCGTCGTCGTACAGGTAGCTGGTGACCGGCCGGAAAGTACCGTTGCTCGGGTAGACGACCTTGGTGAGGCGGCCGGCGAAATCGTAGCTGCTGTCGGTGCTGGCCTGAGTGTTGTCGATGGTGTGGGCGACCCGGTCCTGGGCGCCGTAGCTGGTGGCGGTGGTCCGGTTGACCCCGATCGTCGTGCCCGGGGTGGTGCTCTGGTCGGGCCGGCCGGCGTAGTCGTAGTGGGTTCCCCACGAGATCGTCTGCTGAGTGTTGTTCGGGTCGGGGATGCTCGTGGTGGTCAGTCGCCCGGCGGCGTCGAAGGTGTAGGTGGCGGTGTGGGCGAGGATCCAGGCGCCGGTTTGGCCGCTTTTGTTGCCTTCGGCCGAGACCATCGTGTGTTTGAAGCCGGTACCAGCGGTGTAGGTGGTGGTGGTCACGGCGGTGACGTTGGTGTCCATCGCGGTGGTTGTCTGGATGGTGCGGTCGGCGCCGTCGACGTCGGTGGTGACTGAGCCGGTCGTCGGGTTGGTGGTCTGTCTGAGCGTTCCGTCCAGCCAGTAGGCAGTGGTCCAGACTTTGCCGTAGGCGTCGGTCACCGTGGTGCGGTGCCCGTCGCCGTCGTAGCCGTATGTCAGCGTGGAGCCCTGCGGGTCGGTCACCACGTCGGGAAGTGAGCTGCCCGGCCAGTACGTCGTCGATGTGGTGTAGGCGAGAGCGGTCCCGCAGTCAGGGCCGGTGCAGTTGCCGCGAGGGCTGACGGTGGAGGTGACGTCACCGTAGGCGTTGTGTACCCAGGTGGTTTTGCCGCCGTCCGGGGCGGTGCTGGACTGCAGGAACCCTTCGGGAGAGTAGGTCAGCAGGGTGTCGAAGGAGGTGGTGGCGGTGGGCCACACACGCACCCGGCTGACGTCGCCGGTATGGGTGAACTCGTGGAAGTACTCGGTGACCGAGTTGTCGCTGGCGTCTAGGGGGGTGGTGACCTTGGCGAGATTGCCGAGGCTGTCGTACAGGTAGGTGCTGGTGTGCGACCCGTTCTCGTCCGTGGTGGTCTTGGACAGCGGCTCGAAGGTGTTCGCGTCGTAGGTCCAGGACGTGACGTCACCAGCGGATGAGGTCTGCGACACCTTGTTGCCGAACGAGTCGTAGCTGGTGCTGCTGGATACCCCGGTGGGGTCGAGGGTACGGATCAGCTGGTCCGCCGAGTTGTATGTGTAGGACGTCGGCAGATTGGTGCCGGTCAGGCCTGGGTCACGAATCTCCTGGACGAGCACGCCGCTAACGTAGTAGTAGTCCTCGGTGATCGGCGTGGTCGTACCGGAGTTCTGGACCACCTCAGACTTGAAGTCCAGGTAGTCCCCGGTGTTCCAGAACGTGGTAGTCACCGTGGTGGTGCCGACTGACGGCGTGGTCTGGCCGCTGGTCGCGTTGATCGGCGTGGTCATCTGCGTGACGAAATGCGATGTCGGGTCGTAGGCGTAGCCGACGGACACCGGGGGGTTCTGCGCTGCCTGCACTGGTGATTGCGTGGAGGTGACCAGATGATTGGCCGGGGTGGTGTAGCCGTAGGTCCATACCTTGCCGCGGGCGTCGGTGACCTGGGTCAGGTTGTCCCCGGTGACGGTGTACTGGACCGAGCGTCCCTGCGGGCCGCTGGCCTGGGAGACCTCGCCGGTGGCCGGGTTGACGGTCAAGGTGATCTGGCGCGACGACCCGTCCTGGGGGGCGATCACGATCGACGTCGAGGTCCTGGTGACGGTGACCTGTTCACCGTTGCGGTCAGTGATCTTGCTCAACAACCCGGTTGAGGAGTCGAAGGTGTACGTGAGTCCGGTGCCGTCTGAGCGTTTCAGGGACCACCCCCCTGAGGCGGCCAGGAACAGTGATGCGTGCTCGGGGCTACGCGCGGTGTAGGCGTCCCCTGCGTAGTCGAAGTAGCTGATGAACCCGTTTTCGTTGACCAGGGCCACTAGCGGATCACCCCACCCAGGCACACCAGGAACCGCGATACCGGTGTTCGGGTCGGTCTTTTCCACCCGCATGTCCCACGGCGTTGCCCAGCCGTACCCAAACATGCCCCGGGTCCCGACACGCTTGCTCGAGTAGGTGCGGGTCAACGACACCGGTAGCCGCCCGGGCAGAGTCAAGTCGGTCGTGGTCTGGGTGAACTCCCCGGCGGGAAGGCCCCCAGGGTTGGTCTCCAGCCCGGTCACCCCCGCCAGCGGGGACCCCGTCGGAGCCGAGTATCCGTCGGAGTCCGCAGCGTACTCCGGGGAGCTCTTCCCGGCATGGGTGTAGGTGTTCCACGAGATCACCGCCACCAGGTCGGCACTGCCACCGAGAATGTAGGGCGTCGTCGTCGACGAGTTCTGGAGATCGAACTGGTAGGAGTGGACACCTGGGGTCATCATCATGGTGGCCAACGGCATCGTCCCACCCCCAGGAGGGTTGCTGTCGCGGCGGCGCAGCTCGATCTCGTAGTCGCTGTTGGTGGCGTAAGACCCCTGGTTGGTCGTGACATGCAGGTACCGGCCGAAGCTGATCGGCATGTAGACCGTCCACGGCCGGCGGGTGATCGACACCTGGTTCGAGGTGGCCAGCAGGGGGGTTCCCCGGCCGTCCCCGACGTGCTGGTACGGCTCGACGTAGGCGATGTACCGGTGCGGGGCGTCTGTGATATTCCAGCCGCTCATCCCCGACTGCAGCGTGATCGTGCAGGTGCTTCCGGTGCTGCAGGACGACACGGCGACGGAGGCCTGCCCGGTGGCTCCGAGGTCGCGGAAGTCGAGCTGGTAGGCGCCGGTGGTACCGGACAGGTCCTGGTTCATGACCGCCGAAAACACGATCTGCCCATCAGCTGTGCTTGACGCCCTGGAAGAGCTCAAGGTCACGGTCCAAGCCTGCGGGGCGACCGAGATCGCGTTGCTGGTCGCCTGGATGGCCGAGGGCTGGTTGCCGCTTCCGTTGAACTGCGCCACAACGGCCCGCATACTCCGAACGTCGGGCCCGACGCCGACGCTGTTCAGCCAGCCCACGTTGACGGTGCAGGTCGCCACCTGACCGCAGTCGGTCACCCCAGTCCCGAGCGTGGTCTCCCACATCAACAGGTGATACGGCCCGGTGGGGACCTGGTTGACCGTGGCCGTAACCACGGAGGTTCCGGTAGTGGAGATCACGTCCGTACTGGCAGTCAACTTGACCCAGTAGGCGGTGGGGTCTGAGGAGACAACCCCTGATACTGGGGCGGTGGACAGCCCGGACCCGGTGACCTGGGCGGCATAGCTGTGTGTGGTTCCTGGCGCCGTCATGGTCCAGGTGCACGTGGTGCCGCTGGTGCAGGCGCTGCCGACCTGGGTCTGCGTCCCTTGGTCGATTAAGACCAGACTGGAGCCGTCGACGCCCAGGGTCCGGGTCGTGGCGGCCGAGACGGTCAGCGTCCCGCCCGACAGCGACGAGGTCGCTGTCACCGCCCACGACCTGACAGCCAGGGCCAGCGGCTGGGACGTCGCCTGCACGTCAGTACCGGTGGCCGTGGACACCACCCCCACGATGACGTGCAAGGCACCTGTCGAATACGAGTACTGCTTCGAGCACGCTGTCCCCGATGTGCAGGACCCGAGGTCTGTGTGGGAAGTTTCGTCGACGAGGCGCAAGACGTAGCTGCCGCCCGTGGCGCCGACGTCCTGGTTCGCGGTCGCGGTCACCGTGATCGACTCACCAGGGCCGACCGAGGTCGAGGTGCTGGACACCAGAACCGACCAGGGTGCCCGCTCCACTGACACGTCCCCCGACGGCACCACATCGCTGCCCCAGTCGACGTTCAGCGGGTACCCGAACGCCTGATACACCTGCGGGGCACCCGATGCCTGGGTCGCCGTAGTCACACAGGCCACCCCCGACGAGCAGTCCTTGACGATCGCCCCGGTCGTGGTGTTCCGGATGATCACATGCCGGCCCACCAACACCGGGTCGACGTCGGAGGTCGCCGTCAACGTCGCCGACTGCCCCGCGGACAGCACATCCGACGACGCCGTTAGCGTCAGGAGTGTCATCGCGGCCGACGCCGTGATCGCAGAGCTGGCAGCCGAGGCGGGGCCCGTGCCCGAGGCGTTGGTCGCCGTCACGGTGAAGGTGTAGGAGGTTCCGTCGGTCAGGCCGCTGACGGTCGCGGACGTGGCTCCGGTTGTGGTCGCGGTCAACGCACCGGGGCTGGAGGTGACGGTGTACGCAGAGATCGGGGAGCCGTTGCTGCTCAACGGCGCCGCCCAGGCGACCGTCGCCTTGGCGTCGCCGGGTGTGGCGGACACCGTCAGGGGGGCACTGGGCACCCCGGCGGCAGTGAAGTACCCCAGGACATCGACGATGGCGTTCACCGTCCCGCCCGCGTTATAGACCTGGATCTTCCCATCGGAGGCGACCGGGACGATCACCATGTTCGACACCGCCACACTGACCGGGTAGTTCAAGGAGGCCGCCGGTGAGGGACGGGTCGTGCCGTCCGGGTACAGCTCCAGCCACGACGCCGAGGATGCGCCCACCGCCGTCAACGTCACCGCCGCCGCGGTCACTCCGGCGGCCGGCACCCCCGGGGTTCCGCTGATCGTCAACGGCACCGACCGCGCAGCCTGCAAGGTTGTCGACCCGCCCAGTCCGCTTCGGGTGTCCATGATCCGGTTCTGGGTGATGGGAACGTAGAAGCTTCCTCCCGAGGCGTTTGTTGTGAAATAGCCCTCGACGTCGGCCAGGATCTGGATCGAGCCAACACTGTTGTAAATGCTGACCTTCCCACCGGTACCCACCGGAACGATCATCATCTGCCCGGAGACGGCCCCCGTGACGACGTTGACCGATCCCGCGGTCGGGCGCGGCGCCCCGAAGGCGAAAGGGATCAGGTACGTCGACGCGGTCGGGGTCACGCCGGTGATGTTCAGCGCCACCGAGGTCGCGCCCGCCGGGACCCCACCGACCCCCGTCGCCGCGAAGGACACCGTCCCCGCAGCGCCCAACGGACCGGTGAACCCACCCAAGCCACTGCGGGTATCAAGAATCCTGGTCTGCGTCACCGGCGTGTACAACGTCCCGGCCGCCCCGCTCCCGTCGCTGGTCACGTACCCCTCGACGTCGACCAGTATGTCACTGGAGCCACCCGACAACGAGATGTTGACCTGGCCACCCACTCCCACCTGCGCCATCACCGTGTTATCGGCGGCGCCCGTCAACGACGTGGTCAGCGTCGTTGCCAGCGGTTGCGGCTGACCCGCCGGCCACACACTGACCGTGCCCACAGCACCGGTGGTGTGTGTCGTGGTCACGTCAATCGCGACCGCCAGCACACCGGTCGAAGGAACCCCACCGACACCCACCACCGTCAACTGCCGCGTCTCGCCGGCAGCGAATGGCGCCAAAGTGGTCCCAGTGCCGTCGGTCGTATTCATGATCCGCGCCGCCGAGACCGCCACCAGCTGACCCGACGCACTCGCCGCCAAGGCCGCCGCCGGCACCACTTGCACGACCGCAGCAACCAAACCCGCGGTTGCGGCCACGGCAACCAGCCGCCCCTTCAGCGATCCGGTGACGATCGGCAGAGAATCACCAGGCGCGGTGCGGCTCAACGTGCCAACTTCCCCCAAGGTCGACCGGGCGGCTCCGGTCGCACCGGCCAGAGCCGGCTTTGCGTGACCGCACCCTTCACAGGACTGGAGGAGTCTGTCAAGTGCGTCTCGCCAAACTAACCCGAACGGGTGAACGCCGTCACCCGCCAAGCCGCCGATCGCCTACGAGTCACTGACACCCGCACGCGTGACGCGACGGTGGCCAGCGAGATCTGCTAGATCCCGTGCTAGACCCGGACACGACATGGGCTGGGTCGGGGTGCACGGGGCAGCACGATGAAGCGCGCACACGCGCTCAGTGTGACTTGGGAGTGTCCTGCTCAACACCGGGTGGACGACGGCGAGGTCGCCTTCTACTCCGCGGGTCGCAGGTTCTAGTCCTGCCAGGGGGACTCGCTGACCAGCACCGATGCCCACGCCGACCTTCTCAAGGGGGGTCTTTCGGGCCTCGTTGCTACCGCCCTGCAACCCTTCCGGGGTGCGCTTGCGGGGGACGAGCTCCATCGCGCGCTCTGCGGCGTCCCTTCCGATGCCCTCCATGAGGTGCGAGTAGGTGTCCGCGGTCAGTGCGATCGTCGAGTGCCCGAGCCGCTTGGACACGACCGCGATCGGGACCCCGGCGGCCAGCATCAGCGATGCCTGTCCGTGACGGAGGTCGTGCAGTCTGATCCTCGGCAGGCCGGCTGAGGTTACGAGCTCCCCGAATGCGTCGGTGATCCGCTGCGGTGGGATCGGCTGGCCGTCCTCGCGGGGGAAGACGAGCTGAGGTCGACGTAGGCCTCGGCGAACTCCGCCCGCTCGGTCGCCTGGGCGATTTGGTGGGCGATCAGCGTCCCGATCGTGGACGAGTCGAGGTCGACGACCCGGGCCTCACCCGAGGACGTCTTCGGCTTGCCGAATGCGAGCTCGAAGTGGGTGGCCTTGCAGTACGGGCACTTGCTACGCCCTTCGGGTCGACCTGGATCACCTGCTGACGGACGACGAGGCGGCCGGCTTCGAGGTCGACGTCGTCCCACCTGAGGCCGAGGAGCTCACCCCGCCGAAGCCCGGTCATCGCGGCGAGCTCGAACAGGGCGCCGAGCCGGTGGTGGCGGCGTGGTCGAGGAACCGGCCGAGCTCGGCCGGCTCCCATGGCCGCACCTTCGGCCGCGACGCGGTCGGCAGGTCCGCGTCGACAGCCGCGTTGTACGTCACGAGATGCCGCCGCTTCGCGGTCGCCAGAGCGCGCCGCAACGTGGCGTGTACCCGGCGCACCGTTGCGGGGGAGAGCTTGTGCCCTTGGACGGGCGCGCGATCGCGAGGAGCATCGCCTGCACGTGTGTCGACTTCAGGTCCCGGAGCTTCAAGTGGCCCAGGTGGGGCTTCAGGTACCGGGCGACGTGCCCGCGGTAGCTGCGCGCCGTCGTGACCCTCAGTCCCGTCTCGATCTTCTCCTCGACCCAGTGCTCGAGGTAGTCCCCGACCTTCTGGCCGCCATCGTGTGCGAGGTCCCCGTGGCCGGCCGCCGTCAGCGCCGCCGTCAGCGCCGCCTCAGCCTCTCTCCGGGTCCAGACCCCCGACCATCTTCGTGACCCGCTTGCCGTCCTTACGCCCGGTGTCGAGCTTGAACGACCAGCTCCCGACTTGCACGGGCACGTCTGATGCTTGCCGTCGATCAGCACCGCCAGGTGCTGGCAGCGCTTGACAATCGATCCCCGCACGATGACTCCTTCTCAGGGGCATTGACAGCCTTGCGCGCGTGTCCGCCGGGCGGCAGGTGCTCCTCGTCGCGGGCTCAAGTGATCCAACGTCTCAAGAGTGGGACTTTGGCCCCTTGCAGCCGACCGTTCACGCGGCCCATGCTCTGGCTGCGAGCGTCGCTCACGAATGGTTGATCCGTGCTCAAGACCCGGAGTCGATCATGGAAGTATTGGCTGCCGCACCCGATAGTCCTGCGGACCCCGTCGCCCTGGCCGGGGTGTTCCGGACTCTCGTAGACGACAAGGCGTGGCACTACCTGGGGCTCACCGGCGAGGAGTTTCGGCTCGAGTGGTACGCCGGTATGTACGTCGACGACGCACGCCCGGCGGTTCGCGCCCTAGACCGGCTCATGCGCACGGGCGAATGGGTTGTGATCGAGTAAGGCAGCACGGACCCCCGACACCGACTTCCGGGGGTAAGGGCGGCGGGGGTCCGTGGACCGCTGACGGTACGGGCGGAGACTGAGCGCAACCCAAGAGACCACCACCGGACACCCGTTCGGCGTCTGATCGTTCACATTCTGTTCGCTTGCGCTCACGGGGCCGCTAGCCTAACGGTGTGCCGATGACCGCTGAGGAGGAGCTGCGGCACCTGGCCGCCGCAGAGTCAGAGCTGCGCCGAGAGTTCCCGAACGTCCCCGCGTACAGCGTCCGCGAAGCCATCGAGATTGAGGCCAAGGCGTTCGAGCGTGCCCCGATCCGAGACTATGTGCCGCTACTCGTGACGCGACAGGTCCGCCGCCGACTGCGCTACCACCTGATCGACTCGGACACCCTGCTCCTAGGGCACTGAACAGCGGTCCCCCCGCCGGTCGCCTCGGGGGGGCCAGGCCAGACCGGCGGGGGGCCGCTCACGGGAAGGACAGTGGTGCGAGGGTGGGGTGCGCCCCCGGGACGCCTCCCGTGCGTGGTCCAACTGTGACCCCGCGGTCCTCCACCGGCCTAGGGTGACTGGCTGAGTTCACGTTCTGTTCGTCCCCCGACAGCACGAACCCCGCCACAGCTTCGGAGGAAGTCACGGCGGGGTTCCTGGACCGCTGACGGTACGGTCCCAGCGACTGAGCGCAACCCAAGAGACCACCAACGGCCACCCGTTCAGCCGGAGAGCGAAGGACCGCGACCCGGTATTGTGGTTTCACCCCGAGGTACTGTTTCGGTCGTGGACGCGCGTTCACCTTCGGATCCGGGGAGCGTTCGCTGCCCGACGTGCGGCAACTACTACCGCCGCGTAAACGCCGAGAATTGTTCCCTCCCGCACCCGGAAGGTCACTGCTGTCACGTCGGTGAGGTCCTCATCGAACACCCCAGCCGTGCCCGGGTGCCGGCCGCCCGGGCGCTAATGCGGTGGGCCAGAGCGACGTTCAGCCCTTAGTTGAAGCGGGGGGCCTTCCGGTCAGTCAGGGAACACTTGCCAGCGCCACAGCCATCGGAACTCGCCCTTGACCATCCAGGAGAATGAGAAGGCGAAGACCGCGATGGACTCTCCCCAGAACAGCGACCCGCCCCGGACAATGGCGGCGACCACTAGCGGTAGGACGATGAGGATGGCGCAGATGCGGTAAACCCAGTCTCGCTTGTCCTCGGGGGTCGCGTGGGGGAACTGGCGCCAGGGGTCCCACCAGTGGTCCTGGTCGGGTTTCTGGGTGAAGACGAAGGCGGAGAAGACCGCGACGACGGCGAAGAAGAGGGCCGCGGCGACGAGGTGCAGGTTGTTCAAGAGGGTGGGTGAAACGCCGTCGCGCTCTGTCGGGCACAGGGCAACGAAGGTGACCGCGATCCCCGCCACGTTGCTCAGCCAGTTGTCTGTCGGCGCATACCGGTAAGAGAACAAGAAGATGCCCAGAGCGCAAAGGGTCCCTATCAGGTACGGGCCCATGTGCGTGTAGTAGAACGAGCTGATCGACCCGGGCATCGGCTTGGTCACCCGGTCATCGACGCGAGTAGCGATGAGAAGCACCGTGGGGAGAGCGAACCCGAGGAGTCCCAGACATCTGCGCAGACTCTTGTA
>Ga0075017_100001170_pt1 | contig 15856 bp, 13 predicted proteins | sample AleBraG_ABR_2012_FD_71475 | JGI IMG/M metagenome (GOLD analysis project Ga0075017, IMG submission 71475) | Freshwater sediment microbial communities in response to fracking from Pennsylvania, USA - Alex Branch Run_MetaG_ABR_2012 | ecosystem: Environmental > Aquatic > Freshwater > Creek >... | reverse complement strand
CCCCGATTGGCTCACGACGCCGGTCACCGCCACCGCGGGCGCCGCGCCCACAGCCCCGGCTGGCAGCAGGGACCGCCCCGCCGCCCACACGGCCAACTGTCCGCCGGCGGAATGGCCTAGGGCTGCCACCTTGCCAAGGTCCAGACCGTGCTCAAAGGCAGCCTGCGCCAAGGCGTCAATCCCCGCTGCAACATCGGAAAACGTGGCGGGCCAGCCGCCGCCATTGCCCACCCGGCGGTACTCCAGGTTCCAGGCCGCAACCCCATGGGCGGCCAGGTCACGGGCCAGCGGGGCACCCAGGTCCGCGGAATAGGCGCTGCGCCAGTACCCGCCGTGGATGATCACCGCGACCCCCGCCACCGGCCCGGGAGGCAGGTAAAGCTCGGCCCACTGCGAGGCATCCGGGCCGTAGCTGTACCGCTGGGGCACCGTGATATCGCTCATAGTGGAAGCCTACAGTCCTGCCCCCGGGAGGGCCGTCCGGGCCCCAGATTCCGCGGATTTGCCACCCGCCATGCACGGCGGCTTGTGGACCGTCCAGTACAAAATGTGCCGCAACCGGGAATCAGGGGCACAGCCCGCGGGTTTGGAACTACATAAGCCAAGGAATCCACCCGTCGAAAGGACCACCACCATGAGTTCAACAATGAAGGCCATGACCTACGCACAATACGGCGGCACAGAGGTTTTGGAACAAACCGAACGCCCCACCCCCAAGGTTGCTCCGGGCGCAGTGCTGATCCGCGTCAAGGCAGCCGGGGTCAACCCCGTTGACTGGAAGATCATGTCCGGCGGGCTGGACCCTTACATGGACACCAACTTCCCCGTTACCCCGGGCTGGGACGTAGCCGGCGTGGTGGAAGCCGTGGGTTTTGACACCCCCGAGTTCAAGGTCGGAGATGAGGTTTACTCCTACGGGCGCCGCGACACCGTGCAGGGCGGCACTTTTGCCGAGCTCGTCTCACTGCCCGCATCGGTGGTCTCCCACAAGCCGGCGTCGCTGTCCTGGGAGCAGGCTGCGGCGCTCCCCCTGACCGGTTTGACGGCGCAGCGCACCCTTGACGCGCTGGGCCGGAAGGCTGGCGACACCCTGCTGATCCACAACGGCTCAGGCAGTGTGGGCCGCACGGCCATCCAACTGGCCGCCTTGGCAGGCATCCGGGTGATCGCCACGGCGTCGGCCAAGAACCATGCGCGGCTGCGCGAATTGGGTGCCGAGCCCGTTGAATACGGTGACGGCTTGGTGGCGCGTGTCAAGGCGCTGGCCCCCGACGGGGTCGACGCCGTGGCGGATTTCATCGGTGGATCGCTGGAGGCCACCCTGGCCGTCCTCAAGGAGGGCGGCAAGCACGCTTCAATTGCTGACTGGACGGTGCTGGGCCACGGCGGACAATACATTTGGGTGCGCCCCGACGCCCGCGAGCTGGACCGCCTGAGTGTGCTGGTCGACGCCGGGAAACTGGTTGTTGATGTGGACCTCACGTACCCCATGCAGGAATTGCCAGAGGCCTTTGCCGCGAGCATGTCCGGCCATGGCAACGGCAAGATCGTGCTCACCCAGTTCACCGCCTAACCGAGCCGCCGCGGGTTGGTTCGCCAGCCCCAGGCACCGGCTGTTCATGCCGTACGCGGCCAGCAGGCCGGGTTCGACGTCGGTGGGGAAGTCAGGCTTGCCGGCGTGGGGGACCTGCCGTGGCGCAGGTCCCCCACGACATCAATCGAGGGTGAAGCCCGGGGACCCCGGAAGTGACGACAGGAGTTTCTGTGTGTATTCATGCTGCGGATTTCCATAGACGTCATCGATCGGTCCGTGTTCGACGATTCGTCCTTGGAACATCACCACCACCTCGTCACACACTTGTTGGGTGACTGCGAGGTTGTGGGAGATGAAAAGCATGGCCGAATCCATGTTGCCCCGCAGTTCCCTCAGCAGGCGCACAATCTCTGCCTGGACGGAAACGTCCAGGGCGGAGGTAATTTCATCGGCGATGATCACCTTCGGGTTAAGGATCAGTGCCCTGGCGATTGCTATGCGCTGCCGCTGTCCGCCGGAGAACTCATGCGGATACTTGTCGGCGGCGGCCGCGTCGAGCTTCACACATTCAAGGACCTCGGCAATTTCACGCTTGTACTTGCGGGGGTCGGACCGTACCGGGTCCAGCGCCTCGGCCAAGGTCTGGCCAGTGGTCCGCCGGGGGCTCAAGGATGAATACGGATCCTGGGGGATGTACTGGATTTCACGGCGCATCCGGGCCCGCTCAGATCGGCTGATCCCTGCCAGGTCCAGCCCGCCAATCCGGATGCTTCCGCTGTCCGGAACATTGATGCCCACCAGTGTCTTGCCCAACGTTGACTTGCCGGACCCGGACTCCCCCACCAGGCCCACAACACCGTTGGCCTTGACCCGCACCGAAACGTTCTTGAGCACGTGGGAGTCCCCGAAGGAGACATTGAGCCCCTGAACCTCGACCGCCAGCGGCACCTCGTCGAGGGCCGTGTTGGCCGGTTTCTGCAAACCCGTGGTTGCAAGATTCATCAGTTCACCCCTCCTAGGACAGCTACTTCTTTGTGGGCCCCGGCACCAAGGTCAAGGATGGGGATGGCCTCAAGCAATGCACGCGTGTACGGATGCTTGACATCCCGGCGCACCAGTTCGTCCTTGGTCAGCCGCTCAACGATCTCACCTTGGCACATGACCAGGATGGTGTCACACAGCTCCTGGACGACGCCCAGGTCATGGGATATGAACAGCATCGCGGTCCGCTCCTGCTTGTGAATCCGGCGGAACTGCCGCAGGACTTCATGCTGGACGGTGACATCCAGTGCGGTGGTGGGCTCATCGGCAACGATCAGCTTGGGGCCGGTGGCCATCGCCGAGGCGATCATGGCCCGCTGCCTCATGCCGCCGGAAAGCTCATGCGGGTGCTGGTCCAGCCGCGCGGCGGGACGGGAAATGTTGACCTGTCCCATGGCGTCGGCAATGACCCTGCGTGCCTTGGCCCGCCCCATGCCCAGGTGTGTGCGCAGTACCTCGGTCAGCTGGACACCCATCCGCAGGGACGGGTTGAACGTGGTTCCCGGGTCCTGGTAGATGATGCTGATCTCCTTGGCCAGGCGGGAGGGGTCCGGGTGCGAGAGCATGTTCATGTTATCCACGCGCAGCAATTCGGCCCTGGTGGAGAGGTCTTGTGCGGCCAGCCCGGCCACGGTCATGGCGGTCAGCGATTTTCCGGATCCGGATTCCCCCACCAGGGCAACCACTTCCCCGGGATTGATGCTGAAGGAGATCCCCTTGACCAGGTCCGGACCGTTGGGGATGCCAATCCTGAGGTCATCGACCCGGACCAAGGCGCCGTCGTCGGTGGCGGGCAGGACGGCCGGCCCGGTGGCCTTGGGCTGGCGGAACTTTACGTTCCTCGCCCGCGGATCGGCATAGGCCGCCAGCGCATCGCCGATCAGCATCACCGACAATCCCGAAAGCGCGATCATGACCGAGGGGCCCACGGCCATCAATGGCTGGGTGTAGAGGCTGTCAAGGCTGTCGTTGAGCAATCGCCCGAAGTCGAATTGGGGTGACTGGACGCCCAGGCCGATGAAGGACAAGGCAGAAATTTCAACCAGCGACAAGGCAAACACCGTGGTGGCAAGGATCAACAACGGCTCTGCCATGTTGGGCAGCATGTGCCGGAACGCAATCCGGGCCGACGGAACACCCAGCAGCCGGGCCGTCACCACAAAGTCACTGTGCGAGACCGACGCGGCGAGGTTCGCCGTGATGCGGGCAAACCCGGGGATCCCGGATATGCCGATCGCAATCAGGGCCGAGCCTACCCCTGGTCTCAGGATCGCGGCAATCACCAGGGCAAAGATCAGCGGCGGGTAGGCCACGGCCGATTCCAGCACCCGCAGTGCCATTTCCCGCAGCTTCTTCGGGGACACCCAGATCGCCAGGCCGATGGCCAGGCCGCCGATCACCGAGATCGCTGCCGCACCGGCGGTCATCAGCAAGGTTAACCGGGCCGAAACCAATGCCCGGGCCAGCAGGTCCCGCCCGTAGTCATCGGTCCCCAACCAGTGTTCACTGCTGGGACCCAGGCCCGCGTTCGACGTCAGTTGCGTGGCAGCCGTTCCCAGAAAGATCGGCGCAAAGATGGCAACCAGGATCAGGGCGCCCAGAAGTGTGAGGCCGATGAGCATGGTGGGAGTCCACAACCCGCCCCTCTTGGATCTAGACAGCATGCTCGGAACCTCCCAGATTTCGCGGATCAATAATTGCAAGGATCACATCGACAAGAATGATGATCGCGGTTGCCAACAGGCCAAGGATCAAGATGATGCCCCGGATCACCGGGTAGTCACGTTGCAAGATGGCATTGACAACCCCCTGGCCCAGGCCCGGCCAGGCAAAAACAGTTTCGATGATCACTGCACCACCAAGCTGGGCGGTGAGGATCAGGCCCGAGAGAGTCAGCGTGGTGGTGATCAGGCTGGGCAGCACGTACCGGGAGTGGAGGCGGAACGCACGCAGCCTCCACCCCCGGGCCGTGCGGACGAAGTCCTTTTCCAGGACCACAGCAGTTTCGCGCCGCACAATGCGTGAGATCACGCAGCTTGGCCCGATCATCAGCGCAGCTGTGGGCAGGACCAGTGAGAGCGGGGATTCCGCCCCTGCCGCCGGAAACCACCCCAAGGTGATGGCAAAGACCACCACAAGGAGGGTTCCGATCACGTACTGCGGGATTGAATAAAACAGGCTGGTCAGGAAGTTGAACCCAACATCCAGCCACTTGTTGCGCCCGCTTCGCGTCAGGACCGCAACAATCATGCCCAGGGGAACGGAGACGAGAAGGATCAGCACGATCGACAGGAATGCGATTGCCGCCGTGTAGGGAAAACGGTTGAAGATCAGCGTCGAAACGCTTTCACCGCTAACAAAGGAATTCCCCAGATCCAATCTCAAAATACCGGAGAAGTAGTTCAGGAACTGTGTCCACAGTGGCAGTTCCAACCCCAGCTCCGCCCGAACCTGGGCAATCTGATCGGCGCTGGCACCATCGCCGGCCGCCACCACCGCAGGATCCCCTGGAATCAGGGGAATCATCATGAACGTCACAACGGTCAAGAGGGTGAAGGAAAGCAGCAACCCTCCAGCGCGGCGCAGGATGAACCTGCCCCATGGTGAGGTGCGAAACGACTTCTTCTTCTTCTTCTTCTCGCGTTCACCCCCCGCCGCGGCTGGGGGAGTTGTCGATGTTACAAGCGCAGTCAAGGTTTATCCCTTATTCGACGATACGGATCGTGGTGTCATCGCGGAATCCATCAATGGATTTCAGGACCACACCCTTGCGGGTGGTGATTTGCATGGTCATGGCGGCCAGAGGCACTGCGTGGGCTTCGGTAATCATGAGCTTTTCTGCCTCATGGTAGGAAGCGCACTTCTCCTTCGGGTCCGTCTTACCCATGGCGGCCTGGACATGTCCGAGCACCGGCTCGTTGACGTTTCCGGACCAGTTCATTCCGCCGGCCTCGACCGGCTTCCCGAGTTGGGTGGACATGGCACCGAAGAGTGTCCCTGCGGCATTCAGTGACCCCATGACCGTCAGGTCCCAGCTTTCCGGCTTCTGGATGATGGTGGTGGCCCAGGTGGAGTTGTCAACGTTTTGCAAGTCGACCTCGGCGCCGGCGGCCCGCAGTGCTTCTGCGGCGTAGGTGGCTCCCGCACCGTTCGGACCGATTGCCTGGCTACCGATCATCCGGATCTTGACACCCTTGAGTGCGTCGGCTGCCGCCGCCGGATTAGTCTTGATCAAAATGCTTGTGTCCGTGTTCGCACAGGCCACGCCGGAGAACGTCATGGAGGGGATCACTTTGCCCAGCCCGCCGGTGGCAACCTTGTTGAAGGCTGCCGGGTCCAGTGCCTGGGCAACGGCCTTGCGCTTGGCCTCATCGGCGAAGGGGTGACCAACACGTTCGTTGAACAGCATGAACATGCTGGAGGCCTGGACGCGTTCGGTGGAGAAGCCGTCCTTGCCGTTGAAGCGCTCCATGTCCTTTCCGCTCAGGAAACCGACATCGGAGCCGTCTGTCAGTAGGTCATTGGCGATGGCTGACTGGTTTCCGTTAACCTTGTAGACCAGCTTCTTGGCAGGGGTGCCTTCGAGTTTCTTGGCAAATTGCGGCCAGGCCTTGTAGTCGTCACGCAAGGTGTACTCATACTTGACCCCGTGCTCCTTCGTGGTGAGGGTGTAGGCGCCGGAGAACGCGCCTGCAACGGTGCCTGCCTTGAGCCCGTCGAGGTCCTTCAGGCCTGCCGGGCAAACGATTCCGGCGACCGGGAGCGTCAGTCCGTTGAGCATGTCCGACCACGGCTTGGACAGGTTCAGGGTGACAGTTCCGGCGGCGTCGTCGGAGGTGACAGTGGTTGTTCCGGTGCCGAAGGCCACGGGACGCCAGGGCGAGAAAGAGTCGGCTGAGGAGAAGTGCGAGAGCGAGCCGGCAACAACCGCTGGGGTAATCGGGGTCCCGTCCGAGCAGGTGGCGTCCTTGCGGATGGTGAAGGTGCCCGACGTCGGTGTCACCTCCCATTTCGTGGCAAGCCCCGGGGCAAAGGTCTGGCCGGCATCCCGGCGGATCAATGTGTCATACAGCAGCCGGCTGGAAACCGGTGCGTCCATGCCGGAGGCGTCAAACGGGGCGAAGGAATTCGGATCCGCCATGAAGCTGGACCGGACCGTATCGGTGGTGGGAGCTGCCTTGCTGACCACCGATTGGGCATCGCCGGCACCGGAGCATCCCGCCGCCACCAAGGCCACACTGGCCATGACCGCCGTGGCGAGGGCGGTCTTACGCAGAACCGGCAATATTCGGCTGGGTTTCACTCCAGCACTGACATTTTTCTTCATTGAAAAACTCCTTCGTTCTAGATTTGGTGAATTGAATGAAAACTACTCACGGTGTGGGTTTGTTGCGCCCTGCGCCGGTTCAGGCGTTCACGGAGGTGTGGAGCGTGTTCTTGGCCAGGAGCCTGGTGCGAAGCTCGGGGTTGAGTGCGGCGTCGATGACGGTTGAGGCCAGCAGCACCGCACCGTCCAGGGACGCCCGGTCACCCGGTTCAGCTCCCGCCAGTGCAGCAAATTCCACGGTGTGCGGCAAGGTGGTGGGAGCATCGAAGCCGATCATCGGGTGGATGCTGGGGAATTCGTGTGAGACGTTGCCCATGTCCGTGGAGCCGCCCTTGGGCATGGTGATGGTGGTCCGCCCCATGGCCGCAAGGTTCTCGCCATACGCGGCGTTGAGCGCCGCATCGGGACGCAGGTCCAGGTAGCGGAAGTCCCCCTCGGTGAAGGCGACCTTGGCCCCGGTGGCGTGTGCCCCGGCCTCGGCGCAACGGCGGATGACACCCATGACCCGGTTAAGGGACTCGGCTGTATCGGCACGGGCCATCCAGGTTCCTCCGGCCGCACCGGGAATCACGTTGGGTGCCGAGCCGGCGTGCCGCACATAGCCGTGGATCTGCTGGTACGGTTCCAGCTGCTGGCGCGCCAGTCCAATGGCGGTGAGCATGATGGTCATGGCGTCCAGTGCGTTGATGCCCTCGTGCGGGGCGGCACTGGCGTGGGCTTGCTGCCCGGTGAACTCGATGTCGATCCCGCCGGAGGCCAGTGAGTCCATCCCCAGGGCATCCAGCGGCCCGGGGTGGACCATCAGCGCTGCGTGGGTTCCCTCGAAGGAGCCTTCCTTGAGCATGGTGGACTTGCCGCCGGCATTTTCCTCACCGGGTGTGCCCAGGAGCCGCACAGTGATGCCCAGTTCGTCGGCCAAGGGGGCCAGGAGGGTGAATGCGCCCACGGCGGCTGCGGTGATGACATTGTGGCCGCAGGCGTGGCCGATTCCCGGCAGGGCGTCATATTCGGCGCAGAGTGTGACAACCAGTTCCCCGGTGCCGGTTTCGGCGCGGAATGCAGTGGGCAGGCTGCCAAGGCCCAGAACGGAATGCACGCCGGTCAGCCTTTCCACGGCATCGACAATGACCCGGGATGAGCGGGTCTCTTCGAGGCCGAGTTCCGGGTGCGCATGCAGGTCCCGGGAAAGGGCAACGATTTCATCGGCAATCAGGGCCAGCGACTCACGGGTCCGGGACTTGGCGCTTTCAAGGGCTACTTCAGACATTGGCGGTCTCCTCTGTGATGGATGTGGCAAGTTGGATGGAAGCGGCAAGGATGCGGAACGGTGCATTCTGCTCTGCTGGCGTGGTTCCTTCGGCCTCCGGGTGCCACTGCACGGCCAGGATGCGTCCGGTTTCGTCTTCAAAGGCCTCAACCAGGCCGTCGGCGGCGGTGGCGGTGGCATGCAGCCGGTCACCGAGCCGGTCGATGCCCTGGTGGTGTCCCGAGGCGACCATCATGTGCTCCGCCCCGAGCTCCAGGGAAATCGATGAGCCGGCAGCCAGGGAGACCGGATGCCACATGAACTTGGGGTCCTCCCCCGGTGCGGGCACCGATGAATGTTCAACTTGAGTGGGGGCCAGGTCCACGATGAGGGTGCCGCCCAAGGCAACATTGAGCACCTGGGCGCCGCGGCAGATGCCCAGCACCGGCAGGTCCAATTCAATGGCCCGCCGGGCCAGGCCCAGGTCAAGGGCGTCTTGGTCTGCATTGACGTCGTAGAGGGCCGCGGAGGGCTCCCCGCCGTAGAGAACCGGGTCAAGGTCCCCTCCTCCCGGAAGGACCACGCCGTCAAATTCATTTAGATCGACGTTGGGGTCATCGATCACCACTGGCTTGAGGCCGTTGGCCGCAATCAGCGCCACGACGTCGTGAAAGATGCGGTTGGCACCGTTGACCCGGGGGTCGGCGTTACCATCGGTGGTAAGCCGGGCCGGAACGGCGATAATGGGTGTGCTAAGCAAAGGGAACCTCCTGCTGGGGAGTAACATAATATAAAAAGTCTAGATGATAGAGGTATCCATGGACAAGGCTTTGCTGGATCTTTTTTCGCCCATCACAGCAGCTGGCGTCAGCGAGGCAATCGTTCGCCGGATCGGGGAACTGATCGCCTCGGGTGAACTGCGCCCAGGCGACAGGCTGCCCACCGAAACTGAACTTGCCGAGGCCTTCGCCGTTTCCGCCATGACGGTGCGGGCAGCCCTACAGGTGCTCCGGGCCAACAACGTGGTGGAGACCCGGCGTGGGCGCGACGGCGGGACCTTTGTGAGGCCGGATGCCGTACAGGCCCGCTACCTCCTGGATGATGAGCCGCCAATCCGGAACGAGTTCGAGGATTTCACCGTCTGGCGTAGCGCCATATCAGGGGAGGCCTCGGCACGCCTGGCCGCTCGCTTTGCCGCGGGAAACGTCCCGGACGCGGAGCGCGCACGGCTGAACGCCCTCTCCGGCGCCAGCCACGAACACGGGCTCACTTCCGATTCTTTCCGCCTAGCCGATGCGGAATTCCACTTGTGCATCGCAGCGATGACCGGATCGGCAATGCTCTTGGAAGGTGAACGTGGCATCCAGGCCCACCTGACCCGCGCATTTCGCGGCTTGATGCACCCCTCCGAGCTGGACGTTCTGCCCGGCCAGTCCCACGACCCGCTGCTCAAGGCCATCGTGGAAGGACGCCCCGCGGACGCCCGCGAGGCCCTCGCCATCCACGTCCAGTCGACGGTCGATCTCATGATCGGACTCGGAGCCTTCCGCAAGGAATGAACCCGCGGCTCAGGTGGTCGGTGCCGGCGCTCCTGCTTCCACCGACGCCAGGGCATTGGCAAACGCAGCCACCAGCAGGTCCAGCTGCCCGGTATTGATGACCATGGGCGGGCGCATCTTCAGCACATTGTCGTTGGGTCCAATCCGGGACACCAGCACCCCGTGGGACTTCATGTGCTCGATCACTGCCTTGGCACCATCCGCCCAGGGGGCGCCGTCGGGGTGGTTGATTTCAACGCCGAAGAACAGGCCGGTCCCTTTCACCGCACCGGCAATCGAGGAAGCGGCGGCCATGGGTGCCAGCGCCTGTTTGGCGCGGGCACCGAGCACCTTCGAGTTCCCCATCAGGTCCTGCTCTCCCATCACGGCAAGCACTGCCGTGCCGATCGCCGCGGACACAGGGTTTCCGGCGAACGTGTTGAAGTACATGTTGTGGGCCCCGAATTCCTCGAGCAGTTCGGTGGTGGTCACCACGGCTCCCATCGGGTGTCCGTTCCCCATGGGCTTGCCCAGGGTGACCAGGTCCGGGGCGATCCCGTGAAGCGAGAAACCCCACATTGACTCGCCTGTGCGGCCGAACCCTGACTGGACCTCGTCGCTGATCACCAATCCGCCGGCGGCATGGACCCGCTGCACCAGCCCGGCAACGTAACCGCGCGGCACCCGGTTCAATCCTTCGGTGGAGAACAGCGGGTCCAAGAGAACAGCGGAGAGCCCAAACCCGGCAGCCTGCAGTGAAGCAATCGCCTCCTCTACTTGGGCCAGGGCACGGGCGGTGAGCGCGTCTTCGTCCAGCCCGGCAGCGTGGTCCAGGTCGGGAATATGGACCGGGCGCACATGGGCACCGAGGCTTTCGCGGACGGCCAGCCCGGTGGTCAGTTCGGCCAGCGAGGTGGTGTTCCCGTGGTAGCTGAAATCGCTGACCAGCACGCCGCGGTTGCCCGTGTGCTGGCGGGCCACACGCAATGCCAGCTCATTGGATTCGGAGCCGGTGTTGGTGAAGAAGACCCTCTCCAGGGGTGCCGGGAAGGTTGCCAGCAGCTTCTCGGCATAGTCCACCATGGGTTCGTTCAGGTACCGGCTATGCAGGTTCAACGTCATCCCCTGGGCGCGGGCCGCCTCCACCACCACGGGGTTGCAGTGGCCCACGTGCGGGACATTGTTGTAGCCGTCCAGGTAGCGGGTGCCGTCGGCGGCGGTCAGCCAGACGCCGTCGGCGGACGCCAAGGAGATCGGCTCGGAGTAGAAGAGCGGGGAGTGGGTGCCAATGGTCGCGTGGCGCCGGGCCAGCAGCTTGTCGGTGTCGGAGGAGGTCATGTCCAGTCCCTTCGGGTAGTTTTCGGCCAGGCGGAGCACCAGCGGCAACAGGTTTTCGGTGATGAACTCGGAATCCGGCTGCCCGTCACGTTCGGCGGCCCAGCCCAGGTAGCTGGCCCCGCGGGCCAGGCGTAGGGCCGGCCACAGCAACAGGTGCGCGCGGTCCAGTTCGCGCACCGAACGGTATCCTGCCAGCAGGGCATCGTGGAACTCACCGTAGCGGGGGTGTGGCTGGTACCAGAAGAGTGCGGTGACCAGGTCGAAGAGGAAGTAGCCGGGACCAAAGTCATCGAAGTCGATGACCCTCAGCACGCCATCGGCCACAAGGACGTTTTCCGGGGTGAGGTCGGCATGGATGGGCCCGTAGCGGTCCCCGGCCGTACCAAAGTCGGCCAGCTCCGCGCCGGCTGCATCCAGTGCCCCGCGCAGCAGTGAACGTTGGGCATGGTCCATGCCGGAAAGGGCCAGCGGATCACCCCACAGCGGGGCGGAGCCTGTCAGCCCTGCGGCATCCCAGGCGCCACGTGAGTCCCAATCCCGCGGGTCCAGCTCTTCGGCCATGTCATGCAGGCTGGCCAGCTCGGTGCCCAATTGCCGGAACGCCGCAGGCTCCAGGGTGGAAGTGCCAAAGAGCCCTTCGTCAATGGACCCCATCTGCGCCGAACCTGTAATCCACTCCTGCAGGTCGATCTGGCAGCAGCGTCCAAATCCGTCTATCGCGGAGATGAACAGGCTCCCATCTGCGGCGCGAAGGGCCTTCGGCACAGCTATCCCCCGTTCGGCGGCGGCGGCCAGAAAGTTCATTTCCGCCCCGATCTGCGCATCAGTGCGCAGCCCGGGCCGGTGCAGGCGCAGCACCAGATCGGGCTCCCCGGCCCTGGCGAGCTTGTAGACGAAGTTCTCCCGGTGTTTGACCATCTCCAGTACCGCCTTGTCCGGGTCGATGCCGTACGCCGGGAGCGCGGCGCGGACCAGCACGTCGGCCTCGGCCGGGGTGATCGAACGCAGATCGGTGGTGGTGTCCATTTTCATTCGCTTTCAGTGCTGACTCGGGAACGCGGCGGTGCGTTCGCTGGTAGGCAAGGCAAGGCCGGGGCATTGGTGCCCCCGGCGGGGCCGGGTGGCCCGCTAGGGTTCGAAGGCGAGGGTGGGCAGGTCCACGATGTGTGCCCCGCCGTCGGCAACAATGGTGGCCCCGGTGATGTAGGAGGCGGCCTCCGAGGCAAGGAAGGCAACGATCGCCGCCATTTCCGCTGGTTCCCCCGGCCGTCCCAAGGGTACGTTGGAGGTCACCTTGGCGTAGGCCGCGTCCCGGCTCTCCAGCCCGCCGGTTTCCATCAGTTCATCCATTTCGGTGTCGGCCATGGGGGTGCGCACCCATCCTGGGCACAGCGCGTTCACGCGGACCCCGTGTCTGCCGTAGTCCCGCGCCAGGGATTTCACCAGCCCGATCAGGGCGTGCTTGCCCACCGTGTATCCGGCGGTCTGGGGTCCGGCGAAGAGCCCGGCCAGGGAGGAGACCACCACGATCGCGCCGGAGGCGTCGATGAGTGCCGGCAGTGCGGCGCGGATCGGCATGAACGCCGTGGTGAGGTTGGCATCCAGCGATGCACCCCAGGCCTCGTCGCTGGTCTGGGCCACGGAGGCGAAGCCGTGGCCCCCGGCATTGGCAACCACCACGTCGATCCTTCCGTGGGCTTCAAGCACCGCCCCGATCACGGCCCCGGCCCCGGCGGAGGTGGACATGTCACCCGGCACGGCCAAGGCTCCTATACCGGAGGCCACCTGGTTCAGGGGCCCGGCCCGGCGCCCGGTGACTACAACGTGCATTCCGTCAGCAGCCAGCTTCGCTGCCACAGCCGCACCGATTCCGGTTCCGCCGCCGGTCACCAATGCCACCTTGGGGCCTTTTTCCTGCATGGTCTCGCTCCTCTTCATGGGGCCGCAGCGTGCCGGCGGCGGTCAGTGAGCGGCCGCCCCGTAAATGCGCAGGCCAAAAAACGCCTCTCCCGTGAACTATGCCCCAGCATCACCGGTCACGGCTTGGCGTTAAGCGATTGCCCCTTGACTGTCAGTGCACAAAGGGTGCGGCGGCCCAGTAAAGGAAACGCCCCTGCCCGCCCGCCTGAGACCCTAGCGCCGCGCAAACCCCTTAACGGGTTTGCGGGGCGCCTGCAGCCAGGGTCGCAGCAGCCGCGTGCTCAGCGGCAGGAACAGGTACGTCATTACCGGGGTAAGCAGGCAGACATTCAGCAGCACCGACAGCACCAGCGGCCACGATCCGGTGAGCGGGTGCAGCAGGAAGTTTGCCAGCAGGCTGAGCGGGAAGAACGGCAGGAAGATGCTCACGGCTTGTTTCCAGCGGGGCGGGACCACCGTTTCCGGGACGGTGATGGAGACGTCGCCGGGTTGGTCGAACCAGCCCTCAATCCCTGTCCTGTGTTCCACCCGGGTGATCTTTGTCAGGCTGCCGGCGCTGTCGATCCACCAGCGCCGCTCCTGCGAATCGTCCCAGGCCGCCAGGGTGTCGACGTCCCCGAACCTGTACATGACATGCCACTCGTCGGTGTCCGGGCCCGTCCGAACCCAGCCGGAGCCCAGGTAGCCGGGCCATTCGCGCGCCAGTTCCTGGCCGGCATGCGCCCACGCCGCGAATTGGCGGTGGTAACCGGGCTGGACGGTGCGGGCAATGGAAACGGTGACGGGCTGGGATTTGGGCATAATAGCCATTGTAGGACTTGTGCGCAATGATCATCCGCCATGTGGTCAACCTCTCCTGCAGTACGACGGCGCGAGTTGCCATACGCGCGCAGGCCGCCATCCGTCGTCGTCCGGCTAGGCTTGGGGAAGACACTCCCCGCCGCAGCAAAGGATTCCCGTGGCCAAGAAGCCCAAGAGCACCAAGAAGTCCCGATTCGGCAACCCCGCCAAGGCCGCCGCCGACGCCGCCACCCGGACGCAGGCCACGCGGTCATCCGATGCCCGGCTGGAACGTGCCATGGAGGCCCTGTCTCCGGGATTTGTTGCCTGGCTTCAATCCCAGGGGCGCCCGGACAAGTCGATCGACATGAGCCTGCTGATCCTTGACGACTTCTTCGACATGTACCGCATCATTGAGCCTCACATGGACCCCACGGCACTGGTGCCGGCAGCGGTCCAGGAGGTCATGGACGTCACGGCCGACGCCAACCCGCTGGGTGTCATGGGCCTGCGCAGCGGCGTGCGTGACTACGCCAACTACCTGGACCAAACCCGGCTCTGGACCGGGACTCCGGAAGACCTGGGCATCGTCCGGGACGTGTGCAACCAGACCGGAGGGTCCGGCACAGGCTTCGACAGCGCCGAGGTATCCCCCGAGGACTGGGAGCTCGCTGACATCTTCATCCCGGAGCTCAGCCGGGAGGAAATGGTTGAAACGGCCGCAAATTCCCCGCTATGGCAGAACACGCAGGCACTGCTTGCGTGGTTGGGTGACGGCCGCGACCTGGCCGCGGACGGCACCATGGACGCGGCCCCGGACGCCCTGGTGGCCCTGTCCCACAGCGGGATGGGACAGCTTGCAGCCGCAGCCACCTTCACCACGCCCGAGGACCACCGCGCCGCCCGGCTGGACCTGTATTGGGAATTGCTGAACGTGGCGGGCCTGGTCTCCGTGGAGGACAACCAGCTCCGCCCCACCCCGGCCGCCCTGGCTCTTGCGGGCGACGACGACATGCTCCTGGCCATGCGGGACCTCATGGGCCAATTCATCTACGTCATGACCCTGGAGGGATCTGAGGAAGGCGTCTACGAGGAGTGGCACCTGGACATGGCTGACTGGCTGACGCAGGCCGCCTCCCAAGCCCCTCCCGAGGCCGCATTGCTCATCCAGGCCGTCGAGGAGCCGGACGCCGCGGACCCGGATGTGCTGGCGATCGCCCAAAACATCGCCCAGTGGGCACAGGAGGGGCTGGTCACCGTGGGCGAGTTCGTCCAGGTGCCGCCCACCTGGCGCCCCGACGTCTTCGACATGCTCAAGGACGACTTCACCATCCACGCCACGGGTCCCGGCGCAGCGGAGCAAATCCAACCGGGCACCGACTGACTTTTCCTCCAAGCACGACGGCGGCAGGCACCTTCCATGCGGTAGGGCGAGTTCTAGCGGTCGTCGTACTCTCGGCAAGAATGGCTAGGACTCCACCCGTCGCGAACGGTGGCGGCCATATTCATGCCAGGTCAGCACCAGGACCAGGACATCGAACACCGTCAGCGCCACCAGGCCCAGCGACGGGGTCTGCGTCAGCTGGAACAGCTGGTACAAAATGAAGATGGCCAGGACGGCGATCATCCACGGGTAGGCCCACAGCCTGTCCAGCAGCAGCGCCGTCACGAGCACCACCTTCACGGCACCGTGGGCCAGCAGGTAAAAAGCGGTGAACAGCACCACGTGCCCCGTGAGCCCGGAGGCCCCGCGCAGGAGGCTGTTGGCGATGAAGTCGCCCGGGTCCTCGGTAAGCTCCGGCTGGGTGACCAGGATGGCGATCTGGTTGATCCTGGCGGGTGAAACGAACAGGAGAAGTGCCCCGCCCACCAGTTCAAGGACCCCGTCCAGGCCCTTGAAAATGATGCCGATGGCGAAGAGCTTGTCCCACCAGTCGGTGAACCTTAACCTGCCCATGTCACCAGCTTGTCCGTTAGTTACAAGGAGCGTAGCACTGCGGCCTTGGGGCCCAGCATGGCGCCAAGCTCGACGGCGGTAGCGGCTTTTAGACGGTGGGGCAGCCCCGGGCCCGGCGCATCGCCCACGCGGCCAGCATGCCAACACCGAGTTCCAGGGCGATGATGCCCAGCAT
>Ga0075017_100001169_pt1 | contig 15858 bp, 10 predicted proteins | sample AleBraG_ABR_2012_FD_71475 | JGI IMG/M metagenome (GOLD analysis project Ga0075017, IMG submission 71475) | Freshwater sediment microbial communities in response to fracking from Pennsylvania, USA - Alex Branch Run_MetaG_ABR_2012 | ecosystem: Environmental > Aquatic > Freshwater > Creek >... | reverse complement strand
ACGCCGCGAACGTGAGCTGCTGCGTATCACCCTGCAGGTGCGCGTGCTGAGCCTGACAGTGGACCAGCTCTACGACCGGCCGGCGATTGAGCCCCGACTGCCGCGGGCCAGGCTGGCGCGGCTGGTCCGGCATGCCGGGCAGCTGTTCCGTGACCGCCGGCAGGGAAAGCAGGTGCTCGCCTCGTCGCTGGCTCTGCGAGCCGAGATCGCCCACTGCGTGCAGACGGTGACGGCTCAGGCGTTGGACGCGTATGCGGTTCTGGACAGCGTGAGCCTGCTCGGACGGGTCGAGCAGCTGCGTCAGGAGATCACCGTGGACGCCTCGATCGACGGACCGGCCCACGTCGGGTCGGACACTGAGCCTCGGGCCCGGTAGCCTCGCGCCGTGCTTCTCTCCGACCGTGACATCCGCGCCGAGATCACCTCTGGCCGGGTAGGTCTTGAACCCTATGACCCGGGCATGATCCAGCCCTCGAGCGTCGACGTGCGCCTGGACAAGTACTTCCGGGTGTTCGAGAACCACCGCTACCCTCACATCGATCCCGCTCAGGAGCAGCCGGAACTGACCCGGGAGGTGGTTCCGGAGGCCGGCGAGCCGTTCATTCTGCATCCGGGGGAGTTCGTCCTCGGCTCGACGTACGAGACCTGCACCCTTCCCGATGATGTCGCTGGGCGGCTCGAGGGCAAGTCCTCCCTGGGGCGCCTGGGGCTGCTCACCCACTCGACCGCAGGCTTCATCGACCCGGGATTCTCCGGTCACGTGACCTTGGAGCTGTCGAACGTGGCTACGTTGCCGATCAAGCTGTGGCCCGGGATGAAGATCGGGCAGCTGTGCCTGTTCCGGCTGTCGTCGCCGGCGGAGTTCCCGTACGGCTCCTCGGTGTACGGGTCCCGCTACCAGGGACAGCGTGGCCCCACCCCGTCGCGGTCGTTCCAGAACTTCCACATCACGGTCATCGAGCCTTGACCGCAGCTCGGTTCCGGCGCGCGCCGGTTGTGTCCCGCTACCGGATCAGGGCGTTGACCTGGCCCCGCAGAGTGCCGAGCCGTTCCAGGGGCGTCACTTCGGCGGCCCAGCCCGGCAGCAGACCCGGGTCCATCGACATCGAGAAGAAGTAGCCCTGCCCGTACTCGCAGCCAAGTCGTCGTAGCCGGCTGGCGACGTCTGCGTCCTCGATGCCTTCGGCGATCACCTCAAGACCAAGGTGATGGGCAAGGTCGATCAACGAGGTGACGATCGCCGCGTCGCGCGCCGACTCCATGATGCGCGTGACGAACGAACGGTCGATCTTGAGCTGCTGGATCGGGAGGGCAGATAGGTAGGTTAGTGAGGAGTAGCCGGTGCCGAAGTCGTCCAGCGCAAGCCTGACTCCCAGCGCCCTGAGCTCGGCCAGCAGCCCGATGGCCCGGTCGGCGTCGCTGATCACGATGCTCTCGGTGATCTCCAGGGTGAGCAGGTGCGCGGGGAGGCGGTACCGGCGCAGCACGTCGGCGACGGTCCCTGGCAGCGTGCGGTCCAGCAGTGACCGCGCCGACAGGTTGACCGAGATTCCGGCGTTCAGGCCTGCCGATCTCCAGCCGGCGCAGGCCGCGACCGCCCGGTTCAGCACCAGCTCGGTCAGCGGGACGATCAGACCGTTGCGCTCGGCCAGCGGCAGGAAGGTGTCCGGACGAAGGGTGCCGCGGATGGGGTGGTGCCAGCGAACCAGTGCCTCTGCTGCGATGATTCGGCCACCCAGCAGGTCCATCACCGGTTCGACCTCGATGTCGATCTCGCCGTTGGTAAGCGCCTCCCGCAGCTCACCCATGAGGGACAGCAGCGAGGGGTCGTTGACGTCGATGTCGGGACGGTAGACGACCGCGGACTCCGGGCCGTTCTTCGCCGCATACATGGCAATGTCGGCCCGCTTGAGCAGGTCGCCGACCCCGCTGGCGTGGTCGGGTGCGATCGCGATCCCGACGGAGCCGGACAGGTGCAGGCGGTCCTCGCCGATCAGCACCGGGGCGGTCAGGGCGTCGATCATTGTCGCCGCGACGTCCGTGGCGTCACCGACGGCCGGCTCGACCAGCACGGCGAACTCGTCGCCACCTAGCCGTGCCACCGTCACGCCGGGCCCGGCGGCAGCGAGGAGTCGGGCGGCAACCTCGTTGATCAGCAGGTCACCGACGTGGTGCCCCAGGGTGTCGTTGACCACTTTGAAGCCGTTGAGGTCGATGATCATCATGGCGACCCGGGACTTGCCTGCGGCTGCCCGGGCGACAGCGCTGGTGGCCAGCGCGGTCAGGTGCGACCGGTTCGGCAGCCCCGTCAGCGCGTCATGCAGCGCGTCATGACGCAGCCTGCCGATCAGCATTTCGTTGTGCAGGGCCACGGAGGCGTGGTTCGCCACGGTCTGCAGCAGTCGCACATCGCTGTCGGCGAAGCCACGCACCTCGCCGAGACGGTCGTAGACGGCTAGCACCCCGACGGTTTCGCCTTCGACGGTCAGCGGCGCCACCACCGCCTCGCGTGCGACACGGGAACGCAGGAACGCCGATGCGGTCGGCTGGTCGTGGGTGAGCAAGATCGCCTCACCGTCGGTGACCAGCGACTGGATGAGCCGCTGGGACAAGGCTGTTCGCTCGTCGGAGTCGGTGACCACCCGCTCGCCGTCGTAACGCCACAGACTGGCGGCCGGACTGGAGGTCGCACCGCCTGAGAAGCGCAAGACCTCCGCGACCTCGGCGCGCATCAGGTGCCGCGCCTGCTCCAGCACGGCGGGCAGGACCTCTGTGGTGGCCGGGGCTCCGTTGAGCTCGCGGCTGAACCGGAACAGCCGCTCCAGGCTGGTGTGCCGGTCTGCAAGAGAGGAGTAGGAGCGGTAGCCGACCATCAGGACCACCCCGGCCAGCACGAGCGGGATGGCCGCCAGTGGCCCGAGCCTGAGCGTGAGAACGGACACGATGCCGAGCACCGAGCTCGCGGCGGCTATGAACAGTCCGGCCAACGACCCGGCCACTCCGTCCTTGCGGCGGCTGCCGGTGTACCAGCGCAGGATCAGGCTAAGGACGAACAGGTCCACCGCGATCGACAGTGTTGCTGCCACCACCGCCGCCGCCCACGTCCGTGGGCTGTCGGAGACGCTGCCCGCTCCCAATAGGCGAAAGGTGAAGATGGCAACGGCGCCGTTGGCATAGAACAAGGTGATGTTGAGGGCGGCCTTCAGCGGCGTCTGTCGCCGCCAGAGGATCACCACCAGGGCCGGCCCCAGCACGCGGCCGACCATCAGCGGTCCCGGGGTGGAGTAGAACAGTCCCAGGACCAGCGGGATCTCGCTGATGGAGATGCTCTTGGCCTCTCTCCCGAACTGCAGGTGGAACACCCAGACTTCGGTGGCCCCGAAGAGCGCCGCAAGAACCCACCACGGGATGTACAGACCTTGCGGCGGGCTGGGCGGGTGACGCAGGACTGCGAGGAACAAGACGGTCCCGGCCGCGGCCAAGAAGCCTATGAGAGCGATCACGCGCCGCGTCGGGCGGGGAACCCGACGCGGGACCGCCCCGTCCTGGGCGCCGGCGTTGCTCATCATCGCTGGGAAGATCGACACCTTGCGTGCGCAGCCTTAGAGCGTGGACGCGTTTCGCTGATTTCGCGCACAGCGCTCCCCGGCCGCAGCGGTGCCACAGCCGACCGGGGCTTGCAGTGGTCGGCTGTTGGCGAGCCGGTCATGTTGGCCCGGCGGTGCCTCGCGCCGCCACTGCTCCCACTGGCGTTCAGATCCAGGTGCTTCCGGGTTTGTCCTGAAGCTGAGTCGACATCACGACCACGTCCCCGACATCCATGCGGAGGAGTCCCAGGAGGCCCCGTCCCAGGACGCGCCGGCCCACGAGGCGCCGGCCCACGAGGCGCCGGCCCACGACGCGCCGGCCCACGAGGCGCCGGCCCAGGACGCCCCCGTCCAGACTTGCCCGTTCCAGGAGCCGCCCGTCCACGACGTCAGACCTGCTTCGGCCGCCGCCAACGCAGAGGTGTCCACGGTGTTGCCGAAGATGTCCACCTCGCCGACCAGTGCGACGCCGGCGACGGTGACGTGTACTCCGCCGCGGGCGGCCTCGAGAGAGCCGGTGCCCGCTGCGAGGCGGAAATGCTGTCCAACGGCTGGGCCAGGCGACCCGTCCATCGCGTCGACGGCGTCAGGGACGCCGAAGCCACTGGCATCGTCGTCCTCGGAGCGGCTCAGCGGGTGAGCGGTGCGAAGGAGCAGGTGCTTGACCTGGTCCGGAGTCAGCGCCGGGTTTTCACTCAGCAGCAGAGCGACAACGCCGGAGGTGATCGCAGTGGCCTCGGAGGTGCCCGAGCCCCGGAAGAACCGGTCCCCGAGCCGGCCTGTGGCGGCGAATGTGCTGTCGATGAACGATCCGGGGACCCGCAGCCCCTCCACATGCACGCCCGGAGCCACCACGTCGACGCCTCGCCGCCGCGTTCCCTGGTTGCTGAACGGTGCAACGGCGAAGTCCTGGGTCGCCGTTGACCCGTTGGTGTCCAGGGCACCGACGGCGATCACGAAGGGGTCGATCGCAGGGTCGACCAGGCGGTGTCCGCCATCGTTGCCGGCGGACACAACGACCACGATGCCGTTGTGCCAGGCCACCTCCGCCGCATACGCGAGTGGGTCCAGCTGGTACGGCTGCAGCGAGCTGGTTCCGAAGGACAGGTTGAGGACCCGAATGTTCAGCCCGCTGTCGTGTGCGTGCTGCACGACCCAGTCGATGCCCGCGATCACCTGCGACACGTCGCTGCGTCCGAGCGCGTCGGCGACCTTGACGTTGATGATCCGGGCATCCGGCGCGATCCCCTGGTACGCGGCGACGTTTGACGGGTCGCCGTCTACGCCCGGGTCATGACCTGCGATGAGGCCGGCCATAAAAGTCCCGTGGCCGAAGGTGTCCAGGTAGCGGGTACCGACGGACTGGGACTCCAACGACAGGTCCGGGCCGTTGACGACCTGCCCCGGGCCGGCCAGCCCGGTGACCGGCGTAACCCCGGAGTCGATCAGGGCCACGTCGACGCCCTGGCCGGTGAAGCCACGGCTCCAGGCGTCGTGCGCGCCCACGATGGCAGCGTCGTTGAACATTGAGTTGGGGTCTGAGGCAGCGTCGTAGCTGCCCGACTCGAGCTGCACCGGGCCGTCGGCAGTGACCTCCGCCACCAGCGGGTCAGCGGTCAGGGCTGCAGCGGCGGCCGCCGACAGTGGCGCCACGACAGCGTCGATGAGCGAGATCGTGGCAACCGGCTGAATGCCGTCGGCCCGAAGCTCGGCAGTCAGGGCGGCCAGCTTGCCCGGTCGCGCACGGACCACGTACTGCGGCAGCGGGCCAGTGACCACCCCTGCGGCAGCCACGTTCGGCGCCGGCACGACGGCGGCAGACGCAGACCCAGGCGTCAGCGCCATCGCCCCGACCAGCGCCACCGCGACTAAGCCCGCCGCGGTCGCCCGCCGAGCTGACGTGTCGCTCCGGGCGGTGCTAACGCCGTGGCGTGCTATCCAGGTCTCCCCGGCCCGAGCCTGAGCGGCCCGACCCCTTCCCCCCGAACGAAAGAACACCTTCAAGACAGGTCCCCCCTGCCCGCGGCGTCCATGGCGGCCGCCGCGTCACTTCCCCCCGCGCGAGCCGCTCCCCAGCGGTGTTCGCGAGAGTGGGCGCCGCGAGCTCCAGCCGGATGACTGCGTGCCGTGGTCCCACCGCTACGTACAGTGAATGATCACGTTAGGTCAGGACCAGATAGCAGAGCGTCATTTCACCCGGTTGGGCGATCCGATTAGGCCGAGCGGTGGACAGCTTCGAGGAGCAGCTGTGCAACGTCGCGGACCTGGACCTGGTCGGCTTGCTCGCGGTCGCCCTGCAGGGCACCGACCCCGTCGCTGATCATCACCCGGCAGAACGGGCAGCCGACCGCGATCGTGCCGGCGCCAGTGCTGATGGCCTCTTGCGTTCGCTCGCTGTTGACGCGTTTGCCGATCTTCTCTTCCATCCACATCCGTGCGCCGCCCGCGCCGCAGCAGAACCCTCGTTCGGCGTTGCGGGGCATCTCGGTCAGGGTGAGCCCGGTGGATCCGATGAGCTCGCGCGGCGGGGAGTAGACCTTGTTATGCCTGCCGAGGTAGCACGGGTCGTGGTAGGTCACCGGCAGTGCCGTGCCGGTCCCGCCGGGACCGGCGATCGGCGCAACTGGGGTCAGGCGGCCGTCGCGGACCAGGGCGTTCAGCAGCTGCGTGTGGTGCACGACCTCGTAGTTCCCACCCAGCTGCGGGTACTCGTTCTTGAGTGTGTTGAAGCAGTGGGCGCAGGTCGCAACGATCTTCTTCGCGCCGACCTCGTTGAGGGTCTCGACGTTCTGCGCGGCGAGCATCTGGAACAAGAACTCGTTGCCGGAGCGGCGGGCCGAGTCCCCGGTACAGGTCTCACCCTCGCCCAGGACCGCGAAGCTGACGCCGGCCAGGTGCAGCAGCTCGGCGACGGCTTGGGCCGTCTTCTTCGCCCGGTCCTCGTAGGCGCCAGCGCAGCCCACCCAGAACAGCCACTCGACGTCGCCCATCGGACCATCGGCGACCGTGATCTCGAACGGCAGGTCCGCCGCCCAGTCCAGGCGGGCCGAAGCGTTCATCCCCCACGGATTGCCCTTGTTCTCCATGTTCTTGAACAGTCCGCCGAGCTCGGAGGGGAACTCGGACTCGATCATGACCTGGTAGCGGCGCATGTCGACGATGTGGTCGACGTGCTCGATGTCCACCGGGCACTGCTCTACACAGGCCCCGCAGGTGGTGCACGACCACAAGACGTCCGGGTCGATGACACCGCCGCCAATGGCCAGGCCGTGCTCGTCGAAGACGCTGGGCCCCACCAGCGGGCGCTCAGCCTCCGCACGCGCCGCCTCAGGCAGGGCGGCAAGGACCTTCTCGTCGGCGCTGTCCCCGCCAGCGAGCAGGTACGGGGCCTTAGCGAACGTGTGGTCGCGAAGACCCATGATCAGCAGCTTCGGTGACAGCGGCTTGCCGGTGTTCCAGGCGGGGCACTGCGACTGGCAGCGCCCGCACTCGGTGCAGGTCGCGAAGTCCAGGATCCCCTTCCAGGTGAAGTCCTCCACCTTTCCCCGGCCGAACACGTCGTCCTCGCCCGGGTCCTCGAAGTCGATCTTCTTGTCACCGCTGTACATCGGCAGTAGCGGCCCGAGGGCATTCGGACGCCTGGCGAAGTAGACGTTCAGCGGAGCGAGGAAGATGTGCAGGTGCTTGGAGTAGACGACGAGCACCAGGAAGCCGAGCACGACACCCAGCTGAGCCAGCAGGCCCACGGTCTCCAGAACGCTGTTCACCGACGTCCCCAACGGCGCCAGCAGGTCCGCGACCCACTGCGAGGCGAAGGCCCCCGACTCGTACGGGAAGTTCCCGGTGTTGATCTGCGCACCGCGGTACAGCAGCAACGTCCAGATGACGTTGAAGATCATGAACAGCACCAACCAGGCAGCGCCGGTGTGCGAACCGAAGAAGCGGCTGCGCCTGCCCTCGGTCGCCGGGTTGGCCCGCGCCCGGATGGCAATGAACACCACCAGCGCCACCAGCACTGCCACCGCGAAGAAGTCCTCGAGGAAACCAACTACCGGCCAACGACCGATGATCGGGATGTGGAAGTCGCGCCAGAACAGCGCCCCGTACGCCTCCAGGATGGTCAAAGCCAAGACCTGGAAGCCCCAGAACGTGAAGAAGTGAGCCAGACCCGGCAACGACCAGCGCAGCAGCTTGCGCTGCCCGAGGACCTCGACCGCCTCGGCCTGCACCCCCGCCCGCGGGTCCGCGACCCGGCCACCGACCGGCTGCCCCAGGCGCGCGATCCGGTACAACGTCACCAGACGACGGCCGGCGATCGCAGCGGCCACCACGGTGAACAGCAGGCCGAGAGTGACCCGGACGACCACAGCGACCTCCGAAGGCTGGCGACCGCCGCAGCGTAGCGCCGACCACACGCCGGCCAACGACCGGCTCCAGGGGCCACCAGGTCCGCGTCCGCACATCCACCCGAGGGACGACCGCCCTCACGGCTGCCGACCCAGTCGCCCGCTGCCCGAGCGCTTCGACTCGCCTCGGCACGCGTGGCACCACTTCGCCAGTCCGCGATTCGACGCCGCGGCCACCGGTTTGCAATTTCGATCCACACGCAGCATAGTTGAGCCTATAAGACTCAACTCCCTTGCGTAAGGTGGTAGGCAGAATGGCTCGAGCAGTCGGAATCGACCTGGGCACGACCAACTCGGTCGTGTCGGTCCTGGAGGGCGGAGAGCCCACCGTCATCGCCAACTCCGAGGGCGCGCGCACGACACCGTCAGTGGTCGCTTTCGCCAAGAACGGCGAGGTCCTCGTCGGCGAGGTCGCCAAGCGCCAGGCCGTCACCAACGTGGACCGCACGATCCGGTCGGTGAAGCGGCACATGGGCACCGACTGGAAGGTGTCCATCGACGGCAAGGACTTCACCCCGCAGCAGATCAGCGCGTTCGTTCTTCAAAAGCTCAAGCGCGATGCTGAGAGCTACCTCGGTGAGACCGTCTCCGACGCGGTGATCACTGTGCCCGCCTACTTCAACGACGCCCAGCGCCAAGCAACCAAGGAGGCCGGCGAGGTCGCGGGCCTGAACGTGCTCCGGATCGTCAACGAGCCGACCGCCGCCGCGTTGGCGTACGGCCTGGACAAGGGCGACAAGGAGCAGACGATCCTGGTATTCGACCTCGGAGGAGGCACCTTCGACGTGTCGCTGCTGGAGATCGGCGATGGCGTCGTCGAGGTCAAGGCGACCTCCGGTGACAACCACCTCGGCGGTGACGACTGGGACCAGAAGATCGTCGACTACCTGGTCACCCAGTTCAAGAACGGGCACGGGGTGGACCTGTCCAAAGACAAGATGGCGCTGCAGCGTCTTCGTGAGGCCGCCGAGAAGGCCAAGATCGAGCTCTCGAGCTCTAGCGAGACCACCATCAACCTGCCGTACATCACCGCCAGCGCCGAGGGTCCGCTGCACCTGGACGAGAAGCTCACCCGCTCGCAGTTCCAGCAGATGACCTCTGACCTGCTGGACCGGTGCAAGGCCCCCTTCGCCAACGTGATCAAGGACGCGGGAATCACCGTGGCCGCGATCGACCATGTGGTCCTGGTCGGAGGCTCGACACGTATGCCGGCCGTCGTCGACCTGGTCCGTGACCTGACCGCAGGCAAGGAGCCCAACAAGGGCGTCAACCCCGACGAGGTCGTCGCTGTCGGCGCCGCGCTGCAGGCCGGAGTCATCAAGGGCGAAGTCAAGGACGTGCTGCTGCTGGACGTCACCCCCCTGTCCCTCGGAATCGAGGTCAAGGGCGGCCTGATGGAGAAGCTGATCGAGCGGAACACCACGATCCCGACCAAGCGGTCGCAGGTGTTCACCACGGCAGAGGACAACCAGCCGTCAGTCCAGATCCAGGTCTACCAGGGCGAGCGGGAGATCGCCGCCTACAACAAGCGCCTAGGGATGTTCGAGCTGACCGGTCTGCCGCCGGCGCCGGCGCGGATGCCGCAGATCGAGGTCACCTTCGACATCGACGCCAACGGCATCTTGCACGTCTCGGCCAAGGACCTGGGCACCGGGCGTGAGCAGTCGATGACCATCACCGGCGGCTCCGCTCTGCCCAAGGAGGACATCGAGCGGATGATGCGCGACGCAGAGCAGTACGCGGAGGAGGACCGCAAGCGTCGCGAGGACGTCGAGACCCGCAACCAGGCCGAAAGCCTGGTGTACCAGACCGAGAAGTTCCTCGCCGACAACGAGGAGAAGTTCTCCACGGGGGCCGCTGCGGACGCCAAGGCCAACGTGACTGGTCCGCTGGGCGACCTGAAGAAGGCCCTGGAAGGCGAAGACGTAGCCGCGATCAAGACGGCGACCGAAACTCTCGCGCACGCGAGCCAGTCCCTCGGGGCTGCCCTCTACGCGAACGCGCAGGCCGCGGACGGCGGGGCCGCCGACGGCGCCTTCGACGGCCACCAGGACTCTGCCGCGCACGGCACAGACGGCCACGGCGCAGATGACGACGTGGTCGACGCCGAGATCGTCGACGAGGGCGAGCGGCAGTGACCGAAGAGCACCAGGAGACGACCCACGAGGGCGTCAAGTTCACCGACCGGCGCCGGATCGACCCAGTGACCGGAGCCGTCCGCGAGCCGGCGGCGACCACGCCGCCGGCCGTTGACCGCGTCGAGCAGGTCCAGGCCGACCAGGTGGAAGGTGACCTCGAGCTGACGGCCACCGCCGTAGCCGAAGTGACTGCTGACCTGCAGCGGGTCCACGCCGAGTACGCCAACTACCGCAAGCGGGTCGACCGCGACCGCGAGCTGGTCCGCGACCTGGCGGTGGGGTCAACGCTGGTGGAGTTCTTGCCTGTCCTGGACGACATCGGGCGAGCCAGGGAGCACGGCGAGCTGGAAGGGGCGTTCAAGGCCGTAGGTGAGGCCCTGGAAGGCACCGTAGCCAGGCTGGGACTGGACTCGTTCGGTGCCGCCGGCGACGTCTTCGACCCGACCGTTCACGAGGCCCTGACCCACACCCACAGCGACGAGGTCACCGAGCCGACCTGTGTGGCGGTGTACCAGCCGGGATACCGCTTCGCCGGGCGGGTGCTCCGCCCCGCACGGGTCGGGGTCGCGGACCCGAGCTGAGCGGGCACCGGTGAGCACCAAGGACTACCTCGAGAAGGACTTCTACAAGGTCCTCGGCGTGGCCAAGGACGCCCCCTCCGACGAGATCAAAAAGGCCTACCGAAAGCTGGCCCGCAAGCACCACCCGGACGCCAACAAAGGCAACACGGAGTCCGAAGACCGGTTCAAGGAAATCTCAGAGGCCTACGACGTCCTGTCCGACGACACCAAGCGCCGCGAGTACGACGAGGCGCGTGCCCTGTTCGGCACCGGCGGTCTGCGCTTCCCCGGCGGCGGAGCCGGCGGTGCTCGCATGGGGCCGACCGGCCCAGGCGGCGCCACGTTCGACCTCGGTGACCTGTTCGGCGGCCAGGCGGGCGCCGGCGCCGGCCTGGGTGACGTTCTCGGTGGCCTGTTCGGTCGCGGCCGAGCCGGTGGCACGACGCAGGCACCCAGACGCGGAGCCGACGTCGAGTCGGAGGTGACCCTGTCGTTCACCGAGGCGGTCGAGGGCGTCACCGTGCCCCTGCGCCTGACCAGCGAGGCCGCCTGCGGCGCCTGCCACGGGACCGGCGCGAAAGCCGGGACTACCCCAAGGGTCTGCCCGACCTGCCAGGGGTCGGGGCAGACCAGCCGCAACGCCGGCGGGTTCGCCTTCGCGGAGCCGTGCCGGGACTGTCGTGGGCGCGGACTCATCGTCGACGACCCGTGCCCGGTATGCCACGGCAGCGGACGCGCCCCGTCCACCCGGACCATCCAGGCCAGGATCCCCGCGGGTGTCAGGGACGGCCAGCGGATCCGGCTGAAAGGCAAAGGTGCGCCGGGGGAGCGCGGAGGTCCGGGCGGTGACCTGTTCATCGTCGTCCACGTGAGCCCGCATGAGCTGTTCGGTCGCAAGGACGACAACCTGACGCTCACCCTTCCGGTGACGTTCCCGGAGGCCGCCCTCGGCGCCGAGGTCAAGGTCCCCACCCTCGGCGGCCAGCCGGTCACCTTACGGATCCCCGCCGGAACAACCTCAGGGCGTACCTTCCGGGTCCGCGGCAAAGGCGTCACTCGTCGTGACGGGGCTCGAGGTGACCTGCTCGTCAGCGTCGATGTCGCGGTCCCGCAGAAGCTCAACGGCAAGGCGCGGGAGGCGTTGGAGGCCTACCGGGAAGCGACTTCAGGCGAAGACCCCCGCTCTGGCCTGCTGGACCCGAAACGCGGGTGACGGCCATGAGCGACCACGACTTCCCCCCGCGCGAAGATATGCCCGTCTACGTGATCTCGGTCGCCGCCGAGCTCGCCGGGCTTCACGCACAGACCCTTCGCACCTATGACCGCCTCGGCCTGGTCACCCCTGGCCGCACACCGGGAGGCGGGCGCCGCTACTCCGCCCGCGACATCGCTTTGGTCCGCGAGGTGCAGCGACTGTCGAACGAAGGCGTGAACCTCGAAGGCATCAAACGGGTACTGGAGCTGGAACGCGAAGTCGGGCGGCTTCGGCACCGGCTCGACCAGATGGAGGCCGAGCGCCGAAGCGGCGCACTGGTGGTGTGGCGTCCGGCTGCACGCCGGTCGTGACGGCGCCCACGGTCGCCACCTAGGCGCGCGCCCCGGCGGCGATGAGGTCGCGGTAGTGCGCCGACCGTCGGGTCAGGCCGAGCAGCACCACACCGACCAGCACCCCGCCCCGGTGGTAGCCCATGACCACCTCGTCGGACATGTCCCCCTCCAGTACACGGATGTCGTCGCCGCCGAGGCCTGGAAGCCCGAAGGACTGCAGCCGAAGGTCGTACTGGTCGCTCCAGAACGCCGGCATCGGACGAAACGGTGGCAGCTCGTCGGCGGGCCGGTCATCCAACGCTGCCACCAGCACCCGGGCGGCCCGCTTGGCGGTCTCGGTGGGGATGTTCCAGTGCTCGACACGCCGTGGAATGTCGTCGAACATCGGGTTGGGGAAGCGGGCGATGTCACCCACCACGACCGCCGCTGCAACGGGGCCGGCCGGGGCGAGCGGGCGCAGCCCGTCGTCGCACAGCACCCCGTCGGACAGGTCAAGGTTGTTGCCGGACAGCCAGCTCACGTTCGGCATGGACCCCACCGCCTCGACCACAACGTCCACGTCGAGCTCGGTGCCGTCGTCCAGAACCACCTGGTGCGGTCCCGTTGCGTCGCCGCGGAGCGCGGCGATCGTTCGACCGAGGTGGAACCGCACCCCGTGGCCCTCGTGCCGGCGTTGCAGCTCGGTGCCCAGATCCACGCCGAGGGGGCGCAGCAGCGGTACCGGCAGCGGATCCACGACCGCCACCGAACATCCAAGCTGCCGTGCCGACGCCGCGACCTCGCAGCCGATGAAGCCGGCACCGATCACCAGCACCGTAGAGCCGGGCCGCATCGCGGCCCGCAGCGCCGTGGCGTCATCCAGCGTCCGCACCACGTGGCGCCACTGCGGGGGGGCGTCCAGCGGCAGCCGACGCGCACTGACCCCCGTCGCCGCTACCAGCCCGTCGTAGGCCAGGTCCGTCCCGTCCGCCAGCCTCACCGTCCGTGCCCCCAGGTCGGCGGTGACCACGCTCGTTCCGAGCCGCCACGTCACGTCGTCGACGGAGGACTTACGGCGGAACACCACCGTCTCGTGGCTCAGGTCACCGGACAGGCCCTCCTTGGACAGCGGCGGGCGCGTGTACGGCAGATGGGGCTCGTCACCGACGACCACGACGTCACCGGCGAAACCGGCGGTGCGAAGCTGCTCGGCCGCTCTCAGCCCACCCAGCCCGGCTCCGACAACGACGATGCGCGCAGCCATGTCCGCCCTTAGCTCCCGACCAGCAGCGCCGGTCCACGACGATGATCTGCAAGGGGCGCGCCTGCGGCCGCCCCGAACCTGCCGCGAAGGCTACCGTTGAGGCCGGCCGGCGCGCTGACAGCACCGGCCGCCCGGAATCCACCGCGCCGCCGCCGGCGTCGCGCAGGCGCAGCCTAGGCGCTTCGGCGCCGCGCACCGCCGCGTGAGGAGAACGCGGCCGCGCCACCGGAACGTGCACTCGAGCCGACCTGGCCGGCGCCGGCCCCGCGCGACCCCTTGGCGCCGCGGGTACCACTGCTGCCCTTGTCCTCGCCGGTGGGCCGCTCACCCGACCGGCCGCGGCTGCTGGAACCGGAGCGCTTCCCGGAGGTGGGGCCGCCACGGGCGCCACGCCCCTGGCGCTGCTTCTGGACCCCTGCCTGCTCAGTCGCGGCTTTCGCCGCCGCCACCTGCGCCGCAGTCGGGAACACGAAGACTCGCTGCCCGGGGGCGAGCGTCGCGAGCAGCGGGTGCCCCGGTGACAGCCGCGTTGTGGTCGGCGCGATGCCCGCCTTGCGGGTCAGGTCCCGGACGTCGGCCACCTGGTCGTCGGTCATCAACGTCACCACGGTCCCCGACGCGCCCGCCCGTGCGGTGCGCCCGGACCGGTGCAGGTACGCCTTGTGCTCGATCGGCGGGTCCGCGTGCACGACCAGGGCCACGTCGTCGACGTGGATGCCTCTTGCCGCGATGTCGGTGGCCACCAACGTGGTGGCCGTTCCGTCGGAGAACGCCGCGAGGTTGCGGGTACGGGCGTTCTGGGCCAGGTTGCCGTGCAGCTCCACCGCGGGGACCCCGGCCGCGATGAGCTGCCTGGTGAGCTTCTTGGCCCCGTGCTTGGTCCGGGTGAACACCATGGTCCGCCCCGGCGCCGCCGCCAGGTCGACCAGTACCGGCACCCGGTCAGCGGAGCTGACGTGCAGGACGTGGTGGTCCATGGCAGTCACAGGCGAGCGCGCCGAGTCGACCGAGTGGGTCACCGGGTCGTGCAGGTAGCGCTTGACAAGCACGTCGACACCGGCATCCAGCGTCGCCGAGAAAAGCATCCGCTGGCTGGTTCCCGGGGTCTGGTCGAGCAGCCGGCGCACCACGGGCAGGAACCCGAGGTCAGCCATGTGGTCTGCCTCGTCCAGGACGGTGATCTCCACCCGGGACAGGTCGGCGTGCCCGGAGCCGAGGTGGTCGGCTAGCCGCCCAGGGCAGGCGATCAGCAGATCGATGCCGCCGCGCAGCGCAGAGATCTGGGGGTTGGCCCCGACCCCACCGAAGACGGTGGTGGTCCGCAGGCCCAGGGCCGCAGCCAACGGCACGGCCGCAGCGTTGATCTGAGACGCCAGCTCCCGCGTCGGAGCCAGGACCAGGGCACGGGGGCGGCGAGGCTCGCGCGGCTTCGCGCTGGCCGCCAGACGCGCTAGGACGGGAAGCAGGAACGCGAGTGTCTTGCCGGAACCGGTGCGGCCCCGCCCGAGGACGTCGCGGCCGGCGAGGGAGTCAACCAATGTCGCTGCCTGGATCGGGAACGGGACGGTGATGCCGTCGCTGGCGAGCTGGCGGCACAGCTGCGGCGGGACACCGAGACCGGCGAAGGTGGCCGGGCTGGTTGTGGTGGGTGTGGACGGGACGGTCGTGGTTGGGCGGCTGGCCGCCATGGATTCTCCGAACGATTCGTGAGCCGCACTCACGCGCAGACCCGGGTCGGGTCGCAGCGCGGGGCTACTGGTGGCTCCAGTGTACGCAGGTCTGGGGCCGGCGCCGACTGCCCACCCCCGGCGGAGCCGTCGAATGTCCCGGCCTCGCGCGTCGCGCCCGTCCGGGCGAGGCCCGCTCCTGGAGCAAGGACAGCCGAATCTGCGCACCCAGGGCGGAAGATCCGTTGAACGCAAACCGTTGTACCTGTTACATGGCGGCCTGCGCCGAAGGACCGAACGTGGCTGGGCGCCGACAATTGCACGGACACCCGGGAAAGCAATGGACCTCACTACCAAGAGCACCGAGGCGATCACCGCTGCACAGCGCAGAGCGGTCACCGATGGCAACCCCGCACTCGAGCCCGCACACCTGCTCGTCGCGCTGCTTGAGCAGCCCGAAGGCATCGCTGTGGCCATCCTCGAGGCCGTCGGTGTCGACCGCGCCGCGCTGCGGGTTGACGCGGAATCGGCGCTCGTGCGCCTGCCTCGGGCCAGTGGCTCCACCGTGTCCGGACCGCAGGCATCCGGTGCCCTGCAACGGGTGCTCGCCGTTGCCACCGAGCGGGCCCAAGCAAGGGGAGACGCCTATCTGTCGACCGAGCATCTCCTGCTCGGTCTGTCGGCGGCCGGGGGTGAGACCGCAGAGCTG
>Ga0075017_100001167_pt1 | contig 15870 bp, 16 predicted proteins | sample AleBraG_ABR_2012_FD_71475 | JGI IMG/M metagenome (GOLD analysis project Ga0075017, IMG submission 71475) | Freshwater sediment microbial communities in response to fracking from Pennsylvania, USA - Alex Branch Run_MetaG_ABR_2012 | ecosystem: Environmental > Aquatic > Freshwater > Creek >... | reverse complement strand
GTTGAAGTACCGCAGCGCCACGACGGACAGGCCGGCCGCCGTCGCCAGGTCGCGGCCGATCCACTCCCCGACGAGCTTGGTCTCGCCGTAGGGCGACACCGGCAGGGTGGGGGTCGACTCGAGGACCAGGTCGACGTCGGGGGAGCCGTAGACCGCGGCCGACGACGAGTAGACGAGACGCGACACCCCGGCCACGACCATGGCCTCGGTCAGCGCCATCGCGCCCTCGACGTTCTGTCGGTAGTAGTAGTGCGGTCGTTCCACGGACTCGCCGACCGCCTTCTTCGCGGCGAGGTGGATGACGCCGGTGACGTCGTGCTCGAGCAGCGCCGCCACCACCGCGTCGCGGTCGCACACGTCCGCCTCCACGACGGGGACGCCCTCCGGAACCTTGCGCGCGAGGCCGGTGCTGAGGTCGTCCAGTACGACGACCTTGCGGCCCGACGCCTGCAGCGAGCGCAGCACGTGCGCCCCGATGTACCCGGCACCACCGGTGAGAAGCCACGTCATGAGGTCAACCCTAGACGTGGTGGCCGGCGCCCCGCTGCACGCCGTGCGAACCGAACATCCTCACCGCGTCAAGGCCGAGAAACCAACAATCCCATGTTGATTCTGTGCACCGGCCGGTCGGCGGAGGAGAGCCGTCTACTCAGACGAAGCGCTTGCCGGTGAGCTGCTCGAACGCCTCGACGTACTTCTCCCGGGTCTTCTCGACGACCTCGTCGGGCAGCGGCGGCGGCGCCTCGCCGGAGTGCCGGTCCCAACCGCTGGCAGGCGAGGTGAGCCAGTCGCGGACGTACTGCTTGTCGAACGAGGGCTGCGCGTGACCCGGCTCCCACTGGTCGGACGGCCAGTAGCGGCTGGAGTCCGGGGTCAGGACCTCGTCGGCGAGCACAGTCCTGCCGTCGGCGCGGATGCCGAACTCGAACTTCGTGTCGGCGAGGATCAGGCCGCGGTCCGCCGCGATGGACGCGGCACGGTCGTAGACCGCCACGCTGAGGCGCCGCAGGGTTTGCGCCTCGTCCTGGCCGATGGCGGCGACGACCTCGTCGAACGTGACGTTCTCGTCGTGGGCGCCGAGCTCGGCCTTGGTTGCCGGTGTGAAGATCGTCTTGGGCAGCTTGGAGCCGTCCCTGAGCCCGGGTGGCAGGTTGACCCCGCACACCGACGCCGACTTGTGGTACTCGACGAGGCCCGAGCCGGTGAGGTAGCCGCGAGCGACGCACTCGACCGGGAACATGTCGAGCTTCGTGCAGACTATCGCGCGGCGCGCGACGGCGCCCGGCACGCGGGTCGAGATCACGTGGTTCTCGACGATGTCCGAGAGCCGGTCGAACCACCACAGCGACATCGCGGTGAGGATGCGGCCCTTGTCCGGGATGGGCGTCGGCAGCACCCAGTCGTAGGCCGAGATCCTGTCGCTGGCGACGAACAGCAGCCGGCCGTCCGGGTCCTCGTAGAGGTCCCGGACCTTGCCGGAGTAGACGTGCCGGTAGCCCTCGGGAAGGTCGTACTCCGGGGCCGGGATCTGCTGGGGTGCGGCGTCGCTCACAGCCCGAACCCTATCGACCTCGACGAGGGGCGCTCCCACGCTGAACGGCCGGACGACTCCGCACGGGTCAGAGGATGGGCTCGGGCTGGTAGACCGCGGCGCCGGGGCGCTCGGCGACGAGGTGCTCGATCTCGTCGACGACGGCGCTCACCTGGGCGCGCGCGGCGCCGGTGAACTCGATGGGCTCGGCCACGAGCGAGTCGAGCTGCTCGCGGGTCAGCCCCAGACGCGGGTCGGCGGCCAGTCGGTCGAACAGGTCGTTGACCTCGGTGCCCTTCTCCCGCATCTCCAACGCCACCGCGACAGCGTGCTCCTTGATCGCCTCGTGCGCGGTCTCGCGCCCCACGCCGTTCTTGACCGCCGCGATGAGAACCTTCGTCGTCGCGAGGAACGGCAGGTAGCGGCGCAGCTCGCGCTCCGCCACCGCGGGGAAGGCGCCGAACTCGTCGAGCACCGTGAGGAAGGTCTCGAGCAGGCCGTCGATCGCGAAGAACGCGTCGGGAAGCGCGACCCGGCGCACGACCGAGCAGAAGACGTCGCCCTCGTTCCACTGCGCGCCCGCGAGCTCGCCGACCATCGAGGCGTAGCCGCGCAGGATCACCGCGAAGCCGTTCACCCGCTCGCACGAGCGGCTGTTCATCTTGTGCGGCATGGCGCTCGAGCCGACCTGGCCCGGCTTGAAGCCCTCGCTGACGAGCTCGTTGCCGGCCATGAGCCGCACGGTCGTGGCGAACGACGACGGGCCTGCGGCGAGCTGCACGAGTGCGGTCACGACGTCGTAGTCGAGCGAGCGCGGGTAGACCTGGCCGACCGAGGTGAAGACGTGATTGAAGCCGAGGTGGCCGGCGACGCGGTCCTCGAGCTCGTCGAGCTTGTCGCTGTCGCCGTCGAGCAGGTCGAGCATGTCCTGCGCGGTGCCGACCGGGCCCTTGATGCCGCGCAGCGGGTAGCGGGCGATGAGCTCCTCGAGACGGCGGTGCGCCACGAGCAGCTCGTCGGCCGCGCTCGCGAAACGCTTGCCGAGCGTGGTCATCTGTGCAGCCACGTTGTGCGAGCGGCCGGCGATCGCGAGCTCGTCGTACTCGATGGCCTGTGCCGCGAGCCGCGCGAGCACGGCGACGACCTTGTCGCGCACCACGTTCAGCGAGCTCAGGATCTGCAGCTGCTCGACGTTCTCGGTGAGGTCGCGGCTGGTCATGCCCTTGTGCACGTGCTCGTGGCCGGCAAGGGCGGAGAACTCCTCGATGCGCGCCTTCACGTCGTGCCGCGTGACGGCCTCACGGTCGCGGATCGACCCGAGGTCGACCTGGTCGACGACCGCCTCGTAGGCCTCGACGACGCCGTCCGGCACGTCGATCCCGAGGTCGCGCTGCGCCTTGAGCACCGCGATCCACAGCTGCCGCTCGAGGACGATCTTGTGCTCGGACGACCAGATCGTGGCCATCGCCGTGGAAGCGTAGCGCGACGACAGGACGTTGGGGATCGCGGGCGTGCTCGGCATGCGGGACCTTCGCGGATGGGCAGCGTGCGGTACAACGCATCCTCTCAGGTCGCGACGTCCGCACGGAACCGAGCGTGGGCGCGGCGATGGCCTACGGCGCCTTGGGTGGGAGCACCGCGACCATGAGGTCGAACGCCGCCTTGTCCGGCAGCACAGAGGTCGGGTTGCCGGAGCCGCCCGGTGCCGCCCCGACGACCGACTCGGCCCCCCGCCCGGAACGGGAGAGGGACTCCCAGGTGATGACCGAGCCGACCGCCAGGCCCGTCGACGACGACGTGGGCGCCGCGCCGCCTCCCATCGGGCAGTCGTCGCCGTAGAAGCAGCTGGGCGCCCACCTCTGGATCGTGCAGATCGACGGGGTGCAGCGGCGGAAGTACGTGGACGCATGGCTGCTGCCTGCGGGGTAGCGGACCAGCGCCACCCACGGCGTCGTTCCGGGCGCGACCCAGGGCGAGCCGGTGCTCGAGGGCGGCTTGCGGATCGCCAGGTCGACCTCGGTCGACGTCGCCCCCGAGGGCGTCGGTGCCTGACTGGCGCTCACGACCTCCCACCCGTACCCGGTGAGCACCTTCGTGGCTGTCGTGACCATGCCCCGGCCCGTCGCGGTGAGCGGCACCGTCGGACTGGGCGACGCCGACGGGCTGGAGGTGCCCCGCGATGAGGGAGCAGGACGCGGGCTCGCCATCCCGCCGGCGCCGGATGCCGAGCAGCCCCCGACCAGCAGGTCGACGAGGCACGCCGCCACGACCGTCGTGCGGACGACGCGCGAGCCGCGCATGCGGACCTCCGCTGGCGTGAGGTGCAGAAGCCCTCATGCTCGCAGGCCTCGTGTCGCCGCAACAGCGTCTGGCGCGGGACCGTGACGGTGCCGCAAGCAGTCCCACCGTGGTCGTCGCCGACACCGGCGAGATCCTCGGACCGTTCGCGTCCTAGACGGTCGGGACGGGCCGCTCCGCGGCGAGGCGCTCGGCCGAGGTGATCGGCCCGGGAGCGGTGGAGCCGAGCCAGTTCCCGGCGCCGTCGACGTCGCGGCTGTCGGCGTCGACGCTCAGCAGGGTCTCGCCGCGCGCGAGCAGTGCCGTGCGCACCTCGTGGCCGCTGCCCGTCGTCGTGGTCACGTCGATGACGGAGACGTAGGCGGCGGGACCGTTGCTGGGCAGACGAGACCACGGCGTCTCGACGGTGCAGCGCGAGGTCGAGGATCTGGCGACGACGTCGCACGGTGGGGTGGCGCGAGGTGCGACCGCGTCCTGGCTGCCGAACTGCAGGCGGACCCGAGCGGACATCGCCACCGGGGTGCGCACGAGTTGACCGTTGACGACTAAACGTGGGACGTGAGGTCGGGGTGGGCGAACGGGGTCAGCGGCAGCGGGAAGGCCGCGACCACGGCGGACTCCCACTGCGTGTCCGGAACGAACTCCACGCCGTTGGTCGAGGTGGTCATCGACGGGTTCGGCGTTGCGGAGACCGGGTTGCCGAGCGCGTCGAGGAGCACGCGCGCCTGGCCCAGGCTGAGGATCGGCTTCGGACCTGACGTCGCGACCGTGGGTGTCGTCGGGTCGGAGCCCACGACGAGCCCCGCCAGCGACCCGGAGCCGTGCGCCCGGTCGACGACGAGCGAGCCCCACTCGAGCAGGTTGCCGTTCGCCCCGGGGTAGGCGACGGACTCGGAGTAGCAGGTCGCCGCGACCGCGCAGTCGTACCACGTCACCGCGACGCCTCCGGGGCACAGGCTCTCGGTGCACGAGGCGAGATAGAGACCTGGGGCGGCCCTCTGGGGATACGTGCCGACGGTGATGGTCGTGTTCGGCGCCGTGTCGTCGCCGGCCGCCGAGAGCGGCTGCACGAAGATCACGGTGTAGATCTGTCCCGAGCCCTCGGGCAGCGACGGCTCGTTCGACGCGATGATGGTCCAGCCGAACCGCTCGAGGACCGGCTCGAGGCGTGTCTTGACGTCGGCCATGCCGAGGGAGCTCGGGGTCGCGGAGGCCGTCGGCGCTGCGGGGGGACGCGCTCCGGGGCGCTGCGCACCAGCAGACCGACAGGGACCCCAACCGCGAGGATCGTCGCAGCGATCGCGACCGTGGCGGCGTGGCGGCGGCGCACGACGGTGAGTGCCACGGCCCCGCGGCGGACGTCGTCGACGAGGGCGGTCGGCGCGAGCGGCGGCTCATCGATCAGGAGCGAGCCCAGCGCGTCACGGAGCCAGGGCTCCTCGTGCAGGGCGGGACGGTCGGAGCTCATCTCGCCACCTCCGGGTCGTGCGCGTCGGAGGCGCCGAGCACCTCGCGCAGCCGGGCGAGGCCGCGGGCGGCCTGGCTCTTGACGTTGCCGGTCGAGCAGCCGAGCGCGTCGGCGGTCTGCTCGACGGACAGGTCGTCCCAGTAGCGCAGGACGACGACGGCCCGCTGCGAGGCACCGAGCGAGCCCAGCGCGCGGCACAGGTCGTCGCGCGCGTCCGACGCGCCCGTGGGGCCGGCGTACGCCGGCTCGGGGAGCGTCTCGGTCGCGCATTCACGACGCCACGGGAGACGACCTTCGGCGAGGTAGGCGTTGACGAGCGATCGGCGCACGTAGGCGTCGGCGTCGTCGGCCCGCGAGGCGCGGCGCCAGTGGACGTAGAGTCGGGTGAGGGCGTCCTGTACGACGTCCTCACCCACGGTCCCAGTCGCCGGTGAGCAGGTAGGCGGTGCGGCGCAGGTGCGCGCGGCGCGCGACCACGTAGGACTCGAAGTCCGGGGGCGAGCCCGTGCCGCTCACCACCCACCCCCTCGAGGACCGACGGACGTCGGCCTCCACCCACTGGATACGCCGAGCATGCCGCAGGGTTGCACCTAGGGGACGCGGATCTCGCCGAGCTCCGCCGCGAGGGCGATGTCGCTGCGGTGGTGGCTGCCCTCGAGGGCGATGAGGTCCACCGCCTCGTAGGCCCGCTCGCGCGCGTCGGCCAGCGTCGCGCCGACGCCGACGACGGACAGCACGCGCCCGCCGGTCGAGAGGACGACGCCGTCGGCACCGTTCGAGGTGCCCGCGTGCAGGACGTAGGCGTCGTCGACCTCGTTCGCGGTGTCGAGGCCGTCGATGACGCGCCCGGTGACGGGCGTGCCGGGGTAGTTCTCGGCCGCGACGACGACGGTGACGGCCGCGCCGTCGCGCCAGCGCAGGTCCTCGAGGTCGTTCAGGTGCCCGGTGGCCGCGGCGAGCAGCACGTGGGCGAGCGGGGTGCGCAGCCGGGCGAGGACGACCTGCGTCTCGGGGTCGCCGAAGCGCGCGTTGAACTCGATCACCCGCAGGCCGCGCGAGGTGAGCGCGAGCCCGGCGTAGACCACGCCTATGAACGGGGTGCCGCGGTGCCGCAGCTCGTCGACGGTCGGCTGGACGACCCGGGCCACGACATCGGCGACGAAGTCGTCGGGCGCCCACGGGAGCGGGGAGTAGGCACCCATGCCGCCGGTGTTGGGTCCGAGGTCGCCGTCGAACACGCGCTTGAAGTCCTGGGCCGGCTGCAGCGGCACGACCGTCTCGCCATCGGTGAGGCAGAACAGGCTGACCTCCGGCCCGTCGAGGAACTCCTCTACGACGACGCGGGCGCCCGCCTTCGCGAGGCAGCCACGCGCGTGCTCGAGTGCCAGCCTGCGGTCGTCGGTGACGACGACGCCCTTCCCCGCGGCGAGACCGTCGTCCTTGACGACGTACGGGGCGCCGAACTGGTCGAAGGCGATCTCGACCTCGTCGAGGGTGTCGCACACGTGCGCCATGGCGGTCGGCACGCCGGCGCTGGCCATGACGTCCTTCGCGAAGGCCTTGCTGCCCTCGAGACGCGCGGCCTGCTCGCCCGGACCGAACGTGGCGAAGCCGGCGGTGCGCAACCGGTCGGCGACGCCGAGCACGAGCGGCCCTTCCGGACCGACCACCACGAGGTCGACGCCGAGCTCGCCCGCCAGCGCCGGCGCGGCGTCGGGGTCGGCGAGGTCGAGCGGGTGGACCTGAGCCTCGGCGGCGATGCCGGCGTTCCCGGGAGCGGCGTAGAGCCCCTCGACCTCGGAGTCCGCCGCGAGCGCGCGGACCAGAGCATGCTCACGAGCACCCGTACCGAGAACCAGCACCTTCACGCGCCCGAGCCTACGAGAGTGGCGACCGCCGGCGCCCGGCGCCCACCGCCAGTCCAAGATCACGAGTTGCGGGCCCAGAAGGCAGTTGAACTCCCAAGATCACCCTTAGTGGGTGATCTTGGGAGTTCGTCGTGGGCTGCGGGGCGGTGACGCGGGCGTCCGGAGGGCGGCCCGCTTGGAGCCGCTAGGAACCGACGTAGTGCTTGTCGATCTCGGCGAAGGCCTCGTCGAGGACGGCGAGGCCTTCCTTGACCTCGGCGTCGCTCACGGTGCACGGGGGGACGACGTGCAGGCGGTTGAAGTTCGCGAACGGCAGGACGCCACGCGACTTCATCGCCGCGAGCAGCTCGCCCATCGCGCCCGAGGTTCCGCCGTACGGCGCGAGGGGCTCACGGGTCGCGCGGTCGGTCACCAGGTCGAGCGCCCAGAAGACGCCGAGGCCGCGGACCTCACCGATCACGGGGTGGCGCGCGGCGAGCTCGCGCAGGCCCGGCCCGAGGACGTCCTCGCCGATGCGCCTGGCGTTCTCGACGATGCCCTCTTCCTTCATCGCGTCGATCGACGCGACGATGGAGGCGCAGGCGAGCGGGTGCCCGGAGTAGGTGAGGCCGCCCGGGAAGACGCGGTCGTCGAACGTCGCCGCGATCTCGTCGCTGATGATGACGCCGCCGACGGGCACGTAGCCGGAGTTGCTGCCCTTGGCGAAGGTGACGAGGTCGGGCTTGACGTCGAAGTTGTCGAAGGCGAACCACGTGCCGCAGCGGCCGAACCCGGCCATGACCTCGTCGAGGATGAAGACGATGCCGTGCTTGTCGCAGAGCGCGCGCACACCCTCGAGGTAGCCGGGCGGCGGGATCAGCACGCCGGCGGTGCCGACCACGGTCTCGACGAGGATCGCCGCGATGGTCGCGGGGCCTTCGAAGGTGATGACCTGCTCGAGGTGCTGCAGAGCGCGCTCGCTCTCCTGCGCCTCGTCGGCCGCCCAGAACGACGAGCGGTACGCGTAGGGGCCGAAGAAGTGGACGTGGGCGTCGGCGAACTCGTTGGGCCAGCGGCGCGGGTCGCCGGTCGAGGCGATCGCCGAGCCCGTGTTGCCGTGGTAGGAGCGGTAGTACGACATCACCTTGCGGCGACCGGTGTGCAGGCGCGCCATGCGGATCGCGTTCTCGTTGGCGTCGGCACCGCCGTTGGTGAAGAAGACCTTGTTCATGCCCTCGGGCGCGAGGTCGACGATGCGCTTGGCCGCCTCACCGCGCACGTCGTTCGCGTGCTGCGGTGCGACGGTGGAGAGCTTGGCGGCCTGCGCCTGGATCGCCGCGACGACCTTCGGGTGCTGGTGGCCGATGTTGACGTTGACCAGCTGGCTGGAGAAGTCGAGGAAGCGGTTGCCGTCGTAGTCCCAGACGTAGGAGCCCTCGCCGCCGGCGATGAGCATCGGGTTGAGCGCGGCCTGCGCGGACCACGAGTGGAAGACGTGGGCGCGGTCGAGCTCGAGGACGCGCTGGCCCTCGGCGGGGTCCGGGGTGACGGCGGTGGTCATGAGATCTCCTGGGTCGAGGTGACCTCGCCAGGGTAGGGGGCGCCCCGGCACCGCGTCACGATCAGGGTGTCAGGCTCCGGCGCTGTACGCCGACACCCTGTCGGCCAGCCCGTCACGGACCCTCGGCCAGTCCTCGGCGATCACCGAGAACATTACGGTGTCGCGGACCGATCCGTCCCGGCGTCGGTTGTAACGGCGCAGGACTCCTTCGTAGGTGGCGCCGAGCCGGTGGATGGCCTGCTGACTGCGATGGTTGCGCACATCGGTCTTGAGCTGCACACGGCCCATGCCGAGCGTCTCGAAGGCGAACGAGAGCAGGAGCAGCTTCGTCTCAGGGTTGACCACGGTGCCCCACACAGCGGGGTCGTAGCTGGTGTTGCCGATCTCGAGGCGCGCGTCGTTCGGCCCGATGTCGAGGAACGACGACCAACCGACGACCGTCCCCGCGTGACGGTCCCCGACGTCGCGCACGAGCCGGACCGTCCAGGGGAACCAGCCGCGGTCGAGCACGTCGGTGATCCAGCGGCGCGCGGTCGCGTCGTCGGGCAGCGGCCCGCCGGCCTGGTGCTGCCACACGTGGTCGTGGTCGATGGCGAGACGCAGCCCGTGCGCGTCGTGCTGCGTCGTCGGGGTCAGCTCCACGTGCTCGCCGCGCAGGTGGACGCCGGGGTGCGGCGGCCACTGCGCCACCGGCCAGTGCCCGTCGTCGGGGCGCGGGTCCTCACGGGGCACGAACCTCTCATCGCTCACCCCGCCACGCTATCCGCTCGACTTCGCTGAGGGACTCCCGGACTGCAGAGCGGGACAGACTCGGCCGCTCTGACGGGCAGGTCGGGTTCTGGGAGTTCAGCGCTCGCCGACGCGCTCAGTCACCGACGGCCCCTGAGCGTGGAGGACGGCCTCGAGGGCTACGCCGAGGCTGCGGGCGTGGCGACGAGGTCGCCGGCGGCCGCTGGCAGGCGTTGCCCGGGCTACCTGCGGCGGGTGCGTTCGACGTGGGGTTCGAGGGAGCGACGGTCCCCGACTCGACCACCACGGGGAACCGGCGAACGGGGAGCACACAGGCGAGCTGGGCGGAGGCGAGCAGGGCGACCACGTAGACGACGGGCAGGGTGGCGACGGCGAGGCCGAGGTCGGTCAACAGCGCGGGTGTCGGCGTCGACGGCCTCTCAACGGATTGCACCCCGCCGAGCTAGCGAGTCGGCACGGCCTCGACACGGCGCGCCATCCGGACGTGGCCCGCGACGTCGTCGACGCCGTCGACCTCGAGCGGCTCGTCGACCCCCACGACGACGAAACCGATGCTCGTGTGGAACGCCACGGAGGCGGTGTTCTGGATCGACGTCACGCAGCGGACCGTGGTGACGCCGCGCTCGGCCGCCTCGCGCGCGAAGCGGTCGTGCAGCTCGCGGCCGAGGCCCGAGCCGCGCTGCCCCGGGCGGACACCGAGGAAGTGGACGTAGGCCTCGCCGGGATGGTCGGGCGAGTCGAAGCCAACGAGGAATCCGGCCAGCGCCCCGGCGTCGTCGTCAGCGACGAGCGACGTGTCGGCGAAGTGCTCGAGGAACAGGCTCGGCAGCAGCGCGGCCATCCGGCGCCCGCCCCACCAGTCATCGACTACGGCGACGATGCGCGCGTGGTCCGCAAGCTCGGCCCGTCGGATCGAGACGCTCATGGAGACCAGCCTGCCAGGCGCGGTGGCTGCTGGGACGTCGGTCGGTCGTCATCCCTGCCGGAGGTATCACGCCTGACCGCCCCGAGGACGGGACGACGACCCACATCCTCACGTGGAGCAGCTGGCGGGTACGCCGTCCGTCAGTCGAGAAGGTCGTGGACGACGACGGTCTGGTCGCGCTCGGGACCGACGCCGATCGCGGAGATCCGCACGCCGCTCCGCTCCTCGAGGAAGTCCACGTAGGCGCGCGCCTTCGCTGGCAGGTCGGCGGGGTTGCGGGCACCCGAGATGTCCTCGCACCAGCCGGGGAGGTACTCGTAGACCGGCCTGGCGTGGTGGAAGCCGGTTTGCGTCATCGGCAGCTCGGTCACGCGGTCGCCGTCCACGTCGTACGCCACGCAGACGGGGATGCGCTCCCAGTCCGAGAGGATGTCGAGTTTGGTGAGGACGAGGTCGGTGATGCCGTTGACGCGGCCGGCGTAGCGGGCGATCGGGACGTCGTACCAGCCGCAGCGGCGCGGGCGTCCCGTAGTGGTGCCGAACTCGTGGCCAATCTGACGCAGCTGCTCGCCGTCGTCGTCGAACAGCTCGGTCGGGAACGGGCCCTCGCCGACGCGGGTGATGTAGGCCTTCGCGATGCCGATCACGCGCGAGATCGACGTCGGCGGGATGCCCGCACCGGTGCAGGCACCGCCCGCGGTGGCGTTGGACGACGTGACGAACGGGTAGGTGCCGTGGTCGACGTCGAGAAGCGTGGCCTGGCCGCCCTCGAGCAGCACGACCTCGTCGCGCGCCAGTGCCGCGCCGAGGATCAGGGTCGTGTCGGCGACGTAGGGGCGCAGCCGCTCGGTGTGCGCGAGCAACTCCTCGACCACCTCGTCGACCGTGATGGCACGGCGGTTGTAGACCTTCACGAGCAGGTGGTTCTTCTGGTCGAGGGCGCCTTCGACCTTCTGGCGCAGGATCTTCTCGTCGAACAGGTCCTGGATGCGGATGCCGACCCGGCTCATCTTGTCCGCGTAGGTCGGGCCGATGCCACGGCCGGTCGTGCCGATCTTGCGACTGCCGAGGAAACGCTCGGTGACCTTGTCAAGGGTGCGGTTGTACGAGGGGATCACATGCGCGTTGGCGCTGACCAGCAAGCCCGAGGTGTCGATGCCGCGCGCGTTGAGGCCGTCGATCTCCTGGAACAGCACCGACAGGTCGATGACGACGCCGTTGCCGATCACGGGCACGACGCCAGCGGTGAGGATGCCCGACGGCAGCAGGTGCAGTGCATACTTCTCGGAGCCGATGACGACCGTGTGCCCGGCGTTGTTGCCACCGTTGAACTTCACGACGTAGTCGACCCGGCTGCCGAGCAGATCGGTGGCCTTGCCCTTGCCCTCGTCGCCCCACTGGGCGCCCAGCACCACGATCGCCGGCATGTTCGACCCCCCTCGAGCTCGTACGCGCACCACAGGGGGTGGTGCCACCAGAGCCTACCGGTCGGGCAGCGTCCTGAGTCGGCGCTCGACCCGGAAGCCGCCGGCGGTCGAGGATCTCAGCGCGCGGCGGGTACGCCGACCCGGGTGGCGAGGGTGAGGGCGAAGTCGCCGTCGACGTCGGTGAAGATCTCCTCGACCGCAAACCCGGCCGCGGCGAGCTCGGCCCGGATGCCCTCGGGGCGGAACTTCGTCGAGATCTCGATGCGGATCTCCTCCCCCGACGCGAGATCGATCTCCAGACCGGCACCGGGGATCGTGACGTGCTGGGGCATCTCGGCCCGCACCCGGAGATCCATCCGCTCCATGTGCGGGTCCCAGAAGGCGACGTAGCTGAAGGCGTCGAGGTCGAAGTCGGCGCCGAGCTCGCGGTTGACCACGCGGAGCGAGTTCATCACGAACTCGGCGGTGACGCCTCGCGAGTCGTCGTAGGCTGCGATGAGCCGGTCGGCCGACTTCACCAGATCGGTGCCCAGCAGCAGGGAGTCACCGGGCGCGAGGGAGTCGGCGAGAGCGCCGAGGAAGGCCGCGCGCTCCTCCACGTAGAGGTTGCCGATCGTTCCGCCGAGGAAAGCGATGAGCCGACGGCCACCGGCGGGCAGATGCCCGAGGTGCAGCGTGAAGTCGCCGACGAGCGCCTCGACCTGCACGCCGGGGTACCGCGTGGAGATGGCGTCGGCCGCCTGCCGCAGCGTCGCCTCGGAGACGTCGACCGGCACGAACCGCTCCAGCTGACCCGTGGCCGTGAACGCGTCGAGCAGGGTGCGGGTCTTGTCCGACGTGCCGCTGCCCAGCTCGACCACGGTCGTCGCCCCCGACACCCGCGCGATCCGGTCGGAGCTCGCGCGCAGGATCTCGCGCTCGCGTTCGGTGGGGTAGTACTCGGGCAGGCGCGTGATGAGGTCGAACAGCTCCGAGCCGCGGTCGTCGTAAAGCCACTTCGGCGGCAGGCTGCGCGGCTGCGCCCCGAGACCGCGGCGTACGTCGTCGACGAGACCGGACGCCGCCCAGTCCGAGGCGAGCAGGACCGAGACCACCGGCTCCTTGACGCGCGTCACGCCGACACCCGCGGCGCGCCGCCGTCGGCGAGGCGGACACCGGAGAGCGCCCAGCGCGCCGAGTGCGGGAAGAAGTTGCGGTACGTCGCGCGCGCGTGGCCCTTGGGCGTCAGCGCGCACCCACCGCGCAGGACCATCTGGTTCGACATGAACTTGCCGTTGTACTCGCCGATCGCACCGGGCGCGGGGTGGAACCCCGGGTAGGGGTGGTAGGCCGACGAGGTCCACTCCCAGCAGTCGCCGTACGCCTGGCGCAGGCGGCCCGTGCTCGGCCCGGAAGCTCGAGGGTGGAACGTGTCGGAGTCGGCGAGGTTGGCCCCCTCGGTGGTCGCTCCGTCGGTCACGACGGCGTGCTCCCACTCCGCCTCGCTGGGCAACCGCTTGCCGGCCCAGGTGGCAAAGGCCTCGGCCTCATAGAAGCTCACGTGGCTCACCGGCAGTCCGGCGTTCACGGGGAACGTGCCGTGCAGCGTGTGCTCGAGCCACACACCGTCGAGCTCCACCCAGTAGAGCGGCGCGCGCCAGGTCTCGGCGTTGACCTGCGCCCAGCCGTCGGACAGCCACAGCTCGTGTCGCCGATATCCGTTGTCGGCCATGAACTCCAGCCACTCACCGTTCGTGACAAGACGGTCCGCGAGTCGGTAGGGCTCGAGCCAGACTCGGTGCCGCGGCTCCTCGTTGTCGAAACGGAAGCCGTCGCCTCCGTGACCGATCTCGACGAGACCGCCCTCGACGTCGACCCAGCCGAGGGTGTCCGGCGTGGCGGTGGCCGACGGGCGACCGGCGTAGGCCGGCTGCAACGGGTTGCGGGAGAGCACGTGCTTGACGTCCAGGAGGAGCAGCTCCTGGTGCTGCTGCTCGTGGTGGAAGCCGAGCTCGATCACCGGCGTGAGCTTCTCCAGGGTGCCGGCGTCGAGCGAGGCGACGAGGTCACGCATACGGCCGTCGACGTTGCCGCGGTAGGTGCCGACCTCGTGCGCACCAGGGCGGCTGATCAGGCCGCGGTCGGGGCGCGAGTAACGCGGGCCGAGAGTCTCGTAGTAGCTGTTGAACAGGAACCAGTAGCGGTCCTGGAAGGGGGCGAACCCCGGCTCGTGGTCGGCGAGCACGAACGTCTCGAAGAACCACGTGACGTGGGCCCGGTGCCACTTCGTCGGCGAGACGTCCGGCATCGACTGGACGGTCTGGTCCTCGGGCGACAGCGGCGCCGCGAGGCTCTCGGTGTGGGTGCGGACCTCGTCATAGCGGGCCACGAGGTCGTCGGCAGACCGATGCGTAGTCGACATCCAGGACCTCCTCGCCGCCGGTAGGGGAAGCCCGGCGGGTTCGTCGAGGCTAACCCCGGGGGCCGACAGGGTCATCCCCCGGCGGGCGCCCGTAAGGGTCTGTTCACTCTCCGCCTTCCGCGCTGTGGGCGCCCCATCACGCCGCTCGCCGGGACGGTCCGAGGGGAGCGCTGTGCTCAGGCGAGGCGGGCGGCGACGACGTGGCCGAGCTCGTGCCCCGAGCTCCACGCGGTCTCCACGCGGCACACCTCGCCCCACACGTCGCCGCAGAGGCCGACCGCGCCGTCGAAGGAGTACGCCGACGCCCGCTGCCACCGGGGTCGGGCCAGCGACCAGCGGCGGACGTCGAACCAGGTCGGCTTCGAGCTCGCCCGCACGACCTGCTCGAGCGCCTCGAGCAGGGCGCCCGACGCCGACGCCGGGTCGTCGAGGTGTCCGGCCGCGAGCACCGAGCCGCTGTGGGCCACCAAAACGGGCGCGTCATCGCCACGCCGCCTTCCGTCGTCGGCCACCGACGCAAGGACGACGGAGTCGTTGACGAACATCGCGTCGAACTCCGGCCAGCAGCGCTCGTCGTAGGCCGCCACGAGCGTGAGGACGGGATCCCATCTCTGCGGCACGAGCTCGGTGATCGCGAGGTCGTCGGCGGCGAGCAGGTCAACGGCCTGAGGTCCCGGCATCGCGAGGACGGCCGCGTCGAACTCCTCGCCGTCCACGAGCACGCCACCGGGTCGCCGCTCCACCGTCTCGACGTCGCGCGGGTTGACCACGAGGGGCAGGTCGGCGGCGAGGTCCTCGACCAGGCTGCGCATCCCGGCGGGTGCGGCGTAGCGCAGTGGTCCGGTGACCAGGCCCGTCGGTCCGTCGGGGCCGGACACGTGGAAGGTGTCGGTCCACGGGAATGCTAGGCCGCGGGCTACCCACGAGTCGACCACCGACCGGAACGCGGGCGACGTTGCGGTTAGGTAGGCCGCGCCGACGTCGACGACGCGACCGTCGTAGGGCAGACCCGTACCGCGCAGGGTGCGGGTGGCCATGCGACCGCCCAGGCGATGGCCGCGGTCGAGGACCGTGACCTCTACACCGTGGCTGCGGAGCGCGAGCGCGGCCGCGACACCCGAGATGCCGGCCCCGACCACGACGACCCGCCGCAGCGTCATACCAGGACCCGGAACGTGCCCGCCCCCACGCCGGGGCACCGGTCGTCGTGGGTGCGATCGCTCGAGCGGCGCGAGGAGGACGTCAGGGTGCTCATCCCTCGAGCGCGTCAGCCGCAGCCGACGACGAGTCGCGCAGAAAGAGCGTGCAGCGCGTCGCCTCGTCCTCCTCGCCGATCTCCGCGGCCGCGCGTGCCAAGGCGTGCAGGCAGCGCAGGAAGCCGCGGTTCGGCACGTGCTCCCAGGGCACCGGCCCGTGACCCTTCCACCCGTTGCGCCGCAGGAGGTCCAGGCCGCGGTGGTAGCCGACCCGCGCGTAGGCGTAGGACTCGACGATGCGGCCGTCCTCGTAGGCGAGGTCGGCGAGGGTCGCCCAGGCCAGGCTGCTCGTGGGGTGAGCGGCAGCGACGGCGTAGGGATCGACGCCGTCCGCCAGCTCCTGCCGCGGGTGCGGGTCGTCCGGCAGCAGGGTGGGGGGCGGCCCCCCGAGCAGGTTCTGGTCCAT
>Ga0075017_100001166_pt1 | contig 15872 bp, 12 predicted proteins | sample AleBraG_ABR_2012_FD_71475 | JGI IMG/M metagenome (GOLD analysis project Ga0075017, IMG submission 71475) | Freshwater sediment microbial communities in response to fracking from Pennsylvania, USA - Alex Branch Run_MetaG_ABR_2012 | ecosystem: Environmental > Aquatic > Freshwater > Creek >... | reverse complement strand
CCTGCCTTGTAGAAGCGTCCCCGTCGTCTAGCCCGGCCTAGGACATCGCCCTTTCACGGCGGTAACACGGGTTCAAATCCCGTCGGGGACGCCAACAAAATAAACGGGTTCCGCACAATCACCGTTTTCGCCGCAGGCACAAAAAGGCACAACTTCATCGCCAATTGTCTGGCCCGGTTTGCGCAATCGCTAGTGTTTCCATGCATTCGGAGCTGTTCTTATAGGCACAAAAAGGCACACCAACTCCGCCAGATCAGGCAGCCGCAACCGCGGGTGCGCGAAACAGGCGAACGACCCTACTCTGAGCTCTTCGTTTGTGAATTGTGACCGCTTGAGTGTACGTATCCAATGTCACTCGGCTGGAAGCCTGACGAAGCAATTCTTGCATCACCTTGATATCTGCTTTTGTTGCCCGCAGCAGGGACGAGTAGGTGTGCCGGAACGTATGCCATCCGATGTGTGCGATTCCGATCTTCACCGCAGCAGGACGGATAAAACTCCTCATGAGAGTTTGTCCCCAATACGGGTTTTTGCCGGACGCAGCGGGACTGGCAAATATCCAGTCATCTGGATTTCGGTAAGGTGTGTACTCCTGCCATCTCCTCAGCGCTTCCGCTAGGTAAGCATCGAGCGGAATCGGTTTCTGGGACGCCTCGGTCTTGCACGGTCCAACTAAAGCTTTACAGACCTTGGCCGCTCCCTCAAGCCGAAAGAGATCGCGCAACGCAATTTGGTAGCCCGGCGACTTATCAAAAGCGCCCACGAGCACGCCGAAGTCGTGATGGATATTGAGTTTTTTGAGTTTTTGTCACGTTGACCTTCGCCACCAGAAATGCCCAGATTTCGTCGCGGGGAGTTGCCGACGACACGCCCGGAACGGGGTCCCTGAATGCGGGACAGCTTCTGGTAAGTGTCCCACTCTCAAACTCTGCGCGGAGCGTAACACCAGTGGGATGCTTGGGATGGACTCATGGACTACGGTTTGCGCTCCGCGCCGACTATCGCGACGGAGATCACGCACTTCTCCGAGGATCGGTTGTGCCAAGCGTGGCGAGTTCCGTTCTGAATCACGCAGTTACCCGCCTGGAGAAGAACCTCAGCTCCGTCGTCCAATTCGAGATACACTTCGCCAGAGACAATGACGTCGAAGTCCACCGTGTCGGTAGTGTGCATACCCGGATGATCCGGTTCCAAGACGTCAATCATCCCCGGCAACTTTTGCTGAATTTCTTCGAGAGCAGACGCTGTGCCGATCTGAGCAACGCTTGTCGTCGTATCCGGCGGTATAGTGAAGAACCCGAAGCGGAAACCACTCTTGGGGGGGAAATAGCGAAGCTGCGGTGGCGGAGTCCCGTCCGACGGAAGTTCAGGGATGGAATCGCTTCCCCATATGCGATGAAACTCGTAGCCCGGAAGGAGAGCAAGGCTCACAGGCTTAATGGGCGTGTTGCGCATGATAACCGACTTGCCGGATTCTTTCTGCCCGGTCACGACGCAGTAAATATCCATAAAAACTCCCACACCAGCATATCAATTCAAGGCTACCGCCACAGCCAAATGAACCGCCGACGAGGAGGACGGACATTCCGAGACGATTCGAACTCCTACAGAACGGCCTTTGTCGAATGTGGCCTGAGCCAGGACCGAACAGCACTCCTGTTAAGGTCGGTGACGGGCAAACGGACCTTATCCGATTAGGTAAGGGTTGCCGACCACCCGGGAGCAACCGCAGGCCCGCATATAAGGTGCATTTTCAGATTAGACCAGTTTCAACGTTACCGTAGACCGCAGGTTCATTGGGTAGGGTACGGCTTCAGCCGTGCCATTCAATGCCACACGTGACCGGGGCTTTAGCCTCTGAGGTGACCTGGTCTACGCTATCCGTGAAACAGGTATAGTGCGCTGGGAGTGTACTTGTTGGACGAGCTACGCATCCCAAACGCAACTTCTCAGACGGTTGCTTTGGCTATTTGGTTAACGAAACTTTGCGGGGCCCCAGCCCGCAAATTGATGCTGCACACTGCCGATGCGGACGCGCATATCTGTTGACTATATTTGGACCTTCTGGGTGCCCGCTTCGCGCTCTCGTTCGTGTTCCACCGGTCATTTCACCTCGACTTTCACGCGCATCCAGGGATGGATGCAGCACTCAAAAAGATGCTCACCTTTCGACAGACCGGTGATCTCGACATGGCTGCCTTGAAGGATTCTGGTCTTCGCTACCGCGACTTTCGAAAAGCCGCCGACACATTCAGGGACCGTGGCCTCTCCGTGATTGAGCGGCGCTATGAAGCCGCCACCGAACTGCGCCACCTCGGTGAAGGTGTGAGGCTCGCCGCCCTGGTCGACTACGCTAAGAGTAGTTCCTTCTTCGATCTTGACTGTGTCAGGTTCGAAGTCCCAGCCCGTGTCCGGAGTTCCAGCGGCGGCCTTTTTGAATAAGTCGGACAACGTCGTGGCGTATCCAAGCGCGGCCAGCGCGACATTCTTGCAGAAGTCAGGCCCAAGCGCGGCATTGAAGGTGACTGGATCGCATTCGTCCAAGGCCACGACCTGTGCGAGACTGGCTGCTTTTTCTTGCGCAACCGCTTGTGTCGCGCCAGTGAACATCAAACAACCAGCAAGTAAAGCGATCTTTGCAATGGTGATTCTCATTGTGGTCTCCTTTTCTTGTACGTTCAGGATGGGAATCCTGCCAGTGCTGGCTTCTGGGCTCAATAGCGAACGCCTGTCGGATGTCTTATCTTTTTATGTCTTCTTAACTTGCAGAAGACAATAAGGATGCGGCGAAAAACCGCAACCAGTGTAGAATTACAGATACTCGTATTGTGGGGTGCCACTTGGTATCTAAGCCAGTCAGACCCCCGGAAATAATCAAGTTCGAGGGGTTCGAGCTCGATTTGAGCACCTATGAGCTGCGCCGTGCCGGCCGCGTGCTCAAGCTGGAACGCATCCCCATGGAAGTGCTGCTCTTGCTCATCGAGCAGCGAGAACAGCTCATCGCCCGCGAACAGATCGTCGAGAGGGTCTGGGGCCATGGCGTCTTCCTCGACACCGACAACAGCATCAATGGCGCGATCCGCAAAATTCGGCAAGTGCTCAAGGACGATCCCGAGCGGCCCCGGTTTATACAGACCGTTACGGGAAGAGGATATCGCTTCATCGCGCCGGTTGCTAGCGACGGGCAGAGTGGAAGATCAAGAGCAGAAGGTATTCCGTCTGCCGTGCCCAGGATGATTGAGAGTCAGACACCGGAGCTTTCAGCACTAAGCTGGCCAGTCAAGGCAGCGCCGACTCGCGTGAAGCGAACCAACCACCGCCTAGCCGTGTCGCTCACGCTGTCTGCTCTTGTTGCTATCGGGTCGGCTCTCTGGCTGGCGCGGACGACTTGGCTCCGGACAAGTGCGGCTCCCCCCATACGCTCCATCGCCGTCCTGCCGCTCGATAACCTATCCGGCGATCCATCACAGGATTATTTCGTTGATGGCATGACGGACGAGCTGATTACTGACCTCGCCAAGATCAGCGCCCTGCGCGTGACCTCCCGAACTTCTGTGATGCGTTACAGAGGCACAAAGAAAAGTCTGCCTGAGATTGCACGGGAGTTGGACGTGGACGGGATCGTCGAAGGATCGGTCATGCGGTCGGGTAACCGCGTGCGAATTACCGCCCAACTGCTCCATGCGCCGCGAGATCAGCACCTGTGGGCAGAGACGTACGAGCGTGATCTTGGCGATGTCCTCAGGTTACAGAGCGAGGTGGCACAGGCGATAGCGCGGCAAGTCCGCGCACAGTTGACTCCGCAGCAGCAGGCCGGGTTCCGCTCCGCTCCGGTGGTGAAACCGGAAGCTTACGAAGCTTATCTTAGGGGGCGTTATTACCTGTCAAATCAATTCACGATGGCGCAACCGCTAAACATGGCGAAGAGCTACTTCGAGGAATCCATCCGAAAAGATCCTAGCTTTGCGCTGGCCTACTCGGGCCTCGCAGATTCTTATGTCTATTTGGCGTTTTTCGGACAGGGACTGTTGCCGCCGGATCGTGCCTACAGATCTGCCAAGGAAGCCTTACGCAAAGCCGTAGAACTAGACGACAGCATTGGCGAAGCCCACGATACCCTTGGCTTACTGAGTTGGCGGTTTGAGTGGAACTGGGACGCTGCCGAACGGGAGTTCAATCGCGCGATTGCATTGGCCCCGAGTTACAGCTGCGCCCATGAGGATCGCGCAGAGTATCTCAGCTTTATGGGTCGGCGTGCCGAGGCTCTAGCTGAAATCGCTAAGAGCAACGAGTTGGATCCTGGTCCCAGCTCCGCTATGACCGAATCAGGAGCCTACTATCAACTGCGGGACTACGAAAGTTTAGTTGAATCAAGCCGCAGAGGAGTGGCTTCCTATCCCAATGAATGGGTTGAACACCACAGTCTCGGCGTCGGCTATGAGGGTACAGGGAAACGACTGGAAGCGATCTCTGAGTATCAGAAGGCAATTGAGATGTCGAATGGAGATCAGGATGCCACCGCTTCGCTCGCGCACGCGTATGCGGTGATCGGCAGAAGAGCCGAAGCGGAGAAGATCCTTCGTGACTTCGAGCGAAAGTCGAAAGGTGGCTATGTTTCGCCGTATACCATCGCGACCGTGTACGCTGGACTCGGCGAGAAGGACAAAGCGTTTGAGTTCTTAGAAAGAGCATACCAGGAGAGATCCTTGGATATCTCCTGGCACCTCAAAGCTGACTTACGGATCGACAATCTCCGCTCCGACCCGCGCTTTCAAGACCTGGTGCGCCGCGTCGGCTACCCTCAATGATTGGTTCGCAAGGGTAAGACCCTCCTGTCAATTGTGATTACATATGTCGAATTGAGTTGCGCCAGCTCTTCGCTTAAGTCGGCGAACCAAGTAACTGCTTGGGGCCCCTGAGAGGTGCTCGCAGAAGGCAAATCCTGGATCATCAGCAAGTCGCGTTGTGTTTACCTGAGACCTGGCGGGTCAATCTGCGATAACGGGCGGTTGACGGGCAACTCTTCCCTAATCTTGTAAGGGAAGGGTTGCCGACCACTCGTCCACAAAGTGAGGTCAAATCCGTTTCGAGCAGTAAAACGACCGACTGAGACCAAGTGCGCTCCACGGAGTCATTGACTTGGGAGAGTACTGGAACCTAGGATTTCGAGCGTACCGGGTCTTGACATGCAGCGCAGGCGTAACCAGGTTTCATCCTCAATTCGAAGTAGACTGAAAGAAGCCAGGGTCGCGCGATTCGCGACGCTAGATGCGGAGGGCAGACCGCATGTTGTGCCTGTCTGTTTTCTTTACGATGGCTCAGTCTTCTACACGGCAGTTGATAAGAAGCCAAAGCGTCTCGCGCCGGAAAGGCTTGCCCGGGTGCGGCATATCAGGGCGACGCCGCAGGTTGCGCTCCTTATCGATGAGTATTTCGAAGAGTGGACGAGGCTGTGGTTTGTCCTCGTGCGTGGAACGGCCAAGCTGATTCCGAAAGCGGCAACCAGGGAGCGCACCAGAGTAATTCGCCAGCTGAGAAAGAAGTATCCGCAATATGCAGCGGGAATGCTTCCCGACGACGCACCGATCATCCGGATTACCCCCAAGCGGATCGCGTTCTGGGGCAAGTTCTAGCCTGCCTGGCGAATCCGAGGAACCAAAGGCAAACATCCTCGGACCTTCTGTCGAACCAACGATCTGATCACTAAACCAGTTTGCGCATTTGCTCCATCACTGTGAGCCAGCGGTCTAGAACCTGGCCTCCCTCCATGAAGGTAGGATCAAAGTGAATTTCGTGGGCGCCAATACCGCGGCATCGAGCGATATCTTCCTTGATTTGATCTAACGTGCCGGAGAAAAGCGAGCGTTCCTTGCCCAGCGGTTTGTCAGCAATTTCCGGATGTGCCCGGATGACCAGCTCGATACGCGATGGATCGCGCCCCGCTTCCTTTGCCAGCTGCTTGATTGATTCGAACATCTGAGCCATGCCGTCCAGCGGAATAGCCACTGGATTCCAACCGTCCGCGTACTTGGCCAGGCGTTTCAGCGCCCGCGGTACAAAGGCCCCCATGTAAATGGGCGGGTGCGGCTTCTGCACAGGCTTGGGACCAATGTAAGACTTAGGTATTTGATAGAACTTACCGTGAAACTCAACCGGGTTCGTAGTCCAGATGGCCTTGAGCACCTGCAGGAATTCATCTGCCATCGCGCCCCGCCGCGTGAAGTCGGCACCTGTGGCATCCACCTCGTCCTTGTTCCAGCCCAGGCCGAGGCCCACTCGAACACGACCCTTGGAAAGAAAATCAAGCGTTGTCAGCCGGCGCGCCAGCATAACGGGGTTGTAGTAAGGAATATCGAGGACACTCGTACCGAGAGCAATTTTTCTGGTGCGCGCGGCTGCGAAGGTCAAGGCCTCCAGCGGGTCCAGTGCGTGTTTGTACACTTCAGGAAGCGAACCGTCGGCGGTTACGGGATATGGTCTCTGTAGCTTCACCGGATAAAGCAGCCGTTCAATTGTCCACAGACTGTCGTAATCCAGTTGCTCAGCGCGCTCCGCCACCGCGATCACGGCTTCGGGAGTAGCGACCGGCCCGATATTGGGAAGAGCAAAGCCAATCCTCATGGCAAAGAATCCTTTCTTGGATGGACTTACCCCCCCATCTATGTCGTCAGGCTTGCAGCGGCAAGTCGTTCAAAGATGCTCCGCTCCTTCTTCTGAGACGGCCACATTCTACTCTGGACGGGGCCTCCGCAACCCGACACTGAAAGATTCTGTTCTTCCGCTCTGTTCAGTCTCCGAATGGAGCCTTATTGGTCCGGAGGAAGCCATGTGTCTTAGAGTCGGCGTCGTCGTACTGGCCAACGATATCGCCCTTTTGATTAGTCCCGAATGCAATCGTCTGCGACGATGCGGGGAAATCAAACGAGACAAAGTTGCCGTTCTTGCCGCGCACGAAAGCGTGGGTCATTCCGGCGGAATCGATCCAGCAACCGACGATCTTGCCATTGTCGTTGTTCCCAAAGGCATTGGTATCGTGTCCACCCGGGAAAGGAACGTCGATCTGGGTGTAAACTCCGTCCTGGCTACGCAAAAATCCGTGACTTCCGCTGCCGTCGTCAAACGGCCCGACAATCTCTCCCTGGTTGTTAATCGAAAAGGCGAGGGTGTCGAGAACGCCGTCGAACGGGACATCGATTTGAGCGAAATCACCTTCCCGGCTCAGGAGAAATCCGGCGGAGAAGAAATTGAAAAAGCCTACGATGTCGCCTTTGCTGTTGATGCCGCGGGCAACTGTGTCCTGGGAATTGGGCGGATCCAACGAACGGAAGCTACCATTTCTGCGCAACAGGAACCCGTGACGCACACCACCACTGTCGCCGTAAGTCCCGACGATATCTCCCCTCGCGTTGATACCAAGCGCCTGCGTGAGGAGGGCTCCGGCAACCGGAACGTCGATGGTAGTAACACCGCCGTCCGGACTACGCAGAAATCCATGGGGTGTCCAGTTCGTGTCCCTATACCACCCCACGATTTCACCTTGAGGATTAACGGCGCGGGCCGGTTTCCCACCCTGCTATTCCACAGCGAAAACCGACTGAGAATTTCACAGGTGCAAGTCTATTTCTGATTCAATCTGGCTTTGAATCTGCCTGAGCCTGGTATCGCCATTTGCAATAGGTTGCGCACATTCTCAGAGAGAATTACCCGTGGTCTCCCGGCGATCTCAGCCGGTGCAGCCGACGCAGTGCCTTGGTTCGTGCTGGTGCTGTGCTGCGGGGTCAGAAGTACGGCATGCACATTGCCGGTACTGAATTCAAAGGCGCAGGCTACGATCTGCCCGCGCGCATTGATGCCAAAAGCTTCAATCAACTGCAAGCCGGAATTGGCAGGAATCAGGGTGTTGAGATCGGTTAGCACGCCGTTTTGCCAGAGGAAGGCGTGAACGGGGGTGAAATCATCGATGAAGCCGGAACCTGATCCGCCGACCACCTGGCTTTCTTTGTTCAGAGCAAAGGCCTGGCTGCTGGAATCACCCGATACGGTACCAAGGTCGCGCATCTCACCGTTTTCCCAAAGGAACGCGTGAGAGATGCCGTTTCCAGTGGGGTCCACAAAAGTGAACTCGCCAGCCACCTGCGACCGGTCATTGATCGCCCAGGCGAGGCTCTCGATGCCGCCCAGCGCTCCCAGGTTTGTCATCACTCCGTTTTCCCAGAGGAAAGCAACAAAAGGTGGCACGGTAAAGGGCGGGATTGGAGTGTTGCCAACGTTAGCGGCACCGACCACCTGGATTCGTCTACCTTCCGTTTTCGTCGTATTCCGAGCTTGCTCGACTTCATTGACGCCGGCGGCAAAGCCATCAGGACCGCCGAACGTGCCAAGGTCGGTCATCACGCCCTCTTCCCAGAGGAAGGGATGGAATTGCTGCCCAAAGAAGGGGTCTGGCTCGCCGGTCTGTGCGCCGCCCACCACCCGGTGTTCGCTGCCGATGGCATTGGCGGAGCTGTCGTTGCCTCCCAGCGTGCCGAGATCGCTCATTACGCCTTTTTCCCAAAGAAAAGCGCGAGACTCCAGAAAGGGCGGATTGTTTGGGTCTACGGTGGGAGTTTGGGCAGACCCGACCACCTGGCCCTCGAGGTTGACCCCGGCCAAGCCCGCCCCGCTGTTGCGCCCCCCCAGGGTGCCGAGGTCGTGCAGCATGCCTTTTTCCCAGAGGAAGGCATGAGACACCGGGCACCCACAATTGGGGTCTGTGTCGGGCGTTTCCGCATAGCCCACCACTTGGCCTCGATTGTTGATACCTTGAGGAACACTGTTGTTGCCGCCCAAGGCGCCGAGGTCCGTGACGGTGTATTGCTGAGGCTTCGTTGGCTTCTGTTCCTGCGCGGCTGGCCGGACAGGGAGTACCAGCGCAGTGAATAAGCTCATCGCGGCAATCAAAGCAAACGTTCTCAATTTCACGGTCTCCTCCTTTTAGTTAGGGTTGCTTGTGGAGAGCTCTGCACTAACACAGTCACGGAATTGCCGATTCGTAACTTGGCTGCGACTGTGGGATTGCTGAGTTCTTGAACAAGGTGAAGTCTTTGAGAGCGGCTGCGACGGAGTCACCGTTCGCGCTCAGTCCTCGCCCCTTTGCAAAAGGAAACCGTGCACGCACGCGGTGGTGGCGCACTGCGCGCCAACGGCGTCGCGGTAGTCGCCCACAACACTGCCACTGGAGCTGATGCCGAACGCCTGTGCCGACAGAGCCCCGCCAGGATCGAGCAATCGGTAATCGCCACGCTTGGAGCGCAGAAATGCATGCTGGACGGTGGCGCCGTTTGTCCATGCTATGCCGACGATTTCTCCGCGTGAGTTGATGTCCCACGCGTATGTTTGATCTGCACCCGGCATCACAATGGGCTCTACGTTGCCGAATTTATCCATGCGGTAACCAGTGCCGGAGGTAAAATCCGCACCTACAATTACGCCGGATCTAGTGATGCTGTTGTGCATCGTGTTGCCGGGTGCGTACTTTGTGAACACTCCGTTGCTGAGCACGAAGGCATGCATGCTATCCATAAAGTCGCGATCGTGGATGCAGCCCACGACTTGACCCTTGGAGTTGATGGCGCGTGGAATGATGCTGTGCGGAGACGCCGGATTGTCGTAGATCCAGTCAGGTGCGTCGAAGTACGCGAAGGCTCCCTCGTACCATGTGAAACCGCGGTACCTCGGCATGTCGACGCTGGCCCCGTCCTCCAGAGTGAAGTAAGCGCCAACCACCACTCCCTGGGGGCTGATGTATCGCGGTTGTGTGCCGATCGCCGGCCGGTCCGCCGAGTTCGGCACATCAATGTAGGAAAACTCGCCGCCGCTTAGCACAAACCCGCGAATTCTGGGGCCATTGCAAGGCAGCTGGCGGCAATACCAACCGACGATCACGCCGTCTTCGTTGATGCCAGACGCTATCGTGACAACGGCGCCAGGGACATCGATTTTCGTGGTGACCTCAGGCCGGGCGGCCCACGCTGGTATTGCAACCAGCACGAGTGCGATCGCCATGTCTATTGCCATTCTTCCAGTTTGCGATTTCGAGTTTAGCCAATTCATGTCGCTCCTCCAGACGCTTGTTTGGGATCGTTCTCGGTGCTTTGCGCCGAACGTGTCGAACTCTGAACCGTGCGTTCCGGACAGTCAATTCGCAAAACATTAGTTCTCGGTTAGCGTCTAAGTTGCTCCAGGCACGTGGCTTGCGATTGCGGGTATCCAGGACTCAGCTCGGCATATACTGCTTGCGGGGCTGGGTATGGCGACGGACGCTTCTGCGAATCCGGTACTTCGTTTCGGCATTTTTGAGCTGAATACCGCTACGGGTGAGCTGCGCAAGTCTGGAATGACAGTCAAGCTGCGACCGCAGGCAGCCAAGATACTGATTATGTTGGCGGCGCGGCGCGGCCAACTAGTCACCCGGGAGGAGGTGCGGGAAGAAATCTGGGGACGGGAGAGGTTCGTGGATTTCGAGCACGGGCTGAACCTGTGTATCGGACAAATCCGTGCTGCCCTTGACGATGACGCCGACACTCCCCGCTATATAGAAACTCTGCCCCGTCGTGGGTACCGGTTCATTGCGCCAGTGGAAGGAGCGATTCCGCTTCCCGCCGCGCCGCCGACGCTTTCAGCACCTCTGCCTCGATCTCGACCGCGTTTTGCATGGCAGCAGGCTGCGATCTTTCTTGCCATCACGCTGGCAATCGGGATTGCGTTTGCTGTCACCCATCCAGCCGACTGGCGCGAGCGTCTGTTCGGCGGCTCTGTGCGTCCAGTGCGCACCATCGCTGTCCTGCCGCTGCAGAACCTCTCAGGCGACCCGGCACAGGATTATTTCGCCGACGGTGTGACTGAGGCATTGACGACCAATTTGGCGAGAATGGAAAGCTTGCAGGTTATCTCGCGCACTTCGGCGATGCAGTACAAGGCCGCGAAAAAACCGCTTCCGGCGATCGCGCGCGAACTGCGAGCCGACGCCATTGTCGAAGGCTCAGTACAGCGCTCGGGCAATCACGTGCGAATCACTGCGCAGCTGGTTCGCTCCACCACCGACAAGCACCTCTGGGCACAGACCTATGAACGTGATATGAGCGACATCCTTGCGTTGCAGGACGAGGTAGCCTCCGCGATCGCACGACAGATCGAGGCGCGCCTGGGTGGGCCGAAGGCATCGGCACCGCCGAAAGCTGTGACCGTAAGCCCCGAGGCATACGAGACATATTTGAAAGCCAACTATTATCTTGATAATTTCGATTTGCAGAAGAGTGTTGAGTATTACAACCAGGCTATTAAGCTCGACCCGACCTACGCGCCCGTTTATGCCCACATGGCCCAAGCTTATTCTTTCATGGCGTTCTTCGGCACGGTTCCGCCGAACGTGGGCTGGAGCAAGGTTAAGGAAGCGGCAACGCTGGCACTGCAGAGAGATGAGCGCTTGCCTGCAGGACATGGAGCCCTGGCGTTGGCAAAATTGCACTACGACTGGGATTTCGCCGGAGCGGAGCGGGAGTTCAGGCAAGCTCTCGAGCTGAATCCCAGTGACGCCGATATCCGCCACGACTACGCCCATTACCTAATGGCGATTGGCCGGATGGCAGAGTCGGAGGCTGAGAGTAAGCGCGCAGTGGAACTGGATCCCGTTGGAGATGGCCTAAACTCGTGCCTCTGTTGGCATAGTTTCGCGGCGCGCGACTACGACCTGTCAATCCAGCTGGCGGAGAAGTTCCTCAAGTCGCAGCCGGACGATCCATGGGAACGTACCATCCTCGGCTGGACTTACGAGCAGAAACGAATGCCCGATCAGGCGATCGTTGAGTTCAAGCAGGCGGTCGAAGCGACAAAAGGCGATTCTTTTTTCCTTGCTGCGCTCGGACACGCTTACGCGCTGGCGGGCCGCAGGGGCGACGCGGAGCAGGTCCTTCACACCCTTTTTGAGCGAGCTAAGAAATCCTACGTTTCGCCTTTCGACATCGCGGGTATCTATGCCGCCTTGAACGACAAAGAAAAGGCTTTCGAGTGGCTTCAGAGGGCGTATGAAGAGCGCTCCACCTTTCTGATTTATATAAAATGGGAGCCCAGACTCGATCCCCTGCGCTCCGACCGGCGCTTTCAAGAGCTGCTGAGCCGGATGAACTTCCCGCAGTAGGTCGTTGTCGACTTCACAGATTCAGTTCCAATTTGTTCATTCGGGCGGCTCGCCGCTTGGCAAATCCCCATAGCTTTTGGTCACGAACTTGCGGTTTTCCAGCGAAGAAATCGGCGCTGGTCAGTGGCACGCTGGTTCTGATCGAGGGGCTTTCTCCGTTCGGATCATCGGTGAGGCAATCTTCGAGAGAGGTTTAGGGAGTGACCGTCAACCGCGCTCCGCTTAGCGATGGATTTTTCCAAAAGTTGGCGACGAATAAGCGTAAGTTGGCAAACGGCTGCCCCGATCAGTGGCCGAGATCGAGGCGGCGGAGCAGGCTCTGGAAGCGCGGGTCGGAGCGAAGAGGAGCAACTCGGGGGTTTATCTTGATAAACGGTAGTGCGGAGGAGCGTTGCTCGTAAGCGGTCTCCAGCCAGGCGAAAGCCTCATCTTTGTGCCCAAGTCCCGTCTCGACTAAGGCGAAGGCATACGGTGAGACATACGTCTTCTTCCCGGACTGATGCAGCTCCCTGAGGAGGGTTCGTGCCTTTTTTTCGTAGCGTGCCACGGCAAATGCGTGAGCGAGCGATGCCACGTAATGCGGGCTGCGCCCGGAGCCCTCAACTGCTTTCTGGAAGGCTGCGATGCTGTCGTCGATCATCCCCTTTTCCAGATAGGCGCGGCCCAGATCCTCGTAGGCCCCGACAAACCTCGGATCGGTCTCGAGAACTTGGAGCGAGTGCTGAATGGACTCGTCGTAGCGGCCCGCAAAATACAGAGCCGTAGCAGTGTTAGTACCGGCCGCCAACGAAACCGGGTCCAGAGCTTCGGCATGCCTGGCTTCGGCTATAGCTTCTTCGAATTGTTCCATGACAAGAAGGTAGTTGGCATAGTAGAAGTGGGCGATAGCGTAGTTCGGGTTCAATTCAATTCCGCGCTGGAATTCCTTTTCAGCGGCCCGCCAATCGAACTCGCGAAAATGGGCATGAGCCAGCGAAATGTGAGGCTCGGCGAGAGTTTCATCGATGCGGAGTGCTTGGGATGCGGCGCGCTTAGCCTCAGCGGTCGCCTGGAGCGTCAAGAGGTAGCCTTGGTCTTGAAGGGTCAGGTAAGAATCGGCGAGACCGGCGTAAGCAGCGGCATAGGCGGGGTCAATCTGGATCGATTTCTCGAAGCACCGAATGCTGTTGCGGAGCGCTTCCCGGGTTCGCTTATTCCAGAGATATCGGCCCTTGAGGTAAGACTCGTAGGCCTCGGCAGAGACGATAGAGGAGACGGCTCGCGGTTCACCCTCCTGGCGGACGAGTTTGATATTGATCTGGTGGGCGATGGCGCGGGCGACATCTCTCTGGAGATTCAGGATATCCCCCAGGTCGCGGTCGTAGCTTTCGCACCAGAGATGCGTCTGGTCAACAACCTGGATGAGCTGCGCAGTCACACGAACCCGGACGCCTGCGCGACGCACACTGCCTTCGAGGACGTAAGCGACGCTCAACTCGCTCCCGATCTGCCGAACAGTCTTGTCACACCCTTTGTAATGCATGGCCGAGGTGCGTGCGATGACCCCGAGCCGCGCTGGGTTGAGGCGACCTAATTGGGTGATCATTTCTTCGGTCAGGCCGTCGCTTAAGTACTCTTGTCTCTTTTGTCCGCTGAGGTTTTCGAAGGGCAATACCACGAGCATGACTTTGCCGGTGCTTGGGGATGCTGATAAGTCTGGACTCTCCCGGACCGGAGCCGCAAAGCGATAGCCGCGCTTGGAAATTGTCGCAATGTACTGGTGTTCGCCGGCACCGCCAGATAACGCCTTCCGCAGATCGGAAACAGTGCGGGTAAGGCTGCCATCCCCAACAAAAGTTCCGGGCCAGACCCTCTTCAGGATTTCTTCCTTGCCCACTACCTGGCCAGCATTTTCTACCAGGAGCAACAGCGTACCGGCAGCTTTGGGAGACAAGGGGATGGCTTGCTGGCCGCGGAAGAGAACGCACCCGTCGGCGTCCAGCCGAAACCGGCCGAATTCATAGAAACGCCGCTTCGCCACCAAGCTCACGCCGTAGGAAATTCGTAAGAAAAATATCAGCTTCCGGGAACGACTTCCTTAAGTATAGGCGGCTACCTTCGGCTGGTTGGGGTGCAACGTCGGAGGTTTTCGCCATACCCACGAAAACAGACTGGCATGCCCACCAGGAGAGTCTAGCAATGTATCGGAACAAGGCAAATCTACGACCGGCGATAGCATGGTTGTTCGCGCTCGTGGGCTCGCTCTGCCTATTTGCAGGACGTTCGACCGCTGAGGACGATGCGGACCCCAAGTATCTGCTTATCTGTGCCGGAAACCAGGCCCGCACGGCTCCGGACTTCCTCGCCATCGTTAACTTCGACCAGGAGTCGAAAGAGTACGGGAAGGTGATCACTTCCGTGCCATTCCCAGCCCCGGATGCGAGCGGCAACGAACCCCATCACATCGGTTTGTCAAAAGACGGGAAAGTGGTTGCCTGCGGCGGACTGCTCAGTGTCCTCAAGGGGCAGAAAGAGATCTTCTTTTTCGATGTCTCTGATCCGAGGACACCGAAGTTCGTGTCTGCGGCCGATCCGCCGCTTTCCTCGATCACTGACGAGTTCCACAACCTGCCCGACGGCGGCTTCCTGGTCACGCTGATGGGTGGGTCGGCGGGTCACGCTCCTGGGCGGGTGGCCGAATTGGACAAAGACTTGCACCTGCTCAAAGAGTATCCCGACAACCCGCCTGCTGATGGCTTTGATCCCCACGGAATTTCCGCGCGCCCGGAAATCAACCTCATGGTCACCAGCGATTTTGTCTGTCCCTCGACCACTCTGAACGCGATGCACGGACACATCGACTTCCGGGGCAGCATACGAGTGTGGGATTTGCGACACCGGGAGATTCTGCAGACGATCAACATCCCGGGTACGGTCGGAACCATCGACGTAAAGTTGATTCCTCACGACAAAAAAGCGAGGGCTTTCACCGCTGGAATGCTGGACGATCAACTCTACCTCGTCGACACCCATCGGGGGACTGCGACTGCGGTCTTCAACTTCGCCTCCATCGCCGCAGGAGGATGGCCACAGCTGATGCGGGTCACCAACGACGGCAAACGGCTCTTCGTTTCCATGAACCAGGCGGGAAAGGTAGCTATGTTCGACATCTCGAACCCGGAAAGACCGAGCTTGATCAAGGCCCTTGACTTGGGGCAGGGTTCGGGGCCGCATTACATCGCCTTAACGCAGGACGAAAGGCGCCTGGTGATCAGTGACTACTTCCTGAACGAAGATGACTTCGGCAAGGTGCATGCGGAGGGAGACCACAAGATTCACGTAGCCAAGGTCACGAAGAATGACTTGGCTCTCGATTCGCGATTTGATCTGGACTTCAATACTGCATTCCAAAGCGGTCCGGCCCGTCCCCATGGGATAGCAATCAAGTAAATGGGACGGCCTACTCGGAATCCGCCGGATTGGGGAAGGGTTGCCGACCATCCAGCCTTTTGGATTATGCAGCCAAAGAAAAAGAGCTGAGGACAGCTTCTTATTATCGTGCTGCATTTGGAAATGCGGGTCGTCAGCATGGCCTCAGCTTAGCAGCCTGTGGTGCAAGTCTGGATTCCGGAGCGAAAAAGATTGTGTGATGCACAGGGATGATTCGTAGAATGCGGGCATGGCGATGGGCACGCGCAAGCAGCGGGAGAAACAAGAA
>Ga0075017_100001165_pt1 | contig 15874 bp, 17 predicted proteins | sample AleBraG_ABR_2012_FD_71475 | JGI IMG/M metagenome (GOLD analysis project Ga0075017, IMG submission 71475) | Freshwater sediment microbial communities in response to fracking from Pennsylvania, USA - Alex Branch Run_MetaG_ABR_2012 | ecosystem: Environmental > Aquatic > Freshwater > Creek >... | reverse complement strand
GCGGTGGTGATGGTGCCGATCTCGGCACCGATCTCGTAGTCGACCTCTTCGTCGGCGTCCCAGTGCACGACGCCCGTGCCGCCCGACTCGATCTCGATCTCCACCTTGTCGGTGGCGATCAAGAAGAGCGGCTCTCCCTCGGTGACCGTCGATCCCTCGGCGACCAGCTTCTCGACGAGCGTCGCCTCCGTGGCGTCAGGCGACGACCTTGGGATGCGGATAACGAACTCAGCCACAGGTACGGACCTCCACAGTCAGCCACGGGGAGCAGGCCGGCCACATCGTAGAGCCGCAGCGCTCGATCTGCGAAGTACCGCTCGCTGGTCGGGGCGATCTCGCTACTTGCTTCAAGCCAGACCGAGGACCAAGATCGCGCACAGCGACGAGGGGTGAGCGCGGCCAGACGGCCCGGTGCGCCCCTCGCAGGTCGCCACAGAGGGGGCAGTGCTCATGAAGGACCTTTCCATCAAGCAGCTCGGCGAGACCGTCGGTGCCGAGATCGTCGACATCGAGATCGACGAACTGCTCGTGGACCCCGACGTCCCCGAGGCCGTGCTCCACGCGCTCGACGCCAACGGCGTCCTCGTCTTCAAAGAGCTTGGTCTCGACGACGAGACGCAGGTCGCGTTCGCCAAGCGGCTCGGTACGCCGGTGGCCGTCCCCAGCCATCCGATCCCGGAGATCACGGTGATCTCGCTGGCGGACAGCAACCCCATCGCCGAGTACTTGAAGGGTGCCTTCGAGTACCACATCGACGGTTCGATGGATGAGATCCCGTCGAAGGCCTCCCTCCTCACCGCCTACGTCGTGCCAGCCGAGAGCGGCGACACCGAGTTTGCGAGCTCCTACGCCGCCTATGACGCGCTCAGCCAGGAGGAGAAGGACCTCTACGAGAGCTACCAGGTCGTGCACAGCTTCGAGGCTTCCCAGCGCAAGACCAATCCGAACCCCACGCCCGAGGAGCTCGCCGACTGGCGGACCCGCCCGACCAAGCTCCACCCCCTGGTCTGGAAGCACGACCATGGGCGCAGATCCCTGGTCCTCGGAGCGACCGCCTCGCACATCGAGGGCCTCGACGTCGATGAGGGCCGCTCGCTGCTCGCCCATCTCCTCGACATGGCGACAGCTCCGGGCCGGGTGTACCGCCACAAGTGGACGGTCGGCGACCTCGTCATCTGGGACAACCGTGGCGTCATGCACCGGGCCTGCGAGTACACCGCTGCGTCGAATCGAGAGATGCACCGCACGACCCTGGTGGGGGAAGAGGCGATCGCCTAGGTCGCACGGAGCGCGCACAGCTCGGCGAGGTCGTCGCCACTCTCCTAGTATCTCCATCAAGTACTTGTGAACTGGACGCAGCGTGGTCCCAGAGACGAAGTGGTGGGCAGATGACCTTCGAGGTAGATGAGATCGACTTCTTCCGAGGCAATGAGGAAGAGATCCTCGTGGACCCCTATCCATACCTCGACAAGATGCGCGCCGTGTGCCCCGTGCACACCGAAACCCATCACGACGTGGTCATGGTCACCGGCTACGCCGAGGCTCGCGACGTCTACAACGACAACGCCACCTTCTCGTCGGCCAACTCGGTCACCGGGCCGTTCCCAGGCTTCCCCGTCCCCTTGGAGGGCGACGACGTCTCTGATCAGATCGAGCAGTACCGCGACCAGCTCCCCATGAGCGACCAGATCATCGCCTTCGACCCGCCCAAGCACACCGATCACCGTTCGGTGATGCTGCGCTTGCTCACCCCCAAGCGCCTGAAGGAGAACGAGGACCTCATGTGGGCGCTCGTCGACCGCCACCTGGATCCCTTCGTGTCCGATGGTCACTGCGAGTTCATCTCGGCCTATGCCTCGCCGTTCACCCTGTCGATCATCAGTGATCTGCTCGGTGTGCCCGACGACGACAAAGAGGAGTTCCGAAAGGACCTTGGCGGTCGCGGCAACACCGACGGCGACGCCAACATCGGCAGCACCGAGGCCGCCATGGCTCACAACCCGCTCGAAGCGCTCTACAACCGCTTCGCCGCCTACATCGAGGACCGTCGAGAGCACCCTCGCGATGACGTGCTCGGTGGTATGGCTGCCGCCACCTTCCCTGACGGCTCGACCCCCGATGCCGGCGACGTGGCCCGTGTGGCGGTCAACGTCTTCGCCGCCGGGCAGGAGACCACCGTTCGCTTCCTGGCCGCGGCCGTCAAGATCCTCGCCGAGGACCCTGTGCTCCAAGACAAGCTCCGCGCCGACCGCTCCTTGGTGCCCAACTTTGTCGAGGAGACCTTGCGCTTGGAGGCTCCCGTCAAGGGTGACTTCCGAGTGGCCAGGACGCCGAAGAATGTCGGCGGCGTGGACATCCCCGCTGGCTCGTGCGTCATGGTGCTCAACGGCGCGGCCAACCGCGACCCGCGCCAGTTCGAGCGCCCGAGCGAGTTCGACGTCGACCGCGAGAACGCTCGTCACCACATCGCCTTCGGCTACGGCGTCCACACCTGTCCGGGCGCTCCCCTGGCGCGCACCGAGGGCGTGGTCAGCATCAACCGGATCCTCGATCGCTTGGGCGACATCCGGATCTCGGACGAGCACCACGGGCCTGAGGGGAGTCGTCACTTCGGGTACATCCCGACCTACATCTTGCGCGGCCTGACCGACCTGCACATCACCTTCACGCCGCTCGGCTGAGCCGAGCGACCCTCACGAGTGAGCGTGAGGCCTGGTCCTCTCGGGGAGCAGCAAGATCGCCCCGGCCAAGAAGCAGAGGGCCCCGACGAAGGTGCCGAGGTTGCTGAGCTCCACGTTCCAGAGCTGACCAGAGCTCGGCACGATGAAGGAAGCGATCGCCGAGACGCCGAAGGCGATCGAGCCCACCAGGTTGAGCGCCGTGATCCACCACGAGAGCTCTCGTGGCGACCACGACAGCCAGCCGTGCGAGACCTCGAACCAGGCCATGCCGCTGGCGATCAAGAAGCAGATCGATCCCAAGGCATCGGGCCGCCAGACGTGGTGGGCGGCCTGGGTCGAGGAGAGGTCAGACGAGACAGCCACCACCGTGCTGACGTTGAAGAAGAGCGTGCCGATCAGCTGGATGCCGCAGGCCCACCAGTCGATCTGCTGAGGCCGGTAGGCAAAGACCTTGCCCCAGCCGTGGGCCGGACCGTCCGGACCTGAGTCGACGGACTCTCGGTACTGGAGGAAACCGGCGGCAGTGAAGAAGAGCGACCCGATGAAGTAGGTCAGCGAATCCGTCCGAGGCCGAACGGCGTCTGCGTAGGTGGGCAGGGCTCCCAAGGCGAAGAGCGCCGAGCCCAGGGCGAAGAGGACCCCGATCCACCAACCCCGAGCACGCGGGTCCCACCAGGTGCCGCGGGGAGTGGCACCGACGTCGCGCTTGCGGTGGGCGCGCGAGTCCCACCGGGCGAGCACGCCGTTGGGTCGCTCGACCTCGACGAAGGTGACGAACGGACCGAGGCCTCTGGTGCGCGTGGCTGGTCCCCCGAGCCCGAGCAGCGGTCGTGTGGTCAACCACGTGTCGGCATGCTCCCCGGCTGGCACGTGACCAGTATCGCGACCGCCCACCTGGTCAGCTGCCACCGTGGGCTTGTTGGAACTCGAGGACCAGCGCTTCTGGCGCCACGCTCATCCAGGCGTCTTCGATCGCCCTGGTGAGCGCGGCGTCCCCGATCTCTTCCAAAGCGATCAGGACTGCGGGGTAGCCATCGAAGTGGGGAATGGTGAAGATGCCGCGGACACCCATGGCGAGGATCGCCTCCTTCTCCTCGAGCGAGCCTGTCGTGAGTCCGAAGATGAGACCCTGGGGCACAGGCTCCTCGCCGAATCGCTTGAGGTCAGCCTTGGAGAACGGTCGCTGCCAGAGGAAGGCGCCCTGCTCCACGAACCACGTGCGGTGCTCAAAGCGGAGTCCCTCGTCGACGCTCGGCAAGGTGCCGACGATCTCTTCGAGATGCTCAAGGGTTGCCATGGATCGGCATCGTAGCCAGCGCTTCTCGCTTCCCCGCCCAGTAGGGTGCAACGCACTTGGAGATCGGGTCGTGGCGCCGATCCTCTGTGTGGTCCGACCCCAAGCCACCCGCATCGTGAGGAACTGATGAAGCTCAAGGTCAACGAGCTGGGAAGAGGAGACCGCCTCGTCGTCCTCGTCCACGGCGCGCTCGGCAGCGGTCGATCCTTCAACCGCGTGGCCGATCTCTTGGACGGCGAGTTCAGGATCCTCTACTACGACCGCCGCGGCTATGGCGAGAACGCCGGGGCCGCTGTCGATGGTCCGGTGGGCGTCGACTCGCACATCGACGATCTGATCGAGATCCTCGGTGATCGAAGCGCCATCGTGATCGGCCACTCCTTCGGTGGCCTCACCACGCTCGGAGCAGCCGTGCGCGCCCCCGAGCTCATCGACGCGCTGGGTGCCTACGAGACCTCGATGGCCTGGTCACCAGGCTGGGACGACACCATCATGCACGGAGTCTTGGCCGGCCCCGATCCTGCTGATGCGGGCCTGCGCCTCATGCTGGGCGAGCGCTATGACCGCATGGACGTCGACGAGCGGGCACGTCGCCTCGTCGATGCGGCCGCCTTCGTCGCCGAGGAGCGCTCGATCAGAGGGTGCCCTCCCCTCTACGACGTCTCCGAGATCACCGCTCCCCTCGTGTTCGGCCGCAGCGACCCCGCCGTGATGCCCTCGGTGACCGCCTTCTTGCAGGCGAACATCAAGACCATGGAGATCATGGAGCTTCCTGGTGCTGGTCACCACGCTCATCGGAGCGATCCCGAAGGCTTCGCCAACCTCGTGCGACGTGCCAGCGAGCTGGCTGACTCGCGCTAGATCTCGATCGAGATCGCCAGAGGGCCCGGAGATGCCGTGGGCTACCATCCCGATGGACTTGTCGCGGACCGAGAGGAGCCATGATGCAGAGGATCCGGGGCTTCCTGCTCGCAGGGGCGACCGTGCTCGCTCTCGGCGGGGTGCTCAGCGCTTGCAGCTCGAGTGGTCCTGACACCGCCTCGTTGTCGGCCCAGCAGATCTTCGAGGCGTCGAAGACAGCCATGACGAACCTCACGAGCGTGAATGCGAAGGGCACCGTCGTCGCTGCGGGGAAACACACCAAGATCGATCTCGACGTGACCTCCACCAACTCAGGCGGCGCGATCACCATCAACAACAGCACCGTCAACGTCATCGTCACCACCAACAAGGACATCTACTTCAAGGCCAACCTGACCTTCTGGGAGCAGACAGCCAACGTGCCCGCATCCGTCGCCTCGCTCCTCGCCAACAGGTGGGTGACGGGGATCACCGCGTCGCAGGCATCGGGGTTCACCCAGCTGTTGAACCTCAAGTCGCTCATCCAAGAGACCTTCACCGCCTCGACGGTCACCAAGGGAGCGGTGACCACCATCGACGGGCAGAGCGCCATTCCGCTCACGAGCGCCAAGGCAGGCGTCGGCTACGTCGCTGCTTCGGGACCTGCGTACCTGCTCAAGATCGTCTCACCACACAACGGGGCGAAGGGTGAGATCACCTTCAGCGGCTTCGACGCCACGACCGCTCCGAGCACGCCGACCAACGCGGTGAACATCACAAAGTTCCTCGGCGGCTAGGCACCCTCTCTCCGATCGATGCCCGCCTCCTCTCGATAGCCTCACGACGTGGACCGGACGCTGCTCTACGACGGCGACTGCGGGTTCTGCACGACCACGGCCGCGTGGGTGTCGCAGCGCTGGCCCAAGCACGATGCTCCCAGGGCCGTCCCGTGGCAGCTCCTCTCAGCGCAAGAGGTGCTCGCCTCGGCCTTGAGCTCCGACGACCTTGCCTCTGCTGCGTGGTGGCTCGACGGCCACCGTCGCGACCGGGGGGCTCGAGCGGTCGCTCGAGCGCTCATCGCCACCGAGAGCTCATGGTCCGTGGTGGGCCGGATCCTGCTGGTCCCACCCGTCTCGTGGGTCGCCCCTTGGGGCTATCGGCTGATCGCTCGCTTCCGCTATCGACTTCCGGGTGGCACGCCCGCCTGCAAGCTCTGATCGCCGTCTCTGGGCCCCCAGAAATCATAGTTGACCAGCATCTTTTCTAAACCTATAAATCCGACTGGATTTGTCAGGTAATTCACCCTAATCTGTCCCTCATGCGCTCGACGACCCCACGGCTCACGGCTTCGGAGGACACGGCGCGCATGGTGCACCGCTGTATGCGGTGACCCTTCGGGGACTCTCGCCTCGACGCGTCGAAGCCCGACAGCGTCACCTCGTACGTACTCACCACAGCCCTGAAAGCAGACACTCATGACCACTCTTCTCACTCCCCCCGTCAGCCAGGTTGCTCCTGCGAACCCCGCACTCAGCCTCCATGAGCTTGCGGCCATCGCCCGCGGTCTGGCCGAGACGGCTCACATCTGGCCCGACGTCACCGATCCCAAGGAGCGGATCTGGCACACGATCGCTCGAACGGACCGTTTCGAGGCCTTCGTCATCGCGTGGCCTGCGGGCTCGTCGATCGAGCTCCACGATCATGGCGAGGCCGCCGGTGCGATCGCTGTTGCCGCAGGTGAGCTCGTCGAGACAGCCGTGCACGACGTCGCCGGATGGCCAACCTTCCTCCCCACCCACCTGAGCGCGGGCATCCAGCTCTCGTTCAGGGAGGGCCACGTCCACGGGCTCCACAACCCCGGGCTCGTCCCCGCCCTGACCGTGCACGTCTACTCACCTGTGCTCCGCTCGATGACGTTCTTCGACCATGGTGATGACGGTGCTCGCCTTGCCGTGCGCACCGAGCTGTTCGATCCTGAAGAGGTGGCATGACGCGCAGCGCGGATGATCTGGTGGCCGAGGCTCGAAAGAGGATCAGCCGCATCGCCCCAGCCGACGTCGACGAGGTCGTCGACGCTGGTGGGTTGGTCATCGACATCCGTCCACAGCAGCTCCGCGAGGAGGAAGGTCCCTTCCCGGGAGCCATCGTCATCGAGCGGAACGTCTTGGAGTGGCGACTCGATCCGCAAGGCGACCACAGGATCCCGCACGTCACCGGCTATGACCAGCCCGTGATCATCGTGTGCTCGGGTGGCTTCGCCTCAAGCCTGGCCGCTGCTGCCCTCACGGACCTCGGCTTCAGCTCTGCCGCTGACCTCGAGGGTGGCTACCAGGCGTGGCGGGCGTGGATCGACGCCGACGCCGTGGTGCAGCTGGACCACTATCGGGAGAACCTCGAGCGCGTGGCGACGGTTCGCAAGCGCTGAGAGGACGGGCGCCGTCAGCTCGAGGGCGTGACCTCGGTGCGGAGCACGCAGTGAGAGATCCTCAGGTCCTTGACCGACGCACTCGGCGTGAGCGCACCCGTGGTGTTCCACTCCCATGACTTACCTGGAGGAACCGTCCCGTCGACACCGATGTTCCCGAGACTCTGCCCCTCAGGATTGACGAAGCTGATCTGCGGGCTCAGCTCGAGAGTCGTCGAGCTCGTGTTGGTGGCCGTGCCGAGGGCGCGTCCCCCGTCGCCGAAGTTCCCGATCTTGAGCAGGTAGCACCCCACCGTCTTCTGGGAGACCTGCGTCGAGGCGACGATCTTGACCCCGAGCTCATGCTGCTGGATGGCCGTGGCCGATGAGGTGCATGCCGCCACGCTCGCCCCGAGACCAAGGACGCCAACCAGCGCCCCCCGCCTGGCAAGCACGCTCGAACGTCGTGCGGTGAGAGCAGGTCGATCGCGCATCAAAAGAGTATGGCCCTTGCGATCCTCTCGAGACGTCGAGCTCGATGTCTGAGAGCGCGAGCCGCACGGACATGGCACGCCTCTTCGTAGCTCGCGCCTCAGCGATCGTCGAGCGACAGCTCAGCGGGCCAGGTAGCGCTGCGCCACCTGGGTGCTCTGGGCACCGAAGGCGGCAAGATCGGCCCTCGTGACCTCCTCGAGGAGGCTCGTGTCTTCGAGACCCGGGGCACACACCACCTCTCCGAGCTCGAGCCCGCGCAGACTTGCGATCACGACGCCGGCAGCGGCCATGCGCGGCACGGCGCTCAGATCCATCCCCTGGCGCTCATGGAACTCGGTCGCCACGACGCCCGGACAGAGCACTTGGACCTGGACGGGACTCTCTCTCAGCTCTTCATCGAGCGCCTGGGTCAGCGCCACCAGCAGGGCGAGCGTCCCGGTGTAGGTCGCTCGCCCCGACATCAGGCCGAGCGGAGCAGGTCCCGCGTAGGCCAGCATCCCCGCCACGTTGACGATCGTGCCGGCTCCGCGCTCGAGCATCCCTGGGAGCGCCGCTTGGATCAGCATCGTCGGCGCCACGGTCTTGACATGGACCAGCTCCCGGGCCTTCTCGGCCGGAAGATCGGCCATCGCCATGTAGTGAGCGACGCCCGCGTTGTTGATGAGCATGCTCAGCGGGCGCGAGGCGCAGATCTCCGCCACCTCATCGATGCCCGCATCGGTGGCGAGATCGGCCACGAGGGTCTGGACCTGCACCGAAGGAAGCGAGTCGGAAAGCTCTTGGAGCCTCTCGAGCCTCCTTCCCACGACCACGAGGTCGAACCCGAGCTCTCCGAGTCGCTTCGCGTAGGCCGCGCCGATGCCCGACGACGCTCCGGTGACAAGTGCAAGTTTGGACACGACAGCCTCCCGTGGTGGCGTTCTGCCTCAACCTAGAGCGATCGAGCTCGACGCCTGAGCGTCCGACGATCAGCTGAGCACGGTGCCGACCGCCTGAGCGTCCGTCAGCTGTCGCAGCGACGACGTCGGGGACGAGACCGTCTCCGTGCGCTCGGGGAGGTCGCTGCTCCGCGAAGGGCGTAGCGTCGTCGTCATGCGAGCAGCTGTGAGCCTCACCATCGATGCCCCACCGAGGAAGGTGTGGGAGCTCATCAGCGACATCACCAACATGGGGACCTTCAGCCCCGAGGTGATCGAGGCCGAATGGCTTGAGGGTGCCACCGGACCGGCAGTCGGCGCCACGTACAGAGGTCACGTCAAGCGCAACGAGAACTGGCCTGTCACGTACTGGACCACCTGCAAGATCACAGAGTGCGTCCCGGGTGAGGTCTTCGAGTTCGCCGTCGTGGTGTCAGACAAGCCGATCAACACGTGGCGCTATGAGTTCAAGGCCGCCGGCGACGGGGGCACCGAGGTGACCGAGTCGTTCGACCTCGGCGACAGCCTGCTCGTGAAGATCTGGCGCCCGCTTGGCGGGTTCCTTCGCGAGAATCGGAACAAGCGAGACATGCTTCGTACCCTTGAACGAGTCAAGCAGGCAGCCGAATCGTCGGGGGGCCCTGAGAGCTAGTCACCTCCGGAGCGAGTCCTCGTCGCCAGCAGGTCTCGCAGCGCCACGGTGGTGAGGTCTCGACGGTGCCCGGCAAGGCGATCGCCATGATGCCGTGCTCCGGGTGCCTGGCAGCGCTCGACCACCTCGGGGTCTGCACCGCTGATCCGGCGAGCGAGACGCCGCCGCAGGCTCTCGCCCCGTGCGCCAGGTGCGACGTTCGCCGCCCTTCCCTGCGCTCACCAGCGAAGGTAGGTTGCGGCGATGACGCAACCGAACATCCTCCTGATCATGACGGACGAGGAGCGCTACCCCCCTCCCTACGAAGGCGAAGACCTGGAGCGCTTCCGCAGCTCGCAGCTTCCCGCTCGAGCGTCGCTCCGCTCGCGCGGCATCGAGTTCCATCGTCACTACGCGGGCTCGACGGCTTGTGTGCCCAGCCGAGCCACGCTCTTCACGGGTCAGTACCCGTCGCTGCATGGGGTGACGTCCACCGACGGGGTCGCGAAGCAAGCGTCTGACCCGAACATGCAGTGGCTCGATCCTGACTCAGTTCCCACCTTGGGCGACTGGTTTCGAGCGGGCGGCTACCAGACGCACTACCGAGGCAAGTGGCACGTCTCGCATGCCGATCTGACGATGCCGGGCTCCCATGAGGGCCTCATGGCCTCTGATGATGACGGACAGCCCATTCCCGCGGTGGTCGAGGCGTACCGCAAGGCGGATCGGCTCGACCCCTTCGGCTTCTCTGGCTGGATCGGACGTGAGCCCCATGGTGCGGCCAAGTCAGACTGCGGGACCGTGCGTGACGGCGTGTTCGCCGAGCAGGTCGTCGAGCTCTTCGGTGAGCTCTCTGCCGCCCAAGCGGCAGGACCCTGGTTGACCGTGGCGTCCTTCGTCAACCCTCACGACATCGCCTTCTCCGGCTTCGGTTGGGAGCAGCTCCTCCAGTTCGGCCCCCCCGATGACACCGTGCCCGCCATCACCGAGGCGCCTTCTCAGGCTGACTCGTTCGCCGGGCGCCCAGCATGCCAAGAGGCCTTCAAGGAGCTCTGGCCACAGATGCTGTTCCCGACCGCCACCGACCTCGGCTACCGGCGGCTCTACTACTACCTCCACAAGCTCGTCGACCAAGCGATCGGCAAGATCCTCGCCGAGCTCGAAGCCTCAGGGATGGCCGACGACACCATCGTCGTGTTCACCTCTGATCACGGTGACGTGCTCGGTGCGCACGGCGGCCTGATCCAGAAGTGGTGCAACGCTTTCGACGAGGCCGTTCGGGTGCCGCTCCTCATCGCCGGCCCTGGGATCGACCCTGGAGCACCGGGCATCTCGACCCCCACCAGCCACGTGGACCTGATCCCCACGCTCCTCGGCTTGGCTGGCATCGACGTCGAGCACGCAGCCCAAGGCGTCGCTGCGCACCACGACGAGGCGCAACCTCTCCCCGGGCGCGATCTCAGCGAGGTCGTCCTCGGCCGAGCGCCCGAATCGGCTGCGGCGTCGGCCATCTACTTCATGACCGAAGACGACGTGACCCGTGGCGTGACGCAGGCGAACATCCTGAGCGGCACGCCCTTTGAAGCGCTGTCCGCGCCTATCAACATCGAATCTGTGCTCAGCACGCTTCCGACAGGAGAGAACGGGGCGCCTGAGCTCTGGAAGCTCAACCACTACTACGAGCGCCTCGACGAGTGGTACGCCGCTCAGGGTGTGGCCGCCAACCCCTTCTGGGGACCTCCGGCTGAGCCCTTCTTCGAGCTCCACAACCTCTCGAGCGACCCCGAGGAGCGGCAGAACAAGGCAGACAGCGAGACCGAGTCGCTCTCCGCCATGCGCTCGGTGCTCGACCAGCAGCGCGATCTCAAGCGACGGCTCCCTCGTCTCCGGAACCCAACCAGCTGACCCTCTGCTGGTTGGCCGCAGCGAGGAGCGACCAAGCTCCGAAGCCCCACCCAGACGCCGCTCACGAGAGAATGGCTCGTTCCTTGCGTCTGATGGATCGCTGTCGGGATCATCTGCCATGGTGGTAATTCCGAGGATCTGACCTCGGTGCGAGGGCTCTCCTCCCAGGTCACAACGGCTTTCTGATCAGGAGATCTCTGTTAAGTCGAAGGAAACTCAATAAGGATCACGTAAATCGACATCGAAACGTGACGGAGTCGACTTAGCATCGTCGTACCTCATCACTTCTGTGACGACCGAGCATCAAAGGCCGCATGAGCGACGACTCCAACATCCAACCTCGAAAGAGCGATGAGCGCCTCGCTCGCCTCGGCCAAGAGATCGACGGCTCTCCGGGCACCGCGGGGACGAGGAAGCAGCAACGCGAAGCTCGTGCCCGGGCAAGCTCGCGATCGGGTCGTGGACGAAAGCGGTGGAGCACCAAGCGCAAGGTCGTCACCATCCTGTCCTCGCTCGCCATCCTGCTGGCGCTGGTCGTCGGGGGCAGCTACCTGTACTTCCGCTACGAGTGGAACAAGATCCACAAGGTCGCCTGCACGACCTGCACCGCAGCCGTCTCTGGGAAGCCCTTCAACGTTCTCATCGTCGGCTCCGACTCAAGAGTGGGAGACACCGGCCAGGCCACGAGCTCCTTCGGTGATCCCGCGGTCGTCGGCGGACAGCGCGCCGACACGATCAAGATCGTCCGGATCATCCCCGCGACGGGGTCGGCTCGCGTGCTCTCGATCCCTCGTGACACCTTCGTCACCGTCTCGGGCCTCGCCGAGACCACGCAGCTCAACGGCCCCAACAAGATCAACGCCGCCTTCAACAACGGTCCGAATGCGTTGATCGAGACCATCAAGAAGACCTTCGGCATCTCCATCAGCTACTACGTGACCGTCGACTTCAACGGGGTCATCGATTCGGTCAATGCCTTGGGTGGCATCAGCCTCAACTTCAAGGACCCCGTGCGAGACAACGATCAAGGAAACAACAACTCCGGGCTCGACATCGCGCTTCCGGGATGTCATCTCCTCAGTGGGAACCAGGTGCTCTCGCTGTCACGATCTCGGTTCTACCAGTACTACGCCAACGGCGAATGGAACAGCGACAACGGCAACGACATCGCGAGGATCCAGCGCCAGAACATCATCATCCAAGCCATGGTGAAGAAGGCGAGCTCGACCTACAACCCCTTCACCCTTCGAGCCCTGCTCGACTCGGTCACCCACGACATCACCATCGACACGAAGATGTCGCCCTCGCTCCTCTACGACCTCGCCGAGAAGTACCACGCCTTCTCGCCCTCGAGCCTCGTGTCCTTCACGCTGCCCATCACGCCCTACAGCAACGGGTACGGATCAGTGCTCGTCGTCAACACCGAGAGCTCGCCCACCTACATCGACACGATCACGCAGTTCCTTGGCGAAGACCCCGCAGCACCGACGACGCCACCGCTCGACGCGTCGGTGAACCCCGTCACGGTTCCCTCCACCACGACGACGACGGCTCCGGCGTCGACGACCACGTCGAAGTCTTCGACCTCGACGTCGCACACCACGACCACCACGTCACCGGCTGCGACCGATTCGCTGCCTTCGTACGACCCAACCCTCTGTTGACCCCGAACGTCGAGCGCGCCGGCAGAGTGGTGTGCTTGCAGGGTTGAGGTGCGCCACAAAGCAGCAACCTGGCTCATCGGTACCTGCGAAGGGCTTCTGGCCACACGACCATCGCCACACAGGGATCGACGGGCTCGCTACTCCTTCGGCACGTCAGATGCCGATCTCGGTCGACTCATCGTGTAGCGAGATCCGTCCCAAAACCACTCCGAGTCTGGAGTGCGAGGGTCCGCGTACCAACCCGGGAGCGCGGAGCCGACACTCGGGCTCGTCGACCATGGGCCCTGTGCTCTGAGGGTCTCTTCGGCCGCACGGACCTTCGGCCTGGTCTTCGTCAGATAGAGGATTGAGGCGACGAGGCCGACGGGGCCGAGCATGAACGTCAGCACAGCGATGAGGACAAGCCACGTGGTCTTGGTCGTGCCAGCCATCTCAAAGGCTCTGTCAGACCCCTTGGTCGCATCGATGAAGGCCCAGATACCGATGCCGTAGGACGTGATCCCCAGCACCATCCAACCGAAGAAGAGGGCGAAAAACCAAGCCGGGAAGGCCGAGTTCGCAATCATCGAAGCGCCGAGTTCATGACGTCACACCGTAGGACAAGCGGGACCAACGAGGTGCAACGTCCGTTGGAGGAACAACGGGGGGAACGCAACAAGGCACTGGCCCCCTAGCGAAAGGCGGGGACGAGGAAGAGGAGGAAGACGGACGCGTTGAACGTGGCGTGCGCCACCATGCCGGCCGCGAGTCGTCCTGTCTTGTGCTTGAGGTAGCCAAGGATCAGTGCCATCGGCAAGAGGACCACCGGAGCGAGGAGGCCTTCGTTGATCGTGTGGACCGCAGAGAAGATCAGCGCGGTGATGAAGATCGCCGGCACCGCTCCCACCCTCCGCGTGAAGGCGCCCTGAACGAGTCCTCGGAAGAAGAGCTCTTCGAAGAATGGCGCTCCCACCACCACGAAGAGGCCTATGAGGAGCCACTGCCAGGCGCCGTTTGGCGCGAGTCCCAAGACTCGATGCGCCGTAGAGTTCGGCGTGTCGAAACCCTGGCCGTTGGCGATCACGATGAGGATGACGAACAGGAGCGGCCAGAGCCGACCGATCACGCCGCCGAGAACTCCGGTCCACGTGTCTTTGAACGTTGGCCAGGAGAGACCAAAGTCGGTGACAAGACTTCCTGAGCCGTTCATCCTCGTGGCCACCATCGTCGCTCCGAAGAAACAGACCCACAGCGCCAGCTCGCTCGCAACGAAGAACGAGACCGACTGCGTGGGATCGAAGCTCCCGGAGGCCAACGCGAAGGCAAACTGCACCGCAACGCTGGCCAAGACCCCGAAGCATGCGCCGACAGCTGCTACACCCCCGCCTTTGATTCCCGGGCCCTTGGGGATGAACTGGGGCGTCGAGGAGGACGCCAGTGGCACCGCCATGCCGAAGGGTCCATAGATCACGGGACTCCACTCGCGCCCATCCCACCATCGCCAAGGGGCTACCTGCCACGGGTCTGGATACCACCCAGGTGGTGTGCTTGGCGGAGACGAGGTCTCATCGGTGAGGTAGCTGCCGGTCACGATCGGTGCGGCCAGGCTCAGGGCTTGAGGTCGATGACGATTGACCCGGCGACCTTGTCGTGCCAGGCCTGACGACGCTTGTCCCACAGAGGAGACAGGTTGTCGATGAGGTAGGGGACCACGAAGACGACATAGAAGACCGTCATGATGAGCGATCTGCCAAGTGCTCGCCAAAAACCGATCTTGCCACCTGTTCGACGATCTCGCACCGCGATGCCCAAGGCCATCTTGCCAACGGTCTGACCCTTCTGCGATCCATTGAGAAACCCGAAGTAGAGGGCGCCGGGAATCGACGCAAAGACCATCAGGACCAAGAGCCCAAGAAAGACGGCTCCTCCTTGATGCTGCTGGTTGGCGTTGCTCGACTGGCCAGACTTCGTGGCTGCGCCGATCACCGCGAGGAGGACGAAGACAGTGGCGCCGATGATGGCCCAATCGATCATGATCGCAAGGAAGCGCTTCCACCAAGGCGCCAAGGCAAGGCCAAGGTAGGGGTCAGGAAACACGTTGGCCGTCGGCCTGTTGGAGACCGGGATTTGGGAGAAGCCCGGCGGTGGCCCAAGACCCGCTGGAGGAACAACATTGGGAGGAGGTCCGTAGCCGGTGGGATACGCCGAGCTCGAGAGCAGCTCCGAGCTTGGAGCATCAACGGGGGCATGATCCGACCACGTGGCGGGGTCCACCGGGGCGGCCTCCTGTTCGGGACTGGTCGAGACCAACCGATCGTCACGAACGAGAGGTGGAGAAGCCTGTGCGCGGGGTGCGAGCACATCCGGATGGAGATGTGGCGGGTACCACCTCCCATCCGAGGCGATCCACCAACCTTCGCCTTGACTCACGTCAGACACTGATCAAGCCTCCTCTTTGGCGCACCGACAGGTGTCCTTCATCCCCGGATTCATTTCCAGATTCGCAAGGGGTCGCTTCTTGTGTCGACGAGCTAGATCGGATCATCGAGTGGGGTGATCGAGCGGTCGATTATGGCCCAGACCCAGACGCCGAACGAGGTCATGAACCACACGAAGCCGAGCAGCGAATTGTGATCGGGCCTCGCAATCGCGTCCACGGTATCTACCAAGAAGGTGCCGATCACAAGGCCCCCTCCCAGCCAGAACTTCCATTTCGCTTCGCGGAAGGTGTACAGGAACGACCAGAACGAAAGGAAGACAGCGAGAAGCACCGCGGTGGCTCTTGACTTCCCCTGATTCAGAGCGACGCCCGAATACACGCCCAGTGCTGGACTTCCACATCGAGGGCACATCGTCGCGGTGGCCACGAGGCCGGTGCCGCACGACACGCAGTACTTGGAGATCGACAGAGACATTGCCTGGTTCGGTACCGGAGACGGTGTCATCGACGCTCCGGGTGGCGGAGGCGGTGTCATCCACGCTCCGGGCGGCGGAGGCGGTGTCATCGACGCTCCGGGTGGCGGAGGCGGTGTCATCCACGCTCCGGGCGGCGGAGGCGGTG
>Ga0075017_100001164_pt1 | contig 15874 bp, 15 predicted proteins | sample AleBraG_ABR_2012_FD_71475 | JGI IMG/M metagenome (GOLD analysis project Ga0075017, IMG submission 71475) | Freshwater sediment microbial communities in response to fracking from Pennsylvania, USA - Alex Branch Run_MetaG_ABR_2012 | ecosystem: Environmental > Aquatic > Freshwater > Creek >... | reverse complement strand
GGTCCCATCGTGGCGGTCACCGACTTCATGCGGGCCGTCCCGGACCAGGTGTCCCGCTGGATGCCGCGGCAATTCACCTCCCTCGGCACGGACGGCTTCGGCCGCTCGGATACCCGTGAGGTGCTGCGGCGCTTCTTCGAGGTGGATGCCGCCCATGTGGTGGTGGCGGCCCTGGAGGGCCTGACCGCCGACGGAGCCGTCCCGCCCGGCTCCGTCGCCTCCGCCATCAGCCGTTACGGCATCACCCCCGACACCGCCGACCCCTGGTCGGACTGAGCCCGGGTGGTCGGGGGCCGGATCCGTCCTGAGCCTGGGCCGTCCGGGTCCGGATCCGTCCGGTCCACGCTGCCGACGGCTCCCCCGGGGAGGGCCCCTCCGGGCCCCGGCTAGCCTGATGCCGTGCTCTGGCTGACCGGTGACTCCGATGCGGACGCGCTCTTGTCGTCCGAACCACTCGCCCTCCTGATCGGCATGGTCCTCGACCAGCAGATCCCGATGGAGCGGGCGTTCAAGGCGCCCTTCGACCTGAAGACGCGGCTCGGGGGCACCCTCGACCCCGCCGCCATCGCCGCCATGGCCCCGGAGGAGCTGGCCGCCGTCTTCGGCGCCAAGCCGGCACTGCACCGCTTCCCCCGGTCCATGGCCGGACGGGTGCAGGAGGTCTGCGGCGCAGTGGTCGAGACCTACGGCGGCGACGCGTCGGCCATCTGGACAACGGCCCCGGACGGCAAGCAGCTGCTGGCCAACGTCAAGGCGCTCCCCGGCTTCGGTGACCAGAAGGCCCGCATCTTCGTGGCTCTCCTCGGCAAGCAGGTCGGCGTCCGGCCCGCGGGGTGGGAGAAGGCCGCCGGCGCCTATGGGGAACCGGGTTCGCACCGGTCGGTGGCCGACATCGATTCGGCCGAGGCCCTGGCCAAGGTCCGCCAGTTCAAGCAGCAGATGAAGGCAGAGGCCCGGGCCAAGCTCCCCAATCCGGGGTGACCAGGTCCGGCACGTCCACTCCGCCAGGGGTGCACTGGGGTCTGGCCCGCCGCCGTCTGTACCTCTGCACGCCGGACCGGCCCGATCTCGAGTCCTTCGTGGGCCGCTGTATCGAAGGCGGCGTCGACATCGTGCAGTTGCGGGACAAGCACCTCGACGACACGACCCTCGTCGACCGGGCGGTGCTGGTCCAGCGGGTCTGCGCCACAGCCGGTGTCCCCTTCGTCCTCAACGATCGGCCAGACCTGGCCGCCGACATGGGGGCGGACGGCGTCCACGTGGGCCAGGACGACCTGTCGGCCATCGCGGCCCGAGCCATCGTGGGTGATCACGCACTGGTCGGACTGTCGACCCACGCGCCCGCCGAGTTGGCCACGGCCGTCGGCGTCGAGGGGACACAGGAGCCGGCGCCGGTCGACTACCTCTCGGCCGGACCGGTGGTGGCGACCCCGACCAAGCCGGGGCGCCCCGGCACGGGACCGGCGTACGTGGAACTCGCCGTCCGGGAGTCGCCGTGGACCGTGTGGGTGACCGGCGGGGTCGATCCCGACACCGTCGACGGCCTCGTCGCCTCCGGTGCCCGGCACTTCGTGGTGGTCCGGTGGTTGGTGGCGGCAAAGGACCCGAAGGGCGCGGCCCGGACGCTCCGACGCAGGATCGACGACCTGCTGGGGGATCAGGCGAGCTGAGCGGTCCGGGCCCCGTTCGTCTGGGCGCCCGGTGCGACTGGCGTGACGGGCCCGGGGGCCTTCAGCCCTGCGGGGGGGTGGAGGTGATCGTGTAGCCCTTGGGCAGCTCGACGGGCGGCGACGAACCGACGTCGCTGATGGCCAGATTGATGATCAGCCCCGGGGTGATGGCCCGGAAATTGGACACGTAGTTACCCGTCACCGTGTAGATCAGCTGCTCGGTCTGCCCGCCCTGGGTCAGGGTGACGGTGGTGACGGACCCGTTCCTGGTGGAGGGGCCCTTGTTCCAGTACGAGAGGTAGAGCTGGGCGGGGTCCACGGCGACGGCTCCGGAGGTCTGCTGGGTGTAGAACCTCGTGGGCCGGGGGGCGTTGGGCGACGTGGTCTTCGCGATGTACTCGGTGTGCCCGACGATGATCAGGTAGGTCCTCCCGGTGGAGGTCTGCAGCCAGCCGGCCAGCCGGTCGGGGGCCTGGAACACCACGCTGGCCAGCTGATTGCCCTGGGGCGCGCGCTCGACGTCGATCTCGGAGTAGTTGGGCGCCTTCAACGTGTTGGTCACCGCCTGGCCGAGGCTGGTCCCGCTCTGCGCCTGGACGGCGCCGAGGACGGCGAAGCCGGCACCGACGACGGACAGGATCCCCAGCAGGACGAACGCCATGAACTTCCGCATGTCACTCACTTCCGGGAGGGTGGGTCGGGACAGGGACGGATCGGTCCCCGGTGTGGCCCCGTTCGGGGACCACGGTACTCAAGGACTGCAGGGTCCAGGCACCGCTCAGATGCCGATGCGCTGGGCCAGCAGCTCCCGATGGTACGAGGGGTCGCCCAGCATCAGCTCGGAGGACTTGGCCCGCTTGAAGTAGAGGTGCGCCGGGTGCTCCCACGTGAAGCCGATGCCACCGTGGATCTGGATGGTCTCGGCCGCGGCGTGGAAGTACGCCTCGGAACAGTACGACTTGGCCAGGCTGGCCACGACCGGGAGCTCGTCGGAGTCCTCGGCGGCGGCCCACCCTGCGTAGTAGGCGGCCGACTTGGCCGACTCGACCTCGAGCAGCATGTCGGCGCACTTGTGCTTGATGGCCTGGAAGCTGCCGATCGGGCGCCCGAACTGGATGCGGGTCTTGGCGTAGTCGACCGAGCTCTCCAGGCAGCGCTGGGCACCGCCCACCTGCTCGGCGGCCAGGGCCACGGCGGCGAGGTCCAGGGTCTTGGACAGGCCCGCCTCGGCGCCACCTTCGGTCCCGATCAGCCACGCCGGGGTGTCGGCGAACTCGATCCGGGCCTGCTTGCGGGTCTGGTCCATGGTGGCCAGCGGGGTGCGGGTGAGGCCGGCGGCGTCGCCCTTCACGCCGAACAGCGACAGGCCGGCGTCGGTGCGGCCCACCACCAGGACGAGATCGGCGGTGTGTCCGTCGACCACGAAGGACTTGTGACCGTCAAGGGCCCATCCGTCCGCGGCCGGGGTGGCGGCCAGGGTGATGCCTTCGGCGTCCCAGCGGCCCGAGTCCTCGGTGAAGGCCAACGTGGCGATGGTCTCGCCCGAGGCGATCCCTGGCAGGAGGTACTCCTGGGCCTTGGTATCGCCCGAGGTCAGCAGGGCGTTGGCGGCCAGTGCCACCGTGGCGAAGAACGGTGAGCAAAGCAGGGCGGCCCCCATCTCCTCGAGGACCACGATCAACTCGACGTAGGAGAACCCGGCGCCCCCGAACTCCTCGGGGATGATGAGCGACTGGAGGCCCAGCTGCTCGGCCATCTGCGTCCAGACCTCGGGGTCGTAGCCTTCGGTCGTCTCCATCAGCCGACGGACCTCGGTTTCGGGCGACTTGTCGTCGAGGAAGCGGCGCACCGACTTGCGGAGCTCGTCCTGCTCCTCGCTGAAGGCGAAATTCATCCTGGTCTCCATCCGATGGAGTCCCCCACCGGGGACATCGTGTGGTGGTGCCCCCCACGGGACAACGTGCCCTGTTTGTCTACCAGAACCCCGCCGGTGGTGACCAACGGGTGACGGCACGCCGCGCCGGCAGCCCCCTGCTCCCCGCTACGCTCCGTTCCAGGAGGTGGGACCTATGGCCGACACCGTGATCGACTACCAGGACACCGCGGTCGAGGTGCACCGGGTGGTGGTCGGACCCCTCGACAACAACGTCTACATCGTGCGTTGCCGCGAGACCGGCGAGTCGCTGTTGATCGACGCCGCCAACGAGCACGACCTGCTCCTCGAGCTCTGCCGTGACCTGCATGTGGGTCAGGTCGTGGAGACACACGGCCACTGGGACCACATCCAGGCCGTGGAGGCAGTGCGCAATGCCGGCATCGACGTGGCCGTCACCCAGGCCGACGCCGCCATGCTCCCCTCCTACGACCAGATCCTGGACGACGAGTCGGTGGTGCCGGTCGGCCGCCTGCGGGTCGCCACCATCGCCACGCCGGGTCACACCCCGGGGTCGATGAGCTTCGCCGTCGAGGGGACGCCCCTCCTGTTCACCGGGGACACGCTGTTTCCGGGAGGGCCGGGCAACACCTCGTTCGAGAACGCCGACTTCGCCACCATCATCCGCTCCATCGAGGGGCGCCTGTTCGGCGCATTCGGGGCCGACACTCTCGTCCTGCCGGGCCACGGCTCCAGCACCACCATCGGGACCGAGTCCCCCCATCTCGACGAGTGGGTCGCCCGGGGCTGGTGAGTCCCGACGCCGTGCCGGGTCGCTCAGCCCGGAGCGGCGGTCAGACGGCGGTGGAGGGGCGGCGGGGCTCCCGGATGACCTCGATCTCGGGAGGCAGTCCACTGATCGACACCCCGCCGGGGACCTGGTCCCCCACCTCGATCGTGACCCTCGAGCCGGCCAGGGGGATCCCGGCCACCTTGAGGTAGCCGATGCCCTCGGGCAGATTGGGCGACAGCCACGTCTTGCCGTAGGGGATCCAGGGGTCGAGCCGCAAGAGGGTCCGCAGGCACAACAGCGGAGACGCCGCCGACCAGGCCTGGGGCGAGCACGAGGTCGGGTAGCCGACGGGGACCGTGAGTTCGCCCCGGTCGAGTCCACTGAACAGCTCGGGCAGTCGTCCCCCCTGCGCCTGGGCGGCATCGAGCAGTCCGAAGATGAGCTTCTGGGCGGCGCCGTCGTAGCCGTAGCGGGCCAGGCCGGCCGCCACGATGGCGGTGTCGTGCGGCCACACCGAACCGCAGTGGTAGCTGATCGGGTTGTAGCCGCCATTGTCGCTGGACAGCGTGCGCAGGCCCCAACCGGTGAACATCGAGGGTCCGACCAGCGCCTGGGCCACCTGGTGGGCTTTGTCCTCGTCGACGATCCCGGTCCACAGGCAGTGGCCGATGTTGGACGTCAGCGAGTCGATCGGCTTCTTGTCGGCGTCGAGCCCGACGGCGAACCACCCTTTCTCCTCCAACCAGAAATCTCGGTTGAAGTTGGCCTTGAGGTGGGCCGCCTTCGACCGGAAGCGGTCGTAGGTGGCCGTGTCCCCGGCCTCGAAGGCGAAGTGGGCGCTGGCCAGGTAGGCGCCGTAGGTGTAGGCCTGCACCTCGGCGAGGGCGATGGGGGCCTGGGCCACCCGCCCGTCGGCGTAGCGGATGCCGTCCCAACTGTCCTTCCAACCCTGGTTGGCCAGTCCCCGGTCGGTGGCCCGGTGGTACTCGACGTAGCCGTCGCCGTCGGCGTCGCCGAAGTGCTCGATCCACTCGATGGCCCGGGCCGCGTTGGGGAGCAGCTCGTCGACCAGTTCGCGGGCCACGCCCCACCGGCGCATCTCGCCGAGCAGCATGACGAAGAGCGGTGTGGCGTCGGCCGTTCCGTAGTAGATGCTGCCGCCCCCGAGCGACAGCGACGCGGCGTCCCCGAAACGCATCTCATGGAGGATGCGACCGGGCTCCTCCTCGTGGCGGGGGTCGACTTCGGTGCCCTGGAACCGGGCCAGGGTCTGCAGCACGCCGCGGGCCAGGTCGGGGTCGACCAGGAGGGCCATCCATGCCGTGAGCAGCGAGTCCCGGCCGAACACGGTCATGAACCACGGTGCCCCGGCCGCCACCACCACCCGCTCCGGGAAGTCGGGATCGAAGATGCGCAGGGCCCCGAGGTCCTCGGCGCTGCGGGCCACGACCTGCTTGAGCACCGGGTGGTCGGTCTCTACCTGTGGTACCTGGCGCCGCCATTCGGCCAGCCGTTCGCTCGGTGTCGCCCGTTCCACCGGCTCACCGCAGCGGTACTTGGGGGCGAACAGCTCGCCGTTGATGACCGGCCCGACCTCGATGCAGGTCGACCACTCCCCCCGGGCCGGGACGACGACCTCGAAGGTCACCAGTCCGGGGACCACCCGATGGGCATCGACCGCCCGGATCTCCACGCCCCGGGCCACCGCACCACGGCTGTAGGTGTAGGTCAGCGACGGCACCCGGTCGCCCCCGGGGGGGCCGACCTGTCCGTCCACCACGTCCGTGGTCACGCTGCCGTGATGGCCGTCGGCGACCACCCGTCCCTCTTTGACGGCGAACAGGTCGGCGAAGTCCGCGTCGACCAGGACGTCCACCGAGCAGACGGTGGCTTCGTCGCCGAAGTTCCGCAGGATCAGCTCCTCGCGCATGCCCTGGCCCACATGGCGTTGGCGGAACACCATGAGGGTCGAGTCGGCCCGACCGGGGGCGGGCAGGTTGCGGGACACGAAGGTGGCCGAGAACGGGTCGTCGTTGACGGCGGCCAGCGGCTCGGCCGGGACCCCGTTGACCAGCACCTCGAAGCGGGACAGGATCCGGGTGTCCCGGAAGAAGAGGCCCTGGGCCGCTCCGGAGGCGATGTCGCCGGCGCCGCCGCTGATGGCGAAGGTGGACTCGTCGACCAGGGTCACCGCGCCGGCCCCCGAACCGAGCTGGGTGACCGGGCCGGAGTAGTTCCACGGGTCGGACATGGCGGTACCGTACCGGTTGGTCCCGTGGGTACCATAATTCCCCAGCGTGCGACCGGTGGAGGCCGGCCTTTCCGGCCCCGGCTATTCCCACTACCGGCGTAGGAGAAATACCGGGGACGGGCTACAATCGTAGGCGTGAGCCCGGATACCGACGACGTGACGACGACCCCTCCCCTCCTCCAGATCGTGGGCCTCCACGCGTCCGTCGAGGGCCAGCCCATCCTCAGGGGCATCGACCTCACGGTCGAGGCGGGCAAGGTGCACGCCATCATGGGGCCCAACGGCTCGGGCAAGTCCACGCTGGCCAACGTGCTCCTCGGCAACCCCGCCTACGAGGTGACCGCCGGGTCGGTCCTGTTCCACGGGGAGGACATCACCTCGTGGGCCACCGACGTGCGGGGCAAGGCCGGGATCTTCCTGGCCTTCCAGGACCCGGAGTCCATCGGCGGCGTGCCGGTCATCCAATTCCTGCGCCAGGCCCTCTCGGCGCGCCGGGGCATGGACCTGTCGGTCCTCGAGGTGCGCCTGATGATGATGGAGTGGATGGAGAAGCTGGGCATGGACCCGGCTTTCGGCGAGCGTCACCTCAACGAGGGCTTCTCCGGTGGGGAGAAGAAGCGGAACGAGATCCTGCAGATGGCGATGCTCGAGCCCGACCTGGCCATCCTGGACGAGACCGACTCCGGGCTCGACGTCGATGCCCTGCGCACCGTGGCCCGCGGCGTCCATACCGTCCGCCGGGACCGGCCCGACCTCGGCGTGCTGGTCATCAGTCACTACCAGCGGATGCTCGAGGAGCTGGACGCCGACCGGGTGCACCTGCTGGTCGACGGCGTGATCGTCGAAGAGGGGGGTCCCGAGCTCGGTGCCCGACTCGAGGCCGGGGGGTACGACCAATGGCGGACCTGACCCCGATGGCCCGGGCCGACGCGTCCCTCGACGCCGCCACCCTGGCCAAGGACTTCCCCCTGTTGTCCCGCGAGGTCCACGGTCGCCGGATCACCTACCTGGACTCGGCCGCCTCGTCGCAGCGCCCCACGGCCGTACTCGACGCCATGCGCGAGTACGACGAGACGACCCATGCCAACGTCCACCGGGGCGTCTATGCCATCGCCGAGGAGGCCACCCGTCGCTTCGAGGCGGCCCGCGCCAACGTGGGACGGTTCATCGGCGCTCCCGTCCCGTCGCGGGAGATCGTGTTCACGAAGAATGCCACCGAGGGACTCAACCTGGTGGCCCACGCCTGGGGCCGCAGCCATCTGGAACGCGGCGACGTGGTGGTGCTGACCGAGATGGAGCACCACGCCAACATCGTGCCGTGGCACATGCTGGCCGCCGAGCGCGGCATCGAGTTGCGGTGGCTCCCCATCGACGACGACGGCCGACTGGTCCTCGACGACCTCGACTCGGTGCTGGAGGGAGCGAAGCTGCTCGGGGTGACCTGCATGTCCAACGTACTGGGCACCCTGAACCCGGTGGCGGAACTGGCCCACGCCGCCCACGCCGCCGGTGCCATCGTGGTCGCCGACGCCTGCCAGTCGGTCCCCCACCTGCCCACCGACGTGGCCGGCCTGGGCGTCGACCTCCTGGCCTTCAGCGCCCACAAGATGCTCGGACCCACCGGCATCGGCGTGCTGTGGGGCCGCGAGGAGCTGCTCGAGACGTTGCCCCCGTTCCTCGGCGGAGGGGAGATGATCCTCGATGTCCGCAAGGACGGATTCACCCCCAACGACATCCCCTGGCGATTCGAGGCCGGCACCCCGCCGATCACCGAGGCCGTCGGCCTGGGCGCTGCGGTCGACTACCTCCGGGCCGTCGGCATGGACGCAGTGCGGGCCCACGAGATCGAGCTGACCCGTTACGCACTCGATGCCCTCGGTGACCGGTTCGGCGACGACATCCGCATCTTCGGTCCACCGGAGGCCGAGGCGAGGGGCGGGGTCATCTCGTTCGCCTTCCGTGACGTCCACCCCCACGACATCTCGCAGATCCTGGACGAGTACGGCGTGTGCGTGCGGGCCGGACACCACTGCGCCAAGCCGCTCATGCGCCGACTCGGGGTGAACGCCACCGCCCGTGCGTCATTCGCGCTCTACAACGACGAGGACGACGTCGACACCCTGGTCGACGCCCTCGACGCCGCTGGGCGGTTCTTCGCATGAGCGGCCGCCGGTACGCTCTGACCCGGGTGCCCCTGCACCCCACGGACGAAGGGACCCCGGTCTGATGCCCGGCCTCGAAGACCTCTATCGGGAGATCATCCTCGACCACTACCGTTCGCCCCGGAACCGGGGGGAGCTGGAGTCCCCGCCGGCCGTGCGGGTCGAGGGATTCAACCCGTTGTGCGGTGACGAGATCGTGGTCACCATCGACGCGGAGGACGGCGTGCTGGCCGACATCAAGATCGCGGGCACCGGATGCTCCATCAGCCAGTCGTCCGCATCGCTGATGTCGGCCGCGGTGAAGGGGAAGCCGCTGGCCGAGGTGCGCGAGCTCATCTCCACCTTCAAGGGGATGATGTCGATCCACGAATCGACGCTGCCCTCGGACGGAGCCGGAGGCGGTTCGGGCGACGTAGCCGAACCCGAGGCCATCGATATCGATGCCCTCGGCGAGCTGGCCGCCCTCCAGGGCGTGGTGAAGTTCCCGGTCCGGATCAAGTGCGCCACGCTCAGCTGGAACACCCTGTCCCAGGGCCTCGACGAGAGCGGCGTACCCGCCTGATCGGACCGGGCCCCGATCGACGGGAACCGGACCGCACCGCCAGATCGCAGGCGATGAATCGCCGCCGATGAGCCATTCGGCGCTCGTGGCGCTCCCGTCCCATCCCCGTCCTTGCGGACGACCGTCGTCAGCAGGGGGTCGGGTCGAAATTCACCGGGATGGTCGTGGTGGTGACCGCCGGTGCCGTGGTGGTCGGCGTGCTCCCCCCCGTGGACGAAGTGCTCGGTGCGGTCGTGGTGGTGGTCGTCACCTCGCCGTAGGGGCCGGGTGGGGGCGTCGGTGCCACCGGAGCCGGGCCGCCGAGGAACTGGCTGATCACCTGGTCGGCCTGGGGTTGCTGGACGTACAGCACCGAGCCCAGCGAGTAGAACTCCGACGAGCTCGACGAGTAGGTCGGGAGCGTCCACGTGGCCAGCGAGTCCGACGAGAACTTCCGGAACTCTTTGGACAGCGACACCAGCTCGGCCAAGGTGAAGGTCGAGTCGATGGTCACCCCCTGGACGACCGAGCCGATGAAGGCGTTGAGCGTGAGGGGGTTGTACTGCTTCTCGGCCTGGTTGATGAGGGCCTTCAAGAAGGCGTTCTGGCGCTGGATCCGCCCGAAGTCGCTCGTCCCGTCGGACTGCCAGTAGCCGTTGGCGTAGTACTGGTAGTGCCGACTGCGGGCCACGGCCAGCGAGTAGCCGCCGTTCACGTGCTGGCAGCCCGGGGCGGTGATGTCGAGTCCGGTGTAGGCGTCCCGGGCCGGGTAGGGGAAGTTCAGGTTGACGCCGCCGATGGCGTCGACCGCCCCCCGGAACCCGATGAAGTTGAGCTGCACCACATGGGAGATGGAGATGCCGAAGTTGTCCTGGATGGATTGGACCAGCTGGTCGGGCCCGGTGTTGTAGGTGGCATTGATCCGGTTGTAGCTCCCCAGCTGGCTGGTGTCGCCGGCCACCTTGACCACGGTGTCCCGGGGGATCGACAGGATGCTGACCTGTCCGGTGGCCGGGACGATGTGGGCGATCTTGATGACGTCGCTCCGCTGGCCACCCGCGGTCGAGGTGTTGCCGTACGCGTTCTGGTCGGTCCCGCCGACATTGGCCCGTGTGTCCGATCCGATGAGCAGCACGTTGAACGGGGCGCCGACCGGAGCCACCCGCAGGTGCTTGACCGTGACCTTGGCGACCTGATTGAACCGGTACTGCACGTAGAAGTAGCCGGACACCACGGCGATCAGTGCGGTGGCCACCAGCACGACGCCCGACAGGAGCACCCAGTCGAGCCACGTCCGCTTCGCCTTGACTCTCTTCGGCTTCTTCACCTTGCCGGACGTCGCGGCATTGGCCTCCCGACGCTCTTTCCGGGTCATCGCGGTGCCCAGGTCTGCCGCCGCGGCACCAGCTCCGATGCCGACCGGGACAAGACCACCGGTGACCGGGGTCACTCCGGTGGCATCGGCCGCACCCGCGTCCGGCGTGGCGGCACCGCCGGTCCCCACCGCGGAACTGGCGGCGGCTCCGGCATCGGCCGCATCCACGTCGGCGGGACCCGCGGCCGGGTCGACCGGACGGGACACCTGAGCGGCCTGGTCGTCTGCGCCGTCAGTCGGCAGGTCCGGATCGCCGGACGAGGCCGGCCCGACCGCATCACCCGGATCGCCCCGTCGCTTGGGACTGTGCGCGCCTCCACGGCGTCGGTCTCGGCGGGCCATGAGGTGACGCTAGCAACCCCTGCTCGCGACGCATGGGCAGGGGTGCCCCGGCGCCGGTCTCAGGTGTAGGCGGCGTAGCCGGTCCGGTCGACGATCTCGGCCAGCTCGCTGCCGCCGGTGGCCACCACCCGACCACCGGACAGGACGTGGACGACATCGGGGTGCAGCACGTCGAGGAGACGCCGGAAATGGGTGATGGCGAGGACTCCGAGGCCCCACTCCGTGGTGGCCTCCTGGACCCGATGACCCACATCGGCGAGGGCATCGACGTCGAGTCCGGAGTCGATCTCGTCGAGCACGGCGAACCGGGGGCGCAGGACGCCCAGCTGCAGGGTCTCGTTGCGCTTGCGCTCGCCGCCCGAGAGGTCGACGTTGAGGGGTCGGTCCAGGAAGCGGACGTCGAATCCGATCCGGGCGGCCTCGGCATGCAGCCGTTCCGACAGGTCGGGCGTCGGCCCCGCCCCTGGGACGGTCTGGCGTGCCGCCGTCAGCGACTCGATCAGCGACACACCGGGCACTTCGATCGGATGCTGCATGGCCAGGAACAGCCCGGCCCGGGCCCGCTGCCAGGTGGGCAGGGCCAGCAGGTCGATCCCGTCGAGGGTGACCGAACCGCCGAGGACCTCGTAGCCGGGACGGCCCATCAGGACGTGGGCGAGGGTGCTCTTGCCCGAGCCGTTCGGGCCCATGACGGCATGGACCTCGCCACTGCGGACGGTCACGGAGAGGCCCTGCAGGATCTCGCGGCCGGGGATCCCGGCTCGCAGGTCCTCGATGACCAGTTCACCTGTGCTCATGGGACCACCACCGAGACGGTGCCGTCCTCGACGACCACCTCGTAGACCGCCACCGGCTTGGTCGCCGGCAACGAGCACGGGGCACCGGTACGGAGATCGAAGCTCGAGCCGTGCTTGGCGCACTCGATCTGGCACTCCGGTCCCCACACCTCGCCGTCGGCGAGCGAGAAGTCCTCGTGGCTGCAGCGGTCGCCCACCGCATAGAACTCGTCGTCGATCCGCACCAGAGCCACCCGCAGTCCCGCTGCGTCGAAGCGTCTGGCCGTTCCCGGGTCGAGTTCATCGACCGTGCACAGGCCCACCGTGGTCCGGCCGTCCGGCCCGGTCGTCGTCCCCTCAGGCACGGGCCACCCCCGAGCGCTCGGCCAGCGCCCGGCCGATGAGCGCACGTGCTCCGATGATCGGCACCTGGTCGGCGATGCTGTCGAAGAACCCGGCCACGATCAGCTGCTCGGCCCGATCGGGCTCGACGCCACGTGACTCGAGGTAGTACCGCTGGTCCTCGTCGACCGGTCCCACGGTGGAACCGTGGCTGCACTTGACATCGTTCTCCTCGATGTCGAGGTTGGGCACCGAGTCGGCGTGGGCCCCCTCGTCGAGCACCAGGTTGTGGTTGGTCTGCATTGCGTCCGACTTCACGGCACCCCGGCGGACCCGGATCAGGCCGCTGTAGACCGAGTGGGACGTGTCGGCCACCGCACCCATGAACAAGAGGTCGCTCGTGGTGCGTGGGGCCCGGTGGTCCTGGAGGGTGCGGAAGTCGAGCATCTGGTCGTCGCGCCCGATGAAGGCGGCGCGCAGCTGACTCGCTCCCGACTCACCCACCAACGCCGAGTCGGTGCGCAGCCGGGCGTAGTTCCCGCCGAGGGCCACCGCATAGCTGGACAAGGAGGCCTCGGCACCGATGGTGCTGGCCTGGTGGGCGATCTGCCAGGTGGCGCCGCCGAGTGACTGGATCGACACGTAGCGGAGCGAGGCACCGTCCTCCACGTGCAGCTCCGTCACCGGGACGACCAGCCGCTCGACCGGGGACCCGTCCGCCGACAGCAGGTCGGTGGGCGCATGGGCCAGGAGCGCGGTCTCGGCGTCGACCACGAGCTCGATCACCCCGGCGGAGGCGCCGGCGGCCAGCCGCACCACGGTGCGCGGGAACACCGCGGTGCCCGTTCCGCCGGAGACCACGTGGACCACCACGACCGGATCGATGACGTCGGCTCCGGCGTGGACATCGATGATCAGCGGATCGATGGCGAAGGCGTCGTTGAGGAGTGGGAAGTCATGCGGGTCGGCCAGGACCTGACCGAGCAATTGGGCGCCCTCGGGATGGTCGGAGGCCCGGCCGAGCGAGACGAGGTCGTCGCCGACCGAGGACGACAGGGTGGCCAGGACGCCGTCGATGGTGACCACCAGGCCACTGCGGGGCCCGAGCCCGTCGACCAGGGCGTGCACCCGACCCGAGGGGGACGGCCCCGGGTCTCCGCCGGGTCGCTCGGACCCGGCCGGGTGGAAGCGCTCCAGATCCAACTGGTCGATGCGGCTGTAGCGCCACACCTCGTCCTTCTCCGTGGGGAGGGGTGACGACGCGAACGACTCGGCGGCCGCGACGCGGCGCCGGTTCAGCCACGGGGCCCCGGGCAGGGCGGTGGCGATGTCGGGGGTGAAGGTGGGCAGGGTCGAGGCCTCTCGCGGATCGAGGCCCGATCGACGAGCCTCGGCGTCCATACTACCGGCCCCCGCAGGGACCCGGTCCGGGCCCACGGACCCCGGTCGGACCCCACGGGCGCCCGGCCGGCGCCCTACGCTGGGCGCCCATGAGCGCCCCCACCATCGATTCCTTCCGTTCCGATGTCCTCACGCTCGAAGTCGATGGCCACGTGGCCACGCTGTGGCTGGACCGGCCCGAGAAGCGCAATGCCATGGGCCCCACCTTCTGGACCGACCTTCCCGAGGCCATGGCCGTCCTGGGCGCCGATCCGGAGGTCCGGGCCGTGGTCCTGGCGGCGAAGGGACCACACTTCTCGGTCGGGCTCGACCTCACGGCCATGCCGGACATCGCCGGGCCGGGAGGCGACGACGGCAAGCGCCTGTCGGCTGCAGGCCGCGCCGCCCATGCCCGCCGGGAGATCGTCCGCCTCCAGGCGTCGATCACGTCGGTGGCCGACTGCCCGGTCCCGGTCATCGCCGCCATCCAGGGCTGGTGCATCGGCGGCGGTGTGGACCTGATCTCGGCCTGCGACATCCGCCTGGCCAGTGCCGAGGCGCAGTTCTCGGTGCGGGAGACGAGGATCGCCATCGTGGCCGATCTGGGCAGCCTCCAGCGGCTGCCCGCCATCATCGGCATGGGGCACGTGGCCGAACTCGCGTACACCGGGAAGGACATCACCGCCGCCCGCGCCGAGGCCATCGGCCTCGTCAACGGCGTGAGCGCCGACGCCGAGGCCGTGGTGGCCGATGCCCGGGCCATGGCCGCCGAGATCGCCGCCAACTCCCCCCTGGCCGTCCAGGGCACCAAGTCGGTGCTCGTCGCCGGTGAGGGCCGATCGGTGGCCGAGGGTCTCGACTACGTGGCCACGTGGAACGCCGCATTCCTGGCCTCCGACGACCTGATGGAGGCGATGGCCGCGTTCATGGAGAAGCGGCCGGGGAATTTTACCGGGAACTGAACCCGCAGGCCGGGTCCTGCCGTCCGAACCGTGCCCGGCCGATCCGGCTCACCGCTTGCGGCGCCACCACTTCCGTCCGCCCTTGGCGTCCTCCGCTCGGACCTCGGCCAGGACGCCGGGGGCCACCGCGTTGACGATGTCCTCGGCCTGGTCGAGCACCGCGGCAGCATCGCCGCCCGGCACATCGGGCATCGACTCGAGGGCCGGCTCGACCAACGACCCGTGGCTCCATCCGACATCGGCCAGCCGGGGTGCGTAGGACGGACAGTCGGCGGGGCACTTCCACGGTGCCTCGGGGGCCAGGTCCAGGATGCAGAACCGGGCCACCTCTCCGGAGTCGTAGGTCCGGCTCTGGAAGTGCTTGCACTCTTCACGCATCGGCATGGGCGGACTCCCTCGTCATGTCAGCCATCATTGTGACCCACGAACCGGCAGCGGTAGGCACCGGACCGGGCCTCAGCCGATGGAGCCTTCCATCTGGAGCTCGATCAGCCGGCTCCATTCGACGGCGTACTCCATGGGGAGGGTCCGGGTGATCGGCTCGATGAAGCCGTTCACGATCATGCCCATGGCCTGCGTCTCCGACAGGCCCCGGCTCATCAGGTAGAAGAGCTGGTCGTCGCCGACCTTCGACACGGTGGCCTCGTGGCCGATCCGGGCGTCGCGCTCCCCCACCTCCATGTACGGCTTCGTCTCCGAGACCGAGGTGTCGTCGAGCAGCAGTGCGTCGCAGCGGACGAAGCTCTTGGCGTGCTTGGCACCCTCGTCCACATGGACCAGCCCGCGGTAGGTGGTGATGCCGGAATCCTTGGAGATGGACTTCGAGACGATGGTCGAGGTCGTCTCGGGTGCGGCGTGGACCATCTTCGCCCCGGCATCCTGGTGCTGGCCGGCTCCGGCGTAGGCCACCGAGAGCACCTCGCCGGACGCCTTCGGCCCCATCAGGTAGACGCTCGGGTACTTCATGGTGAGACGCGAGCCGATGTTGCCGTCGATCCACTCGACGTGGGCCTCGGCCTCGGCCCGGGCCCGCTTGGTGACCAGGTTGTAGACGTTGTTCGACCAGTTCTGGATGGTCGTGTACGTGATCCGCGATCCTTCCAGAGCCACCAGCTCCACCACGGCCGAGTGGAGGGAGTCCGTGGTGTACACCGGGGCGGAGCAGCCTTCGATGTAGTGCACCTGTGCGCCGACGTCGGCGATGATCAGGGTGCGCTCGAACTGGCCCATGTTCTCCGCGTTGATCCGGAAGTAGGCCTGGAGGGGCTGGTCGACGATGACACCGGGCGGCACGTAGATGAACGATCCCCCGGACCACACCGCCGAGTTGAGGGCGGCGAACTTGTTGTCGTTCGGCGGGATGATGGTGCCGAAGTACTTGCGGACCAGGTCCGGGTGCTCGCGCAC
>Ga0075017_100001162_pt1 | contig 15895 bp, 16 predicted proteins | sample AleBraG_ABR_2012_FD_71475 | JGI IMG/M metagenome (GOLD analysis project Ga0075017, IMG submission 71475) | Freshwater sediment microbial communities in response to fracking from Pennsylvania, USA - Alex Branch Run_MetaG_ABR_2012 | ecosystem: Environmental > Aquatic > Freshwater > Creek >... | reverse complement strand
GACGCACTACCGTCGGCACCGGCACCCGAGGGTCGGGACCGCCGTTGCCCATCGAGGACTCGCCATGCGTTCGAAGGCCCCACCCATCCCGTCCATGGACGGCCGGACCGTCATCATCACCGGTGGCAATTCCGGCATCGGCAAGGCCACGGCCATCGCCCTGGCCACGGCCGGGGCGCGGGTGGTCATCACGGCCCGCAACGAGGAGCGGGGCCGGGCAGCCGTCGCCGACATCGCCGCGGCCAGCCGATCGGAACTGGTCGAGCTCTCGCTGTTCGACCTGGCCGACCTGTCCTCGGTGCGGGACGGTGCGGCCGACCTCCTCGAGCGGTGCCCCCGGATCGACGTCCTTTGCAACAATGCCGGCCTGATCCTGTCCGAGCGGTCGCTGAGTGCCGACGGGTACGAGGCCACCTTCGCCACCAACCACCTGGGCCCGTTCCTCCTGACCGAACTGCTCCTCGATCGGCTGAAGGAATCGGCACCGGCCCGGATCGTCAACGTGGCCTCCACCGCCCACAACTTCGCCCGGCACGGCATGGTCTTCGACGACCTGATGGCCGAGCGCTCGTACAAGCAGATGACGGTCTACGGGCGGTCCAAGCTCGCCAACATCCTGTTCACCTCCGAGCTGTCCCGGCGCCTGGCCGGCACCGGGGTCACGGCCAACTCGCTCCATCCCGGCTCGGTCACCACCGGCTACGCCCGGGACGGCGACACCACCGGCCTCATGGCGTGGGGGGTCGCGGTGTACTACCGCCTGCCCCTCAACCTCACTCCTGAGCAGGGCGCCCGGACCTCGGTCTTCCTGTGCTCGTCACCTGACGTCGAGGGGGTGACGGGAAAGTACTTCGCCAAGTGCAAGGAGAAGACCCCGTCGGCCAACGCCCGGGACAAGGCCGCCGCGGCCCGGCTGTGGGCGGTCAGCGAGGAGCTGGTGGCCCGGGCGACCACCGGTTGACCGGGAGCCGTCGGCCGGCACCGGTCGGCCCGATCCTCACAGGGGCTCTCCCTCGCCGAGCTCGCTGATGGCCTCGGCCACGGCCGCCTGTTCAGCCTCCTGACTGAGGGGCCGGCCGCCTCCGTCGTCGGCCCACAACTCGGGCACCCGCCACAGCAGGACCCCGACACCGATCAGGCAGGCGAGGCCACCGGACCACACCGCGAACTCCGGGCCACCGATGGCCGCCGCCACGCCCGTCTCGAGGTCGCCCAGGCGCGGGCCACCGGCCACGACGGCGAAGAAGGTGCCCGAAAGCCGGCCCTGGAGGTGGTCGGGCACGGCCCGCTGCTGCACGTTCTGCCGGAAGACGGCCGAGATGATGTCGGCCGCCCCGGCCACGGCCAGGAGGGCCAGTCCCACCCACAACACGGGGATCACGCCGAACAGGGCGATGGTCCCACCCCAGACGGCCACGCAGGCCGCAATGGCCCGGCCCTGGTGGCGGATGCGGGCCGTCCACCCGGTGAACAGGGAGCCGACCAGCGCCCCGGCCCCGGGTGCGGCATAGAGGAGTCCGACCACGCCGGCTCCCCCTCCGTACAGGTGGACGGCCAACGCCGGGAACACGGCACGGGGCATGCCGAAGATCATGGCGTTGAGGTCGATCAGGTAGGTGGCCGACAGCAGCCGCTCACCCTTCAGGTGGCGGAACCCCTCGGTCATCGACCGCAGTCCCATCGGCGTCCCCCCTCCGGTGGGCACGAGCCGGGGGAGCAGCAGGACGGTGGTCAGCGACACGACGAAGGTGCCGACGTCGATCAGGTACACGCCGCTCAGTCCGAGCCGGGCGATGAGCACGCCGCCGAGCGCGGGCCCCACCACCATGGCCAGGCCCATCGTGGTGGTCTGGAGGGTGACGGCCGCGGTCACGTCGTCGTCGGAAACCACCATGGGAAGGGCCGCGCGTCGTGCCGGCCAGTCCACCCCCTGGAATCCGGCGCTGGCCGCCGCACAGACGAACAGCACCCATACCTGGGGACGGTCGAGTGCGGCGTTGACGGCCAGGCCGATCACCGCTGCGGCCATGGCGCACTGGGTCAGGGTGAGCACCCGCTTGCGGTCCCAGGCATCGGCCAGGGTGCCGCCCCACAGCGCACCGGCCAGCAGCGGGACCAGCCCGATGAATCCGAGCAGGCCCACCATCAAGGTGGAGTGGGTCAGGTGGAAGGTCTGGTACGCCATCGCCACCAGGGTGAGTTGGCTGCCCACGGCCGAGACGGTCTGGCCCCCGTAGAGGCGCCGGAAGTTCCGCGAGTGGCGGAGCGGGGAGACGTCGGCGAAGAGCGCGGCCACCCGTCAACGGTACCGGGACGACCGGGCGGACCCGTCGGGGACCACACCCCGGTTCCCGCGTGACCCCACTTCCCGGGCGGAGCTGGGTAGACTGCTTGCATATGGCAGCAGGGGACAGGGGCGCAGCAAGCACAGTGCGGAAGAAGCAGGCGCTGGCACTGGTGGAGTCGGCCGGCGCCGATCAGCAGCCGGTCGAAGATCCCTCGGGTCCCGCCATGGCCGTCTCGATCGCCGGTGTGTCGACCGCCTGCAGCAAGGACGCCCTGGTCTCGAGTGCCAAGGCCGTCCGCAAGACCCTCGCTCCCGAGTGACGCCGCGGCCGTCGGTCGCAATCTGCCGCAGACCGCCGGCGCACTGGGCGGCGGCTACCAGTACCCGGACATGAGCTCGGTCGACCAGGGCGGCTGCCGGACCTCCCCCCGGGGGGCGAATTCGACCAGGTAGGGCTTCACGTCGAGTACCGGCGTCCCGTCGATGGCGTCGAGCCCGGTGACCTCGATGGAGTGGGGGCCCACGCCGACCACCCGGCACACCGTCACCCCGATCCGGTTGGGCCGGTCCCTGGCCCGCTGGGCCAGGATGCCCACCGATGGCCAGTCGGTGCGGCCCCTCGGGTGCCGGGTCCCCCGGCACACGGTGTCCTCGTCGACCTGGTCGAAGCAGAACACCACTTCGACGTGGGAGAAGTCGGCCAGTCCATCGGTGGCGCCGGCCTCGACCTGGGTCGGGTCGAGGGCGATGGTGGCCGTCTCGTCGTCCCAGTCGTCGTCGACGGCCGCTGTCCGGCCGCCGACGACGCGGCCGATGGGACGGATGGTGAGGGGTGCGGTCATCCTGCCTCCGGGCGTTCGATGTCGTCCGGACCGTCAATGTCGGGGTCCTGTCCTTCGAATTGGATCCGGTAGAGGTCGGCGTACTGGCCCCCGGCCAGCAGCAGGTCCTCGTGACGCCCCCGCTCCACGATGCGCCCGTTGTCGAGGACCAGGATCACGTCGGCCTCCCGGACGGTGGACAGGCGGTGGGCGATCACCAGCGACGTTCGGCCTTGCAGCGCGGTGGCCAGCGCCATCTGTACCGCGGCCTCCGACTCGCTGTCGAGATGGGCGGTGGCCTCGTCGAGGACGACGATCTCGGGTGCCTTCAGCAGCAGGCGGGCGATGGCCAGACGCTGCTTCTCGCCACCGGACAGCCGGTAGCCGCGGTCGCCCACCACCGTGTCGAGCCCGTCGGGCAGGGTGTCCACCATGGTGGCGATCTGGGCGCCGGCCAGCGCCGAGTCCAGTTCGGCCGGGGTCGCCTCCGGTCGGGCGTAGAGGAGGTTGCCCCGGATGGTCTCGTGGAAGAGGTGCGCATCCTGGGTGACGACTCCGACGGTGGCGGCGAGCGACTCCAAGGTGGCCTGGCGGATGTCGAGACCGTTGATGCGGATGGCGCCGGACTGCACGTCGTACAGCCGGGGCAGGAGCTGGCTGATGGTGGTCTTGCCGGCACCCGACGGTCCGACGAGGGCAACCATCTGGCCCGGCTCCACCCGGAACGACACGTCGAACAGCACCTGGCTGGAGACGGTGGTGTCCAACACGGCCACCGACTCGAGCGAGGCCAACGACACGTCCTCTGCGCTGGGATACCGGAAGTCGACGTGCTCGAACTCGATGGCGGCCGGACCCGGCGGCACGGGACGGGCGTCGGGGCTGTCCACGATCATGGGGGGAAGGTCGAGCACCTCGAAGACCCGGTCGAAGGAGACCAGGGCGGTCATGACGTCGATCTGGACGTTGGACAGTGCCGTGAGCGGCCCGTAGAGCCGGGTGAGGTAGGCGGCCAGGGCCACCACCGTCCCGACGGTCAGCGCCCCGTCGATGGCCTGGACGCCACCCCAGCCGTAGACGACGGCGGTGGCCAGCGCGGCGGTCAGGCTGAGCGCGGCGATGAAGAACCGCGCGTACATGGCCTGGGTCACGCCGATGTCGCGCACCCGGCCGGCCTTGGACTCGAAGGCGTGGCGCTCCTCGTCCGGCCGTCCGAACAGCTTGACCAGAAGGGCACCCGAGACGTTGAACCGCTCGTTCATGGTGTTGTTCATCTCGGCGTTGATGCCATACGACTCCCGGGTGATGACCGACAGCTTGCGCCCCACCCGCTTCGCCGGGATCACGAAGACGGGCAGGATCACCAGGCTGATCAAGGTGATCTGCCACGACAGCAGGAACATCACCACCAGCACCAGGGTGACGCCGATCAGGTTGGACACGACCGAGGACAGGGTGTCGGTGAAGGCCTGCTGGGCCCCGATGACGTCGTTGTTCAGCCGGCTGATGAGGGCGCCGGTCTGGGTGCGGGTGAAGAAGGCGATGGGCATCTTCTGGATGTGGGAGAACACCTGCGACCGCATGTCGTAGATGAGGCCCTCACCCACCGAGGCCGACACGTAGCGGATGCCGATGGACAGGGTGGTGTCGGCCACCGCCACCCCAGCAGCCACGATGGACAGCGTGATGATCAGCTGCTTGTCCGGGTGGGCGCTGGTCAGGCTGTTGATGATCGAGCGGAACAGGAGCGGATTGATGATCCCGATGAATGCCTCGACGGTGACCAGGACCAGGAAGGCGATCAGGATCTTGCGGTAGGGCCGGGCGAACTGGAACATCCGCTTGCCGGTCCCCCGGGTGACGTGTTGGGACTTGACCGACTCGTCGCGGCGCATCGAGCGCATGACCGACCCGAACTGGCCGCCCCCGCCACCTGCCCCCCCCATGCCGTGGCCGGACATGCTCATCGAGGGGATCCGGTACGTCCGGAGGGGAGGTGCATGTGCCGGACCCTACCAACTGGCTCCAGCGGGCCGATCGGTGGCTCCCGGACCGCTGCACCGGCCCTCGGTACGCTTGGGACATGGCATTCGACGAGATCCTGGGCGAGCGGATCCGGATGCTGCTGGGTGACGACCCCGACGTGTCGGAGCGCCGGATGTTCGGGGGGTTGGTCTTCATGGTGGCCGGCAACATGGCGTGCGGCGTCATCCGCGACGATCTCCTGGTCCGGGTGGGCCGGGAGGACTACGACGCCCTGGTCGTCCAGCCCTTCGCCGGGCCCATGCAGATGGGGGACCGGACCATGGGTGGCTTCCTGGTCGTCGACGGCGAGGGGGTGGCCGAGGACGACCAGCTCGATGCCTGGGTCGATCGGGGCGTCACCTTCGCCGTCTCCCTCCCTCCCAAGTAGAGACGGGTCCCTCGACCCGGACCACCGGCGGACCCGGTCACGCCAGGGAAAAAGCGGCACCCCAGGGGGCGCCGGTGATCGAGGGGCTCGACGTGTTGCAGGGGCCGGCCGCTTTGCCGTAGCACGTGCCGGATCGGGTGGGGCGCTCATGCCGGAACCGACGACACCCCGGGTGTTGGTCGTGTCCCAGGAGGCGCCGTTCGTCGTGGCGCTGCCGGTGACGATTGGCGGGTTGTCGACCAGGTACCGGCAGTGGTTGGTGATCTTGGAGAACGAGTCCGACGCGACGCCTCACCCTGTCAGCGGACCAGGCCCTTGCCGTACACCGGTGGCAGGTCCAGGGCGGTCAGCAGGCCGGGCTCACCTTCGACCACGGCAGGTATGGAGTTGACCAGGCGCATGGCGGTGGCCTTGAGGCCGCCCGTGTTGTGGTCGCCATCACGCCCCATCAGCTGCATGTCGACGGTGTAGGTGGGCTCGCCGGTGATGATCACCCGGTAACAGCCCTGGCCGGCCGGCTGGGGCCAGTCGGGGGCGAGGTCGTCGCGGAGCCGGGTGACGTGCTCGAGGACGATGACGGCCCGGCCGTCCTTCATGCCCCGCAACTCGAAGTGGAGGGCCGCTGCCGTGCCCTCCTCGATCGTGCCGGCGTCGACCTCGAAGGTCCCGGGGGCCGGTTCCCGCTCGTACCATTCGACCAGATCGTCGTCGAGCTCCACCTCGAGCCCGGCGGCCAGCTGACGGACGACACTGCCCCAGGCCATGGTCATCACGCCGGGCTGGAGGATCATCGGCACGTCCTCGAGCGGTCGGCCGAAGCCCATGATGTCGAAGAGGACCATGCCCTGGTTGTAGGTGGCGTAGTTGAGCACCTCGGCGACGCGGACCTCGTCGATCTGCTCACTCACCCCGGACAGCACGAGGGGGAGGGCGTCGTTGGCGAACCCGGGATCCACCCCGTTCACGAAGATGGAGACCCCGCCCTGGAGCGCCGCATCGACGGTCGGGGTGATCATCCCGTCATCGACCACGCCGTAGGGGTACTGCAGGAACACGGGGCCCGAGGAGACCACGTTGATGCCGGCCTTGAGGATCCGCTGCATGTCGCCCAACGCCTCGAACAGGCGGTCGTCGGCCATGGCACTGTGCGCGATGACGTCCGGCTTGAGGGCGAGGAGGGCGTCGACATCGTTGGTGGCGGCCACGCCGAGGGTGCGGCCGAGCCCGGCCAGCTCGCCGGCGTCCTTGCCCACCTTGTCGGGATTGGACACCCACAGGCCCACCAGCTCGAGGTCGGGCCGGGCGTCGATCCCGGCGATGACATGGCGGCCGACGTTGCCGGTGCTCCAGGCGACGACTCGGTAGGTCTTGGACATCGGGTGCTCCTTACGGGGTTGGCGACAGGGTGGGGATCGGGAGGCGGCTCAGACGTCGGGCAGACCCAGCGGGAGCGTGGGGGCACCGATGCCGCCGTCCACCTCGAGGATCTTGCCCGTCACGTACGAGCCGGCCGCAGACGACAGGTAGACGATGGCCGCCGCGATGTCCTCGGGGTCGCCGATGCGGCCCAGCGGGGTGGCTTCTTCCATGGTCACCCGCATCTCGTCGACCTGCATGACGATGTCGAGGGCGGACGTGGCCACGGAACCCACGGCGATGGCGTTCACCCGGATCCGAGGGGCGAGGTCCATGGCGGCCAGGCGGGTGTAGTGGGCCAGTGCCCCCTTGGCCGTGCCGTAGGCGACGAAGCCGCGGTCGGCCATACGGCCCATGGCCGACGAGATGTTCACGGCGGAGCCACCACCGTTCTCGACCATCAGCGGGACCGCGGCCTGGAGCAGGGTGTGGGCCGTGGCCACATTGAAGTGGAAGGCCGCCTCGAGGATCTTCGGCGTCGTGTCCATGAACGCCTGGGGCATGGTGCCCCCCACGTTGTTGACAACCAGGTCGAGCCGCCCGAACGCGTCCCGCGCGTGGTCGACCAGCGCGGCCACGGCGTCGAGGTCGTTGAGGTTGGCCGGTACGGACACGGCTCGCCGACCGGCGGCCTCGACCTGGGCCACCACCTGATCGAGCTGTTCTGCGGTGCGGGCCGAGATGACCACGTCGGCACCGGCCTGGGCCAGGGCGATGGCGGTGGCGGCACCGATGCCGCGACCGGCGCCGGTCACGATGGCCACCTGGTCGTCCAGCCTGAAGCGATCGAGAATCATGTGCAGGTCCCCCTTCGGTGGTCACGACGGGTGTGACCGGATGTAGTGCTACCAGCCCGGGTGGCACCGGCGCCATGCCGGATCGAATCGACCCGCTGAACGGGGTCTGGGCAACGGCGCGACCTCACTCCTGGCGCCAGGTGATCCCGTCCCACCGCAGCGGTGCCGACCACGTCGTCCCGTTCCACCAGGCGGTACGGCCCGAGCCGTCTCCGCAGGGGTACCAACCGGCCGCCACGACCGTCGGTGCGTCCAGGGAGGGCACCGGCAGCGGAGTGGCGGAGGCGGAGGAAGGCGGAACCGTGGCGACGGGAGCGAGAGTCGGAATCGGAGCTGGGGGAGCCGGGGCCATGACGGGCGGCGGCACGGACGGAACGGCGCGGGCCCCGTACCCGTTGGGAGGCGCATACCCCGTGCTGCCGATCGGCGTGGCGTAGCCCCCGTACGCGGTGGACTGCGCATAGCCGGGATACCCGCCGTAGGCGGCGTAGCCGTTGGTCCCATAGGGATTCCAGACGCCGACCGGCACCGGTGCCTCGACCCGGACCGGATCGACGGCACCCCAGGTCTTGATCTGCGGTCGCCAGGGCGGCGGGGCCGCGGCCACCGCACTCGGAGGCGACAGCTCCCTGGCACCGTGCCTCCCGAGCAGGAAGGCGGCGATGCCGATGCCCAGGGCGAACAGTCCGCCGGCCACGCCCTTGCCGACGGCCTGGCCGGCGGACTGGGCGATCGACGAGGGGGTCGGCTGCGGGCTGACCCCGAACAGGGTGATGAACCCGTCGTGGAGGGAGTGGAGGCCGACGGCGATGGCGAACGCCGCAGTGCCGGCCCAGGTCACGGCTCGACCGCGGCGCCAGGCGGCCAACCAGATCACCGCACCGGCGAACCCGGTCACGAAGACGTGGGGGAGCTCGGCCGCCGGCCGCACCAGGGCCAACTGGAGATGCAGCCAGATGTGGTGGGCCCGGGCCTCCCACTCGACTCCTTCGACGGCACCGGTCGTGGCCCCGCTGACCACGACCAGGTAGAACCCCGCCAACGGGTCCTTGAACCGTGCCGATCCGAACAGCAGAAGCGCGAACGGGACGAGGATCTTGGCCCCCTCCTCGATGGGTCCGGTCGACCACAGCACGGTGGAGAGGCCGAAGTGGCTGTCGACCACGGATTCGAGCCCGAAGGCGACGGCGAACCCGAGGATCCCCCCGCCGATCCCGATGACCGTAAGGCTGCGCAGCCCGCTCAGGCGTCCGACCGGTAGGTACCGCACCATCACCTGCACCGTCCCGATGAGGAAGGACACGTAGCCGACGGCCGACAGCCACGACCAGACGGCCGAGCCGGTGAGCCCGCTGACCACCGCCGGCGGGATGACCAGGGCCTGGCCAGCCATCATCCACCACACCCAGGACTGACGCAGGAAGGCGAACGGCTTCGGCGGCCCCGAGAGGGTGGGCGCGCTGGCCGTGTAGTGCGTACTGCCCGTCCACGCCGTCCCGTCCCACTCGGCCATGGCCGGCACCGGCCGGTAGCAGTACCAGCCCGGCGGGTCGGTCAACTGGCCAATCCGGCCGTGGCCGTGATCCGGGTGGGGCGGAGCCGGACCACGAGCTCGCCGGGCGCCCCGTTGCGCCGCCCGTACTCCTCGGCCCGGTCGGCGCCCATGTAGCGGCCACCGATGACGGTGGCCCAGTGGAGGAGGACATCGGGGTCCTCGGTGACCGTCACCGTCCCCTCGACGATCACGAAGGAGAACGGGGGCGTGTCGTCGTCGACGCACAGGGCCAGGCGGGGGTCGCGGGTGAGGTTCCGTCCCTTCACCGTGGCCGAGTTGGTGTTGAAGACGATGTCCCCGACGGGGGAGTCCGGTCCCGCCGTCGAACGGTCGAGCACGTACCAGATCGGCGCGATGTGGGGCCGTCCGTCGGCCCGCACCGATGCCAGCTTGCCGGTGCGGGCGGGCAGGGCCTCGAGGAAGGCCACCACCTCGTCGTGGTCCATGGCGTGGGCCACGACGTGTCCTCAGGCCGGCCTGGTGGGCGGGAGGCCGAGTTTGCGGTGGTCCCACGAGACCGTGCGCTCGACGTGCACCTTGGCCACGATCCGCTTGTTGAGCATGGTCTCGACGAAGGGGCGCAATTCCTCGGTGTAGGCCGCGTAGTAGCGCTCGAAGAGGTTGACGCCCAGTTCCCACATCTTTTCGGGATCTTCCACGATCTCCGCCCGGCCGACGAGCTCGACCCCCCGCAGCTCCTCGTAGTAGTCGCCGTCCTCGAACATGCAGGTGATGCGGGCGTCCCTTCCGAGGTTCACCGCCTTCTGCGCCTTGGCCTTGGTCTCGATGGCGATGGTCCCGTCGACGAAGCCGTACCACATGGCCACGGCGTGGATCGATCCGTCGTGGTTGAGGGTGCACATGGTCATCGGGCGCCGCTCGTGCAGGAAGGCGTCGACCTCCTCGTCGGTCATGCGGATCAGATCCCGCTGCTTGACCCCGTGGCCCATCTGCTGGACGGGCTGGCCGTCGGCTGTCTCGCTCATCGGTTCCTCCGCTGGTCGGCGGCGGGCACCCGCCCGCGACTCTGGTGGCCACCGTATCGGGCAGCGCCCCCCGGGGCGACGACCGGATCCGAGCCCGACCGGCGAGCAGGCAGAATGACCCGGTGACGACCGCCGATCCCGACCTGAACGCCGAAGGTCCGCTGCAGGTGGTGTTCGTCTGCACCGGCAACATCTGCCGGTCGCCCATGGGCGATGTGGTGCTGCGGCACCTGGCGGCCGACCGGATGCTGGCCGACGGGTCCACCCTGGCCGACGCGGTCGTGGTGTCGAGTGCGGGAACCGGCGGCTGGCACGCCGGCGAGCCGATGGACCCCCGGGCCCGGGTCGCGCTGGAGCGCCGTGGGTATACCGACCACGGCCACCGGGCCCGGGCCTTCGAGACGGCGTGGCTGCCCGGAACCGACCTGGTGGTGTGCATGGACCGCGGGCACCGCCAGACGCTGTCGAGCATGGCCCGGGCCCGTGCCGGCGACTACCGCTTCGACGACCGTCTGGTCATGATGCGCAGCTTCGACCCGAGGGCCCGAGGCGACATCGACGTGCCCGATCCCTACTACGGCGACGCCGCGGACTTCGAGCGGTGCCTCGACCTGGTGGAGGCGGGGTGTCGCGGCCTGGTGGCCCACCTGGCGAACCGCGCCGAGGCGCCCCGTCCGCGGTGAGCCCGGAGGCGATGGACCGATGACGCCGGCCCGGGTCCCGCCGAGGCGACTCGCGGTGCACGGTGTCTCGGGAATCGGGAAGACCACCTAGGCCGCCATCTGCCATGCTCCCCCGATGGCAGCGAACGTCCCGGTGGACCCGGACAAGGCCGAGGTGGGCCACCACCGGTCGAGACGGCGGATCCTGACCCTCGGTCTCGGGGGTGTGGCGGCCGTGGTGATCGGAGGCGCCACCGCCGCGGAGCTGGTGGACCATGGCGTGCTCCCCGGCAAGCTGACGTTGGACCAGCTGGACGGCGCCTGCACCGTTGCGGTCCCGACGCCGGACTTCGCACCGCTGGGGCCGTCGCTGTCGGGCACCTTTGCCTCGTCGGCCCGGAACCGAACGGTGGGGTACACCATCGCCTACCCGCCCGGGCACGGCCCGGGCAGTCAGCTGCCGCTGATCGTGATGCTCCACGGGTTCGGGGGTGACCACACCACGGCCCTGACAGGGATGTCCCCGGCCCAGGCGGTGGCCCTGCGGGTCGGCGGTCGACCGCTCGCCCCCATGGCCATGGTCACCGTGGACGGCGGGGGCGGCTACTGGAACGCCCACCCGGGGGACGATCCCATGGCCATGGTCGTCGACGAGCTGGTCCCGATGTGCCGTCGGCTCGGCCTCGGGGCCGGGCCGCAGCGCATCGGGGCGATGGGGATCTCGATGGGGGGCTACGGCGCCCTGCGCCTGGTCGAGCAGCACCCGGACCGGTTCGCGGCGGCCGCCGCCATCAGCCCCGCCGTGTGGACCACCTACGACCAGGCCGTTGGCGCAAATCCGGGAGCCTTCGCCTCCCGGGCGGCCTTCCGGGCCAACGACGTCATCGGCCAGGCCACCCGACTCAGCGCCCGGCCGGTCCGCATCGCCTCCGGGGTCGACGACCCGTTCCATCCCGGGGTGGAGGCCCTGATCCGCGCCCTGCCGTCGTCCGTCGCCGTCGTGGTGTCCGCAGGGTGCCACTCCGGTCCGTTCTTCGCGTCCCAGGAGCCGCCCTCACTCGAGTTCCTCGGTCGGCACCTCCCCCTGACCGGCTGACGCGCCCGTCAGTCACCCTGGCGCCACGAGCCCTCTCGTACGCTTGCCCCATGTCCTACGACACCGCCACCTCGGTGTTCTTCATCGCCCTGGCCGTCGCCATCGCGCCGCTGTGCTCGGAGGCGCTCCGGCGGTGGCGGGTCCCGAGCGTCCTGTTCGAGCTGCTCCTCGGCGTCCTCATCGGGCCCGAGGTCCTCCACTGGGCCAGCCTCGACCAATTCGTGACCGGGATGTCGGTCCTCGGGCTGTGCTTCCTGTTCTTCATGGCCGGGTACGAGATCGACTTCGCAAAGCTCTCGGGCCACCCGCTGAACCGCGGCATCACGGGATGGCTGGCGTCGTTGGCCCTCGGGCTCGCCGTCGGCGCAGTCCTGCTCATCTCGGGTTTCGTCATCTCCAGCCTGCTCATCGGCCTGGCGCTCACCACCACCGCTTTGGGAACCCTCCTGCCCATGCTCCGTGATCGCGACATGCTCGAGTCGCCGTTCGGCAAGTTCCTGGTGGCGGCGGGCACGGCCGGTGAGTTCGGGCCGGTCCTGGCCGTCACCGTGCTCCTCGGAGCGGCCAGTCCAGGGACCGAGCTGATCCTGTTGATCGGGTTCGTCGCCCTGGCTGTCGGCATCGCCTTCGTGGCCTCGCGACGGCAGCCGCCCCGGATGGTGGAGACGATGCAGCGTCACCTCGGCACCTCCACCCAGTTGCCGGTGCGCGTCGTGCTCCTGCTCATCACCGGTCTGGTCCTGGTGGCATCGTCGCTCAGCCTCGAGGTGCTGCTCGGTGCCTTCGCCGCCGGGTTGATCGTCCGCATCGCCTTCTCGCGGGAGCAGGCCGAGGCGATGCAGCCCCGGCTCGAGTCGATCGGCTTCGGCTTCCTCATCCCGATCTTCTTCGTGGTCAGCGGGATGGAATTCCATGCCCGCGAACTGGTCGACAACGTGTCGACCCTGGAGCGGGTGCCGATCTACCTCGGGCTGTTCCTGCTGGTCCGGGGCCTGCCCGCCTGTCTGGTCTACGTCCGACAACTCCGGATGCGCCAGCGTGCGGCAATCGGGATCCTGCAGTCGACCGCACTTCCCCTCCTGGTGGTGATCACCCAGATCGGCCTCTCCACCCACCACATGCTGCCGGTCAATGCGACGGCCCTGGTGGGTGCGGGCATGGTGTCGGTCCTGGTCTTCCCGCTGGTGGGGTTCGCGGTGGCCGGGAAGGAGGCGGGGCCTGTCCGCCAGGAGTTCCTCGCCGAAAGCGACCCAGCGCGCGACTTCCTGTGACCGGGCCGACGGTCCGGTCACGGCGTCGGCCGGTCAGGGGAAGGTGACGAACGACTCCTGCTCGTAGGCCAGCAGCCGCTCGTACTGCTGGCGCAGCTGTTCGGAGCGGGCCGGGTCGTTGGCCAGGTTCACCAACTCGTGCGGGTCGGTGTCGTGGTCGTACCACTCGTGGTCCATGTCGTCGAAGGCGCAGTCGACGTCGAAGAGCTTCCGCCCGGGCGACCGGCCCCACAGCCCGGTGCTCGGCTTGCCGCCCCCTACCCCGTAGTACCGGGCGTACTTCGTCGTCCCGTCGAAGAAGCCCCGCAGGGCGTAGCGGATCTGGTTGAGGTTGGCGGTCTGGGCCGAGTCCTGGGCGAACAGGATGTGATCGCGGACCGTGGCCGCCGGATCGACGAGCACCGGCGTGAGGTCCTGGCCCTGCACCGTGGCGCCCGCGGTGGCGGGGTCCACGCCGGCGAGTGCGCAGATGGTGGCGGCCAGGTCGACGTGGGAGCCCAGGGCCGACGTGACGGTGCCCGGGGTGGTGGTGCCGGGGACCTTCATGTACAGCGGGACCCGCATGATCTCGTCGTAGACGAACGGGCCCTTGGACCGCAGGCCGTGGGAGCCGCACATGTCGCCATGGTCGGAGGTGAAGATGACCACGGTGTCGTCCCAGGCACCCGACGCCTCCAGGGCACCGAGGACGGTGCCGAGGCTCTGGTCGGCGAGCTGGTGGAGGTGGACGTAGTAGTCGAGGTGGCGCAGCCACGACGCCTTGTCGGACGGGTCGATGTAGCCCCAGAGGCCGTGCTGCTGGTCCCAGCGCCACTGCCGGTGGGCTTCGGGCTTGGCATGGAGCGGGTCGGCGAAGTTGGCCGGCAGGGTGTCGCACACCTCGGGGTACGGCTCCCGGTACACCGGCAGTGTCTCGTCGTCCTTCCACGCCGCCGACTCGAGCACCTTTCTGATGTCGGCCACGTCCTGGGGGTGTTGCTCGTCGTAGCCGGGCTGGTCGACGGGGAACCACATGACGTCGTGCGGGTTGACCAGGGCCACGGTCAGGAACCAGGGCTGGTCGCCCGGATGGTCCGACCCGGCGTTCTCGGTCAGCCAGTGGGCGGCGTTGGAGGCGATGAGCGGGTCGAAGTGGACCCCCGTGCCCGCCCAGCCCATGAAGTGGCGGTCGTTCCCGTCCCAGTCGGAGAAGCCGTACGCCTCCATGTCGGGCTGGGCCGCGTGGGACAGGTGCCACTTGCCGATGTAGGACGACCGATATCCGGCGCCCTGCAGGAGCGATCCGAGGGTGGGGGTGGACGTGGGCAGCTCGTCGTGCTCGGGCATGATCACGTTGTCGAGGACCCCGTGACCGGTGAGGTACCGGCCGGTGAACAGGCTGGCTCGGCTCGGCGAGCACGGCGACGAGTGGGTGAAGTAGTCGGTGAACTCCAGGCCCTCCGCCCGCAGTCGGTCCCGCCAGGGGAGCGAGGTGCCGGCCGGCAGCCAGGAGCGCTGACGCTCCTGGTCGGAGACGACGAGCAGGATGTTGGGGCGCTTCGGGGCGGTCGGGGTGCCCGTGGTGGTGTCGGCCATGGGGGAACGGTAGCGCCCTGCGGCCGCCTCCGGCTGCCCCGCACCGGGTGACGAACCGACCGGATAGGCACAGAACTGGAATCTGTTCTACATTCCAGAGGTTCGTCCGCAAGGGAATCCAGGGGGAGGTCCGGCATGGCCGAGAGCGAAGTCCTGCACGCACAGCACCGGCTCGAGTATCCGTACTCGCGGTCGACCGGCCCGATCATCGGGGCCTTCCTCACCGCCCTGCGCGAGGGTCGGTTCGTCGGGGCCACCGGCTCCGGCGGCAAGGTCATCGTGCCCCCCACCGAGTACGACCCGCTGACCGGGGACGACGTCGGTGCGCTGGTCGACGTGGGTCCCGGCGGGGTCATCGACTCGTGGGCCTGGGTGTCCCACCCCCTGCGCAAGCACCCCCTGCAGACGCCGTTCGCCTGGGCCCTCATCACGTTGGACGGTGCCGACACCGGCATGCTGCATGCCGTCGAGGCCGCGGGGCCGGACGCCCTGGCCACGGGGGCCCGGGTCACGGCCAAGTTCCGTCCGGCCGCCGAGCGCATCGGCTCCATGGCCGACATCGAGGCCTTCGTCCTCGAAGGAGGTGCCTCCTGATGACCGATGCCATCGATGACCAGGGTCCGGTCACCACGCTGGCCACGCCGATCCGGTTGGACTTCGAGTTCACCCCCGGCATCGCCCAGTCGAAGTTCCTCCGGGGACTCGAGCGCGGCCAATTCCTGGGACAGCGGTGCGAGGCGTGCGGCAAGGTCTACGTGCCGAGCCGGGGCACGTGCCCGACCGACGGGGTGGCCACCACGGAGGACGTCGTGCTCGGCAACTCGGGCACCGTGACCACCTACTGCGTGGTCAACGTGCCCTTCGCCGGACAGTCCATCGAGATCCCCTACATCTGTGCCCAGATCCTCCTCGACGGGGCGAACCTCTCGTTCATGGGCCTCCTGCAGGAGATCCCCACCGACCAGATCCGCATGGGGATGCGGGTCGAGGCGGTGTGGGTGGACGAGTCCGAACTG
>Ga0075017_100001161_pt1 | contig 15901 bp, 14 predicted proteins | sample AleBraG_ABR_2012_FD_71475 | JGI IMG/M metagenome (GOLD analysis project Ga0075017, IMG submission 71475) | Freshwater sediment microbial communities in response to fracking from Pennsylvania, USA - Alex Branch Run_MetaG_ABR_2012 | ecosystem: Environmental > Aquatic > Freshwater > Creek >... | reverse complement strand
CACACGCAGTTGCTGGCCCTGGGCTGGACACGCACGCTTTCCAACAGCATGCTCAACGACCTGCGGTTCGGCTTCAACCGCGACTATGCCCATAGTGATCCGGTCGGTGTGACCCTGGGCAAGTCCCAGGCGCAAAGTCTGATCGGGTTGACCGGCATCCCGGACGGACCAGGGTCCGCAGGCTTGCCCCCGATTGAAATCAGTGGCCTGCAACGCATTGGAACGTCGCCGTGGCGGCCGCAGTATCAGATCTCGCAAGCGTGGAACATTGCTGAAAACTTGAGCAGGCTGAGTGGCAGCCATAGCTTTAAGTTCGGCTATCAATATCTCAAGCGCTCCGACAACTTCCTGGACCTGCGGGCGCCGCAGGGTGAGTTGCAGTCGAATGGAGCCTACACAGGTAACGGTTTGGCGGATTTCCTGCTCGGGAATGTTGACACCGTCTTCTTCACCACGCCTCTGGTGGTTCATTACTTCCAGCCCGGGCACTCGTTTTATGCCATGGACACCTGGAAGACGACTTCGAAACTCACGTTGACCTATGGCCTGCGCTATGAGCTCTTCGCTCCCATCCTGGAAAGGAAGAACAACGTGACGAATTTCACTCCTGCCAACGGCGGTGGAATCGTAACCGCAACAAAGAGCGCTTCCGGCTGGTACGACCGCGCCCTGATTCATCCCGACCGCAACGATTTCGCACCGCGAGTTGGCTTTGCCTACCAGATGATGAAGCGCACTGTGTTGCGAGGAGGTTATGGCGTCTTTTATCAGCACAACAACCGGATTGGGTCGGAAAGCCTGCTGCAACTGAACCCGCCTTTTCTTCTCGACGTGCAGTTGAGCCGGAGCGGCGCCAGCACCGTATTTCAACTGAAGGACGGTTTTCCATTGAGCACGATCACCGGGTCGGGATTTGATTTGACGCAAATCTTCCTTCGCGCTCAGGACGCCAACCAACGCTCGAGCTACGTGGAGCAGACCAGTCTTGGCATGGAAGTCCAGTTGACGAGCGATACGGTGGCATCCACTAACTACGTCGGGAACTGGGGCCGCAAGATGAACCGCCTGCGGAACTTCAACCAGCCTCGCATCACAGGCCTCGACACGACTTGTCCAATCTTGCAATACCCGTACGCCAATTTCAGCACGGTAACCAATATTGACACTTTTGCCGGTTTAGATTCGCACGGGAACCCCCAGTGCCAATCCACGGGCCAACATGCCTTTCTGGAATACGCCAGCAACGACGGAAACTCGAGTTTTAACGGTCTCGAACTCTCCCTACAACGCAGGATGTCCAAAGGGTTAGGCTACTCGCTGGCTTATACCTGGAGCCACGCACTCGCCGATTATGGCGATAACCTCACGGGTGGCACATTTCCCCAAAACGCTTACGATTATGCTGCAGAGAAGAGCAACTCCAACCTCGACATTCGCCGCCGTTTCGTCGGAAATTTCAGCTGGGGTCTGCCTTTCGGTCAGGGAAAGCGTTTCCTCTCGAGTCCTGGTGCGGCCAGCCGCTGGCTGGGTGACTGGCAACTGCATGGGATTGTCACCCTGCAGACTGGAAGCCCATACACTGTCACCGCGAATAACGATGGCTTGTTAAGCGCGGCGACAATATATCCCGACTGCATTGGAAATCCGTTCGCCGGCGCCACCACCGATCACAATCTCTATACAACCACGGGATTCCTCATCAATCGCGCGGCCTTTGCGCAACCCGCTTCGGGAACCTATGGGAGCTGTAGACCGCGCATGTTCCATGCTCCGGGCATCAAGATGGTGGACTTAAGCCTTTTCAAGGATTTCAGGTTTACCGAGCGTTGGCGTCTACAATTCCGGGCGGAATTTTTCAACGCCTTCAATCATCCGAATTTCGGGGCTCCGGATTCTAATATTTCTTCTCCATCGTTCGGAAAAGTCTTCAATACCCTGGCACCCATCCTGGGCAGCGACTCCGGCGGTCCCGGCGATCCACGCGAGATTCAGTTCGCTTTGAAACTGTACTTCTGATATGCCGGCGCGAGCCGCTCCGCTTTTTCACCTCTGCATTGCCTGATCTCGATGGGGAACGGGATCGAAGCGTCCTTCGAGGAGGCAGTTTGGCGTCCACGCGTCGAGTCACGGCGGCTCAGGCCATTGTTTCGTTCCTGAAAAATCAGTACGTGGAACGAGACGGGACGAGGATGCCATTCTTTGCCGGCTGCTTCGGCATCTTTGGTCATGGCATCGTCGCCGGCATCGGACAGGCGCTGCAGCAGAACCCTGACTTTCCCTATTACCTTCCCCGCAACGAGCAGGCCATGGTGCATACCGCCGTGGCTTTCTCGAAAATGCACAATCGCATGCGCACGTTTGCCTGCACCTCGTCCATTGGACCGGGTGCGACCAACATGATTACGGGAGCCGCTACGGCCACCATCAATCGCATCCCGGTGCTCCTGCTGCCGGGCGATATATTCGCGCGACGGAACGTGGCGCCGGTGCTGCAGCAACTCGAATCTCCGCAAAGCCAGGATGTTTCCGTAAACGATTGCTTCCGGCCGGTCTCGCGCTATTGGGACCGCATCTCGCGGCCAGAGCAGCTTCTCACCGCGTTACCGGAGGCCATGCGTGTGCTGACCTCTCCGGCGGAGACTGGGGCCGTGACCCTCGCCATGCCGCAGGATGTGCAAGCAGAAGCGATGGGATATCCCGCGGCATTTTTCGAGGAGCGCGTGTGGAACATTCCGCGGCCGCGGGGAGATGGCCGCGCCATTGAGCGCGCTGTCGCCATGATTCGTTCCGCAAAGCAACCCCTGCTGATCGCGGGAGGCGGCGTTCTCTACTCCGAAGCTTCCGCTGCCCTCGCCAAATTTGCGGAGCAAACGGGTATTCCTGTCGCCGAGACACAGGCGGGAAAGGGATCGCTGCAGTTTGATCATCCGCAGTGCCTCGGCGCCATGGGTGTTACCGGCACTCCGGGAGCTAACATCGCGGGGCGAGAGGCAGATCTGATCATCGGCGTCGGAACCCGCTACACCGATTTCACTACCGCTTCGAAAACTGCGTTCCAGAATCCCGCCGTCCGCTTCATCAACATCAATGTCGCAGAGTTCGACGCCGCAAAACATGCTGGACTGCCGCTTGTAGCAGACGCCAAAATCGCGTTGGAGGAGTTAGCGCTGAGCGTTAAGAGCTATCGCGTGCCCGCGGGATACGAGGAACGGATTCGAAAGTTTCGCGCGGAATGGGAGAAGGAGGTCGATCGACTCTTTCATCTGCGCCACGGTCCACCGGTGAGTCAGGGCGAGGTCATTGGCGTAGTGAATGAAGTCTCCGCGCCGTCAGACGTGGTCGTGTGCGCCGCCGGGAGTTTGCCGGGAGACCTGCACAAACTCTGGCGGACCAGAGATCCGAAGGGCTATCACCTTGAATACGGCTACTCCTGCATGGGGTATGAAATTGCCGGTGGACTCGGCGTCAAGATGGCCGCCCCCGAGCGCGAAGTCTTCGTCATGGTTGGGGACGGTTCCTATCTCATGATGGCCCAGGAAATCCACACCGCGATTCAGGAAGGATACAAGCTGAACATCGTCGTTCTCGACAGCCACGGCTTCAGCAGTATCGGTGGACTGAGCGACGCCTGCGGAAGTACCGGATTCGGAACATACTACCGTTACCGGAAGTCCGGACAACTCGCGGGCGACGTGGTGCTGGTAGATTTTGTCGCCAATGCCGCCAGCCTGGGCGCGGTGGCGAAACGCGTTCGCACCGTCGAGGAACTGAAGATCGCGCTCGTCGAGGCGCGGGCAGGCAAGCAGACGGCCGTAACCGTAATCGAAGTAGACAGAGAAGCGCGCGTGCCCGGATACGAATCCTGGTGGGACGTGCCGATCGCAGAGGTCTCGGAGATGGAAAGTGTCGGCGAGGCCCGTCGCAAGTACGAAACGAATGTTAAGCGAGAACGTAATTACTTTTAGTCGAATTTGAAGCCCCACGTGGGGAGGCGGACATGGCGAGATCCTATGTGCAGGAGGTGTTGAATCACTCAAGTCCGGTCGCCACGGACAAGTCTGGCATCCTGATTTCCATTACGCGGGAACAGGCAAAATGGGGGACGATCAACTTCTCTGTCCGGCGGTTGATGGCGGGACAGTATTGGCAGAGCAACACACGAAATGAAGAAACCGCGCTGGTCATCTTAGGCGGTAAAGCCATCGTGGACTGGGGCGGAGGCCCAGTTGAAATAGGCGGACGCAAGGATGTTTTCAGCGGCTATCCGCACGCTGTCTATTTGCCGTGCGGCATGCCGTTTGAGATCTCCGCCATCACGACTAGTGAATTTGCGGACTGCCGCGTTCCCTCTTCTGCGCGGCTCAGCCCGCGAATCATCACTCCGGTGGATTGCCGAGAAGAAATTCGCGGCGGAGGGAACTGCACTCGCCAGATCGTTGATGTGATTCGCCCGGAATTTCCAGCAGACAAGATATTGATTTGTGAAGTCTATACACCGAGCGGCAACTGGTCGAGCTATCCTCCACACAAACATGATGTGCACAATCCGCCGCTCGAAGTCGACCTCGATGAGACCTACTACTACAGGGTCAGCAAGCCCGAAGGATACGCGTTCCAGCGGCTCTACGACGCGGCGGGCACGCGCGATGACACCTTGACTGTGGTGGATGGCGACCTGGTGCTGATCAAAGATGGCTACCATCCTGTGGTGGCGGCGCACGGGTACGACGTTTATTACCTCAACGTACTAGCAGGCAGCGCCCGTTCCATGGCTGCCAGCGATGACCCACGCTACGCGCACCTGCGGCGCACCGGTCTGGAGCGCGATCCCCGTGTGCCCCTGGTCCACGCCGCAACGCCGGCATGAGCTTCTTAGTCTGAGAACGAGCCTAAGCGAGATTTGCCGCATACAAACGTAAATGGGAAGGGAGAAGTCGAGATGCCATACAAGATCGGGATTGTTGGGGCGGGAGGCATCGGTGGCATACATGCCGCAATTCTGGCGAAAGACTCACGCGTCAAGTTGCAGAGTTTTCTTGACACGGAAGCAGGGCGCGCGCAGGCCATGGCCAGCCGCTTTGGCGGACGCGCCGCAGGCTCGCTGGAGGAGCTTCTCTCAGAATGTGACGCCGCGTTTGTATGTACTCCCAATACCACACATGTGGACGTCGCCATGAAAGTTCTTGAAGCCGGCAAGCATGTGTTCTGCGAGAAGCCCTTCGCGCTGGACCTGGAGTCCGCCACACGGCTGCGCGACCGCGCCACGCGCGCTCGTGTGGTCTATCAGGTGGGTCACAACCGCCGTTTCGCGCCGGTTTACAAGGTCTTGAAGCAAGCGATTGACAGCGGCGACCTTCGTCCCCTTTCCGTGCACGTCAAAATGAACCGGGGGGAACTAGTCAATCCGCCCTGGGTGTGGAACGCCAAACTGACTGGAGGCTTTCTGTATGAGACGCCGGTTCATATGTTTGACCTGATGACTTTCTTTTTCGGGAAGGTGGACTGGGTCGAGGTAGCGGCGCGCTCGCACGGACATGGCGAACTGGATGATTTTTCTATTCTCCTGAGCTTCCAGTCGGGACTGCAGGCGACCATGAAGACGTATGCGCATGCCAGCTGGCATTTCCCCTTCGAGCGGTTCGAGGTTTACGGCATGCACTCGACGTACGAGACGTTTGAGATGGAAAGAATCTCAGTCACGAGCGGGTTGGAATCCCGAACCACGACGTATGACTATGCGCTTGCGTCCATGCACGAGAAGTGGGGGTACATCGAGGAAGACCGGCTCTTTGTCGACGCGCTGGAAGGCAAATCGGCCGCGCCGGTGACCGCCGATGACGGGTATAACGTCGTCGAATTGATCGAGAATTGCTATCGCAGTGCCAGAGAAGGTACGCGCATCAGCGCGAGAGACCTTGCGAGGAAATCCTAGATGGAACGATTGTCGGAGCGCATTCACTTTGCCTCGGCGCCGGTGAGTTGGGGAATACAGGACGATCCCGGGCCTGCTTGGGAACAACCCTACGAGCGCCTTCTCGACGAGATCGTGTTTGCGGGCTACACCGGAGCAGAACTGGGACCGTACGGCTACTTTCCCACCGATCCCGCAGTCCTAAAGAAAACCTTGCAGACTAAGGGATTGACTCTGCTGTCCTCCTTCGTTCCCGTTCCCATCACCGATCCAACGAAAACCACCCACGTGATCGAACACGTACGCAAGGTTGGTTCGCTGTTGTCGGCCTTGGGGGCCAAACTCCTCGTTCTGTCCGATTGTCAGACCCCGGAACGGCGGCGAATCGCCGGCGGTGTTCCAGTGAATGGAAGTAAATCTCTGGGGACTGCTCAATGGAAACAAGTGGGCGCCGTGGTTGCCGAGGTCGAGCGCGCCGCTGCGGAGTTTGGCTTGCGACTGGTCTTCCATCCCCACGTCGCCACCTTCGTGGAAACTCCCAGGGAGGTGGAATGTCTTTTCGAGGCACTCGCCGCCACGCACGTTGGCCTGTGTCTTGATACGGGCCATTGCGTGTACGGAGGAGGCGACCCCAGTGACGAGGCCAGGAAATACCGCTCGCTATTGCGCTACGTTCACATTAAGGATGTGAATGCCACTGTGCTCGGTGAGGCGCGGCGCCGAAAGCTCGATTTCGAAGCGGCGATCGGAGCAGGGGTCTTTTCACCTATCGGACAAGGCTGCATTGATTTCGAGGGTTTCTTCCGCTTCCTGGCGGAAAGCCAGTACTCGGGATGGGCGATTGTGGAACAGGATGTGATCTACGGCAAGACGGCCGTGGCACCCGTGGAGAGCATGCGCGCCAGTCTCGACTACCTGAAGAAAGTGATTTCCAAGTTGGATTCTTCCGCAGATATTGCTAAGCAGACGGCCTAGAACGCACCATTGTTCCCCGGGTGTGAAATCTTCACGCGGCCTGCAATCTCATTAGCGGCCCAAAAGCGCCGATGTACTCGGCCAAGACGTCACGGGCAATGTCAGACCGGCCAACCAGGGGATTCTTGACTAGCGCTGCCAGTGCCGCTTCACCAGAGTGTTCCACCGCGGCGCGCACTGTCAGGCGCTCATATTCCTTCACTTGCAACAACAGCGGCCGGACGGCTTCCGGCGCGTGGCCCACGGGGACGACCTGAACTCCGTTCGACGACACCTGGCAGGGGAGTTCCACCGCATCATTGGAATCCAGATCCTCCAGCGCGTTGAGGTTTCGAACGGTAAGCGGGACGAGGCGTGGCTGTTCAGAACGCAGGGCCTCGAGCACGATCAGCGCGATCCGCTCATAACCGGAAAATTCCGAGTAGAGTTCCTGGTTCTCCCTGCGCTTCTCGCCCGCGGTGGCCTCGATGCTGAAGTAGGAGGCGTTCCGGTCGCGCAAATAGTTTTCGTAGATGCTGATGAGGTCCGTCTCGGAAGCCTGTGCAAGCCTCTCGAACAACTTCGCGTTCAAAGCCGCGATCGCCTGTCCTCTTGACTGACCGCTGCGCAGCAGATTCTCGTAAGCAATTTTGGGGAAGTAGTAGAAATAAAGGTACTCTGTCGGCAACAGGGCGAGCTTCTGAATGAACTCGACCGGAAAGAGTTCATGCCGGTAGCACTTCCGGATGATCTCCGGAGAAGAGAGAATTGTCGGCAGGAGTTCTGCACCCTGCGCGTCACGGACAGATCGCACCCAACCAAGGTGATTCAGGCCGAGATAATCGAAATTCAGCTCGAATGGATTCCGATTCAGCGCCTTCGCGATCGCTTCGAAAGTTTCCAGAGGAGTGTCGCAGACACCGAGAACGCGCACGCCGGAATGATTCAGCATCGCCTGCGAAATGATACCCACGGGGTTCGTAAAGTTGATGACCGTAGCGTTCGGAGCGAGGCGCTCGATCCGGCGAGCATAGTCCAACATTGCGGCCAAATTGCGCATCGCGCAGGCAAAACCACCGGCGCCGACAGTTTCCTGCCCAACCAGGCCGTGTGCGAGCGCAATGGTTTCGTCTTTCACGCGCGCGTCAATGCCGCCAACGCGAATGCTTGTGATCACGTAGTCCGCACCTTCGAGAGCGCGGTCCAGGTCGGAGAACGCTTTCAATCGGGCGTTGAGACCGCCTCGCTTGGCCATTGCCTCCGCAACGCGCCCGATTACTGCCATGCGTTCCCGGTCAATATCCCAAAAGACCAACTCTTCCAGTTGCACGTTCGTTCTTGCGCTGGCGAGACCATGGACGAGCAGTGGCGTCCGGATTCCCGCAGCTCCAATAAGAGTGATCTTCATTTTCTTGATCTGTGCCCCATGTCTCTGGCCGGCCGGGCTAAGGCTTCACTTTGCAATGTAACCCATCCCTAGATTTGTTTCATCAGTTGCAACAGCTTGCGTCGCGACGGAATCGCTGACGAACCGCCAGGGCCTGTCGTGGCCAACGCGCCGCAGATATTTCCCGCGCGCAGGCAGTCCTCAATGGGCCAGCCGGAGAGATAGCCATGAAGAAAGCCCCCGTTGAAGGCATCGCCCGCCCCTGTCGCATCCACAGAGCGAACAGCGATGGACTTCACGCGCACCACCTTTCCATCTTGCACCAGCATACAGCCGTCGCGCCCGAGCTTTACGACCGGCATCCGGACCCATTGCGCCAATTTCCTTGTGGCCCCCTCCACGGACTTCTCGCCAGTCATTGCCTGCGCTTCCAGTTCATTGGGAAACGTGAAGTCGCATTCCCGTAAGAGAGCGGGCAGACGGGGGGATTGCAGCACCACAGGATTCCAACCGATATCGGTGGAAATGGTTAAGCCGCGCGAGCGGAGTCTGTGAATTGCGTTGGTCCAAATGCGGAGGGGCCACAGCGCGCAGGCTAAATGGAGGTGCCTTGCCTTGTGCAACAGCCGCCCCACGGCCGGACGCATCAACAGTGTGTGCAGCCGCTGGTTGATGGCATCGTGAGTGATCATCATGCGCTCGCGGCCAAAAGCTGCGCAGACCGTTATCGCCGTTGCAAACTCCGCACTCAACTCAGAGGCTTCCACTGAGATTCCGCTACGCAGCAACGTCTGCCACGCCGGATTCCTTGGAGCGTCTCTACCAACCCTGGTGACGACCGCGGTTCGAGTGCCGAGTCCCGCCGCAACAAGCCCCGTGGTGGCGACGCCACCGCCCGGGAATTCGGCGAACTGACCCGTTTTCACTTCTTCGCCCATCCGTGGCGGGCGCGGGAGATTGTAAAAAACTAGATCTACGAAGAACTCACCAAACAACACGAGGTCCGTGCGGGCCGGCGGAGAAGCAGCAGTCATCGCGCCCGAGATCATACCAGAGGCGAATCACGCAGTCTCAGCCAAGAGCGCCCTGTGGTAGGGGTTCGCGGCACGCTCCCTCCACGCTGCTTCAGCGCCCTCGCCACGGCAGCATGAGATCTTGCAAGTCGTGGAAACTGGACAGCTGAGCAAAGTCCAGCCCACGGGACCGGAACAACGTCCTTCTGGGGGCTGGGGCAGTATCGTAGTTCGCTGAAAGTGCGGTACAACTTCGGTACAACTGAGCGAGAGAAAGAAGGCATTACTGGCTTCTAAGCGACACCAAATGCATTGAAGCGACGAGTAACACGAGGAACACGCCGACCCGCAGTACTTGATTTCCAACAGCACGAGAGGCTGTTCTCAACTACATAGCGAGGTGGGGCAGTATGAAACCAAGTTGTAGTACCGCACGTATTCGGCCATCAGCCGCTTCAGATGCCTCTCGTTCAGAATGATCACGTGATCCAGCAAGTCGCGCCGACAGCTCCCGACCCAACGCTCGGCAACGCCGTTCTGCCACGGACTGCGAAAGGCAGTGCGCACGGCTTGACTGCCCATGCCTTTCGCACATGACACGAATTCCCGGCCAAATTTTGCATCCCGGTCGAAGAGCAGGAACCGGTGTGCCGGCTACCAGGCAATCTTATCGAAAAGCGTGCCGCACGGCTGCGCCCCAAGTCATTGATTCTGCAAACGTGCAAGGTTTTGGCGAGGGGCACAGCAGTGGTGCACGGCGGCTCGTGTCCGGCACGCCTTGGAGGAGAGAGAGAAGCCCTTGTCCTGCTGTTTCTCGCCAGGTATGCACTTCGGAACCGCGTGGGTCTTGCCCGGTAGCAATCTAGACGTCTCGAAGTCGAGTTTCGTCCAGACCGAAGTAGTGTCCGAGTTCGTGGAGCACGGTTTGCCGGATTTCATGGCGGATTTCCGCTTCGGTGGAGCAAACAGCCTCGATGTTCTTCTTATAGAGAATGATGCGATCAGGTCCGGCAGGCAGATCAAAAACACTTCTCTGTGTGGCAGGCCGGCCTTGAAAGACTCCCAGAACCAAGTTACGAGTCCTGCCCGCGCCGGCTTTCTCAGCGGTCTTTCGCCATCCCGGTGGGCGTGGTTGGTCTTCGACCAGAACTGCGAGATTGTGGAGACGCTTGCGGAATTCAAGGGGAAGCGATTGCAAGACTTCCTCCACCACTCGGATAAAGTGCTCTCGCTTCACACGGCACCCGGCTAAGTTCCCTTCTAGACTACATGTTGGCCGAGCGTCAGTGACGCGAAGAACTCCAACGTGGGCGAACGCTCTCGAAAATGGAGATGACAGACTCTCGAGGCCCAGCGGCGCCAGGCATCGCACTCGGCTGTTGCTGGTTCTTTCCTCCGAGTACATTGCTTGGTGATAGCTGTCACTGCGGTCGGCGCGGATCGTGATATGAGTAGAGGTACAGGGGAAGATTCTCCTACCAACCGACCATGGGCTTGCCGCCCAGACGGTCCGGACCGAAGGTCTGGGCGAAGCTCCTTCAGCGCGGAAACCGGAGGAGGCTGTCATGAAGTCTCGAAATCGGTACCAAGCAGAACAATCCGAACCGCGAGGTGCTTTGTTGGCCCTGAGCGATCCAGAGGATTTGCGCTGGAAAGCACAAGAGGTGCAGCTCGCCATCGCACGTCGCGCCTATAAGCTATTCGAGAGTCGCGGCCGTGAACACGGCCACGACTGTGAAGATTGGTTCTTAGCGGAGTCCGAGCTGCTCCGCCCCGTCTCAATTTCCATAGCAGAGTCAGAAGATTGGATTCGTGTCCAAGCGAATGTGTTCGGCTTTGAAGAGAAGGAGGTCAGTATCAGCGTGGAGCCGCGGAAGATCACAATTCTAGGCAGGAAAGAGCCGACCACGACGGAGACCGAGGGAGGGAAGGTCGAGTATATCGATTGGTCTCCCGATCAGATATTTCAGGTCATTCAGCTTGAAAAGGACGTGAAGCCGGAGGGCACGGTGGTTGAATTGGAAACGGGAGTGCTCAGGTTCGAGCTCCCCAAGGCGGCCAAGTACGCTGTCGATGCCACACCCGCTGCGGCTTAGGCTTGGTTCTTGCGCCGAACACGTTGCTACCCCCCGCTTTCGCGGGCTGCGCGAAGTGCGGCGAATCACAGACAAGGAGGTTCGGCGGTAGCTAACCTAGCCTTACAGACACTTGCCAATTCGAGCTTAGCCGATCGCAGGTTTGATCGGCATTGCGGCAACCGCCAGGCCGCAAGAGAGGAGGTATCTTATGCCCCTCGATCCGCTGGAGTTCCGTACTTCTCTCCGAAGACTCCTTGCAGCTCTTATGCTGATTCTCGTTCCTGTGACGGTTCTTGGCCTCTATGTTGCGCTGCAGGGGGATACTTACGTCCGCCAGATGAACGGCGCCCATTTCCGTAGTCTCACACGAATAGCCGCAGAGACCACCTCCGCGTTTGTGGGAGATTTCGTGAAGGATGTGGGTGCAATTGCCAACAGCCCCAGCGTTGTGCAGGCCGTTACTTCCGCGAACCGACCATACGAACACCTCAGCGAACAAGCGGTTCGCACCAAGGTGGAAGCGATCGAGAGCAAATGGAATACGTCGGAGTCCGACGCCCAGTCACGAAGTATTCTGACCTCCGACCTGGCGCGCGAGTTGCGACGGGATCGCGAGCTAAATGCGAAGCTGCTGAGGATTACCGTGGCCGACATCAGCGGAGCGACCGTCGCTGCAACCGACAAGCCCTTGCATTACTTCCAGACCGACCGTGAGTCTTGGAGTTCTCTCTACTCGCAAGGCTGGGGCGCCCTTCACGTATCGGACCTACGCTACGACGAGCAGAACCGCCTGTACTACGTGAACGTCGCCTATCCGATCCTGCAGGAAGGCACGGGTCGGTTCATTGGGGCAGCCATGGCGCTGGTGGACCTATCGCCGCTGTTCGCACAACTGAACGAGCAGCAGATCGGGCGCACGGGGCGTCTGTTTCTGGTGCGCACTGACGGGGTCGTGGTCCAGGCTCCGGGCGTGACTCCCGGCATGAGGGTCAAGTCCGAGGAATACGCCGCGATCCGGGACGCGCTTGGAACGCTGCGGGGGCGCGAGGCTGGATACATCTACGCTACCCTACCCAAGGGCGAATCCTACCTGATCGGGTTCGCCGATACGAGGCTGCAAGAGGCCTTTCCGAATCTGCCCTGGATTATGCTGGCCAGCCAGGAGGCACGCGAGGCGGTTGGTCCTGTACGCAGCATGGCTGGTTTCGCGTTGTTCATGATGATCCTGGCCCTGCTAATGATGACGCTGCTCGGTGCATACGTATTCCTGCATCGCAAGCAGAAACTGGATGACATCGAGACACCGCCGGAAAACAACCAAAGGCGGCAGCGGCGTGAAGCGGCCTAGACGGCCGGATTCTGGCTGAACCGACCCGAGTCTTCGCGCGCCAGGTTAATCCCTGACACGCAAGCCTTGCTACGAGCTGAGCTACACAAAGTCTCCGTGGCGCAAGCGGACTACACCCGGTACCAGCCTTCCCGGGTCAGCGGCAAACCGCTCCGCCCGTTCAATGGCTGTATAATTCGCGCCGTTATGATCGACAAACACCACTTGCGAGATAAACGGGTGCTGTTCCGGCTGCTCCATGCTGGGGTTTACCCTGGCGTTGTGCGATATGTCGAGGATGACGGTTCCGGTTTTTGGATTGAGTCCCCAAAGCTGATCGGCGAGATCCTCCGCGACTCCGCCTGGAAAGACGAGGTCGAGGGCGTGAAGATACCCGTACTTTTTGTTCCAACGTCCAGTCTGATGTATCTGATCGCGGGGGCGGAGTGAGTAGCCGAAAGAGCTTGGCAGAACTTAACTGTTGCAAATCGCCTTGCCACAGCAGTTGCCGTAGATCGCGGTTCTCCCAACTCGGTACCCAGACCCGCGGAAAGCGGTCTTCCAGCAGCAACTGCAGAATCAGCTGCGCATCCCTGGCGATCCGTCTTCTGCTTGCGTACTCGCTTGCTCCGGATCTCCGCTGCGTCTCCAATCCAGAGCTCAAACTGCAACTCGGCCACGAGTCGCTGGAACCGGCGTGCATGCCCGCTCGTTTCCATGCCCACTCGCACCTGCTGGCCCGCCAGAGCACGGTAGAACGTTTCCGCCTCCTCACGATGCGCTAGCCGTTTTTCTTGGAACTCTCCGGTATCGCTATCCAGCGAAGCAATCTGCCAAAACTCGGGGTGGAAATCTACCTATAATGATCATCGTTCGGCTCCTTTCTCCCGAGCCTGTTGGTTGGCTTTAGCACCACCAACTTTACTCGGGCGTGGGAGCCGACATTGTCATGGAATCAATTACACTAACAGCCCAGCAGACGGGAACACGTGGGACAAACAACAAAGAACAGACACCGGTGATGCGGGCGCTTGCGCCCTGACCGATTCGTCCTACACTGTTTCCATGTCGCACCGCACCGCCAGGGAGAGCTATCGCAAACTGTCGGAGCGTATCAACCGCTTCCCGCAAGGAGCCCCGCCGACCGATCTTTTGTTTCAAATTCTCGAGGTCCTGTTCACGCCGGCAGAGGCCGAACTTGTCGCGCTGCTTCCTACCAAGCCCTTCACGGCTGAAACAGCAGCGCGCCTCTGGAAGAAGTCTGAAACTGAGGCCCGCAACATCCTCGAAGCGCTTGCCTCGCGCGGGATGATGCTAGACATTGACTCACGCCATGGCCAGACGTTCGTAATGCCGCCGCCGATGGCCGGCTTCTTCGAGTTTTCGATGATGCGCATCGGCGATCACTACGACCAGAAACTCCTCGCCGAGCTTTTCTACCAGTACCTCAACGTCGAGGAGGACTTCATCAAAGCCCTGTTCGCGACCGGTGAAACACAAATAGGACGCGTCTTCGTCAACGAGTGCGTATTGAGCGCGGAAAACACGCTACACGTGCTCGACTACGAACGCGCCTCGCAAGTCGTCGAAACAGCTTCGCACATCGGCATCGGCACCTGCTATTGCCGCCACAAGGCGTCGCATCTGGGTCGCAATTGCGAAGCGCCCGTGGACATCTGTATGACCTTCAATTCCACTGCGAGTTCGCTGCTTAAACACGGCATCGCCCGCCGCGTGAGTAAGGCAGAATGCCACGATTTGCTCGCTCAAGCCCGCGATCTCAATCTGGTGCAATTCGGTGAGAACGTGCGCGAGCGCGTGTCCTTCATCTGCAACTGCTGTGGATGCTGTTGCGAAGCCATGTTGGCGGCCAAACGCTTCGCCGTTCTCAATCCCATCAGCACCACCAACTTTCTGCCCGAAATCGTCGAGGACAAATGTTCTGGCTGCATGAAATGTGCTAACGCCTGCCCGGTAGAAGCGATGGGCATGGTTTCTGCGAGAGACCCGCGCCGTCACAAACGCAAGAAAGCTAAGTTTAACGAAGAGATCTGCCTCGGTTGCGGCGTGTGCGCTCGGGTTTGCGATAAGCAGGCCATCGGGCTGAAGCCACGAGGTCAGCGCGTGATCACGCCCGTGAATACCGCTCATCGCACGGTTGTGATGGCCATTGAGCGCGGCAAACTCCAGGACCTCATCTTCGACAACCAGGCCCTTGCCAGCCATCGCGCGATGGCCGCTATCCTTGGTGTGATACTGAAACTGCCGCCGCTGAAGCAAGTCATGGCGAGCCAGCAAATGAAATCGCGTTATCTGGGCAATTTGTTGTCCAGTCATAAGTCGAAACACGCGGAAGCGTAGGTTAGAAAATTACAGAAGAGACTGTTTCGGGCTTAACGATGGCCAGCGCCGAGCGCCAGTCGCCCCAGAGGCGGGACAGCCCGACCCACAATTGGCGGTCCCCACGGGTCAATTTCGGGCGTTTTCTCGCGGACCGCTGCAGCACACCGATTTGGTGGCGCAGAGCCAGGTTCTCCAGCGGGAGGGCAGCGCGCGAACGGAAGGTCGAGGACAGAGCGGCGAAGAGTGTTGTGAGAGGAACTGGCATCGGAGGAGAATTCTGAAAGAAAGTATAATTCCCGTCCGCTCGGACACTTCGAGACTCTTGAGAGGCACACTGAGCGCCGGGTTGAATCGGGGCGTAAAATAGTATTGGTCGTAAAGAGTTCGCTGGCTGGCCGAACCTCGGCTCTGAGATTCGAGTCTGCCTTGTTTATCTGACCCAGTTCTGGACCTCGTTCTTCGCGCAGACCGATCGTGGTCTCCCCTGGTCCTAAGGGAGGCGCCTTATGCTGGGAATGAGCTTGCTTTCCTTTCTGATTCTCACTCTCATCGGGGCAGTTGTTGCTGTTGCCTACCACTACGTCCTTCACTATCGGTTTCTTGACGGTAATGATGCTCTGGTCGGGAAGCTGATCATCGGTTGGCTTGGAGCGTGGCTAGGTTCCCCGATCCTCGGGCGCTGGCTCTGGAAGGTTGAGAACGTGTATGTCGTGCCCGCCATCTTGGGTGCGATCGTAGCCATCCATTTGACTGTTTTGACAGGGAAGGCGCTTGCCAAGCTTGCAAGTATGCGGCCTGCTGTGACGGAAGAAAGGAAGGAGGAGATCCGTCCTGGCAAGCCGGCAGTGGCAGCATAAGAGCTGCGGCGCGGCAAGCAAAGCGCTGCCC
>Ga0075017_100001160_pt1 | contig 15909 bp, 9 predicted proteins | sample AleBraG_ABR_2012_FD_71475 | JGI IMG/M metagenome (GOLD analysis project Ga0075017, IMG submission 71475) | Freshwater sediment microbial communities in response to fracking from Pennsylvania, USA - Alex Branch Run_MetaG_ABR_2012 | ecosystem: Environmental > Aquatic > Freshwater > Creek >... | reverse complement strand
TGCGGAGACCCCGCGGCGTCGGCTCAGGAGGGCGCTCGGAGAAGGGGGCACCCCTCGCCGCGATCGCTGCCGGCTCGACGAGCACCACAGAGTCAAACTCGAGGCCGTTGGATTCGTCGACGGCCATGAGCACAAGTGGCGCTCCCAGTCCTGCACCAGTGGATCGGGCGGGATCGACAGCCTCAACCCCCCGATCGGCAAAGGCGCGCTCAAGCATCCCGAGCAGCGGGCGTGGCGCCAGAACTGCGACGTGGCCCGGGGCGACGAGATCAAGCTCCTCGACGGCGGCGTCGACGACCGAGGCAGCTAGATCGTGGGCTCCCACCGTCTCGACCGTCGGCCGTTCGCCCGAGCGCCTCACTGGACGTGGAGGCTCGAGGCCGGTCCGAGCGGCAGCGAGCACGAGGCGGGACAGCGCCAGAACCTCGGCTGGCGTGCGATAGCTGACGGTGAGCTCGACGAGTCGAGGCGGGCGACGAGGAGCGAGGTGCTCGATCACGTCACCCCAGTTCCGCGGTGCCCAGGGTCCGGTTGCCTGGGCGATGTCCCCGACGACGGTCATCGAACTTGAGAGCGAGCGCCGAGCAAGCATCCGCAGCTGCATCGGAGAGAGATCTTGGATCTCATCGACGACGATGTGGCCGAAGGCCCTGATCTCGTCGTCGGCTCGGTCCCGTCGCTCCGGTTCGCCCTGTTCGAGACCGGCGGGCCAGCTGGATTCCTCGCGCCGCTCGACCTTGCGACGCTCCTTGTGGCTTCGCCGCGGGCCGAGCAGGGTCCGCAGCTCATCGATGAGTGCGGCGTCACCAGCTGTCCAGCGCACCAGCTCCAGCGAGCTCGAGCGATCGCGATGGAGCAACTCGCACTCGAAGTCGTCGAGGACGCCATCGCCGGCCGCCCTGACGAGGGCCGGCGCACCCAAGAGATCGTGCAGCAGCTCGTGGGGCGAGAGCCGGGGCCACATCCGGTGCAGTGCAGCCTCGAGCACGGGGATCCGGCGGACCTGCCGTCCGAAATCGCTCAGATCGAACTCCTCATCGCTGAGCTCGGCTCCTCGACGCTCGCGGTACTGCGTGGCGAGCAATGCAGCGATCTCCGTATCGACGAAGCGTCGCCGGGCGTTGTGCGTCCCGGGTCGGCGCCGAGCACGCTTGATCACTGCTGCGGTGTCCTCGGCCCGAAGGCGGAGGGTGAAGGCGCCGAAGGGAAGGTCGAGATCGTCACGGAGGGGCCGCTGACGGGTCTTGACCGCCCGGGCCAGCAGCCGGACCATTCGAGGGTCTCCCTTGAGGCGCTCAACCGGTTCGCTCTCTGTGCCAGCGACCCTGATCTCCGGGACGAGACCCGCGATGGTCGACAGGGTGACCCCCGTCTCTCCCAGCGACGGCAGGACCTGCTCGATGTATCGGAGGAAGAGGGGGTTCGGACCGACGACGAGGACCCCCTGGCGCTCAAGGGGGAAGCGGTAGGTGTAGAGGAGATATGCCGCCCGGTGCAGCGCCACGGCCGTCTTGCCGGTCCCCGGCCCTCCCTGGACCATGAGCAGTCCGGGGAGCTCCGAGCGGATGATCTCGTCCTGCTCGCGCTGGATCGTCCCGACGATGTCGCCCATCTGGCCAGTCCGCGCCTGGCCCAAGGCCGCCAAGAGCGCCCCTGCGCCGCCCAGGGCCATGCCCCCGTCTACAAGGCCATCCCGCAGCCCGGACGCGGCCTCCTCAGCCAGCGGCAAGCGGAGCTCACCGTCGGGTCCGGAGAAGTACTCGTCTTCGACACCGATGACCGTGCGGTTGTCGACCGACAGATGGCGGCGGCGCAGCAGTCCCTGGGGATCGAGGCCGGTCGCCCGATAGAAGGGCTCTGCGACCGGCGCCCGCCAGTCCACGATCATCGGTTCGTTCAGCTCATCGGAGACCGCCAGCCGGCCGATGTGGAAGATCTCTGGCTCGTCGGCCGACTCAGCGGCGACGTCGATGCGACCGAAGGTCAGAGCCTGGTCGCCGATCTCGAGCTGGCCAAGGCGCGCCAAGGCCGTGCGAACAACGATGTCGCGCTCGGTGCGCGATTGGAATGTTCCGCCCGGTCCGGTGTCGAGGACCCCTTCCAGCATCGATCGGGCCTCGTCACGCATGGCGTCAAGGGCCTCATGGGCCCGGTCGAGGAAGTCCTGCTCCTCGCGGATGTCACGCTCTGCAGCCACGCTCGTTCATCACCGCCCGGCTCGAATGGGGAACGTCTGAGTCTAGGGCTGCGTGGCGCTCGGGGCGACTGCGAGGACCACCGGCTCCGGCGGAGGTCGCCCTACGATGGTCTCTACCTGGTCGCCGAGGAGGGCTGCGCAGTGCTGCTGACGAGCGAGATCGACGACACAGGGCGCCACGACGTCCGGTCTCGACGCAGACCAGCCTGGGTGTTCTGATGGCCACCGATAGCTCGACGAGCCCGTTCCTGGCCGTCTGCGCGGGTCTCGAGCCCTCTCGGACGCCGGTCTGGTTCATGCGCCAAGCAGGCAGGTCACTCCCTGAGTATCGAGCGGCACGCGGAGATGGTTCCATCCTCGAGGCCATCGCCACGCCGGAGATAGCTGCCGAGGTGACCTTGCAGCCTGTCCGTCGCTACGGCGTCGACGCGGCAATCCTGTTCAGCGACATCGTCGTTCCGGTCCACGCGATCGGCTTCGGCATCGACGTGATCCCTGGTCGGGGCCCGGTGGCAGAGCAGCCTTTCCGTTCCGCCGCCGATCTGTCCCGGCTCCGCCCCCTTGAGCCAGACGTCGATCTCGCCCACGTCATCGAGACCGTCCGCCTGGTCCGCAAGGAGCTCGATGAGAGCGCCACGCCGCTCATCGGCTTCGCCGGCGCTCCCTTCACCGTCGCCAGCTACCTGGTCGAAGGCGGTCCGTCGAGGACCTTCACCAAGGTCAAGGCCCTGATGCACGGCGACCCGGCCCTCTGGGCGTCGCTCACCGACGCCCTCGCTGATCTCGCCGTGGCCTTCATCAGGGCGCAGGTCGAGGCCGGGGCGCAAGCCCTCCAGCTCTTCGACTCCTGGGCTGGCGCGCTGAGTCCTTCTGAATATGAGCGCTTCGTCCTCCCCGTGACCCAGCGGGTGATGGAGGAGCTCGGCGCTCTCGGCGTCCCGAGGATCATCTTCGGCGTCGGCACCGGAGAGCTTCTCGGCCTCATGGCCCGCTCGGGCGCCGACATCGTCGGCGTCGACTGGCGCGTCCCGCTCGACGTCGCTGTCGGGCGGGTCGGCGACCTGCCCCTGCAAGGCAACCTCGATCCAGCCCTCTGCTTCGCCGGTTCCGACGTCCTCGCGGAGGCAACCCGCGAAGTGCTCCGACGAGGTGCGGCTGCGCCGGGACACATCTTCAACCTGGGCCACGGCGTCCTGCCAGAGACCGATCCGACCATGCTGCAAGAGGTCGTCGACATCGTCCATGCCGAGGGTCGGCTCCTCGCAGCTGAGGCGAGCCGATGAGCATCGGCGTCCTCGTGATGGCCTACGGCACCCCAGCAAGCCGCGACGAGATCGAGCCGTACTACACCCGGATCCGCCACGGCCATCCGCCCTCTGCTGAGCAGCTCGCCGACCTCATCCGTCGCTACGACGCCATCGGTGGCATCTCACCCCTTGCCGAACGAACTGCCGCACAAGTCGCGGGCCTCGCCGAGGTGCTCGAGCGTCGGCGACCAGGTGGCTTTGACGTCCGATTCGGATCTAAGTACACCGAGCCGAGCATCGAGCACGCTGCGGCAACGTTCCGTGCCAGCGGCATCGACCAGGTCATCGGGATCGCGCTGACACCTCACTTCTCCTCGATGGGCGCGGGTGAATATCTGGGCCGAGCCGAGGCCGCGCTCGGAGACGACGCTCGCTTCCTTCCGATCAAGCAGTGGTACGAGGTCGAGGGCTTCTCGGCGCTGATGGCTGCACGGGTCGCGGATGCGCTCGGGCAGATCGACGAGCCGCTGCGGAAGGATGCACTCGTGCTCTTCACCGCGCACTCGCTTCCCTTGAAGATCTTGGAGACGGGCGACCCCTACCCGAGCCAGCTCCACGAGAGCGCCGACCAGATCGCAGCGGCTGCGGGCATCGAGCGCTATGAGGTGGCGTGGCAGAGCGCTGGTCGCACGCAGGACCCATGGATCGGCCCTGACATCCTGGAGGTCATCGGCGGGCTGCCAGACCGAGGGATCAAGGCGGTGGTCATCTGCCCGGTCGGCTTCGTAGCCGACCACCTCGAGGTCCTCTACGACGTCGACGTCGACGCGGTCGCGGCGGCCAAGGCAGCCGACGTGGCGCTCGCACGGACCGCGTCGCTCAACGACGATCCTGGCTTCATCGAGGTTCTGGCCTGCGCCGTGCTGGCGGCCAGCGCCTGATGGCAGCGGCTCGAGCCGAGGTGGTGGTCGTCGGGGCCGGAATCGCGGGACTCAGCGCCGCCTGGGTCCTCAGCGGCGGTGAGTCGGGTCCTGACGAGACGAGCCCGGTGATCACGATCATCGAAGCTGGTCATGAGGTCGGGGGCAAGGTCGCCGCGATCTCCCTCGACGGGGCGATCGTCGACGCCGGGCCCGATGGAGCCCTGGCTCGGCGGACTGAGCTCGCCGAGCTGATGGGCGAGCTCGGCATGGCCGGCGACATCATCCCGATCGCGACAAGCGGTGCCTCGGTCTTTGCCCGTAGTCGCCTCCGTCTGCTCCCCGCAGGACTCCAGCTCGGCGTGCCGACCAGCTGGCGGGCCTTGCGCCGCTCCAAGACGATCTCCGCGCCCGGTCTGCTCCGAGCGCTCATCGACGTGGTGGCGCCTCGTCCAGCATCGAGGGGCAAGCTCCAGGATCGATCGATCGGCGCGCTCGTCGAGACCAAGCTCGGTGCCGAGGTGGTGACCACCCTGGTCGATCCGATGCTCGGGGGCATCGCCGCCGGTCGGGTCTCGGAGATGAGCGCGGCCGCCATCTTTCCCCCCTTGCTCGATGCTGCCCAACAGCGCGGAAGCCTCATGGGTGCACTGCGAGCGCTGAGCCCAGCAGCAGCCAACGGCGCCGACGAGGAGGAGCCAGCGACTCCGACCCCGGCCTTCATCAGCGCGATTGGTGGCATGCACTCGGTGGTCGAGCGCTTGGCGGTGCTGCTCGAGCAGCGCGGCGTTCGGATCGTCACTGGCACCTCCGCGACAGCCCTGCGCCGCGCCGGCGGCTCAGACCCATCGTGGGCGATCGACTCATCGACCACGACCTCTCGGGCCGATGGTGTCGTCCTCGCCATCCCGGCCGCGGCTGCCGCCGAGCTGCTGCGGCCCCACGCCGATGAGGCAGCGGCGCTGCTGGACCAGATCGACTACGCGTCGGTCGCCGTCGTGACCTTTGAGATTCCCGGATCCGAGATCGAGCTGCCCGAAGAGGGCACGGGAGTGCTCATTCCTCCTGGGACGCGGCACGCTGCCGGACCCATTGTCGGAGACCGCTTCATGACGACTGCGCTGACCTTCCTCGACAGGAAGTGGCCGCAGCTCAAGCGCGAGGGCGTCATCCGGATGCGCGCTCATGTCGGCCGCATCGATGACGATCGCTGGATCGGTCTCGATGACGAGGTCCTCGTCGAGCGGGTGATCCTCGAGCTGGGCCTCGTGCTCGAACGGTTTGGCCGGCCTGACGCCGTGGCGATCCAGCGCTGGGAGGAGGCACTCCCTCAGTATCGGGTCAACCACCTGATGCGGGTCGGCGGCATCGAGAGCGCCGTCGAGCGCCTCGACGCGCTCGCGGTGGCGGGCGCCGCCTATCGCGGTGTCGGCGTACCGGCCTGCATCGCCTCAGGTCGTGCGGCCGGCGAGCGTGTGCTCGACGAGCTCGGGCGGCTCGGCGGGTGAGCCCTCGCCCCGTGGTGCTGGTCAACGCCACGGCGATGTCCATGGCCATCGGTCTGCTGGGAGGGATTGCGGCCTCTGTCTCGCTGCCGCCCTTTGGACTCTGGCCCCTCGGTCCCCTCGGGATCGTCATGCTGCTGCTGGCGACCGAAGACCACCACCTCGGCAGTCGGGCCCTGACCGGCTTCGCGTTCGGACTCGGCGTCTTCGTCCCGGGCCTCTGGTGGGCCCAGCACTTCAACTGGTACGGCGCCTCGGTCCTCATGGCGGTGGAGTCCGCCTTCTTCCTGGTCGCCGCCATGGTCATGTCGCCGGGCCGAGGCCGCACTCTCACCGCCATCGGCGCGCTGACGCTGGCTGAGCTCCTTCGCTGCCACCTTCCCTTTGGTGGGCTCCCCATCGGCGGCCTGCCACTCGGGCAGGTCGACGGCCCACTCGTCGACATCGCACGGACGGCGGGTCCCTTCGGACTGATGATGGCCATCGTCGTGGCTGGTGCCGGCCTGCGGGTCTTGATGACGGCGCTGGCGGCTCGAGGGGATCACTCTGGCGATGCCATCCGCCGCGCCGTGCTCGGCGGTGGCCTCCTCGGCCTGGTCGTGCTCGCCGCCGCGCTCAGCGCGCTCGCCCCCAACGGCGGTCCCTCCGTCGGGACACGGACCGCGGCAGCGGTCCAGGGCGGAGGGCCCCGAGGCACCTCCGCGCAGCAGACCGATCCGACAACGGTCACCAACGCCCAGCTCGCGGCGCTCAGCAGCGTCCCCGTCGGCACACAGCTCACGGTCCTGCCCGAAGATGTCATCGGTCTCAGCGGCCCGCTGGCCGGTTCCTGGCAGCTCGCTGCACTGTCGAGCGCCGCGCAGGCGAAGGCCACCACCCTGCTCGCTGGCGTGACCTCGCCAATCCCGCAGAAGCAGTTCCTCAACTACGTCGTGGCCCTCGATGCCTCCGGGACGATCATCGGTCGGGTCGAGAAGGTGCACCGCGTCCCCTTCGGCGAGTACGTCCCGGGCCGAGATATCTTCCGCTCGATGGCCGACCTCTCCGGCGTGCCTCGTGACGCGGTGGCAGGCACGAGCAACGAGGTGCTCCACACCCCTGCGGGGACGATCGGAGTCCTCATCTCCTTTGAGGTCTTCTTCGCCGATCGGGGCGCCGGAGCGGTGGCCAACGGCGCACAGCTCTTGGTGGTGCCGACCAACACCACCTCGTATCCCTCTGAGCAGATGCCGGCGCAGGAGCTTGCCGCCGCTCGGCTGCAGGCCATCGAGCACGGTCGCGACATCGTCCAAGCCTCACCGACTGGCTACAGCGCGATGATCAACAACCTCGGCAGCGTGACGATGCGCTCATCGCTCTCAGCCAGGACGGCGCTGATCAGCAACGTGAGCCTGCACGACGGTCGCACCCTCTATGACCGAACGGGCGATCTGGCGGTGCTGATCCTGGCCCTGCTCTGCATCGCAGCTGGGCAGTTCCGCGCTCGCCAGAGCGTTCATCCGTCTTCGTAATAGCCCGAGTGGATGTAGACGCAGGGAATGCCCTCATCGACGTACATTGCATGGTTCTGCGGGTCGTCTTCGAGGGCCAGGCGCAGGTCGAAGCCGTAGGCCCGCAGATCTTCGACCACGTCTCGCTTGAAGGCGGTCACCCGGCTGTAGTCACCCCAGTCCCGCATGATGAGTAAGTCCCAGCGCAAGCCGTAGCGCTCGAGCCAGGCCAGCGTCTGCGGTCGGACCCTGAGCGGTCGGCCGGTCAGGAGCACGACCTGGAGCGAGTCGTCGAGCAGCTCGAGGAGGCGAGCGATCTCCTCGATGACGGGGTCGTCGCCGCAAGCCTCGAAGAAGGCCTCCCAATCGCGCCGACCTCGCTCTAAGAAGTGCTGCCGTCCGACGGCGTCGGAGAGTACGCCGTCGATGTCGAAGACCACGGCGGCACCAGGGGTCAGAGCCCCCTCGCGGAAGCGCCAGTTCCCAGTGAGCTCGACCGCCGCCATGACCAGGGCATCCTACCGACGCCGGGCTTCTCTCAGGCTCCGCACCATCGCTGACGTGCGCAGATGGCACGATGGAAGGGCCATGAGCGCCCCTGCACCCTCCCTTGCCGCGCTCCGGATCGAGGTGCCACTCGGCAGCCGCGTGCTGCTGATGAGCGGGCTGGAGCTCAACAGCGAGGCCACGGAATCGTCGATCTCGGCGGTCGGCCACCTCTGCGGTGAGCTCGATCGTTGGCAGGGCACCGGAACCGTGATCATCGCCGGTGGCCTCTTCGCTGACGGTGTCGGCTGCGACGAGGTGAGCGCGGCGCTCGCTGCTCATACCTCGCTTTCGACCTCGATCCGCTCCTACCTCGAAGCCCCCGGTCGCCGAGCGATCTTCACACCCAGCGATGCTGAGAGCTCACGGCTCGATGCCGAAGCCATCTCGGCGATCGAGGCCGTCGGGCTCTCGGTCACCGGCGACGTGACCCTCGAGTGCGTTGCCGCGAGCGGTCGCCGCAGTGTGCTCGTCTCGGCCGATGGTGGCTGCACCTCGGCCATCGCCGAGCTGGCCGACGATCAGCGGCGACCTTGGCTCGAAGGCATCGATCGCCTCGACGATCCTCGTGCGGCGCGGCGCTTCACCAGCTCGCGCGCCCTCTACCGCCGCCTCGGTCGCTACCTCTGGGTCCCCGCACTTGTGGCGGTGGTGGCGGCCATCGCCACCCACCTCACCTTCGTCTCCTCCCGCCTCTCACGCCTCGGTGGCCACCATCGTGCTCACCACGTCTTCGCTCGGGTGGCGAACGCGCCCTGGCACACTCGTCTGGCGGTCACCGCCGTCGTGGTCATCGTCGCCGAGCTGCTCGTCGGCATCGCTGCTGCGCTCATGGCTCGCCGAGCCTTCCGAGCAACGGCCGAGGGTGATATCGAGCGACCCGGCCGCGGGGTCGTCAGTGCTGACGCAGATGCAGCCGTCGGGGCCGATCAGTCCGAGATGGACCAGGCCAGAGCGCACATCGCTGGCGGCGGAGCCGGCCTCATCCTCGGCGGGACGACCGCCGCAGGTCTGACGCACCTCGACACGGGCTTCTTCACCATGGTCGGCGCAAGCAGCGTCGTCATCCGCGAGCACCGCGGCCGCCTCGGGCTCCCACCGGTCTTCCTGGCCCACCGTCAGACCTCCACCCTCGAGCTCGAGACCGGTGCCGAGCTCCACCTGCGGCTCCTGCTTCGAGACGAGCGCCTGGCGTGCTCATCGAGGATCGAGCGCCTCGCCGCCGGAGAGCTGGCGAAGGACTCACCGTTGCCTGAGCAGGGACTTCGCCTCGTCGCCTCCTGGCCAGGCGGCGGCACCTGGCCTCCCCCGCCGGATCTGTCTGGCGTCCAGGCCCGCGCCCGTCGCATGCGACGGATTGCTGCCTTCTCGATCTTCGTCACCGGTCTGCTCGATCTGCTGGTCGCCGTCTCACCGCCATTGCGGGCGCGGCTGCACACCGTCATGACCTATCTGCCCCTCGGCATCTCGCAGACGGCGGCGGCGGCGGTGGCCATCACGGGCATCGCGCTGGTGATGCTCTCGCGTGGTGTGCTTCGTGGGCAGCGTCGGGCCTGGTTGGTCGCGGTGCTCCTCCTCGGCGCCTCGATGGTCCTCCACGTGGCCCACGCCGGGAGCGTCGGAGCGACGATCGTGACCGGCGGGGTCCTTCTGCTCCTGCTGGTCGAGCGACGCTGGTTCACCGGCACCACCGACCGCAGCTCGCTGGCCTCCGCGCTTCCCATCCTCGCCGCCGTGATCCTCGTGGCCGTCGGCGCTGCCTTCATGGGCGTGGAGCTGTCGAACCTCGAGAGAGGCACCTTGCCCGGCTGGCCCCTAGTGCTCCTCGCGGTGTCCGAGCGCCTGGTCGGCCTCTCGACGGTGGCGCTGCCTGATCACATCGACGACTTCGTCTACCCGACGATGCTCACCGTCGGAGTGGCCGTCATCGTCACCCTGCTCTACCTGGCTACCCGGCCCGTCGTCGATCGCCGACTCTCCGAGCACCACCTCGCCGCTGAGCGACGGGTGGCTGAGCGTCGCGCCCGTGACATCGTGCGCCGACACGGCCGAGGCACCCTCGATTTCTTCGCCCTGCGCGATGACAAGCAGTACTTCTTCTATGGCGATTCACTCGTTGCCTATGCCGTCTACGGGGGCATCTGCTTGGTCTCGCCCGACCCCATCGGTCCGGCGACCGAGCGCGTCCAGGTCTGGGCGGCATTCCGCGCCTTCTGCGACGCACACGGCTGGGGAGCTGCCCTCATCGGGGCGGGTGAGGAGTGGCTGCCCATCTACGACGAGGCAGGCATGCGCTGGTTGCACCTCGGCGACGAAGCCGTCGTCGAGGTGCAGTCCTTCTCCTTGGAGGGCGGGAAGATGAAGGGGCTGCGCCAGGCCAACACCCGCCTCGCCCGCCACGGCTACAGCGTCGAGTTCCTCGACCCGGCCCAGATCGATCCCGCCCGGGTGCCGGGCCTCATCGCCCTGATGAGCCTGAAGCGCCGGGGCGACCAGGAGCGGGGCTTCTCGATGATGTTGGGTCGCCTCTTCGACCCAAAGGACACGGGTCTCCTGCTCACAGTGGTCTCAGGACCCGACGGCCAGCCCGCGGCGATGTGCCAGTTCGTCCCTTCCCCAGCGATCAACGGCTTCTCGCTCGACCTGATGCGGCGCGACCCCGGCGAGCACCCCAACGGCCTCCTCGACTTCGCCCTCTGTCAGACCATCGAGCACCTGCGGGCTGAGGGGGCCAGCGGGCTGAGCCTGAACTTCGCTGCCTTCCGCTCCATCCTCGACGGCGAGAAGGGCGACAGCGTGGCGATCCGCGTCGAGCGCTGGGGCCTCAAGCGCCTCTCCTCGATCCTGCCCATCGAGACCCTCTGGCGCTTCAACGAGAAGTACAACCCGACCTGGTTGGCGCGCTACCTCGTCTACAGCTCTCCCGAGCAGTTCATCCCCACCGTCGCCGCCGCCCTGCGAGCCGAGTCGATCACCGAGATCCCCGTGCTCGGACGGCTGCTGGCCCACGATCCGGCAAACCGACCGGGTACCGTCGTGCCGCCCGAGCTACTCGAGGGCCTGCCCATCAGCGACCGGCAGGACAGCCCGGCCTGACCTGGACCTTCAGTCGCCGAGGCGCGCAGCTACCGCGGCCGCCAACAGCCGCGCCGTCGAGGGAGCATGGGTCAAGAAGAGCGAGGGCTCGATCAGCTCGAGCTCGACGACCACCGGCCCGTCGGGCCCTGGCAGCAGGTCGACGCGCGAGTAGAGGAAGGGGGCCCGGACGCCGGTGATCAGGTGTGCCACCTCGAGCGCGGCTGCGGCGACGGCGAGCTCGCTCGCGCTCGCCGCGCGCGCCGTGATGCTCTCGGTGAGGAAGAGCCCGGAGCGGTCGAGCTCGCGACGATCGAGCAGCGCTGCCTTGGCGACGGCGTGGGCCGGGCGGTCGTCGATGGAGATCACCGCGGTCTCGCCCGCCACGTCGACAGCCTCGAGGTAGGGCTGGACCATGGCCTGGCGCCCGCGGGCGCTGAGGAGATCGACATGACGGAGGATCGCGCCCCGATCTGCGACCTCGAATCGCTCGGCACCGATCGAGCCAGCGCCGACGCTGGGCTTGACCACAACCCGCTCGGCGTCGGGCAGGACGAGGTCCTCCGCTCCACTCGGATAGCTGGTCGAGATCACCGGGATCCCCTGTGCCCCGAGGTCGTCGAGGTAGCGCTTGTCCGAGCTCCAGCGAATGGCCTCCATGGGGTTGGCCACCGCCGGCAGCGAGGCAACCCAGTCGAGGAACGCTCCGAGGCGCTCGGTGTAGTCCCAGGTACTCCGGACGATGACCAGCTCGGCTTCATCGATGGCGCTCTCGCCCTGGTCCCAGACGGCGGGAACGGCGTCGATGCCCAGCTCGGCCAAGGCCGAGACGAGCAGGGGCTGGTCCTCGTCGGCGACGGGGAACGCGGCACAGGTGGCCAGCGCAACCCGTGCCACGGCGAACTAGATCGCCAGCGAGGCGGCGTGGGCCAGGTCGAGCAGTGGGCCGGGGATGACACCGAAGACCACGGTGACGACGACCGAGGTGTAGATGGCGACCTGCGCGGCGATCGGGATCTCCACGATCGCTGGCTCCAGCTCGCCGCTGCGCAGGGCTGCGCTGGCGGGGCTGCGCTCGAGCAGGATCGAGGCATTGGCCCGTGCTGTGGCCGCCGAGACGGCGGAGGCCGGAGCGACATCGTCCTCAGCGCCCTCGCCCGGCAGGGGGGTGGCCGAGAGCACGGCGACGCGGAGGTAGGCGACGGCCGCAAGTGCAGCGGAGAGCATGGCGATCAATCCCAGAGGCCAGCTGCCAGCGTCGACCGACGCCGCCACCACGCCCAGCTTGGCCAAGAATCCCGTGGTGAAGGGTGCGCCGGCCTGGGCCAGCAGCAAGATGATGAGCGGCAGCCCGAGGAGCGGCTGGCGGCGAGACAGGCCGCGGTAGCGGGTCAGGTCGTGGTCGGCGTCACCAGGGCCTCCGAGCAGCGAGATGACCCCGAAGGTGCCCACAGTCATGATCGAGTAGGCGAAGAGGTAGTAGAGCGCGGCGGTGACCCCTTGCGTGGTGGCCGCCTCGACGCCCAAGAGGATGAAGCCGGCGTGGTTGATCGATGAGTAGGCCAGCATGCGCTTCACGTCGCGCTGGACGATGGCCAGCACTGCGCCGAGGATCAGCGAGGCCACAGCCAGGGCATAGATGATCGGACGCCAGGTAGCCGACTGGGTGCCGAAGCTGGTGATGAGCACCCGCAGGAGCGCAGCGAAGCCGCCCGCCTTGGCCACTGCCGCCATGAACCCGGTGACCGGACTCGGCGCACCCTGGTAGACGTCGGGGGTCCAGAGGTGGAAGGGGACGGCGGCGATCTTGAAGGCGAAGCCGACCAGCAGCAGGGTGATGCCCGCATAGAGCAGGCCCGGGTGCTGCAGCTGGCTGCGAGCCAAGAAGTCGGCGATCTGGGTCAGGTTGGTCGAGCCACAGGCTCCGTAGGTGAGCGCGATGCCGTAGACGAAGATGGCCGAGGAGAAGGCCCCCAAGATGAAGTACTTGAGCGCCGCCTCGCCAGACTCTCCACGCAGGGGGTTGAAGGCCACCAGCACATAGAGCGCGATCGAGAGGATCTCGAGAGCCAGGAAGATCACGATCAGATCGTTGGCCTGGGCCATCAGGATCGCTCCGGCGGCCGAGATCAGGGCGAGGATGTGGTACTCGGTGGTCTGGATCTTCTCCCTGGTCAGATAGGCGTGACCGACCAAGGTGGCCAAGACCATCGTGCAGGACACCGTGATCGCCACGAAGCTGCCGAAGCCATCGAGCGTGATGGCGTGGGCGATGGTCGTCGTCGCCCCCTGGGTGGTCACCCGGTGCCAGCCGAGCAGGGACGCCAGCAGTGCCCCGAACGCGGTGGCGACGGTCAGCGCGGTGGCGGTCACCCTGGAGAGGCCGCCGCGCAGCAACGAGGTGGTCAGGAGGACGAGCACCGCACCACCGAGCAGCACCAGCTCGGGAGCGATGGCCAGGTAGTCGATGCTCGGCGTGTGGATGGTCTGGGTGGCGAGGATCACTTGGTCGCTCCCGTCGCGGGGACCTGGGCCGACTGGCCGTTGGAGCAGAGCAGGTGCGGCGGGCAGTTGGCCACCACGATGTTGTCGATCGTGCGGTTCACCGAGGGCTCGATGCGATCGAGGAGGGGCTTGGGGAAGATGCCCAGCGCGATGATCAGCAGGATCAGGGGTGCGATGACGGCGCGCTCGGAGAAGCTCAGGTCCTTGGTCGTGGCGTTCTCTCCCTCGGCTTTGCCGTGGAAGACCCGCTGATAGGCCCAGAGCAGGTAGATCGCTGCCACCACGACGCCGAAGGTCGCCACCAGCGCCCACCACTGATGCGTCAGGTAGGTCCCGATCAGGACGAGGTACTCGCTGATGAAGCCGTTGAGGCCGGGCAGGCCGATCGAGGCCAGCATGACGATCGTGAAGGCTGCCGCCAGCACTGGGGCGGGACCCTGGAGGCCTCGGAGCTCATCGGCCTGCCAGGTGCCGCGGCGCTGGGCGATGAAGCCGATGAGGAGGAAGAAGGCGGCGGTGATGATGCCGTGGTTCAGCATCAAGAGCACGGCGCCGGTGAGCGCTTGGGTGGAGAATGCGAAGGTACCGAGCGCGATGAAGCCCACCTGGGCCAGCGAGGAGTAGGCCACCAGGCGCTTGAGATCCCTCTGAACACAGGCCACCGCGGCGCCGTAGAGGATGCCGATCACCGCCAGGGTCAAGAGCAGGGGTGCGGCCACCGTCGACGCGTGCGGGAAGAGGCTGAGGTCGAAGCGCAAGATGCCGTAGGTGCCCAGCTTGGCCAGGATCGCCGAGAGGATCATCGCCGCGCCGGTCGGCGCTTCTGCATAGGTGTCGGGCGACCAGGTGTGGAAGGGGAAGATCGGTGCCTTGATGGCGAAGGCGAGGGTGAAGGCGCCGAAGAGCAGGATGCCGGCCGTCCCCGAGATCTTCGTGGCCTGCAGATCGAAGAGCGAGAAGCTCAGGTGGTGCGTCTGGCTGGCGTGGAGGAAGGCAACGTAGAGGATGCCGACCAAGAGGAAGCCCGATCCGACGAAGGTGTAGACGAAGAACTTCGTCGCCGCCGCCGCCCGGTTGGGCCCGCCCCAGCCGACGATGAGGAAGTAGGCCGGGAAGAGCGTCAGCTCGAAGAAGAGAAAGAACAGGATCAGGTCGAGGCTGACGAAGCTCCCGATGCAAGCCGCCTCGAGCAGCAGGATCCACGCGATGAAGCTCTTGGACCGCCGATGCTCGGGAGCGCCCAGGAGCGCCAGGGGCACCACCAGGGCGGTCAGCAAGATGACGAAGAGCGAGATCCCGTCAACGCCGGTCAACCACGAGATACCGAGAGCGCTCGCCCAGCTGTGCTGGGTGACGAACTGATAGCCACCATCGTGAGCATTGAAGGCGACGCCCATGGCAATGGCGACCGCCAAGGTGGCCATCGACACGACGATGCCGATCCAGCGGATGGCCTTGACGTGCTCGCGGTGCAGCAGCGCCACGAGCAGCGCGCCCAGCGCGGGCAGGCCGAGGAGGATCCCGACGTAGGGGAAGCTCGAGGTGCTTGAGGTGGTCAGCAGGTGCATGAGATCAGAAGGCCCTCGTCAGGATGTAGGCGAGCAGCGCGGCCACCCCGGCCAGGAGGATCAGCGCGTACTGGCGCAGCTGGCCGGTCTGGATCTTGCGCAGACCCCTGGCAGAGCGGATGGCGAGCCCCGCGACCCCGTTGACCGCCCCATCGATGATCTTGATGTCGACGGTGCTGGCCAGGAAGCCGGCAAGCGCCTGGCTCGGCCGGCCGATGACCGCGTCATAGGCATCGTCCCAGTACCAGACGCGTTGGAAGAAGGTTGGTTCGAGCTCGGGACGATCTGCCGTCCCCCGCCAGAGCAGCCAGGCGACTCCCACGCCGATCACAGCGATGACGGCATCGACGAGCGCCAGGATCCACTGCAGCGAGGTCGACTCGTGGGGCTCGAAGAGGGCAGCGGCGAAGACCGGTGAGAGGAAGGTCACGAGCGAGTGGTGGTGCAAGAAGGGCAGGTCGATGACGCTGATGAAGAGAGAGCAGACGGCGAGCACCACCAGGGGCAGACGCATCAACCAGGGCGACTCATGCGGCGGAGCCAGCGCGGGACGGCCATCGGGGGCGATCTGATCGAAGCGAGCCTTGCCGGTGAAGGTCAGATAGAAGAGCCGGCTCATGTAGTACGCAGTCAAGAAGGCGGTGACGAGCCCCAGGACCCAGAGCGCGGGATAAGCGCGGTAGACGTTGTCCAACACATCGCCCTTCGACCAGAACGAGGCGAAGGGCGGCACGCCGGCGATCGACAGCCAGCCGATGAGAAAGGTGACGAAGGTCCAGGGCATGAGCCTGCGCAGCGCGCCCATGCGCTTGATGTCCTGCTCGTCGTGGAGGCCGTGGATGACCGAGCCGGCGCC